>RCNG010001346.1_pt1 | contig 12159 bp, 11 predicted proteins | sample 2041371 | NCBI WGS metagenome assembly RCNG01 (sample SAMN09708227, study PRJNA481090) | Marine sediment metagenome, whole genome shotgun sequencing project. | biome: marine sediment; feature: ocean; material: sediment; isolation source: Sewage treatment plant 1 marine sediment (STP1) ... | reverse complement strand
TTGCGCGAGCGGTTGTAGAGAGTTGCCGGTCGTCGGTTCGCGTTTCCTCCCCCTCAGGGGGAGGTGGCAGCGCCGTCAGGCGCTGACGGAGTGGGTCAGGCAGAGACCTACACGCATCGCGCGAGCGCGGAGTGTTCCGTCCCCCCACGCAGTGTGTCGGGTTGCGCGATGGAGGCGACACTCATGGCCGGCTTCTTCGGTTGGGGATGAGGATGGTGGCGGGTGGTGTGCGTCGGTTCCGCCGTCCGTGGCGGCCGAAGCGGGCGCGTCAGCCCGACCGGTCGAGTCCGAAGGCGCCGGCCACCGCAAGGCCGTCCAGAACACCGAACTCGAGGATCTCGTCGGCGGCGCCGGCACGATTGGCGTATCGGAAGTAGAACGTGCCCGTGCTGGGTCGGTAGACGGCAACCGAGTCGACGCCGTCCTGGTCGGTCCAATCGCCGGCGATCGGAATGTCCCCGGGTTCGCCGAACGCGAACTCGATATCCGCCGCGCCTTCCGCGTGTGTGTTCTTGAGGTAGAACATACCGGTCGAGGGTCGGAACAGCCCGATGGTGTCGATGCCGTCCCCATCGAAATCACCGGCGAACGCGAGATCGCCGACGTCTCCGAACTTGTAGTCGGCGTCCGACGAGACGGATTCCCCTGCTTCTGAGGAAGCTACGACTGCTGCCTCCGGTGTGCTGTAGATGGCGACCAATCCCTTGTCTGGGTAGTGGAACGAGACGGTGTCGTAGCCGTCACCGTCGAAGTCCCCGACAACGGGTACGACACCTTCGCTGTTGTAGAGGTAGTCGACTTCTGCGCCACCTTCGACCGTCGAATTGCGCAGGTGCACCCGTTTGGTGGATTGCCGCCACACGCCCGGCGTGGCGATTCCATCGCGGTCCCAGTCGCCGACGAATGCGATGTCGCCGGCGTCGCCGAACGTGAACTCTGTCGGCAGCCCATCTGCTTGGAGGAGCAGCCAGTAGGCCGAACCCGGATCCATCACGCCGACGGAGTCGGGTCCACCGAGCACCGAGCGGACGAACGAATCGACCGCCTGGGACTCAGTCGAGCCCGGGGGAATGAGATCCCAGGCGCGCTCGAATTCGCCGTCGTAGAACTGTGTCTCCTGCGTCACCCAGCCGAGAGAGTCCGGGGAGACGACGACGACCGTCCCAAGGCCGAGCTCCGCTGCGATCGACCCGGCGTACGGCGAGGACCCGTTCTCAGGCTCGGCCGGAGCCGCGACGACCGAGAGATCCCAGCCGTGGTTGCGTGCGTTGGCGACGCTCTGCTCGAGGGACGCCTGGTCGGCGGTGCTCCCCGACGCGACGAACACCCCAGTGCCCTCGAGGTCGGCGACGAGGTCGACCGGCAAGGTGGTCGTTGTCGGAGGAACGGTTGTGGTGGTCGTGGTCGACGTGGACATGCTGGTCGTCGTGGATGTCGAGTTGGCCTCCGCAGGATCCAGCGCCACGGTGCTCGCGGTGGTGGCCACGGCGATGGCCACTCCGCCAGAATCGTCGCCGGTCTGCTGCCAGACGAACCATGCAGCAACCGCGATCACGACCGCGGCGACGGCGGTGATGCCCCCGATCAGCAGGGCCCGCGTGTTGATTCCAAACCCTCCGTCGGATACAGGCGGCTCGGACAGCGGGGGGGGAGCTACGGGGGAAGGCGTGGCCTGCGACGGCGGAGCGGCGGGTGCAGTGCTGGTGCCCGCCGCTGGGGCTACCGGCTTCCCACAGGCGCTGCAGAACGCTGCGTCGTCACGAACGGACTCTCCACACTGACTACAGAACGCCATCGTTCTCCATCCTGGTTGCTCGGCTAGATATCGGCACCTGCGGGCGGAAAGTCAACCGAGTGTTCGCCAAACGACCAAATCCACAAGCGGCAGGCCGGCCCCGCAGGACCGCCCCTGTCCGAATCGTCTGGGCAATCGCTACGCGGAGAGGAACTCCTCGAGGTCGCAGGCCAGATCGCCGGAACCGTCGATGAACGCCTCGACGTTGTCGTGCGCCACCGAGTCGTAGTACTGCACCGGGGGCGACTTCATGAAGTACGACGACGATGCGAGGAGCGGTCCGCCAACACCCCGGTCGAGGGCGATCTTCGCAGCGCGCACGGCGTCGATGATCACACCGGCCGAATTCGGCGAGTCCCAGACTTCGAGCTTCAACTCCACGTTGAGCGGAACGTCACCGAACGACGTGCCCTCGAGGCGGATGTAGGCCCACTTGCGGTCCGAGAGCCACGGGACATGGTCCGACGGGCCGATGTGCACGGTCTCCGAGTTCATTCGACGCTCGATCTGGCTCGTCACCGACTGTGTTTTCGAAATCTTCTTCGACTGAAGACGCTCACGCTCGAGCATGTTCTTGAAGTCCATGTTCCCGCCGAAGTTCAACTGGTAGGTCTGGTCGATCTTCACGCCGCGGTCCTCGAACAACCGGGCGAGTTGCCGGTGCACGATCGTCGCGCCGACCTGCGACTTGATGTCGTCGCCGACGATCGGGAGATTCGCATCGACGAACTTCTGCGCCCACACGGGATCGGAGGCGATGAAGACGGGGATGGCATTGACGAACCCAACACCGGCGTCGAGCGCACATTGGGCATAGAACTTCGTGGCTTCTTCGGATCCAACAGGCAGATATGACACGAGTACGTCGGCTCCGGCGTCCTTGATGGCTTGGACGACATCGACCGGCTCGAGGGCAGACTCCTCAACTTCGTCGACGTAGTACTTGCCGAGACCGTCGAGCGTCGGACCGCGTTGGACCTCGACCCCGAGATCGGAGACTTCGACGAACTCGATCGTGTTGTTGAGTCCGGCCCACATGGCTTTCGACAGGTCCTGGCCGACCTTGGTTGCATCCACGTCGAAGGCGGCAACGAACTCGACGTCACCGACGTGGTAGCCGCCGAGGTCGACGTGCATCAGTCCGGGGACCCTGATCGACGGATCGGCGTCGCGGTAGTACTCGACACCCTGGATGAGTGAGTTGGCGCAGTTCCCAAGCCCTGCAATCGCAACTCGTACCTTGTTTGTCATGCTGTTCTCCTCGTTGTGTGATCTCGTGCGCTCGCAGCAGCGCCTCGCTCGCCTGCGATGAGTTCGTCGAGCCAGGCGATATCCGCCTCGGTCGATCGCACCCGTCGCTCCATGAGCGCCATTCGATATCGGTCGGGATTCTTGGCGCCGCTTCGTGCGCCGCGAAAAGAGGTTCGGGCACCGTGGAGCCGGTCCTGCAGGGCCGTCCGGCGCTCTTCGAGCACGCCGAGTCGGCGTTTCGGTTCGAGATATCCCAGGAATGCGAGTTGCAGCTGGAATCCTCGGTCCGACCCGTCGCCGGATTCGGCCAGCATGTCGACCATGCGGGCACGCCCGGCCTCGGTGATGCGGTACGCCTTGCGGCGACCGTCGCCCTTGGTGGCCTCGATGAAGCCCTGCTTCTCCAGGCGCCGCAGCGCCGGATACAGCGATCCGAACGAGACCTGCCAGAACCCGAGGTCGCCGAGGGCGCGCTTGAGTTCGTAGCCGTGTCGCGGCCCCTCACGAAGCAGCCCAAGAATGGCGAAGTCGAGCATGTGTGGTCTCCGATGTATCGAATCGATATAACTATATCGAATCGATACATGAAGTGCCACTCCCTGTGCCCCCCTCGTCACAGGCTCCCCCTAACCTCGCCGATGTGAACGTACCCAATGCCCTCGGTCGGTCCGTGGTGATCGCCCCCGATGCTCCCGTGCCCAAGGCGTGGAGCGGTCTTCCGGTCGTACTGGTCGACGCGGGAGCGCTGGAGGCGCCGGACGCGACAATCGACCGTCTTCACCGCGCCTGGGTCAATCGCGATCCGGTGATCATCGAACTGGGCGTCGACCCGGGCGTGTTGCGGGCGCCCGAGACCGATCTTCGTTCGCCACACGAGATCGGTGCAACGTTCACGTTCGCGCGTGAACGGCTCCACTTCCTGGTGTGGGCCAACAGCTACGACGCCCGAACCGGTGACCCGAAATGGTGGTGGGGGGTGAAGGCAGCGGCGCTCGGTGCCAATGAAGGCGGTCCGGCGGATGTCGTGATCTCCGATGGTATCGCGGCATGGATCGACGGAGGACCGCGGGGTCCGGTGGGCTCTGACCATGCGGTCGTCCACGCGGAGAGCGTGATGATGGGCCGCCTCGACCCCGCTCCGGTCTGGGAACCGGTTGATGGAGACCTGGCACCAGACCAGGCCGCAGCTGCCAACCACGCCTCCGGGCCGGCACGGATTATCGCTCCCGCCGGTTCGGGCAAGACACGAACCCTCACCGCTCGCCTGCGGCACCTCCTGGACGACCGGCAGGTCGAACCGTCGACGATCTGCGCCTTGGCCTACAACACGAAGGCCGCCGCGGAGCTGCGCGAACGCGCTGGAACCACCACCGGGGCGCTCGTCCGCACGATCCATTCGCTCGGCTGGGAGATCCTGCGCGAGGCACGCGGAGACGTTCGCCTGCTTGACGAACGGGACGTGCGATCCATCCTCGACCGGATCGTTCAGGCTCCCCGCCGCCCCAACACCGACACCGTGGGGCCCTACATCGAGGCGCTGGGTGAGACGAGGATCGCGCTGCGTGACCCGGAGGAAGTCGAGGCTGGCCGGGACGATGTGCCGGGCTTCGCCGAAGTCTACGAACGCTACGAGCAGCGCCTCCGCCGGGGCAACGAGGCAGATTTCGACGAGCAGGTCCACGGCGCGATCAGAGCCCTCCTTGCCGATGCCAATCTGCGTCGGCGGTGGCAGGACCGGTGCCGACACGTACTCGTCGACGAATTCCAGGACCTCACCGGGGCCTATCTACTGCTCATCCGGCTGATTGCATCCCCCCAACTCGACGTATTCGGCGTCGGTGATGACGACCAGACGATCTACGGATACGCCGGCGCCGACCCCGCCTACCTCATCGACTACGACGACCTCTTTCCCGGTTCTGCCTCGCACCCGCTCGAGGTGAACTACCGCTGCCCGGCCCCGGTGGTGGAGGCTACGAACCACCTGTTGTCGTACAACGATCAGCGTATCGACAAGACCATTCGCGCCGCCCCGGGGGCCGGCTCGGGCGATGAAGCGTTCGCCGTCGATCTGGTCGACGACGAACGCATCGGGCTCGCTGCCGCCGACCTGGTCGAAGCATGGCTCGATGATGCCGGATCGTCCGAGATCGCTGTGCTGGCTCGAGTGAACTCAGCGCTCTTGCCGGTGCACCTCGCTCTTGCGGACCGGGGCGTGCCGTTCTCGTCTCCAATCGGGCCGGGAATTCTGGATCGGACCGTCGTCTCGGCAACCCTCGCCTGGATGCGTCTCGGGCTTGACCCCGATGGCATGGAACGCCGTGACTTGATGGCAGCGGTGCGCCGGCCATCACGCGGCCTGAACCGCCTGGCGGGGGACCTGCTCGGCGGAAGCCGATCTTTCGATCTCGCCGCCGTCACCAACGCTGGTTCACGGCTCGACGGAAAGCAGTGGAAGCGCTGGGACGCGTTCGTCGGCGATCTGGAGCTCGTCGCTCACGCTGCGGAGCGCGATGACGCCGCGGCGCTTCTCGATGTCGTGATTCGTCGGGTGGGGCTCGAGTCTTCTGCGCAAGCGCTGGACCGCGGACGGTCCAGGGCGGACCGGTCGGCGCAGGGCGACGACCTGATAGCGCTGCGCCGGGCTGCTGTCATCCATCCGACGGCCGCCGATTTCGAGGGCTGGCTGGCCGAGATGATCGGTCGCCGGGGCCGCGACGGCGTCACACTCTCGACCGTGCACCGCGCCAAGGGCCTCGAGTGGGATCGGGTCGTCGTGTTCGGGGCTGATCGCGGCCTTCTCCCGCACGATCTCGCTACCGACATCGAGGAGGAGCGCCGGATCTTCCACGTTGCCATCACCCGCGGCATTGAACGCGTCGTCGTGCTTGCCGACGCGGCCCGACCTTCGCGCTTCCTCGACGAACTCACAGGAACCGCCTCGCGTACACCCGAGCCAGAGAGCGCAACTCGTGTGCAACGTAGCGAACGGGCGACCCCCGGTGTGGCTGTTGCGCTGGGTGAATCGGTGACGCTGCAGGGTGGCGTCGCCGGGACCGTGACCGAGTTCGACACCGACGGCATCTGGGTCGGTGTCGAGGGTGGAGGCCAGTTCCGTGCCCGGTGGGGCGACCCGGTGTCCGTCGCTCAACGTTCCGGCCCGCTCACACCGAACGCGGATGTGGTCGACGCAGATGCCGGACTCGTCGAGCGGTTGAAGGAGTGGCGGCTCGAGATCGCACGCACCAAGAAGGTGCCGGCGTATGTGATCCTTCACGATGCCGCGATCGAGACCATCGCCGGGATACGCCCGCAGACCGAGACCGAACTGGCTTCGGTGCCGGGGATTGGTCCGGCGAAGCTCGAGGCCTACGGCGACGCCATCCTCGAGATCTGCGCCACCTGATTCACTCCGGCGCACCGGTGTAGGTGGTCCACGCTCCCGCACGGAAGCGGCCGAGGCCGCCTTCGGTTCCGACGCAGAGCGCTCCATCGTCGGCCACAGCAACCGCTGTGACCCAATCGTCCGGCAGGCCGTCGGCGACGGTGAGAGAGGTCCATGCGCCGTTGGTGAGTCGGGCGAGGCCGCTGTCGGTCCCGGCTCAGACGGTGCCATCCGGCCCCACTGCGATTGCGTTGATCCAGTCGCTCGGAAGCCCGTCTGCGGTGGTGGCCGTGACCCATGCCGAGCCCTCGAGACGAGTGACGCCGGCCCTCGTGGCAACCCATGCCGTGCCGTCCCGGTCGACCGCGATTGCGTTGATCCAGTTGTTGGGGAGCCCGTCCTCGGTGGTTCACTTGGTCCAACGGTCGCCATCGCACCGACTCAATCTGCCGTTCGTGCCGACCCAGAGTCCGCCGCTATCGGAGAAGGCCAGCGATGTGACGCGACTGTTCGGAATCGACTCGCTCCCGATGAACGCAGACCACGCGCCATCCCCAAATTGGCTCAATCCGAAGATCGTGCCGGCGAACATGGCATCGGCCGGGGCGATCGCAATCGCGTTGACCCAGGTGCTCGGCAATCCCTCGCTGACCGTGTACCGGTCCCAGGGCGGTTGCCCGAGGCGTCCGGCCCCGACGATGGTCCCGACCCAGGCAACATCAATATCGGAGACCGTTCAGGAGTTCACGAGTTCGCTCGGGAGCCCGTCCCGTTCCGTGTAGATCGTCCAGGTGTCGTCGGCGAGGTGGCCCAACCCATCATGCGTCTCCACCCACACGGATCCGTCGCCGGCCGGCGCCACCGAAGTCACGCGATTCGTGGGGAGGCGCTCCGCGTTGGGGTTGTCGTCAACCGTTCCGGACGATGAACAACTCGATGCCACGAGTACGAAGGAAGACCAGGCACCGCGCTGGTGTTGTGTCGGCCGGCTACGTCAACCCTTCGATACGCAACCTCGACCTCCGAGGTCGTCACGAAATAGGAGCACGGGGAGCGTAGTGCCGATGGATCGGGCCGATTTCGCGGGAGCCGGACACAGCGCTTGACGAGGCAACGCTGCTCCGCCCACCGAGCCAACTATTGGCCGAGAAGTCAGTATCCCCCACCGAGCTTGCGGTGGTCCCAGGATGCCACCTTGACCGGCTCCACGATCACCGCCGTGTTCTTCGACGCAGCACGTCCGAATGCGGCCTCGAGGTCCTCGTCGCCGAGTTCGGTCGGTGCGTCTCCGATGACCGTGTACTTGGCGGCAAGGCGGCCGTAGATGCGGAGCACATAGGCGGGGTCATCGACGAGCCGGGCCGTGCCCGTGATCATCACGCCGCGCAGTTCGGCGTATGCGTCGCCGTCCTCGGCGAGCACGGTGAGGCGGGGATCGCGTACAAGGTTGACGATCTTCTGCGAGCGGCTGAACGACCGGAAGACAATCGAGTCTCCCTCCATCACGAACCACATTGGGGCGAGGTGGGGCGCTCCGTCCTTGCCGATCGTTGCCACCTGGAGAATCGAGGGCTTTTCGAGGAAGGCGGTGACCTCCCGGTCCGTCATGGAGATGTCTTTGCGTGCCATGGTGGAACGGTACCGCACCGGATCACGGCCTGGGCGGTCGAGCAACGTCGAAACCCGGAACACGGGGCTGACCGCTAACGTTCCTCCTATGGCGGTCGTGCACGGGCGACCTTCCCAGGCGGCCGAGGCCGCGTGATCGCCGGACTGATGCGCCGTTGCGTCCCCCAACCCGCAGGGTGGGGAGAGAGGAGCTATCGATGAGCACCGTCACCGCACCAATGATTCGCGCCCGAAAGGGTGGAGCGAAGATCCGCATGACCACCGCCTACGACTATCCCACGGCGAGGATCGCCGACCGGGCCGGGGCGGACATCATTCTGGTCGGTGACTCGGTGGCGAACGTCATCCTCGGCCACGACGACACCCTTGCGGTCGACGTCGACATGATGGTGCATCACACCGCAGCGGTCGCCAGGGCAGAGCCGCGATCGTTGATCGTCGGCGACATGCCGTGGATGAGCTTCCACGTCTCCGCCGAGGATACGGTGGTCAACGCTGCTCGTCTCGTTCGCGATGGCGGCGCCTCTGCCGTCAAGATCGAGGGCGGGCGCAAACGCGTCGAGATGATCAAGGCCGTGATCGATGCCGAGATCCCCGTCATGGGCCACCTCGGACTCACCCCCCAGTCGGTCAAGGCCATGGGCGGCTACCGCGTCCAGGGGAAGCAGGCGCAGGCGGCCTACGAGATGATCAGCGATGCCACGGCGCTCGTTGATGCCGGCGTGTTCTCCATTGTCCTTGAAGGTGTTCCGGACCGGGTGGCACAGATCATCACGGCCGAGGTGCCGGTTCCAACCATCGGCATCGGGGCGGGGAGCGGATGTGACGGCCAGGTCCTGGTCATCCACGATGTGCTCGGCCTCGGCGGCGGCGACTACCTGCCGAAGTTCGTTCGCTCCTATGCGAACCTGGCCGACGACGCGGTCGAAGCGCTCGAGCGGTTCTTCATGGACATCGAGAGCGGGGCATTCCCGTCGGCAGACGAGACCTACCACATGCCGGACGAGTCGTTCGAGATACTGCGCGGTTTTGCCGAGGGCGAGACGGTCGCCGAGTTCTAGTCGGCGAGCGCGGTAGCGTTCTCGTCATGCTGATTCGAGTCCTCGTTGCGCTGTTTGTCGCTCTCTCCATTGCCGGATGCGGATCGGACGATCCCGTTGGGCTCGAGGGATTCGACACCACCACGATCTCGGTCGACGACCGGGCGATGGTCGTGGCTGTGGCCCAGACGCCGGATCAGCGGTCCCAAGGATTGATGGGCGTCACCGACCTTGGCGGTCTCGACGGCATGCTGTTCCTGTTCGAGGGGGACACCGAAGGCGGATTCTGGATGAAGAACACCCTCATTCCCCTCGATATCGCCTTCTTCGAGACCGATGGGCTGCTCGTCGACCGTCTCTCGATGGCGCCCTGTGTGGCCGATCCCTGCCCGTCGTATCGCCCGGACGGTGCCTACCGCTACGCGCTCGAGACGCCAGAAGGCGGCCTCACGTTCGTCGAATCGGGTGCTCTCCTGGCGTTCGACGCCGACGGCAGCCAGTTGTGACTCCGGCGGCTACGGGGCCGCCCGCGGTACACTCCCCGCAGTACACCACCGACCGTACTCCGGTTTGGTGAGCAAAGCGGCTCTTGGGGCTGCCAGATCCTGTCCCCACGGGGACCATTCGCACGGCGAGTGTCCAGAGGAGTTGATATCAATGCGCTCATACGAGCTGATGATCATCCATCGACCAGACATGGTCGAGACGGATGTCCGCAAGCAGGTTGAAGAGGTCTCCGCGACCATCGACACCAGCGGCAACGTCACAGGCACAGATTTCTGGGGGAAGCGACGCTTCGCCTACGAGATCGACCACATGAACGAGGGCTACTACTCGGTCCTCGACTTCGAAGGAGAGACGGTTCTCGTTGACGCGCTCGATCGGGCGCTGTCGCTTTCCGATGCCGTCGTCCGACACAAGATCATTCGGAAAACCGATCGCGAGAGTTGATTCCTGTCACACGCTCCCTTCATGATGTAGGGGAGTACAGGATGAGAGAAGAGAGAGAACGATGAGCAACGTGAACAGTGTGACCTTGATCGGCAATCTCGTCGAAGACCCTGAACTGCGCTTCACCCCGAGTGGCGTCGCAATGACCAAGGTTCGCTTCGCCGTGAACAAGCGGTATCAGAGCCAAGGCGAATGGCAAGAAGAGACCAGTTTCTTCGGCGGAACCTGCTGGCGCGACATGGGCGAGAACGTCGCCGAATCCATGACCAAGGGAACGCGAGTAATCGTCGTCGGCGAACTGCAGCAGCGCTCCTGGGAGACCCAGGATGGCGACAAGCGGTCGATCGTCGAGGTCGACATCAAGGAGATCGGTCCGTCCCTGCGATGGGCCACTGCCACCGTCACCCGCACACCTCGCGCCGACGGCGGTTGGTCGGGCGGAAGCCAGGGCGGAAGCCAGGGCGGAAGCCAAGGTGGAGACCAGGGTGGTGGGGGACAGAGCCAGCCGGCCGCCCCTGTCGCACGCACGGATTACGGGCCCGACGAGGCGCCCTTCTAAAGGAGAACATCGATGGCGAAAACAAGAAGCACAAAGAAGAGGCGCCGTCCCGCTTCCGACAGTCGTCGCCGGAAGCGGATTGTCTACCGCTTCACGGAAAACGAACTGGTCGACTACAAGGACATCGCGCTGCTCCGCAAGTTCATGTCGGACCGCGGCAAGATCCGCTCGCGGCGCGTCACGGGACTGAGCGAGAAGCGACAGCGTGAGGTGGCAACGGCCATCAAGAACGCTCGCGAGATGGCCCTGCTCCCCTACCTGGCGTCGGGGTCGAAGAAATGAAGCTCATCCTCACCAAAGACGTCGCCGAGCTTGGCAACAAGGGCCAAGTCGTCACGGTCGCGGACGGATATGGGCGTAACTACCTGGTTCCGCGCTCGCTCGCCGTCAAGGCGACCGACGGGGCGTTGCGTCAGGCCGAGGCCATGCGCGTCTCTCGCGAAGAGGCACTCAACGCGGCCCGGCAGGAAGCGGAGGGCTACGCCCAGTCGCTCACCGGCACGCGCGTCGTGGTAGCGGCTCGCGCCGGCGATGAGGGGAAGCTGTTCGGATCGATCGGCGATGGCGACATCGCTGCGGCGATCACGAAGTTCACCGGGATCACCGTCGATCGCAAGATCGTCGACATCGACGCCCCGATCCGCGAGATCGGGCTCCATGAGGTGCTGCTCCGACCGCATTCCGAGGTCGAATTCGCGGTTACGCTGGACGTCATTCCGGCGTAGCTGGCGCCAACACGAGACTGATCGGGCCCGTCCAAGGACGGGCCCGACTCGCGCCAACTTCACGCGTTCCCAGGGTTCGCGACGTCCTATGTGACGTCCCCAGCCCACAGGACGCGGTCGCGTTGGTGACTGCGCGAAAACAAACCTCGGGGCGCGGAAAGAAGTCGCCTGCTGGCGAATGGGTCGGCGGATGGTGGTCGTAGACTCGCCGCACTTCCGACGGCGCCGTGGTGTTTGACCCGGAATGTGTCATACCCAAGTGTCACGCTGGTGTCGGCGAGTCGGATGCGAACGAATGGAGGACTTGTGACGAGTGTGGCCGAACGCCCGACGGGCAACCGCGGGCTTCAAGTGCCCCCGCACAGCATCGAGGCCGAGGAGTCAGTCCTCGGAGCGGTGCTCTTGTCTTCGGACGCGGCCAATATCGCTCTCGAGTCCCTCAAGGCTGACGACTTCTACCGTCCGGCTCACCAGCAGGTTTTCGAAGCGGTGCAGACGCTTTTCGATGCCAACGAGCCGATCGACGCCGTCACCGTATCCGAGATGCTCCGCAGAGACGGCTCGCTCGATCGTCTCGGCGGTGTCGCGTTCCTCACCGGTCTGCTCGACACCGTTCCCACCACTTCGAACGTCGACTACTACGCCGGCATCGTCGAGGAGCACGCTCTCCGGCGCAGGCTCATGCGAGCGGGAGGGAGCATCGGCGTCATCGCCTCCGAGATGACCGAACCGATCGCCGATGTGCTCGACCGTGCCGAACAAGAGGTGTTCCAGGTCGCCGAACGGCGCGTCGGCGAGGGCCTCGCTCCCATCGATCCGCTCCT
>RCNG010001344.1_pt1 | contig 12179 bp, 8 predicted proteins | sample 2041371 | NCBI WGS metagenome assembly RCNG01 (sample SAMN09708227, study PRJNA481090) | Marine sediment metagenome, whole genome shotgun sequencing project. | biome: marine sediment; feature: ocean; material: sediment; isolation source: Sewage treatment plant 1 marine sediment (STP1) ... | reverse complement strand
CGAGCCAACACTTGCCCAATGGTATCGCATTCATCGAGTGGATGAAAGCCCTCATGGGACACAGACCTTGGCCTGCGTGCGGAACTGTTATTGTTGCCACAAACGTGATAAAAGAAAAAGGCGCCACGGCCGAATGCCATGGTGTCGATGAATCGGCCAAGATGGCACCTCATTCGACAAACTCGGTCGGCACGCACGGTCATATAGGGTGGACGTTGTGAGCGTGAGCGAAGCAATCCCCCAGCCTGCGCAGCTTGGGGATTGCCACGTCGCTTCGCTCCTCGCAGTTTCCTTAGTGTATTCACCGGCGAAGAGGTTCCGACCATGGGGCCCGATCTGATACAGGACCGTGAAGGTTATCCTCGCATCGTATTCATGGGGACCCCTACTTTTGCGTCGATCATCCTGGAGGGATTGTTCGAGGATGGGTGGAACGTGGTGGGTGCTGTCACCCAACCGGACCGCCCGCGCGGCAGGGGAAGGAAGGTCTCGACTCTGCCGGTGAGCCAGGTGGCACAGGCCCACGGGATTCTCGTGCTTCAGCCTAAGAAGATCAAGGACGGGGTGTTCCTCGAAGATCTGACCGATCTTCAGCCGGACATGATGGTCGTGGCCGCCTACGGGAGGATCCTGCCTCGTGACGTCCTCTCCCTTCCCCCCCTTGGGTGCTACAACGTGCACGCCTCCGTGTTGCCGGCCTACCGGGGGCCCGCTCCGGTGCGATGGGCGATCATCAACGGAGAGGAGACGACCGGGATAACGATCTTCCGGATGGACGAGGGAATGGACACCGGAGACCCCCTCGTCTCCGATTCGCTGGAGATCGGCCCGGACGAGACCGCCGGGATACTGACCGAGCGTCTGGCCAGGCTGGCGGCACGAATCATCACCCCGGCCCTGCGCGACATCGTGGAGGGAACGGCCCGTTTCGTTCCCCAGGAACACGACAAGGCCACTGTCGTACCGATCCTGAAGAAGGGAGACGGCCGGATCGACTGGTCCCTGTCTGCCGAGTCGATCCAGAATCGAATCCGCGGTCTCGATCCGTGGCCGGGCGCGTTCACCTTCTGGCGTGGAAAACGACTGCGGCTGTGGGAGGCGGAAGCGAAGGACGCCGGTTCGGCCGGGAAGCTGGGAGAGGTCCTCTCCGTTGACGACGAAGGCGTGACTGTCCGGGCGGGAGAGGGAACGCTTCGACTGAAGTCCGTGCAACTGGAGGGAGGGCGAAGGATGCGGGTGGAGGAGTTTCTCCGGGGACACAAAATGGCGCCGGGGGAGAATCTTGGCTAGGAGTCGTTCCGAAGGTCCTCGCTCGATCGCCTACGAGGTACTCACCGCCATCGACGAGAAAGAGGCGTTTGCCGATCGTGCCCTGGACGGAAGGCTTCGAAGGAGTGCCTCTCTTCCGGATCGTGACCGGCGGCTGGCCACCGAACTCGTCTACGGAACGATCAGGCGGAGAGGGAGCCTGGACCGCTGCCTGCAGCCGTCTCTCCGGAGACCCCTCGAGCGGCTCGACCCGGAGATCCTGCGAATCCTGCGGCTGGGGGCCTACCAGATCCTGTTTCTCGACCGGGTGCCGGATCACGCTGCCGTAAACGAGTCGGTGGATCTGGCAAACCGTTTCGGTCGTCGAGGCTCCGGGAATCTGGTAAACGGTGCCCTGCGGGCGCTCTGCCGGGCGAAGGCGGAAGGGAAGGGGCTCCCCTCGAGTGACATCCAGTTCGGGGAGGCGGACTTTCCCGCCTGGCTCACCCGGATCTGGGAAAGCGAACTGGGCAAGGAGAAGGCCGGCGAGATCCTGGGTGCGCTCTTGTCGCGCCCGCAGGTGGTGCTGCGAACCAACACGCTCAAGACCGATCGGACCGGCCTCATCGATCGGCTCAAAGGTGAGGGGTACGAAGCAGAGCCGGTGGATGGGCTTCCCCAGGCCGTGCGTCTGACCGAAGGGGGCGACATCCGGAAGGCCGACTGCTATCGGCAGGGCTGGTGCGTGCAGCAGGATGGGGCATCCCAGCTGATCGTAGAGATCCTGGACCCGAGGCCCGGAGAGTGCGTGCTCGATCTCTGCGCCGCACCGGGAATCAAGACCACCCACATGGCCGAGAAGATGGCCGATCAGGGCATGGTCGTTGCTCTGGACAGGCATCTGGGCCGTCTGAGAGAACTGGTGGAAGGCTGCCGCAGGATGGGCGTGACCGTAACCTCGCCCGTGTGCGCCGATGCCTCCGGGCCCCGGCACCCTCTGGTCGGCCCGTTTGTCTTCGACCGTGTCCTCGTGGACGCACCCTGCTCCGGTCTCGGCATCCTGAGGAGGAACCCGGAGAAGAAGTGGCGGTCCGCACCGGACTTTGCTACACTGAGCAGCCTCCAGGCAGGGTTGATCCGGAATGCAGCCGCGCTGGTGCGGCCCGGAGGCATCCTGGTATACAGCACCTGTACCGTTCACCGGGAGGAGAACGAAGCGATCGTCGAAGGATTCACTGCTGAGCATGGGGACTTTGTCCTGGAAGAAGTGACCCCTTTCCTACCCGACGGCCTCGAGGATCTTGCATCAGAGGCCGGGCACCTCTCTTCCTGGGCCAGGCCGACCTGCTTTGACCTTTTTTTCGCCGCAAGGCTTCGGCGTGTTTGAGGAGGACAACGTAATGAAACAAAAGCTGATTGCCCCTTCCATCCTGTCTTCCGATTTTTCCCGCCTCGGGGAAGAGATCAAGGCGGTCGAAGCGGCAGGCGCAGACTGGATCCACGTGGACGTGATGGACGGGCATTTCGTGCCGAACATAACGATCGGGCCCATCGTCGTTGAGGCGGCCAGACGGGTGACCTCCATGCCCCTGGACGTCCACCTGATGATCGAAAACCCGGACCGGTATGTTGACGATTTCATCAAGGCCGGAAGCGATTACCTGGTCGTGCATGCGGAGGCCTGCTACCACCTTCAGAGGACCTTGACTCACATCCGGGAGAAGGGCTGCAAGGCAGGTGTTTCGCTGAACCCGGCCACGCCCCTGTCGAGCCTGGACCACGTCCTTCCGGACCTGGACCTGGTCCTGATCATGAGCGTGAACCCCGGATTCGGAGGACAGTCGTTCATCCCCCAGGTGCTGGACAAGATCCGCGACCTTCGTGCGAGACTGGACGGTCTGGACCGTGAGGTCCTGCTCGAGGTCGACGGGGGAATCAAGGTCGAGAACATCGGAGAGGTGGCAAGGGCCGGAGCCGATGCATTCGTGGCCGGGAGCGCCATCTACGGATCAGACGATTACGCGCAAACCATCGCCCGGATGCGCGCGGAAATGGAGGCCGCCCGCTGAAGCCGTCAGCCCCACACACGGAGTCATTCCCGCCCCCGCCTAACAATTGCGGGAGCAGGCTCCGGCGGGCATCCCCCAGCACCGTAGAATTCCTTCTCCCCTTGAGGGGAGAAGGTCAGGATGAGGGGTGACCCAGGCACTGTCGCACGAACAGTTACCCGAAAGCATTGACGAAAGCACCAATCCGCGATAATCTAGAAGCCTCGTGACAGCCAAGAATCGGGAAGTGGCGCAGCCTGGTAGCGCGCATGCTTCGGGAGCATGAGGCCCGGGGTTCAAATCCCCGCTTCCCGACCAGTTGTCTTCAATGAAACCAATCACTTCGGTGGTTGGTTTTTTTGTTGGACAGGTTTGTCACCTGCATTTGGGATTCCTGGCCAATTACCAAATTAGTGACAACTCTACTTTGCTCATGAGTAAAGTAGAGTTACGTTGTCAGGGACACCGACAAATGGGAAGTCGATACGGACTCCCATACCCGAATTCTACCAGGTGCATGAAGGGTGTCGAGACTACGTGAAAGGCGGAATCAGGGCCCTGCCTGTTGAGAAATTCTGCAGCGAACTTCAACTGCCCTGATTCCCTGTCACACCTGAGAAACGTGCAAGAGAGAACCCTCATCCGTTCGAGGAGTTCTGATTCCGTGCGGCTTCTTTCTTCTCGTCCCAGACGCGGATGAGATAATCCTTCTGGTCTTCGAACAGCTGGGCCTGTTCCTCGACCACTTGCTCTGCCTGCTCTGTGGTCATGTCCCGGGTGCTGTTGATGAACGATGCAACACGGCCGAGGTAGAGAGGCGTCACCAGGTTCACAAGTTGGGCCCGATTGGTGGTCCAGGCGTGGAAGGTGGCCGCCGTCTCGAAAAGGACCTTGGCCCAGGTTTCCACGGACATGGCGAACTTCGTGGGAGGAAGGCCCGCGCACTTCTTGAGTTCCTCAAAGCACTCGGGAGAGAACAGGTCACGGTAGAGCCCCTTGAACTGGCGGAATCCCGCCTTGTATTCCTTGATCAGCCGCTCGAAATCCACATTTACAGGCTCCGGTTCCTTGGATGTGGCGAGCCCGAACACGGGGAGGCTGCGGCTCCCTCGAACCGGCCTCCACTCGGATTCGAACTGTTCCATGAGAAGGAACAGGGTGTGCACAACCTGGCGGAACATGGGGCCTAGGGCTTCCGCCGGGTCCTTGGCATCGTGTATCTTCACCCCGAGATTGGACTGGCAGAGCTTCATCCCACTCGTAATCGCGTGGGTGGTCATCCAGATGTCGATGCCGTATCGGGCCACGTCCGTCTCCCAGACGTCTTGCTCGACATAGTGCGCCGCGAGCTTGCCTGAAAAGGCAAAATCACCGCCGATGGGCTGGCGCAACCGGAGTCCGTACAGGCAACGGGTCAGGTTGTACACGATGTTGTTCGTGATCGTACCGTCGTATTTGTATCGCGTGTACACGGGCGAGACGTACTCGTAGCCGTACCCGAGGACGGGCTCCAGGAGGTGGGAGACCCAATCGGAAGAGATCGACCGGAGGTCCGAGTCGACGACCATGCACGCCTTCACTTGCAGCCTGTGCGCCGTCTCGAAGATGGATCGAAAGGCCGAGCCCTTGCCGCCGGGCCCTCGATAGATGGAGACGATCTTCTCCTGCCACGGCTTGATCTCGAATTCCTTGGCCACTTCCCGTGTGTCGTCGGTGGATCCCCCGTCCGCGATCATGATCACGGAACGCAGGTTCCGGTAATGACGGTCGAGGCCGTGCGTGACCATCTGGATGACGTGCTGGATGGTTTCCTGGTTGTTGTAGCACGGGATCCCGGCCAGAATGTCTGCGGACTCGATCTCCTCCACACGCTTGGACGCATACCGGCGTAAGCCGGAAATGAATTTCATGGGTCTCTCCCCGCTCGCTTGCCTATGTCCACACGATCCCTGTTCCCGGGTCCACGGCCTTTACTTCCAGACAGTGAGCCTCCATCAGCCGGTGAACCTGCTCCCCGATCTGCTCTCGGGTAGCATCGATACGGCTTTGCAGATATTCGATGAAATCCTCGATTACGTCCTCTCTCCCCATGCCGTTCAGGGTGCCCGGATAGTGCTCCACCAGACCATGGAGGATCAGGTTTCGGCCGAACTGGGCGTCCGACTGACCTTTCAATATTCCTTCCTCCCGGAAGGTGAGCGGTTCGCCCGCCTCCTTCTTCAGGCGTATTCGTTCCACAAATTGGAAGATTTCTTCGTTGAACCCTTCTACGGCACGGTCGATCTCTTCCGGAGCGATGGAACCCGTGGCCGAAACCGATTGATTTGCGTCGTACCGGTCCCAGTCGTCGGTGAGGATCGTGATCCCGTAATCCTCGCGCCTGTCCCTCACCTCCGTTCCCGGAAAGGGCGCCAGGATGTGAAAGCCATAGCTTTCGCTCAGGATCTTCCCGAATTCCATTGTCTCCCTGACGGTTTCAGCGGTCTCTCCCGGCAGCCCGAGGATGAAGGACATCCATGGATCGATGCCCACCTCGTGGCACAGCGCGGCCGCTCTCCTGCATTGCTCCAGGGTGGTCTTCTTCTTTATGCGGTCGAGGATCGCCTGGTTGCCGCTCTCGATCCCGAAACACAGGCCCATGCATCCAGCCGCCTTCATCCGGCCGAGCAGTTCCTCGGACACCGTATCGACCCGTGCGAAGGCGGACCAGAGGTGAGAGATCCCCCTGCGAAGGATTTCGTCGCAGACCTCCATGCAGCGCGCCTTGTTTGCTGTGAACAGATCGTCCACGATGCATATCACGGAAAACCCGATCCGGGAGAGGCTCTCGAACTCATCCACGATCCTTTTCACATCGAAGTACCGCACCCTTCGACCGACCATGCGCCTGCCAACGCAGAAGATGCACTCGTGGGGGCAACCGCGAGACGTGACCATGGTGATGGGAAATCCCATCGCCCTGTACTTGGTCAGCGGAACGAGATCGACCGCGGGCAAGGGCAGGACGTTGATATCCTTGATGAAGGGCCTGTCCGGGTTGTGGACGACGGCACCGTTCGAACGGTAGGAAATACCCGCGATGTTCTCCACGGAAGCCCTGGAATCCAGAGCCTCGAGCAGTTCCGTGCAGGTGACCTCTCCTTCGCCCCTGACGATATAGTCTACAAAGGCGTTTTCAGAAAGGATCTTTTCCGCATCGAACGTCACGTGGGGGCCGCCCATCAGGGTGATCAACCCGGGCTGTTCCTCCTTGTAGTCGCCCAGTATGCGCAGGGCCGCCTTGACGTTCATCGTCACGGCGGTCGCGCCCACCACATCAGGACTGAAGGTGTTCAGATTCTCCCTCAGTCGCTCCACCGAATGGGGCTGGACAATACAGTCCTCGATCCGCACGTCCACACCCTCTCTGAGGAGGTAGCCGGCCAGAGAGGTCAATCCCAAAGGTGCTGTCGGCCTTTCCTCGAACGGGAAGGGTGCATTGATCAGAAGTATCTTCATGGGGCGTTCCCTTTTCTCGTGTGCCGGTCGTGGCGTTCTGTCCCGTCCCCCGTCAAAATTTAAACGAGATATGGGTACTGAAAGCGATGGCGGGCAAGGTTTAGATGAACAGAAAAGGATTAACCGAAACCCCCCTGAAATGCAACAACCCGGGGTTGGTCTTCTGGAAGGTCGGTCGGTTTCTAGGAACGGAACATCTTTCGAAGGAGGTCGGCCGCTTCAACGATGCCTTTGGACTTCCACAGGTCCTGTCTCATGCCACGAGGATTGCCGACCGTGTTCTCAGAGTCGGCCTTCTCGGCGTAGCGCAGGGCAAGATCCTCCAGGATGTCGATGACTTCGTCGAGTCTGATATTCTTGTCACTCTTCCCGAGCGCCCCATCGCCCCATGCGCCCCTCCGAGTTCGTTCATTCCAACGAACGTCCGTGTTGTTGACGCGAATTCGCGCCTTGATCATATCGACGAGATAGCTCTCCTCCTCGACCCAGGCCTCGAGGAGATACGCGCCCCCGAATTCACGAACCAGCACATCCGGGTTCTCGTCCAGGAGCCTGCACAGTCGATAGAGGAACGCGGATGCGGCCGCGTCTTCCCGGACCGCCAGGGCGGCCCGGTAGTACCGTACGACCTTCTCCGGATCCTGGACCCTGTTTGCCGCCTTGAGTGCCCGGAGGAAGGTCATGTCGGGCTCGTTCGAGACCTCACACTCCTCGACTTCCCAGGTGTCCGAAGCGGTAGGCTCAATGCGCGTCCGGTCAATACTATCGAGGGCTGACGCCATCCGAAGATTTCCTTCCTTCAAGGCTGTTCGCCTGGGATCACCACCGTTGCGACTTTGTCTTGCTTGTCGCGGGACTCACGGGGATGGCGGGAAAGAGGCCCAAGTGAACCCTCTGGGGTTTTACATTGTAGAACTAGCAAGGCCCGTGCCGGAATTGGGGGCCTTGGGGGGAGGAAAATCTGTAGAATTTATCTTTTTATTTCAATGGTTTAAAATTCTTGTCCTTGGCAAGGCCCCCGCAAACGCGAAATAGAGCCCCCAGGGGTGCCATAAATTGTCGGCCTTCCGGCTGCGAGGGCCAAAAATGGGCGCTCAAGCTGCGGAGTTGAATTCCTGTTCCGCCTCATCGAGGAGTTCCCGTACCGCACCCGTCAACTCCGAAAGGCTCAGGGGCTTGGAAAAGGTGCGATCAGCGCCGAAAAGCTTGGCATGACCAAGGAAATCTCCGGCCACCGTTTCCCCTCCACCGGATATGGCGATGATCTTTGTGCCGGGAAACCCCTGACGGATCTCCCGGATCACTTGCAGGCCGTCTGTTTCGGGCATGAAGATGTCGGTGATGACCAGGTCGACAGGCTCCCTTCTGCACAGTCTTATGCCCTGTCTGCCATCCGAGGCTTCGAGGGCAGTGTAGCCCTCCATTTCTACCACCTCCCTGATGATCTCGCGGATTTGCCTGTCGTCGTCCATGATGAGGACCCTCTTCCCGATCTCTTTCTTGTTCCTGTTGCTTGGATCGAGAACCCTGCCGATGGCCTGAGCCAGATCGTCCGCGAGAATCGGCTTCATCAGCGTCTCCCGGATGCCCAGCCTCCGGGCCTTTTCGCCGTCCACTGTCTCGCTGAATCCCATACAGAGGATGACGGGCGTATTTGGACGGATCTCGAGGAGTTCTTTGGCGAGATCGAGACCGGTCATGTTCGGCATGTTCAGGTCGGTGACAACCAGATCGAACCGTTCCGGGTTTGTGCGAAAGGCTCGAAGGGCCTCAAGACCGCTCGTGCAGGCAACCACCCGATAACCCATGCGGGCGAACATCTCTTGGTACAGCTTGGCAAGTGCCGGTTCATCGTCTACGAACAGGATCCGGGCATCTGCGGAGACGATCGATGGGGCCGATTCATCATCAGAACCGGTCACCTGGTCAAATTGGGGCAGGAGCACAGTGAAGACGGTGCCACTTCCCGGCTCACTCCGTACGCTGATCGCTCCCTGGTGTTTCTTGACGATTCCATGCACTACGGCCAGGCCCATGCCGGTGCCTTCCCCCGGACCCTTGGTCGTGAAAAAAGGGTCGAAAACGCGATCCGCCACCGCCTTCTCCATTCCGTGGCCCGTATCCTTCACAGTCAGGTTCAGGTAGGGTCCCGGCTTCAGGTCCGCGTGTCTCCCTGCAGCTTCTGCATCGAGGTGCTCCTCCGTCAGGCTCACCTCCAGAATCCCGCCTTGCCCTCTCATGGCATGTGCTGCGTTGGAGAAAAGGTTGATCATGACTTGATGGAGATGGGTTGTGTCTGCCAGCACCCTGTCCGAGGGTGTCTCGAATTCTCGCCGGATCTCGATGGTGGCCGGAACGGAGGCCCGTATCATGTTGAGGCAGTCTTCCAGGATCGTTCGGAGCCGAATCGGTTTTCGCTCCCCATCGCTTTGTCGGCTGAAGGTCAGGATCTGGTTCACCAGATCCCGTGCCCGTTTCCCCGCCCTGAGTACTTCTTCGAGCCTGTCCTGCTGGCGACGGTCGTGTCCGCTTTCAAGGAGTGCCAGCTCGGTGAAGCCCGTGATCGCTGCCAGCATGTTATTGAAATCGTGCGCAATCCCGCCCGCTAGTGTTCCGATCGACTCGAGCCTCTGTTTCTGGCGTACCTGCTCCTCCAGCCTCTTCTGTTCGTTGATGTCACGGATGAAGCAGAGGACGGCCGGTTCGCCTTCCCATGTGATCAGAACAGCATTTAGCTCACCCCAAATGACGTGGCCCGCCTTGTGGACGACTCGAAAGGAGTAGGTACTGTGGAACTCCTCCCCCTGGAGCCTCTTCAGGTGGTTTTCCACAACCATGTCCCTGTCGTCAGGATGAACCAGGTCGATAAAGGGAATGCGGTGCAGTTCCTCTCCCGAGTACCCGATCATCTCCTCCGTCTTCTTGTTGTGAAATCTCATCGTGGCATCTCTTACGACAAAGATGGCATCGTTCGCATTCTCTACGAGTTGCCGGTACCTCTCTTCTGATTCCTTGAGTTCCTGCTCCGACCGCTTGGCTTCCGTTATGTCGAAGTAGCTCACCTGCACGGCCGGCCTGTCCCGGTATTCAACCACCGTGGCGTTGATGTCGACCCAGCACTCCTTGCCGTCCTTGCGGAGAATGCGATACGCATACCTTTCGGGCGTGGGCTCTCCCGCAAGGCGACTCTCCATTCTCTTCCAAACGAGATCTCTGTCCTCAGGGTGAATAGCGTTAAGGATCTCCTCGGGGGGAGCTGTGAGGATTTCCTCCTTGTCGTATCCCGAGAGGGCAGAGATGGCCTTGTTCGCGAGAACTGCCCGATTATCCTGGAAGATGAGGAGCCCCTGAATGGAATTCTCAACCAGAGATCGATAGGCTTCACTTGCCTGCTTCTGGGCCGTCATGTCCAGGACGATCCCTCGTAGCCCCTCGATTCTGTCGCCCCGCAAGATCGGAGCGGACCGGAGCGCGACCGGGAACCGAGTACCGTCCTTCCTGAGCGCCGTGTACTCGGACAGGCCTACATGCTCTCCCTCCAACAGACGACCTATGCTGCGGGCTGCCCGATCCCGGTCCTCAGGGACAAGCAGGGTGATCGCCTCCATGCCCCTCTCGAAATCCTCGGGGTCATGCCCGAAAAGCTCATAGGCTCTCTTGTTCACGAAGGTGAGTCTTCCGGTTGTGTCCATCTCGTAAACGATCTCGGGCAGGAGTTCGGCCAACTCCCTGAAGCGCCGTTCGCTGTCCTGCTGTGATTCTTCGATCTTGTTCTTAACCCAGCGATTGGAAGAGTCCTCGGCCTTGAGAAGAGGGTCCCGAAGCCCTTCCGCGACGACGACGGGCATAGACGTCTTTCTTTGAGAGTCGGTCATGATGTGCCCTTCGAGTAAGCCGGGAACGTTAAGATTTTCAAGCCCTTGTCGCCTTCTTATCGGAGGGCTGGGGCGTCCACATTATCGAGGAGCCCCGAAACTACTCAGAATATCGTTATGGAATACGTGGTTTTACATTAAGGTCATTGGTGGGGGTCCGGTGCGGTTCCAATCCGGAGGGGCGCAAGATATGATAGGCCAGGGCAAGGGAAACGATTTCCACTTCGAGAACAGGAGCATCCTATGACTTCAGAAGCGACGGACTTCCTCCTTATCGACGAGATGCTGACCGAGGAAGAGCGGATGGTGAGGGACACGGTTCGTAATTTTGTGGATGAGCGGGTGATGCCGACCATCGCCGACGATTTCGAGCAGGCCGAGGCCCCGATGCACCTCGTGCGGGAGATGGGGGAGATGGGGATCATCGGCGCGACCCTGCCGGAGAAATACGGCTGTTCGGGCTCCAACTACGTCGTCTACGGGCTGATCCAGCAGGAGCTCGAACGGGGCGACAGCGGCATTCGAAGCTTTAACTCGGTGCAGAGTTCCCTGGTCATGTATCCGATCTATGCATACGGTTCCGAGGAGCAGAGACAACACTGGCTCCCCGGGCTGGCCAAGGGTGAAAAGATCGGATGCTTCGGCCTTACCGAGGCGGACCACGGATCCGACCCCGGCGGGATGGTGACCCGTGCGGTCAAGGACGGGGAGTCCTATGTCCTCAACGGGTCAAAGATGTGGATCACGAACGGAAACATTGCGGACGTGGCCGTGGTCTGGGCAAAGCTCGACGGCGAGGTGAAGGGCTTCCTGGTGGAAAAGGACACGCCCGGCTTTACGGTGAATCTCATCAAGCACAAGATGTCCCTTCGTGCGTCCGTTACCTCGGAGCTGGTGTTCGAGGACTGCAGGATCCCGGCGGAGAACTTGCTGCCCAAGACGGGCGGGCTTCGCTCTCCGCTTGCCTGCCTCGACAAGGCACGCTACGGGATCGCCTGGGGTGCGATAGGCGCCGCCATGGCCTGCTACGAGGCCTCGGTCCGGTATGCGAAGGAGCGTACCCAGTTCGATAAGCCCATCGGCTCCTTCCAGCTTGTTCAGCGGAAGCTGAGTCTCATGCTCACCGAGATGACCATGGCGCAGTTGCTGAACCTGCGCGTCGGAAGGCTAAAGGACGAAGGGAAGGGGAGACATCAGCATACGTCCATGGCCAAGATGAACGCCACCGGCAAGGCCCTCGAGATTGCCCGAATGGCTCGCGACCTGCACGGTGCGAACGGGATCTCGCTCGAGTACCCCATCATCCGGCACATGAACAACCTGGAGTCGGTCCACACCTACGAAGGCACCTATGACATCCACCTTCTGATCCTGGGGCAGGAGATTACGGGCCTCTCCGCCTTCCGCTAGGAGGCTGCCCCAAAAGTCCCATCTGCGGCGTTCGGCTTCATCCCTCGTCATTCAACGTACAGGAAGTACGCCTCATTCCTCGGGATTTTGCCTGCCTTGC
>RCNG010001340.1_pt1 | contig 12196 bp, 10 predicted proteins | sample 2041371 | NCBI WGS metagenome assembly RCNG01 (sample SAMN09708227, study PRJNA481090) | Marine sediment metagenome, whole genome shotgun sequencing project. | biome: marine sediment; feature: ocean; material: sediment; isolation source: Sewage treatment plant 1 marine sediment (STP1) ... | reverse complement strand
GGCGACGCCAACGACGTCAACCTCTACCGAAGCCTCGTCGAGCTCGGAATCCAGGACTACCTGGTGAAGCCGGTTACTTCCGAAGGGCTCGCCTCCGCATTCGCCCGCGCCGAGCAGGTGCCGACGGAACCCCAGGTTCCGGAGTCCACGCTCGGTCAATTGATCGCCGTGGTCGGTGTCCGTGGCGGTGTCGGCGCCAGCACCATGGCGATCAACTGTGCCTGGACGTTGGCCCATGAGCAGGGACTGCGGGTCGCACTGGTCGACCTGGATCTGTTTTTTGGCACCTGCGGACTGGCCCTCGACCTCGAGGCGGGGCGAGGATTCCGCGAAGCGCTCGAGAACCCCTCTCGGATCGACGGTCTGTTCATCGAACGGGCGATGGTACGTGAGAGCGAAAATCTGTTTGTCCTGACCGCCGAAGAGTCCCTTGACTGTCCCCTGGCGCTGGATCCAACGAGCATCGAGATGCTGCTCGACAACCTGCGTTCCGATTTCCAGTGCGTCGTCCTGGACCTGCCCCGGTTCGCGGCGCGAACTCAAATCGCGGCGCTGCAGGCGCCGGCGACCGCGCTCGTGGTCTCGGATCCTTCGTTGGCCGGGATGCGCGACACCATGCGACTCGCGGGTCTTCTCAAGAAATCAGCGACGTCGGCCGAGACCAAGGTCGTGATCAATAGGATGGGTGCCGCCAAGTGCGGTGAGCTGTCAAAGGCCGATTTCGAACGTGGAGCCGAGGTGAAAGTGGATCACATCGTTCCTTATGATCCCAAGCCGTTCGCCGCGAGCGTGAGCACTGGAAAACCGCTGCTCAAGGTCGGCGGCGGGTCCAAGGCGGTCAAGGCGATTCGGGAGTTGAGCCAGGGGTTGTCCGGTCCCCGCGCCAAAGCCGCCAAGGCGCCGATGTGGCAACGGTTGCTGAAAAGGCACGGGTAGATGTTCGGGCGCCGGCAAACTGGTAGCGTCGTTCCCCTGACCGCCGATAAACCGGCGGCGACGGCGCCGTCGACCGATTCCGTGCAGGAAGCGGCGCCTTCGCCGCAGCATGCGAAGGTGGCGACGGCTGATCCGTTCAAGGACGAAACATCGGTGGATGCCGCCATCGAACGGGTTCTGCCACCCGTGCGCAAGGCCATCGACCCCGGCGAGGCGATGAAGGTTTCTCGCGGAGAACTCGCCAAGAAGATAACCGGAATCGTCGATGAAATGTGCGACACCGGCATACTGACGCTGGAGGAGGAGTTACGGCGCTCGGTCGTGACCGGCGTGGTCGGCCAGTTCCTGAGCGAAGCCAAGCGCCAGGCTAAGGATGCCGGCGAAATCGATGGCGGCAAGGGTAATTCCAACGGCAACAGCATCATCGAGGAGGCCAAGCAGCGGCTCCAGCCGATCTTGATGGAGCGCATCGACGTTGCCAAGGCCGTCACCCTGCCGCGCGCCGAACTGTCGTCGCAGATCAGCGATATCGTCTCCGAGATCCTCGCCGAAGAGAAAATGCAGCTCAACGTGACCGAGCAGCGTGATCTGATCACCATGTTGCTCGACGACATGCTCGGTTTGGGGCCGCTCGAGGTGTTGCTCGCCGACGACGCGGTGACGGACATCATGGTCAACGGACCCAAGCAGGTCTACGTCGAGCGCGGCGGCAAGCTGCAGCTGACCGACGTGACGTTTCGCGACGACGCCCATGTGATGAACATCGCGACGCGGATCGTGACCCGGATCGGCCGGCGCGTCGACGAGACGACGCCGTTGGTGGACGCTCGTCTGGAGGATGGGTCCCGCGTCAATATCATCATATCGCCGCTGACCCTCGACGGTCCCTCGATCTCGATCCGAAAATTTGCCAAACAGAAGATCACCCTCGAGAAGATGGAGGAAACCAAAAACCTGTCGTCCCAGATGGGAACCGTACTCAAGATCGCCGGACGCTGTCGCCTCAACATCCTGATCTCCGGGGGAACCGGCTCGGGCAAGACCACCCTGCTCAATGCCATGTCGCGGATGATCGACCATGGCGAGCGGGTCGTGACCATCGAGGACGCGGCCGAACTGCAGATGCAGCAGCCGCATGTGGTTCGCCTGGAGACGCGGCCGCCGAACCTGGAAGGGAAGGGGGAGATCACCCAACGCGAGTTGGTCAAGAACACTCTGCGGATGCGCCCCGACCGGATCATCCTCGGTGAAATCCGGGCCGGTGAGGCGCTCGACATGCTGCAGGCGATGAACACCGGTCACGATGGTTCGATGTGTACACTTCACGCCAACCGGCCGCGCGAGGCACTGACCCGGCTCGAGAACATGGTCGCGATGACCGGCGTGAAGTTGCCCGCCGACGCTGTGCGCTCGCAGATCGCCGGGGCGGTCCACATGATCGTGCAGATCGCCCGGATGCGCGACGGGGTGCGGCGGATCACCCATATCACCGAGGTCGTCGGCATGGAGGGTGAAGTCATTACTACCCAGGATCTGTTTACCTTCGAGTTCAAGGGCGAGGACGAGAACGGGAAGCTGTTCGGCGATTTCAAGTCGTCGGGGCTTCGGCCCCACTTCTCGACCCGCGCCGAATACTTCGGACTCGATCGTGCCTTGATGGAAGCGATGAACTCTGGAAGCGGAGATGTCCTGTGAGCGGCGCTGTCGTAGCCATCTTTGTCGGGGTCGCGCTGACTTTGGTCATGCTGGCACTGGCGTTCGGAGGCGGTGCCTCCGGATCGCGTGGCCGATTGAACAAAAGGGCGCAGAGCTTACGCCACCGCTGGACGGCAGGTGCTGCCTCCCTGACAAAGGGTAAGCAACAGACGGCCAGCCTGAAACGAACACAGGGGGGCGCCCTCCCTCTGGTGGACGATCTCGTGAAGCGCTTTCTACCACGCCAGTCCGCTCTTAGAGACCGGCTTTCGCGGACCGGCCGTGACATATCGCTCGGCACCTATGCCATGATCAGCGGCGGTATCATGGTGCCTGCGTTCATCGTGGCTTGGTTGTTTTTCGGTTTTCCGGTTCTCCTCGCCGCCCTTGTCGCCGTCGCTGCCGGTTTGGGTCTTCCGCACCTGGCGGTAGGGTTCCTTGGCGCCCGGCGACAGAAGAAGTTCCTGGCAATCTTTCCCGATGCCATCGACCTTATCGTTCGCGGTCTCAAGTCCGGGTTGCCGGTCACCGAGTCGATGGCGTCGGTCGGTCGCGATATGGCCGATCCGATGGGGACGGAGTTCAGGCTCGTTTGCGATAGCGTCCGCTTCGGAAGGCAACTGGAAGAAGTTCTCTGGGAAACGGCTAATCGCCTGGAAATGTCGGAGTTCAACTTCTTCGTCATCAGCCTTTCGATCCAGCGCGAGACCGGCGGAAATTTGGCCGAAACGTTGGGTAATCTCTCCGATATCCTACGCCGGCGTCGTCAAATGGGGTTGAAGATCAAGGCGATGTCCTCCGAGGCGAAGGCCAGTGCATATATTCTGGGATCCCTGCCGTTCATCATGTTCCTGCTCGTTTATTTCCTCCACAACAGCTACGCCATGGAGTTGTTCGAGGACTCGCGAGGCTTGATGATGTTGGGGGCAGGCCTCGGCAGTCTGCTTACCGGTATCGGCGTCATGGCCAAGATGGTGCGGTTCGAGATATGAACATCGAAAGCTTGATTCCGTTCGGCGTATCGGTCGAGAACGCCATTACGGCGATGGCCTCGCTCGCCGCTTTCGGCACCGTGTGCGCGGTGTGGAACGCGTTGCTGGCGAAGGATTCCTTGAGCGTTCGCGCCAAACGTATGCTTCAGCGTCGCGAAGAGCTCAAGGCCGGGCTCATGACGCCGCGTCGCAACCCCCACCGCAAGGTTTCCGCGATGGGCATGATGCGCAACGTGACCCAGCGCTTTCATTTGCTGCGGAGCAAGACCGCGGACAAGATCGCCGATCGCCTCGCCCAGGCCGGCCTGAGGTCGAAGGACGCGGTGGTGACGTTCCTGTTCATGAAGATAATTCTGCCGTTCGTTTTTGGCGGCGGCGCGTTCCTGTTGTTCAACGTTCTTCGGGTCGTAGAACTGGCGCCGCCGATGCCGCAGCTTATTCCGCTTGGGGCCGTCATCCTGGGCGCGTACCTGCCCGACATCTATGTCAGGAACGCGGTCTCAAAGCGCCAGAAACTTATTCTGAAGAGCCTGCCGGACGCCCTCGATCTGCTGGTCATCTGTGCCGAGGCGGGTTTGGCCTTGGACGCGGCGTTGTCACGGGTCGCGGGGGAGTTGGAGCGCGGCGGGCCCGAGATGGCGGACGAAATCGGTCTCACCGCAGTAGAGCTGGGATTTCTGCCCGAGCGCCGTCAGGCGTTGGACAATCTGATCATGCGCTGCCCGCTCCCCTCCATGCGCGGCGTCGTCAATACGCTGATTCAGACCGAAAAATACGGCACGCCTTTGTCTAATTCGCTGCGCGTGCTGGCTACGGAGTTCCGCAACGATCGTATGATGAAAGCCGAGGAGAAGGCGGCGAAACTGCCGGCGATCATGACCGTGCCGATGATCATTTTCATTCTGCCGCCGTTGATGATCGTTCTGCTCGGTCCCGCGATTCTCAATATCATCGACGCGCTCATGCAGATGGGCAGCGGGTTGCCGGGCCGTTAGTCACGGGGTCCAACGGCACGGCGGTACCGGGGGGCGGCGATATGCCGCCCCCCGGCGTCGTTCCGCTATCTTGCCCGGTCAGTGCGTCCTTGGCGGGCAGAGTTTCGGTAGAGGAAGCAGGCTGGCGTGTCGGAAGTCGTTGTGCGGTGCACCGGTCCAATAGCGAGGGGGGTTATGGGAGCTCCGCCGTCTCGCCGGGCGCGGTGATCGGAGGGAGATCCTTGCCACGGGTTTCGACGCCGAGGACGACCTCGGCGAGGGCGCGACCGTTGAGCGTGCGTAGTGACTGGTAGTAGGAGAGGTTGTTTCGCACCTCATCGTCCTTCAGGTCCATGCTAGCGACAGCGGCGGCCTTTTCGGTTTGCCCGGCAAGACCGTAGACGAGCGCCAGGTTCTGTCGGACGCGGCGACCGGACACCGGGTCGCCGGCGATCTCGCGCAGGATCTCGATCGCCTCGTCATAGTTTCTCGCCAGTGCCAGGGAGAGCGCCAGGTTGTTGCGCAAGGACGGGTTGTCGGGCGCCTTCTCCATGCCGTCGACATAGCTTTGTTGCGCCTGTTCGTGGCTGCCTACCAGGTCGAGCGCGACGCCGAGGCCGTTGTAGGCCCGGTGGTCGCTGGGCTCGAGGTCGATGGCCGCGCGGAACTGGTGCGCCGCCCTTTCCGGACGGTTGAGCGCAATCAGGATCTTGCCATAACCCCACCGGGCCTTGGCGTTGTCGGCGTCGATCGCCAATGCCGAGCGATAGGCCTTTGCCGCCTCCTCGGGGGCACCGAGAGCGGCGGAGGTTTCCCCCAGCGCGATCAGCGGCACCGCCCGCTCTGGCGCCATGGCGTGGGCGCGCTGGTAGAACGACGCCGCTCCGGACAGGTCGCCGCCCGCGCGGGTTGAATTGGCAATTCGCATGATCTGGGCGTATCGGCTTTCATGTTCTTCTGCGACGATCTCCTCGGGAGTGGGCACCTGACCGGCGCAGCCGGCAAGAAAGCCAAACAACAGGAAAACCATCGCCGCTATGCGAACGGAGGGCGGCCGGGAAAAACTGCCTGTGTGCACGGGCATCGGCGGACGACTCCTTCAGATCGTTTCATGGCGCCTGGGAACCGGCCGGTCGGTCGCGTTCCTTCGAACGCAGAGAGCCAGAAATCATCCCAGGCATCGGTACAAAAGGTTGTACGCGATATAGTGTTGCAATTTTATGTTGAATTTGGCAGACTGTACAGAGTTAAAACGTTGTAGGGGATGACCGAGCGTGAAAAAGGAATACCTGGAGCTCACACGGTTGATCGAACGTCTCCATAGGCGGTTCCTCGATCTCCTTCGTGCCGAACTCAATCGGCTGGGGATCAGGGACATCAACAGTGTTCAAGCTTTGCTTCTCGCCAACATCGGCGCTGAAGAGATCGCGATCCGTGACCTGGTTGAGCGCGGCTACTACCAGGGCTCTAATGTTTCGTACAACATCAAGAAGCTGGCGGAGATGGGCTACCTGGATCAGGAACGTTCGGCTCATGACCGTCGTTCGGTCAGTATCCGTCTGACCGAGAAGGCGCTTGGCGTTGTCGGCGAGATACGCGAACTGGAACAGCGGATCGCCGCTCAGCTGGGCGAACACGAGGTCGGCAGCAACGAAATTGACTCCGTGTGTCACGCGTTGAGGCGTGTCGAGCGCACCTGGACCGATTACGTGCACTACGGTCGCGCGTATCCGTTACCGGGGGCCGCCGCCGAATAGGGGAACCGCCGTCAGCGCGGCGCCCACCGACGCGCCCATAAGTACGCGGAACCTGCCATCCTTCGCCAACGACAGGGCAGCCTCGCGCTCGCCCTGCTGATCGCCGTATCCGGTGGAGACCAACAGCCCGCCGGCGATACCGGCATGGCGACCCGCCGCAAGGTCGCGGGTCCTGTCGCCGATGATCCACGACGAGGTCAGATCCAACGGTAGTCGCTCGGCCGCGCCGAGCAGCATGCCGGGATTGGGTTTGCGCGCCGGATGGTCGGGATGGCCGTACGGCGGCAACGCCTTCGGGTGGTGGGGGCAGGCGAAGACGCTATCGACCAACGCGCCCTTGGCAGCGAGGTCGGCGAGGATCCGGTTCTGGACGTCGATGAATGCGTCCCAACCGAACAGTCCTTGGCCGATACCCGACTGGTTGGTGACGACCACTACCGGAATGCCTCGCTGATTGGCGGCGGCGATCACCTCGGCAGCGCCGTCGATCAGCCGCACGTCTTCGGCGCGGTTTAGATGATAGACCTCTTCGACGATTACCCCGTCACGATCGAGGAACAGTGCCGGTCGCCGAGCCGAGCCTTCGGGCCGGCGTAACACCTGGACCCATAACCCGTCGTCATTGATCTCCGCCCCCTCGGGGAGGATGGCGTGGTCGATCATCGCAGTCGGGCGCAGAGAATGTCCGCGTCGGTCATCGTGCTTGGTTCGATCGTTTTCATCCGTTCATGGTCAGGCCGCCGGAGACGCTGATCACCTGGCCGGTGATGAAGTCGGCGTCGTCGCTGGCGAGGAACGCGACGGCGCCGGGAAGGTCGCCGACCTTTCCGAGCCGGCGCATCGGTGTTGCCTTGGCGAAGGCGTCGAGCAGCCTGTCGCCCATGCCGCTGGTCTCGGCAACCGAGTTCAACAGCGAGGTCTCTGTCGGCCCCGGACAGACGCAGTTGACGCTCACACCCTTGGTTGCGGTCTCGCGGGCGAGGCTCTTGCTCAGCGCCACCAGACCACCCTTTGTCGCCGAATAGACCGCTTCGCCCAGTGATCCCACCCGGGCGGCGTCGGAGGCGATGTTGACCACCTTGCCGGAACCTCTTTCGCTCATTCCCGGCAGGATGACGTGGAGCATGTTGAGCGGACCCTTGAGGTTGATCGCGATGAGCTTGTCCCATATCGCCGGTTCGGACTTGGTGAAAAACATAAACCGGTCCCAGCCGGCATTGTTGACCAGGATGTCGACGGCCCCCGCTTTGGCCTCGAACTCGGCAACCGCCTTTTTGACTCTGTCGTAGTCGGCAACGTCGCAGGCAGCGGCGTACGCGGTTCCGCCGGTGCCGGTGATTTCGGCGGCGGCGGCCTCGGCGGCGGCGGAGTCGATATCGAAGACGCCTACGACGCAACCTTCCTCGGCCAGGCGTTTGCCGATGGCCTGTCCGATGCCGGCTGCCCCGCCGGTGACGATGGCGACCTTGTCCTTCAATCCGCGCATATCGGTTCCCTCCACATATTTTTTAGGGCCGCTGGGGGCGGCGGCGCGGATGATAGGGGCCGCACCGATAGCGGTCAAACGCCTCCATGTTTCAAGACGTTCGTGCCGCGCTGTCGGAGAGATGGAGGCCGACGACGCCGACGACGATGAGCCCGATGAATACCAGCTTGGCCGGCGTTGCCGGCTCGCGGAACCACAGAATGCCGATGGCGGCGATCAGCACGGTGCCGACCGCCGCCCAAACCGCATAGGCGACGCTGACCGGCATCTCTTTCACTGCCAGGGCGAGCAAGGCGATACTGATGCCGTAGGCCGGAAAGATGAGCAGCGAGGGCAGCAGCTGGGTAAAGCCCTCCGACATCTTCAGCAAGGTTGTCCCGGCGACCTCGAACAGAATGGCCACCCCCAGATAGATCCACGCCATTGCAAATCCTTTCCTCGGAATCCACGCCCGATCGAGCGCGGATCAACATATCGGCGAGTCGCTCCGATGGCCAATCCCGCTCGACCGGGCCGGATTGGGCCTTCGCGGTTGATCAGAAGCCGAAGCGGGCAAGTGATGTAGTTGGTTATTGAATCTCGTTTCGCGAGCATAAAATTGGTTGAAAATCGCGCCTAGATCGAGGATTGTGGTGGGGAAGCGTGGTGTTCGAGACTGGTGCGCGGATCGGAGGTGCGCGACATGACGTTCCAATTCGAGAGAAGAATCCAAAAGGCGAGTCGAACTGAAAAGCCTGAGACTGCGGGGAAAACGGCGCAACCGCCTCCCACGGTTAACTCAATCCTCCAGCTACAACGATCGGTTGGCAACCAGAGGGTTCTGCGGCTCCTGGATTCTCGCTGGGCTGACCCGACGGTAGACGGGGACATCGCGGACTCCGTGGACCAGGTCACTCGTTCAACGGCGAGTCGGCTCGACGAGGGTGATCGGGTGTTCATGGAACGGCGAATTGGCTACGACCTCTCCAACGTCCGCATTCACACGGATGGACCGGCAGCCTGTTCCGCTTCGGCCCTCAGCGCGCGGGCCTACACCGTCGGCAACGATATCGTGTTCGGAGTCGGCGAATACCGGCCGGGCAGTGAACGATATCGTCGGCTGCTCGCCCATGAACTGACCCACGTGGTTCAGCAAGGCGGGCGTGCGCCTGGCCGACAGGACAAATTGGAGGTGGGGCCAGAGAACGATGCCCTCGAGCGGGAAGCCGACGCGGTGGCTGATAGGGTGATGTCTCAGAAATTCGCGGGACAACCCTCCGATGACCTCTCCGAAGAGGAGCGCATGTCGGCCCAACCGGTGACGTTTGAATCTGCTTTGATTGGGCGCCGGGTTGCACTGACGGCGGTCGAGCCCCGAATCCAAAGAACCGCCAATTTCGTCGCGGGGACGGTTCATGCAAGTCGAAATGCCGCCGTACAGATCGCGACCGGAAGAGAGGCTGGTGAAACCAAAATTTTGCTCAACGGTCATGACATGCTGAGCGTGGCCGCCCGAACGGCGGTCAACTGGCCTACGCTTGGCGGCCGCAGAATTGGAGGCCGCATCGAAACATGGGTCCACGCGGTTCCGACGAATGTGGGAAGCTTCGACGAGGCCGTGCTCAACAGCGGGCCCTGGTCGACGGCCACGACCAAGGGTAATGTGGGCACCAGGCTCGGTTTGGCGAGTTGCACCGGTGGCGGTGCTTGTACGCTGACTGCCAACGGTCAACCGAACGATGCCGCCGTCGCCGCTTCGAACCGGACCCACGAAGACCACCATGCCGCCGACTACCGGGTCGCCTTCAACGCAGCATTCGGAACTTGGGACGCCCGGGTGACGGTGGCCTATGGCGCCGGTACGAAGTTCACCGGCCCGACGGTTGTGGCGGCACAGGCCGCTCTGTGGACCCACATGGGAGGCACGCCGCAAAATGTCGCCACCACCTACCGCAGGGACAGCTTGGCGCGTGGCGCCGCATTCCATCGCACGACTGCAGGAGGACCACTGGTCGGCTTCAACCCAAGGGCCGGGGCAGGATGCAAAACCGCGACCATTAAAGTGCGCCAGTAAGCGGCGATTGTCGTTAGAACGAGAAATCAGTCTGCGCACGATCTCGACAGCGGCTACGGTCGGATCTCAAGCACTATGGCGACCCGGTAGGCATCGTCCGAGAACTCTCAGCGATCGTCCCGACTCGGGCGTATCCGCCAAGGCCGCCGCAGTGGCTTTAAAGCCGGTCTTCCTTCTCAAACCTTATTGGCCGCCGCCTCAGCTCATGTAGGGGCTTTTGAAGCTGCCCAGGACCTTGATGTAGTTGGCGCGCTCGAAGGCGGAGGGGTCGGCCACCTTCTGCTGGCTCATCGAGCCTTTCATCTGCTCGACAGAGTCGTAGTCCCGTTTTTCCATCCACTCGCTCAAGCCGTCGACCAGGGTCTTCATGTGGCCGACCCCGTTACGCAGCAAAGCCGAAGTGGTCATCACTATGTCGGCGCCGGCCATGACGTATTTGACGACTTCCTGAGCAGTCTCGACGCCACGGGTCGCCGCCAGTGACGCCTCGACGCGTCCGTGAAGGATGGCGATCCACATAAGTGGCAGGCGGATCTCGCTGGCGGAGCTGAGTTCAAGGTTGGGGACGACTTCGAGATCGTCGAGGTCGAAGTCGGGCTGGTAGAACCGGTTGAACAGGACGAGCCCGTCCGCGCCGGCGTCGACGAAGCGGTTCGCCATCTCGCCCATGGAGCTGAAGAACGGATTGAGCTTGACCGAAACCGGGATCGAAACCGCCCCTTTCACATGCTTGACGATGTCGAGGTAGCGCTGCTCCACGTCGCGGGCGGCGATGCCGACATCGGCGGGAATGTAGTAGACGTTCAACTCGATCGCCTGGGCGCCGGCGTCGGAGATGTCCTTGGCGTATTCGGCCCAGCCGGCGTCGGTGATGCCGTTGAGGCTACCGATGATCGGGATGTCGACGGCCTCCGTGGCCTGTCTGATCAGGTCCAGGTAGGCATCAGGCCCCACCTTGTAGTCTTCCACCGCGGGAAAGTAGCTCAACGACTCCCCGAAGCTCTCGGTGCCGGCTTCCATCAGGTAGTCGAACGATTCATTCTCCTGGCGAATCTGCTCCTCGAACAGCGAGAACAGGACCACGGCCGATGCGCCGGCGTCCTCCAGCCGCTTGATGCCGTCCAATGTCTTCGAGATCGGTCCCGCCGAGGCCACCAGCGGATGCTTGAGTTCCAGACCCATGTACGTTGTTTTTAAGTCCATTGTGGTGTTCCTTTTCGGTCCACTCGACCCGATAGAGTTTCTCCCGCGAAAGCCCCCGCACGAAGCGAAGAATGCACCGGTTAGCCGAGGGCGGCCATATCCTCGTACAACTTCCATTTCCGATCGACGGCGTCCTGTGCCTGCGCCATCAGCTGATCCGCCATTGTTGGATTGGTGCGGCTCAGCATCCGGTAGCGAAGCTCGTTGTCGGTGTAGTCCTTGAGCTTCATGGTCGGCCGCGGCGAGTCGAGCACGAACCCGTTCTCCCCGGCCTGGCGTACCGCCGGGTTGTAGCGGATCAGCGGCCAGTGGCCGCTGTGGACGGCGAGGCTCTGCTGGTCGAGCCCTTTCTGCATGTTGATGCCGTGGGCAATGCAGTGGCTATAGGCCAGGATCAGTGACGGCCCTTCGTAGGTTTCCGCCTCGCGGAAGGCGAGGAGAGCCTGTTGCGGATTGGCGCCCATGGCGATGCGGGCAACGTAGACGTTGCCATAGGAAATCGCCTGCAGCGCCAGGTCCTTCTTGCCCACCTGCTTTCCGGCATTGGCGAACTTGGCGACGGCGCCCAACGGGGTCGACTTGGATGCCTGCCCGCCGGTGTTGGAATAGACCTCGGTGTCGAGCACCAGGATGTTGACGTCCCTCCCGGTGGACATCACGTGGTCGACGCCGGACGAACCGATGTCGTATGCCCAGCCGTCGCCACCGACGATCCAGACGCTGCGGCGGACCAGATGATCGGCCACCGACATGAGATGTTTGGCGTGGTCGTTTTCAATCGGCTGAATGATCCCCTTGAGAGCCGCGACCCGCTCGCGCTGCTTGCGGATCTCTGATTCCGTGCGCTGCGGAGCGGATACCAGTTCCTCGGCGAGCACCGGTCCGATCTCGTCTTTGAGTTTGTTGAGCAAGTAACTGGCCAACGAAAAGTGGCGGTCGGCGGCAAGTCGCATGCCAAGGCCGAACTCGGCGTTGTCCTCGAACAGGGAATTGGACCACGCCGGCCCGCGCCCCTCGCTGTTCTTGGCCCACGGTGTCGTCGGCAGGTTGCCGCCGTAGATCGACGAGCAACCGGTAGCGTTGGCGACGAGCATGCGATC
>RCNG010001651.1_pt1 | contig 12201 bp, 15 predicted proteins | sample 2041371 | NCBI WGS metagenome assembly RCNG01 (sample SAMN09708227, study PRJNA481090) | Marine sediment metagenome, whole genome shotgun sequencing project. | biome: marine sediment; feature: ocean; material: sediment; isolation source: Sewage treatment plant 1 marine sediment (STP1) ... | reverse complement strand
AAAATAGGTGATTATAACGTAAATAATGCGGTGACACCGGTAAGTTTTAAAGAAATGATGAATGTTTAACAGCTTTAAAATGAGCTATGGAGTGAAATATATACTTAAAAAGTTGGTTATAGAAATATGGACCTGAATCAAAGTCAGCTTTCTCTTGTAATTACCTTCTTCTCTCTTTCGATAGTGATATTATTACTCTTTAATATTCACTTGGGATCTGAGGAGCAGGAAGAGTATATAATTGAACTGAGTTTGGCCGACGAGGAGCTTGAAAAAATAATTGAAGAATTGGAAAGGCAGGAAGAGATGGCAAAAGCAGATCCCATAAAAAGTCATATGGCTTTTAACGAAACAGCCAAATCCAGCCTGGAAGAACCGGAACCTCTAAAAACACTTGAAGAAATATTAGAAGAAAAAGAAGCTTCGATGAATGAAGATGAATTCAAAGAATTTTTGAATTCAGATTCGGGATATGCAGCAAGCCTTAAGGATCTCGTTAAAAAAAGAGAAGAAAAAAAACAACAATTAGAGGAAGTTGAGGCAAAGAAAAAAGAGTTCACAAATCACCTTGAAAAGAGGAAAACTTCAATTTCATATTCGTTAGTAGATCGTTCTAATTATTTACTTCCGCCACCGATTTATACCTGTATTGAGGGCGGAAGAGTTGTAGTGAATATTGAAGTAGATTCTTCCGGCAATGTTATTGACGCTCATTTTAATTCAAAAAGCTCTAATACATCCAATGGCTGCCTTGTTGATAACGCCATTTCCTACGCCCTAAAAGCAAAATTTAGTTCAGCCTCACGAGATACACAAAAAGGAACTATTACCTACTTATTTCAAAGTAAGTAATTCCATTAGATCATTCAGGATATTTTGCCCTTTGTCTTTATTATACCAAAGCTGCAAATCTTGTTTAAATTCCGGACTAAGTTCGCTATGTTCTCTTTTGTAAGCTTCAACCATTTTAGTTGCCTTTGAGGGTCTTGGACCATAGGAATTTAATACTTCCAAACGTTTTTCTTCAAGCATGATCAGTTTGGGAATGGACAAGGTTCCATTTGTTCGAAAAAGATCCATGAGTTCCGGGTTTTCGTCCCGGAGTAAAATTTTAAAGTTTATTTTATCGGATGATTCTGCTATTTTATTCATTACAGGAATTGAAGGGGCAGCGTCCCCACACCAACTCTCGGTTAAAACGAGCCATAAAACTGGTTTGGTCCATTTTCCAATTCCTTTTTTTGCAGAGTCTGGCAATTTAAATGTTTTATCCCATCGCTTCATACGCTTACTATTTAATTGCGTATAATCTATAAGCGATTCCTTTTGCTCAGCGCCCGTTGTTCGGCCATCTGCGGCTAATTCATCTACAAGGTCTCGGTACTCCTGGTAATTATATGCACGGGTTAAGGAAGATTCAATTATTTTTTCCTTTAGTTTCTGTTCATCTGTGTTTTTCATTTGCCCATAGTCGTATAAAGTTTAAAAACCCAACAATAATTTTCTTCAAATTGGTCCTTTTTTGATCATCCCGCAACTAGTATCGTTATTAATATTCATTACCACAAAGGGATTAGGAGCAATTTAGGCGCACCCTATATTAACTTTTGGGCTGCCATCTTGATAAGGATTTTTTGAAATAAAAATACTATAAGTTTTCTGGATTTATGGCAAGGCTCCTAAAAAGCTTTGCTTTTTCAGTTAAGTATTTATTTTGCACCTCATTCTGCTTAAGCTTAGAATCTACAAGTTTATTTTCCCTGTTATTAATTAAAAACAATGAACTCTCACCAAATAAAAATTTGCGCTCCTCTGCGTCTACCAACCTGGAATAATCTGCAACAATATTTCGAATAAGGTAATTCTGTTGATCAAAAGAATCAAGCGCCGAATAAATTGCGAATACCTTATTCCTTATTTCTATTTGGGCATTGTCTATCTCATATTGGGTGTTCTCCAATTTAAATTTAGCCAGCTTCAAATCCCCTCTTTCCTTTCTAAGAAACAGCGGATACCTAAATCTGATACCTCCCTTATATTGTTGTGTATCATAAGAACTTATAAGATCAGGAGTTTCGGTTAAAAAATTGTACTCAATATCAATCTTTGGCAATAATTTATTGGCTTTTAACCTTTTATCTACTTCAAGACCTGCCAGTTTATTGTCTAACGATTTCAGTTTGGGGTGATTTTCAAGAGCAAAGCTATCCAAAGGTTTTCCCAAAATTTCTAGCGTAATATCCACCTCCCCATTAACATCTAAATTTGGGATTACATTGGGTTGCAACTCTATTGGAATATTATTATCTAACCAAAGGAAATTTGATAGTTCCAAAGATTTATTCGTAAGGTTTACTTTCGCTTGTTCTAAATTTAATTGCCTTTCCAGAACGGCAATTTTTGCTTCAACTGTATCAATTGCAGCAATATCCCCTGCTTGAGAACTTTTTCTAATCCCTTCAAAACGTATTTTAGCATTCTGCAGAAAATTGCTGAAAGTTTCTTTGTTTTTATAGGCCAGTAGCCAATCAAAATAAGCCAGTGAAGCTTTAAATAAAATTTGGTTAACCAGCAAATCCCTGTCTGCCTTTGTTTGCTCTCTAAAAAATCGAGCTTTTCGCAAAGTAGCCATGCGCTCATTAATCCATAAACCCTGTATCACGGAAATAGAAACCCCGGCACTATAAAGTCCGTCTACTGGTAATTCTTCAGACGGATTTAAAAACTGTCCTTCATTTTGTTCAAAGCTGCCTTTAAATTCAATCCCATACCAGGTGGGTATTTTAAATGTCGCATTAAACCTGTCATAATACTCCACACCTTGAAATTGTTTGCGGTCGTAATCTAATTCTATTTTTGGATCAAAACCGCCTCTTGATCGCATAAGGTTTGCTTGCCCAATTCCAATTTGTAATTCGGCCTGTTTAGCTATAGGGTGGTATTTCTTCACATAACCCAAATATTCCCTAAAGTTTAGAATAAGCGTATCCTGTTCCTGCGCAAAAAGGATAGAGGTAATAAAAAAAGTAAGTAAAAGGCAATACTTTCTCATGCTACTTATTTTCTTTTTTTGCCATTGAATTTTTAGGCTGATAATAATTTGGTGGAAAGCCATTGAGCTGCCTCCACAATTCAAACCAGATAGGTACGTCCTCCAACAAGGCAATGGTATTGGCGCCTGAACCTACGCGGATAGCCTTAGGCCATGCATGGTCATTTTTATCTGGTGCCAATAGGACCCTATACTTTCCGTTATCACTTATAAATGTTTCTATCGCAACCACTTCACCTCCATAGGTGCCATAGGAGATATTGGGCCAACCGCTGAATACAATTGCAGGCCAACCATCAAACTGTACCCTTACTTTTTCACCTATATGCAACAAAGGAAGGTCTATCGGCTCAACAAAAGTCTCTACAGCCAATTCATAATCTGAGGGCATTATCCCCACCAGACGGTCACCTTCTTTAAAGGTTTCACCAATACCAGCTTGAATAGCTTTATTGATAAAACCATTTTGCGGGGCACGGATATAATATAAATCATTCCGCATCTCATAATTGGTATATGCGTTCTCCAATTTGGTTACTTGAGCTTCGGAATCGAACTGATTGGACTGTGCAGTGAACATATCGCTCTGCGCTTTTGAAATCTTATCAGTATACTCGGCTTTTACCCTATTGATCTCTACTCCTGCATTAATAACCTCATTTTTGGCAGCCAAAAATTTATTCTCTTGAGAAAATAATTTGGCTTGGGTTTCCTGAAGTTTTAAGCGTTTTTCCTCCACATCTGTCACAGCTTTTAGACCTTCGCTTTCCAATTGCTCTGTACGATCAAATTGCCTTTGTGCAATTTGGATATTGGTTTTTGCTGCTTCTAAATCTATACTATCACTTTGTACTTTTAATCTGGACTGCAAAAGCTTGTTTTTAGCCTGTTGCAATTTTAATCCCCTTTCAATCGATAGAGCATTAACTTGATTGTTCAACGCCTTTACTTTACCTTCATAAGAAGTGACTGAGGCTTCCTTTGCCTTAATCTGCTGCCCCGTTCTCTCTACCAATCTGGGATCGAAATATTCGTTCTTAATTTCAGAGATAAAAAGAATGGTATCTCCTTTTTTTACATAATCTCCTTCCTGAACATACCATTTTTCAATTCTCCCTGGAATTGGGGATTGAATCGTTTGAGGGCGCTGATCTGGTTTTAAAGTGGTCAAATATCCCTTTCCGCTTATATTTTGTGTCCACGGCAGAAAAAGTACGATGAAACCTACCAATGCAAAGCCCAGTAAAAAGCGATTAAAATGCTTATAATGTCTAGTATGAAAGACTTCCCGGGCTGAACTAAATTGAGCTAAGTTCACCTTTTTGTTTAATTTAAATGGAGATATATTAAGCATATCTTTTAACTTTCGTTTATGATTTTACCTTTTTCCATTGTGATAATTCTCGTACAATGTTTTTTCCAATCGTCATTCTGACTAATGACAACCAACGCCCAGGGTCTGGTTTTACATGAAAGGAAATCCATAATTTCCCGGGTTTCTTCCGTGTCAAACTGATCCAATGGATCTTTGAGAATCAACAATCTTGGTTTTCTAACTATACTGCGTGCCAGAACAATTTTTTTAGAGATGACATAAGGTATTTGTTGACCTTCGGGATACAACATTGTTTTTAGACCATAAGGTTGTTCCTTTACAAATTTTATCAAGCCAGCCTTTTCCAGTGCCCAGTATACATCCGTATCGGAGATGTCTTTATCTCCAAATGTTATATTTTCCAAAATACTACCTTCAAAAGGAGACTCTTCGGTTAGAGACTGGCCTAAATGTGAGCGGTAATAGTTTAAATTAATTGATTTTAAAGAAACATCGTTAACAAAAATATCACCTTGATCAGGTTCAATTATACCGGCCACTAACCGAAGTAAAGAAGACTTGCCAGATCCACTACCACCCTGAATCAAAATGCTGCATTGGGGCGTTATTTTAAGTGAAACACCGTCAATAATATGTTTGTTTCTTCCGGGGACATTATAGCTGACATCTTCCAGTTCAACCTGAAAACCCTCATCATCTTTAAAGGGTTTTTCTCCGTCCTGTGGCTCCAATTCCTTGTCCACTACCTGGCCTAACTTTTCCATTGAGGTGAGTAAATCATAGAAGGTTTCCAAACCTAAAATCAATTTTTCTACTGAACTTATTACCAATAAGATAATGATTTCGGCTGCAACAAATTGCCCAATATTCATCTCCTGATTAAGGACAAGAATTCCACCTATTAACAATAGGCCAAGGGTAACCAGAACTTTAAAACCAATCATTTGAATAAACTGAATCACTAATATTCTAAAGTGACTTTCCCTCGCACTAAGGTAGTCAGACACTAAAACGTCCGTTTTGTTCATGGCTAAATTGGTTTTACCAGACAGTTTAAAACTAACTATTGACCGCGCTACCTCCTGTATCCAATGCGCAACTTTATATTTATTTTTTGATTCATCTAAACTGGTCTCCATCCCCCGTTGCGCAGTAAATTTGAAGACTATATATATTAGTAGCAATAGCAGAATCCCATAAATAATAAAAAAAGGATGATAAAATGAGAGTAAAAGCAGGCCAAGAATTATCTGTAATAAAGCTGCCGGGAAATCAATTAAAATTTTAGAAAGTCCTTTCTGTACATTCAGGGTATCAAAAAAACGATTAGCCAGCTCCGGGGGATAGAAGTTAAGTAATTGGTTCATCTTTATTTTTGGGAACCGATAGGCAAACTCAAATGCAGATCTTGTAAATATTTTTTGCTGTACATTTTCAATAATCCTTATTTGCATTAATTGCAGCACACCAACAAAAGCGACAGCCAAGGTTACAAGTATTACCAATATTATCCAGGAAGTACTCACCTGGGCGCCTTGTATAAGGTTTATTATGGCTTGTATTCCCAGTGGAAGGGATAAATTGACGATACCTGCAAATATAGCATAGTAAAATACCTGGAGAATATCTCTCTTATCAAGCTTTAGTAGTCCTATTAAACGCTGCCAGGCACTAAGGATATTTTTAGCCATTCTTTTTAATATTTAGGGTGTTAAAGGCGAGGTGTTTAAAGTATTCTGTAGGAGTGGTTTTGACATCACAACTTGTTAAAGAAGAAAAGTGATCAATCAAAAAATACTGATGTAGTGCACCTTCAATAATGGTACTTGCAAGACTTGAGGGATAAGGATAATCTGCATTTACTTCATTTATCATTAGGCTCATTCTATTGACAAGCCTTTTGTAAATAACGAAATAGCCGTCCTTATTTTCCTGATCTACTTCTTTTGTTAAATAAGATTTAGAATATTCATTAATTACGATTTTATTTAGCAATACTTCGTTAATATGGGTAAAGGCCAAATCTATTTCTGTTGCTTTTGTCATGATTTCAATGGCTCTTTCCAGTTTAGTATTCGCATCAGGGATATTGTTTGTTGCAAAAACCAACTGATATTCAAGCCAACCCCAATACCAGGAAGCCAGATAAAGCAATAGTTTATGCTTATTTTCAAAATAACGATAAATGGAACTTTCATTAGATCCAATTTTTAGACCCAATTTTTTAAATGTAAAACTCTCAAAACCAATATCATTAATCATTAGAATACTGTATTCAACAATTCGTCTACCAAGACTCGAGGACTCGGGGTCTTTGACATACAACTTATCATTAATGTTAATTTTTACGGACTGTAATAACTTTTCCATAGATATAATTTTAAAAATCGATCAAATATAATAGTATTACTATTAAAATATAGTAGTTTAACTAATTTTTAACCATAGTATTACTAATTTTAAATAAATATGAATAGCCGCCAAATATCAAATCAGTATCAATTCGATTCATATTTATACCATATCTTTATATTAAAGATCAGGACTAATGGAACCTCACAGATGCGGCTGGTGTTTGGGCAACAAACTTTATGAAACTTATCACGATGAAGAATGGGGCGTACCGGCAAGAGATGATGCTACTTTATTCGAATTCCTTGTCCTTGAAACATTTCAGGCCGGGCTAAGCTGGCTTACCATACTTAAGAAAAGGAAAAATTTTAGGAAAGCTTTAGATAATTTTGATTATAAAAAAATTTCAACCTACAAACAATCTAAAATTGACACATTACTGCAGGATGCCGGTATCATTCGCAACAAACTTAAAATTAAGGCTACAGTTACCAATGCCCAGGCATTTCTTCAGGTACAGAAAGAATTCGGAAGTTTTAGTACTTATATATGGGGTTTTGTAAATGGTGAGCCCATAAAAAATAGTTTTGCAGATCATAAGGATAACCCTTCGAAAACAGCACTTTCTGATGTCCTTAGCAAGGATTTAAAGAACCGTGGTTTTAAATTTGTTGGCAGTACAGTGGTATATGCACATATGCAGGCCACGGGAATGGTTAATGATCACGAAGTAAATTGTTTTAGATATGAAGAGGTATAGGAGTTTACTATTATTAATATTTGTCTTATCTCAGTTTTCAATAGTTAATTCTCAAGTGAAGGTTGAGCGGGAACACCGTATTAAAAAAAATCAATTTCCTGAAACTGCACATGATTTCATCAAAGAGAAACTGCAGGATGCTAAAAAGATTCGTTTTTATAAGGAAACAGATACTACAAAAATTAGTTATAAAGCCTGGTTTAAAAAGGATAAATTGTATTATAGTATTGAATTTGATGAATCGGGCAAACTTGAGGGTATTGAAATTCTAATTAAGGAATTAGATGTCCCTGAGGATTCATGGTCAAATATCACAAAGTTCCTTAATGAAAAGTTTAATAAGTATAAAATTAGAAAGATTCAACAGCAATATCGCATTACCCCTGATGAAACTGCCGAAACTACCTTTAAAAATGCATTCCAAAATCTTTTGATTCCTTCCTTAAATTATGACCTAATGGTACGGGGAAAAAGACAGGATGAGCGCGCGGACTTTGAAATATTATTTGGAGCGGAGGGAGATTTTTTGAAAATGAGGGAATCTCTTCCGGCCAACTATGATCATGTCCTTTATTAATCAGAAAATAACGATTTCTACTTGCACCCGGAACGCGAGGTAAACTAAATCCTTTACATTAATTATTCTTGTAATTAATCTGTTCTCTAAAGCTATTATATACTAGACTTGGCGGACTCAAAATAGGCTCCTTTTCCTTAGGGCCTTAAATACTGTCCTGCAATAGTTTTAGAAATTTCTTCCTTGGAATTTCTTCAGCCCCTAAGCTTGCCAAATGCTCAGTATAAACCTGACAATCTATGAATTTGTAGTTCTGTTCTTCAAGGTCCTTGGCCAATTTAATAAATGCAAATTTCGATGCATTGCTCACCTTAGAAAACATACTTTCACCACAAAATACGTGTCCAAGATCAATCCCGTAAAGCCCACCTACTAATTTCTTATCTTCCCAAACCTCATACGAAGCGGCAAACCCCAGATCATGCAATCGTAAATAGGCCTCTTTCATATTATAAGTAATCCAGGTACTCTCCTGCCCCATTCTCTCTATTTCGGCACAGGCTTCCAGAACATCCTTAAAGCATTTATTCCTGGTTAAAGTGAACCGTGTACCCGACAAAATTTGTCGCATACTTTTAGAAATCCTAATCTTACGAGGGAATAGGACCATCCTGGGATCCGGGCTCCACCATAAGATCAAAGCATCGTCATTAAACCAGGGGAATATCCCTGATTTATATGCCAGTAATAATCTTTCAGGAGATAAATCCCCGCCTACTGCCAGTAAACCATCCGGATTAGCATTATCTGCCAGAGGAAACTCTAACAGTTCTGTTAAAAAGTAAATATCGCTATTCTTGTTTTTCAAGCTTAACAGTTCTTAAAATTATCCGTCAAGTTAAAAATAATCTGCAGCTGAAAAGTGCTTCTATCTAAAATGGCAGATCGTCATGATCTTCTTCATTTAGTTCTTCGGCCGGTTCAAATGCCTCATTTGGAGGTACCGGTGGTATTCCACTATCCCCTTGATCGGGTTGTAAAGTTTCAATTCGCCATCCTTGAACAGAATTAAAATATTTAACCTCCCCCTGAGGGTTTGTCCATTCTCTTCCTCTCAGGTTAATGCTAATTTTTACAGTTTCTCCAACTTTGTGCTTATTAAGCAAGTCACATTTATCCTGAACAAATTCTACCAATATATGTTGGGGATACTGTTCTTCAGTAGTAATAACTACCTCTCTTTTTCTAAAACCGTTATTACCAAAGGTTTTAGTCTCATCAATCATTTTAATTTTTCCTTGTAATTCCATTTAAATCAGTATTTATTAGCAATACCTTCCATGCCGAAAGTATCTTATTATTATCTAAATATTCTCTTGTTATTCTGTCTAATTTTTTTGAATCCTTTTTTTTGACTATAGACCTAATTTGATCGTTTGTTGCTATAAATTCTTCGATATCGTTTTTATCCGGGACTCTTTCAACATTTCCCAATAAGCCCAAATCGTTCCCTGTAAGCATTTTTATTAATCTTATTTCTTCAGGTATATTATCAACCCCTATTCCAAGCTTGGAAAGTGGTTTTGGAACCTCAAACATGCCCTTATTAGCCCTGCTATACCAATTACCTCCCATTCGGGCAACCTGATCAATCTTAAATTGGTCTATTGAGCCGTTTTCATCTAAAATAGATTCATGGATGTGCATTTTAACAACTTCTGCAAAAACCAAATTACCTGCTCCTCCTTTCTTGCCCAACGCCTCAACCTTTGTTACTTTACATTCAAACTGGACAGGAGATTCTGCAACTCTGTATGGTTTAACCAAATCTGAGTCTAACATGGTTAAACCTGCCTTTGTAAATTCATTTACCTCTTGACCATATTCCGTACTTGTCAAAGACATTTGCTGAACCAGCTCGTAATTTACAATATTGATAACCACTTCTTTTATTTTAAGTACATTATCTAATGTATGTTTGGTAGTATTATCCCGCACTCGTCTCGCGGGTGAGAAAATCAATATAGGTGGGCTAGCGCTAAATACATTAAAAAAGCTAAAGGGTGAAAGGTTTGGAATCCCTTTTTCGTCAATAGTACTTGCAAAAGCTATCGGCCTCGGTCCAACCGCACCTAAAAGGTAAGAGTGTAACTGCCCTGTTGTAATCTCAGAAGGTATTAGGGATATAGCTTTTTGCATCAATACAAAGGTATATAAATTGTGTCCCATTTAAAACTTTAACTCGCTTGTAGAACACAACATTTTAGGCCAATTTCAGTTATCTTTAATGCTAATTAACCGAAAGGATGAATTTTAATTCCCAAAAGAAGACTTCGAATCTATTTCTATTAATAGCATCTTTTGTTATTGTGAGTCTAATTCTTTGGAATACCAATAGTTTTTTTAAAAAGTTCAAGGAAGAAGAGCGTCATAAAATGGAGATTTGGGCTACTGCTCAGTCCGAATTGTTGCAGTCTTCAGAGGACAGGGATCTGGGAAATCTACACGTTAAAATCTTTCAAAATAATACCTCAACTCCAATGATTCTGGTAAATATGGATGGATCCATAAGAACCAACAACATGCCGGAAGAATTAGTTGTTGATACAATTTATTTAAAGAAAAAGATAAAAAAATTTGAAGCAGAAAATACACCTATTTCTATTGATTATAACGATGAGCAATTAGCCACACTCTATTACGGTAATTCAGAAGTATTAAATAAATTAAAATACTACCCTATTGCCCTTTTATTAATCATATTTCTGTTTGCTGCAGTTATCTTCTTTTTCTTTAAAACCAATAAAGCATCTGAACAAAACAAACTATGGGCGGGAATGGCAAAGGAAACTGCCCACCAGATTGGCACCCCGCTGACCTCACTTCTTGGTTGGAATGAACTATTGAAGAGCGAACAGGTAAACCCGGATATTACCAAAGAAATTGAGAAAGATATTGGAAGATTACAGAACATAACGGACCGTTTTTCTAAAATAGGTTCACTCCCAAAACTTCAAGATTGTTAAAGAAACCAGGAGTGCCTTTGAATATCTAAAACTCAGAAGTTCTAAACTTATTCGTTTTACTTTTACTTCTAAGGTTGAACAACTTCCCGTTCTATTAAACAGTTCATTATATAATTGGACCATTGAAAATTTGGTCAAAAATGGAATTGACGCCATGAAAGGTAAAGGTAATATTGCCATCGAAATTGTTCCGGACGGCAGATATGTTAATATATTAATTTCAGATACCGGACATGGAATAGCGAAAGGAGACTTCAATTCCATTTTTAGTCCTGGTTACACCTCAAAAAAACGAGGCTGGGGTTTAGGGTTATCCCTTGTTAAAAGAATAATTGAGGAGTATCATAAAGGAAAGGTAAAAGTACTTTCTTCGAGTAAGGAAGGCACTATAATGCAGATATCAATAAAATCAGATCAGCAATAATGGCCAAAGAAAAATTAGTTGTTATTAAAGAAGCCGACATAACGAATAATTGCCCTGAATGCTTTAATCAGGACATGAAAATTACGTTTTTTCAAAAGCATTTATTTGGAAGGCTTTATCATAAGGTTACCGCAAAGGTTAGTCATCAAATTAAATGCAATACTTGTGAAAGCATTATTTATCCCGTTAACTGGACACAAGATATTGAACGAATTTTTGAGTATTACCAAAAAATGGTCAATCCGGAAAAAGTGAGCACAAAATTCACTGCACTATTTTATATTCTTGTACTGTCACCCATTGTTATTGCCGGGGTATTATTCTACCTGTACCAAAGCGGAATTATTACATTTTAGAACGGATTTTCAGGGCAATATCTTCAAATTCTTTTGGTGACAACTCAATTTTGTTCATAAAAGTTGCATCTGCCATCTTACTTAAGGGAATAAGATGCACATGCACATGGGGCACTTCCAAACCAATTACAGTAATTCCCACTCGTTTACAGTCTATAGCCGCTTCTATAGCCTTCCCCACTTTTCTGGAAAATGCCATTAACCCTAAATATTCAGCTTCTTCCATATCCATTATTTTATCTACTTCATTCTTAGGCACACAAAGAGTATGCCCCGTGGCATTGGGATTAATATCCAGGAAGGCAAAAAAATTACCGTCTTCGGCAATTTTGTAAGATGGTATATCGCCATTTATTATTTTAGTAAAAATACTTTCCA
>RCNG010001771.1_pt1 | contig 12208 bp, 13 predicted proteins | sample 2041371 | NCBI WGS metagenome assembly RCNG01 (sample SAMN09708227, study PRJNA481090) | Marine sediment metagenome, whole genome shotgun sequencing project. | biome: marine sediment; feature: ocean; material: sediment; isolation source: Sewage treatment plant 1 marine sediment (STP1) ... | reverse complement strand
GTTGTTGTATTTAGACTATTGTTTTATAAAGCGTATATCAATCAAATTCGATGGTAATAATACACACCAAAAATGGTCATATTACCATAGCGTTCATGTTAACTATTGAAAAATAATGTCATAGGCATAGGCATAGGCATAGGCATAGGCATAGGCAGTCAGCAGGCATTAAAAACGCTATTTTTTACTTCTCTAAACGGATATTTTATTCAGTATTATCACTTTTCTCATTTTGGTATAATTTCCTTAATTTATCCAAAAATGGACTATATTATGGGCTGTACTCACTGGGCTATCGGCCTGGACAAGCTTCAACGGGTATCGTTTTAATAATAAGGGTGAATAAAAATGGCTAAAATATCTGATATTAAAGGTGTGGATGAACAAAGTGCTAAAAATCTTGCGGATGCAGGCATCACTTCGGTGGATGCTTTTTTAACCGCTTGCGCAGAGAAAAAAGCTCGCAAGGAACTCGCAGAAAAAACATCCATTGATGAGAAAATGATCCTGCACTGGGCTAACCGTGCGGATCTTTCCCGTATTAAGGGAGTCAGTACACAATACGGTGATCTTCTGGAATGCGCCGGTGTTGATACTGTCCCCGAGCTGGCTCAGCGGAATGCTGAAAATCTGCATGCTAAAATGACAGAAGTTAATGAGGAACAGAAACTGGTACAAAAATTACCCACAGCATCTCAGGTTCAGGACTGGGTTGCGCAGGCGAAAGAATTACCTCGCACCATTAATTATTAGCAGCAAACTGATTCAGACCACTTTTTTTAAACCAGAGCTTTAAACCTAGACAAATCACACTGAAAAATTTACAGATTAGAACACAAACAGGCCTTGTAATCTCTTTTGTTCTTTTTACAGTAAGGACGTTTGTCCGCTATAGGGAAAAAGGTTCTTAAAGCTCTTTGTTTTATGACCATTTGACTGAAATGGCGGGGAATACTTTCCTGCCTGCTTTCATACAGACAGGCTTCTTTGCTGTTTTTTCCTACCCGGCGGTTAGCCTGTTTGAATGCTCTGGTACCCGCAATTAAAATGGCTTCGCCGTGCATGGCGCGATTATAACCGCTGACACATTTGCTCTGTTTTTTACCACTTTGCGGATCGATGTAACTGACACTGGTGGTAAAAACCGGCGGATTGAGCTTTTCTTTTAAATAGAATTTCTGACATTTTGCCTGGGGGCGTTTATGGATGTTTTTGTGTAATTTTCGATAACCAGCCCAGCCCATATCCTGAGCCTGCCAATAACGGGCAGCATAATGAAAGCCACCCAGATTATAGCGGTCAGGCTCTCCGCAAAAGACATGTTGAAAGCCCTGTTGATCAAACCAGACCCGCCGCAGTTCGTGTACAAACTGTTTGTCATCGCTGCTCCTGGAAAAAATTCGATCGCCCAGAGCTTGACGCATGCGTTTGATGACGTCCTGATTGTCTTTCTTTAACAGCATGTTTTCAAAATCAACAGCTTCTACATGTGCTCCCCAATCGCCGCAAAGTTCCAGTATCTCCAGATCCAGATCGGTCAGTTCCGGATCTTCCGGGGCATGACGGGTGGCCTTATCCTGATCAAAAAATGGCTGCAGGGCAAAAGAGCTTGCAGCTGTGATAGTAATTATCAGACTACAAATAATGGTGACTGTTGATTTCATGTAAAATATTTTAAACCTCTAAATTTTATATTGACTGAAGGCTATCGAATGACCCTGTTAAGGGATTAACGTTTCAGGATAGCAATCCAGCGCCAGACATTTAATAAGCCCGCCAGAGCTGCAGCAACATAGGTCAATGCGGCGGCTAATAACACCTGGCGTACTGGTATCAGATCCTGCTTGGTGACGTAATTACCTTCTTTAAGCAAGGGTAAGGCTTTGTTAAAGCTGGCGTCAAATTCGACGGGTAAACTGATCAGATGCACCACTACCGAGGAGGCGATACTTAAAAAGCCTATCAGTCCTACCAGTAAGCCCAGGTGAGGAGAGCGAGTGAACGCGCTTAATAACGGGGCCATAAAGATCACCCCGGCACCTATTTTTTCAAAGTGTTGTGAGGCGGCCACCATTCGTCCACGCAGCAGCAATAATTCGTCTTTACGAAAATCCTGTACCGCATGTCCAACTTCATGGGCTGCAATGGCTATAGCTGTCAATGATTTGTCATTGAAATTGTCAGGGCTTAAACGTACTGTTTTACTTTGTGGATCGTAATGATCACCTTGATCCGTTGTTTCAAGTGTCACCGGCAGTTGATATCGATCAATCAGATGTTGTGCCAGCTCACCTCCAGTTCCGGGCAAGGCATTGATGGTTTTACTGTATCGTTTCATGACATACTTCACCCACCATTGCGGTGCAAAAAAGATGAGTATAAAAACAGTAATTAGAATAACGTAAAGCATGGTTAATGATCCATTAATGCCATCAGGTGTGACTCAACAGAACGTGCCAGGGCTGTTGTATGATAGCCTCCTTCAAGGGATGAGACTATACGGCCCTGAGAAAATTGTCCGGCAACAGTCACTATTTGTTCCGTGGCCCACTGATAATCCGCTTCTGTAAAATTAAGGTTGGCCAGAAAATCATCCCTGTGTGCATCGAAGCCGGCAGAAATAAAAATCATCTGGGGTTTGAATTGCTGCAGGGCTGTCAGCCATTTATCTTCTACTATAGTACGAAATTCAGTGCCAGATGAACCGGCCCTGAGCGGTGAACAGATGACCTGTGGATTATCCTGTGCGAAAGGTTCATTGGGATAGTAGGGGTGCTGGAAGGTGGAACAAAAGAGTACCCGCTCGTTATGACGGAGAATATTCTCACTGCCATTTCCATGGTGCACATCAAAATCCAGTAAGGCAACCCGCTGCAGGCCATGGTGTTCTATCGCATGAGCAATGCCAACAGTAATATTGTTATAAATACAAAACCCCATTGCCTGATCGCTTTTTGCGTGGTGCCCCGGTGGTCTGACGGCACAGAAGGCATTATTAACTTCCCGAGTCATTACCAGGTCGGTGGCCAGAACAATGGCACCCGCTGCTCTACGGGCAGCTTCAAGTGAACCGTGTGATAATCGGGTATCAGGGTCAAGATAGAACACGGACTGTTCTGATAAGGGTGCGTGTTGTTCGATATTATCCAGATACTCTGAATTATGGACTCTTTCCAGTTGTTCCCGGGTGACTTCGGGTGCTTCAAAGTGCTTTAATTTCTGATACAGGCCTGAATTCTGCAGCTGTTGTTGTATGGCCAGTAAGCGTTCAGGTGACTCGGGGTGGCCCATGCCATTATCATGTTTCAGACAGGCCGGATGGGTAATATAGGCAGTGTTGCTAGTACTCTTGATCATAAAAAAGCGGGCAGTAAAATAGTTACAAAATGGTTGCTAGTCATGTTATAACACTGCTTTAGGCTAAATGATAGTGATTTAAGTTTATGACTCGCAAAGCGCATCATCAAACGGTTGTGGTATTAGGTGCCAGTGCGAAACCTCAGCGTTTCTCATACCAGGCAGTGAAATTGCTCAAGCAATATGGCCATACTGTTATTCCGGTGCACCCCAAAATAACTATGCTGAATAATATTGCCGTGGTTGCTAATCTGTCAGACATTCGTGTTAAAGTGGATACCCTGACTTTATATATCGGACCGGAACGAAGTCAGTTGCTGGTGGATGAAATTATTGCCCTGCAACCCAGGCGGGTAATTTTTAATCCGGGGACCGAATCTGTCCTTCTGGAAGAAGCGCTATCCCATGCCGGTATTGCTTTTTGTTTCGACTGTACGCTGGTCATGCTGCAAACAAACCAGTTTGGTTTCTGATAGCTTTGATCTGAATATTCCAGAACATTAATTTTCATGCAGTGAATAATGCTATGGTATAATTGTTTTTTTCTGACCTCTGCAAAAAAGTCAGTTCGCAATACTCTAAAAAAAACAGCCTAAAAACAAACTCAATTGCTCATATTGTCAATCAATTTTTAGGCATTTTATGTTACCAAAAAGTTGCCTGCCGAATTTTAACTTGGCCGAGGGCTTTTATATTGGCTATGGACTTATGACTATTCTGAAAACTACTTTAAATACTACTTTGAAAAAAAGTCGATTACCTGTTTTATTGATTGCTTTAGCATTAATACCTCTGCAACTCTTTGCAGCTGAAGGGGGGGTACATGAACCCATGGACCTGACCTCAAGTTCAATTGGTTTTATTTCCCTGATAATCTTTATGGTTGCTTATCTGTTTGTTATGGCAGAAGAATTTACCCATTTGCGTAAATCCAAACCGGTAATTCTGGCAGCAGGTGTTATCTGGTCCATGATTGGCTGGGTTTATGTACAACATGGCATGCCTGAACTGGCAGAACATGCGATTCGTCACAATCTGCTGGAATATGCAGAACTGATGTTGTTCTTACTGGTTGCCATGACTTACATTAATGGTATGCAAGAACGAAATGTCTTTGATGCACTTCGATCCTGGCTGATCCGTAAAGGTTTTTCTTTTCCTCAGTTGTTCTGGTTGACCGGTATCCTGGCATTCTTTATTTCGCCTATCGCAGATAATTTAACCACTGCACTATTGATGTGTGCGGTTGTGTTGGCTGTTGGCGGTACCAATACCCGATTCGTCACATTGGCCTGTATCAATATTGTGGTTGCAGCAAATGCTGGCGGGGCGTTTAGTCCATTTGGCGATATCACCACCTTAATGGTATGGCAAAAAGGCATGGTGGACTTCTGGGGATTTTTTGCCCTGTTTATACCTTCAGTGGTTAATTATGTAGTGCCTGCCGCAATTATGCATTTTGCCATCCCAAAAGAATCGCCAGCTGCTTCTGATGAAAGGGTTATTATGAAACGGGGTGCCAAGCGTATGATGGTACTCTTTTTGATAACCATTGCAACCGCTGTCAGCTTTCACAACTTTCTGGGGCTCCCCCCCGTTATTGGCATGCTTACTGGTCTAAGTTATCTCCAGTTTTTGGGCTATTATCTCAAGAAAACCAAGCACAAATGTATTGCTCATGAACAGTTTTGTAATGATTCTGAGGAAAATAATATTGGTGAAATAGTTGCATTTGATGTGTTTAAACCGGTTGCAAAAGCGGAATGGGATACCCTGTTTTTCTTTTATGGCATTGTTTTATGTGTTGGCGGGCTGGGCTTTCTGGGCTATCTGTCAATGGCATCAGAGCTTATGTATAACCAGTGGGGAGCAACTTTTGCCAATATCAGTGTAGGGGTTCTGTCAGCTATTGTTGATAATATCCCTGTGATGTTTGCTGTATTGACTATGAATCCGGATATGTCAACGGGTCAGTGGCTGCTGGTGACCTTAACGGCCGGGGTGGGCGGCTCACTTCTGTCAATTGGGTCAGCTGCCGGTGTTGCTCTGATGGGGCAGGCTCGCGGACAGTATACCTTCTTTGGCCACCTTAAATGGACACCTGTAATTGCTCTTGGCTATGCGGCCAGTATTATGGTACATATGTGGGTTAATAGTTCACTGTTTTGAACGAAAGGTTCCCAGACAAAAGTATGGGAACCTGTTCAACTTAAGGTAGGTTCAAAACTAAAATGCCGCCATTATTGCTTCAGTGACTTCACCGATGGATGGGCCGCCATCAATTGAAATGACTTTTGCAACACCTTCGTGAGCCTTAAAGAAGTTTACCGCAGCCATAGTACCGGTATTTTCGTCATAGTAAATATCATGACGTTTATCAATAGCTTCATCGTCCTGATCGTCTGCACGAGCAGACAATGCACCGCCGCAGACACGGCAGACTATAGTGCCATCGTCTTTTTCTACGGGTTTGATGGCATCAAAGGCAATGTGATTAGGATGATTATTATCATTTTCACACAGTCGGCGGCCGGTAATTCGTATTTTCGCTACCTCACGGGGCAAGACGATTTCAATGACACAGTCCAGTTTGATATTTTCAGCGGCTAGAGCTTTTGCCAATGTTTCAGCCTGAACCTTGTTACGCGGGAAGCCATCCAGCAGCCAGCCTTTCTTGCAGTCATCTTCTTTCAGACGATCCAGGATCATTGGGATGGTAATGTCATCCGGCACCAGATCACCACGATCAATATATTCTTTTGCCTTTATACCCAGTTCAGTACCGCCGCCAATGTTCTTGCGGAAAATTGCCCCGGATTCAATGTGGGCAATAGAGTATTTTTCCTGAACGATAGCTCCCTGAGTTCCTTTACCACTACCGTTTGGTCCAAAGATTAAGATATTCATTTATTTCCCTTTTCGCTTTATTTATAGTAAACAGTTAGAGTGAGTTTTTTTAAAATCGAGACAAGTAATAATATCATTAACTATTCAATAGTTCGACTCCCGGGCAGGCTCCGGGTGAAATTTCCGGGTCACTGTTATTGAATTTACTGGATTCATTTCTTAGTAGGAATTGAACTACAATAATATTTTGATGGTTAATATAGCATTCAAAGCAGGCAATAACGCTGATCTAAATCAATTTTCATTCTTTATAGATATTCCTGATAAGGCACAAATATGAGCAAAGCATTTAATGAACCTGGTTTTCGTGATGGTGTGAATTTAATGGTGGATCGGGCAATTGCAGTGATGGGCCTTGAGGCTGGAGTGGCCAACGCCATCAAATCCTGTAATGCAGTATTGCAGGTTCAGTTCCCGGTTAAAATACGCGGTAAGATTGAGGTCTTTACCGGCTGGCGGGCAACTCATAGCACTCATCGACTGCCGTCCAAAGGCGGCATACGTTATGCGCCTTATGCCAATCAGGATGAAGTTGAAGCCCTGGCTGCTTTGATGACCTATAAATGTGCGCTTGTGGATGTACCATTTGGGGGATCTAAAGGTGCTTTGCTGATTGATCCGAATCAATATGATCGGGATGAGATGGAAATGATAACACGCCGTTTTACCCTGGAGCTCATTCGTAAAGGTTTTTTAAGCCCTTCAACCAATGTTCCGGCACCGGATATTGGCACGGGCCAGCGGGAAATGGCCTGGATGGCGGATACCTACAAACAATTATATCCGGAGGACATCAATTATGTGGCCTGTGTTACCGGGAAGCCGGTTCATCATGGCGGTATTCAGGGACGTATTGAAGCCACAGGCCGCGGTGTGCAATTTGCCGTCAGGGAATTCTTCCGGCATCCGCAAGATGTAAAAATGGCCAATCTGTCTGGTCAGCTTGATGGCAAAACCTGTGTTATTCAGGGCCTGGGTAACGTAGGTTATCATGCCGCCAAATTCCTGTCTGTAGAAGACGGCGTAATAATTACGGCTGTCATTGAGCGCAATGGTGCGCTGGTTAATGATGCAGGTATTGACATCGAACAATTGCAAAAACATATTGAAGAGCATCATGGTATTGAAGCTTTTCCCTGTGCTAAATATATTGAAAATGGTGTTGCGGTTCTGGAAAAAGAGTGTGATATATTAATACCGGCAGCATTGGAAAACCAGATCACACTGGAAAATGCCGAACGGATCAATGCCAAGCTTATCGTTGAAGCCGCAAATGGTCCGGTAACCTTTGGTGCGGATGAGGTGCTAAGAAAAAAGGGGGTTATTCTTATTCCTGATGCCTATGCTAATGCCGGCGGTGTGACGGTGTCGTATTTCGAATGGATCCGTAATATTTCACATATTCGCTTTGGCCGTATGCAGCGACGCCATGATGAAATGCGTGGTATGCAAATGACCAGAATGCTGGAAGAAGCAACAGGCAACTCGGTTTCTGAGAAAGTTCGCGGCAGCCTAACACGCGGTGCCGATGAGCTGGATCTGGTTCGCTCCGGCCTGGATGATACCATGCGCCTGGCGTATCAGGAAATTCGCCATACCCTTGAAAGCGAAGACAATATCCTTGACTTACGGACGGCTGCCTATGTTACCTCAATTAGAAAAATTGCCCGTTCCTATCTTGAAGTAGGTGTTTTTTAGACAAGAAGAGTTTAGCTATGCCAGAATATGCCATCAAAACACCTCTGGGTGAAATGTCAGTGGAGACTTTTTTGCAAGACTACTGGCAGAAAAAACCACTATTGATCCGTCAGGCTTTCCCAGATTTTACCACACCGGTTTCAGCGGATGAACTGGCGGGACTGGCCTGTGAGGAGGAGGTCAATTCCAGGATTGTGATTGAAAAGGGAGGGGATCATCCCTGGCAGGCTATTCATGGTCCTATGGATGAAAGCGTCTTTGCCAAAATGCCGCAAACCCACTGGACGCTGGTGGTTAATGATCTGGAAAAATATCTTCCCGAACTGGCATGGATCACCGATCAATTTCGTTTTGTACCCGAATGGCATCTGGATGACTTAATGAGCAGCTGGGCTGCACCTCAAGGTTCGGTGGGGCCTCATGTTGACCTCTATGATGTATTTATACTTCAGGGAAGCGGTAGCAGGCGCTGGCAATTAAATACTCGGCCAGTTGCTGAAGACAATGTGATCCCGGATCTGGCCATACGTCTGCAAAAAGATTTCACACCTGAACTTGAGTGGCTTCTGGAGCCGGGTGATATGATGTATATACCCTCTGGTGTTTCCCATCATGGTGTTTCTCTTGGTGAAAGCATGAGTTATTCCATTGGTTTTCGGGCAACCAGCCATGCAGATTTAGTGAATGATTTCATTGCACATATTACCAGTGATTTATCTATTAAAAAAACTTATAAGCTACCGGATGAGGCATTACTAGCGCATCCCAATGAAATTTCATGTGCTGCTATTGAGCAGGTGCGGAAAATTTTCCGTGACTATCTTGATCCGCAGCATCCCGAATTACAACGCTGGTTTGGACATTATGTCAGTGATAGCAAAGTCGATTATCTGCATGAATGTGAACAATTGGTGGACAGTTTTGCGCAATTAAAATCGATGCAACAAAACCGGGATAGCGCTTTATTGCGTCATCCTTCCAGTCGATTTGCATTTACTAATCCTTCCTTGACCAACTCTCCTCTTATAAAAAATGATTCCGGGCAAGATAGCAGCAGATTATTATTTATTGATGGCGAGGATTATCTGGTTTCAAAAACTTTTGCTTACACTTTATGTGATAGCCGGGTGGTTGATCTGAATGAAATAGAAACGCTTGCCTCAGACGAGGAGCAACAGCTGGTATTTAAGCTCTACAATTCAGGCAAGCTTTATTTTGCTGATGTTTATTAAGGGTGCCCTAAGATAAAAATTTTTTGTCATGTTGGTAAGTTGTTATGTAACAAATATGTCAACTTACCAACATACAAATCAAACCAATAGAGCTGTTACTTGGCAGCAGGTGCAGCTGGAGCTGCAGGTTTAGCCGCCCATTGCTTCATTCTTTCTTCGTATGCTTTTTGAGCGGCGGCCATTTGAGCTTGCTGTTGCTGTTGCATTTGCTGCATACGTTTCTGTTGAGCTTCGAAGCGAGCTTTTGATTCTGGACTAGGCGCTACTGAAGCTGGTGCTATCCGTGGAGCAACAGGTGCCTGAGTGCCATAACCACGATAACCATATCCACTGTTGTCATAACGGTTGTCGCCATAACCCTGAAAGCGGTTGTCCCAATTGTTATAGCCATTACCATAACCGCGGCCGGATGCAGAACCGCGAGTGTTACCACGGCCACGGCCGCGAGCACTACTCTTAATCGTAATTTCTACATCGCCGTCCATGTCAGCATCGCCAGAACCATCGCCCCAGCCATTGCCATAAGCATTGCCGTAAGCGTTGTTATTCATGTTATTGTAACCGGAACCTTGCCAGTTAGTGTTGCTGTTTCCATCATCCCAGAATGCACCGGCAGTCATAGAAACAGTAGTAGCAGCGATTGCTGCAGCAATTAATAATTTTTTCATTTTATACCCTGTAAAATTGTTTAAATGAATAGTTGAGTTTTATAAAAAAAGGATCAAAACATGACTTACCACTGATAAGCCGTCCAGTTCCGTCATTTTTCTATTAATCGGCACAAGTATATATTATATATTTAGTTTTAGAAAATTCTAAAACTCTGATTTATGCAACTCATAGGCACCTTGCGGACTCTCAAAATGACGCCCCCTCACCAGGTCCTCTCTTCCCGGACAGGCTCATGATAGCTTTCGCTACAACATCCGATATAATAATAAAAATATTCTGATATGAGTATTTGATTGAAAAAGGAAACGCTGTTAAAATTACCAGTTGTTATATTGGTGGCACTATATCAGGCTGAACGAGACATGATTCATGCTGTCTGATTGCGGAAAAATAGTTACTGAAATTCCACGCAATTGCTTGATTGATGAGGTTTTTTCAGGACGTGATGCACCGATATAATCAAAGAGCATAAAATGAAAGACAATTTGTTTGATTTTGCTTTGTGAAACAGGTGAGTTTATCATAGCCCCTTTTTTTACTTTGTAGTATGCAATAAGCATAAAGTTAAAACAGGATTTATATTTTTATTAACTGTAAAAACACACGTTTTTACCTCAACATATGATCAATTTTTTCTTGGTCAAGGATATATCACTAATGAGCGAAAGCTTTGCTGAATTATTTGAAGAAAGTCTGAAAAAGACTGAAATGAAACCTGGTTCCCTGGTAACAGGTGTCGTTGTCAGTATCGATAACGATTTCGTTGTTGTTAATGCCGGCCTGAAATCTGAGGGTGTGATTCCACTGCAACAATTTGCCTGATGGCGAGATAAAAATTGGCGATGAAGTGGAAGTCTCTCTGGATACGATTGAAGACGGCTATGGTGAAACACGTCTCTCCCGTGAAAAAGCGAAACGTGCTGCTGCATGGATTCGTCTTGACAAGGCATTTGATGCGGGTGATACAGTCACGGGTACTATTATTGATAAAAACAAGGGTGGTTTCACCGTAGAATTAGGTGATATTAGTGCCTTCCTGCCTGGCTCATTAGTGGATGTTCGTCCTATACGTGATACTACTCACCTGGAAGGTAAAGAGCTTGAGTTTAAAGTGATCAAGCTGGATCAAAAACGTAATAATGTTGTGGTTTCCCGCCGCGCAGTGGTTGAAATTGAAAACTCTGCCGAACGCGAACAATTACTTGAAAATATGGAAGAAGGTCAAACGATAAAAGGTCTGGTCAGAAACATTACCGATTATGGTGCATTTATAGACCTGGGTGGTGTTGACGGCCTGTTGCATATTACTGATATGGCCTGGAAACGTGTTAAACATCCCAGTGAAATTGTTGCTATTGGTGATGAAATTGATGTTAAAGTTCTTAAGTTTGACCGTGAGCGATCCCGCGTGTCACTAGGTCTTAAGCAAACTGGTGAAGATCCATGGGCTAAGATCAAAGAGCGTTATGGTGAAGGTACTCGCCTGAAGGGTAAAGTAACCAACCTGGCTGACTATGGCTGCTTCGTTGAGATAGAAGAAGGTGTTGAAGGTCTGGTTCACGTCTCCGAAATGGACTGGACTAATAAGAATGTTCAACCGTCCAAAATTTGTAGTGTTGGTGATGAAGTGGAAGTCATGGTTCAGGATATCGATCCAGAACGCCGTCGTATTTCCCTGAGCATGAAGCAATGCTTACAAAGCCCGTGGGAAGTCTTTTCCGCCACTCATAATAAAGGCGACAAAGTCAGTGGTAATATCAAATCAATCACTGATTTTGGTCTCTTCATTGGCCTTGACGGCGGTATTGATGGGCTGATACATCTTTCTGATATTGCCTGGGATAGTACAGGTGAAGAAGAAATTACCAAATTCAAGAAAGGTGACGAACTGGAAGCTGTAGTACTGGCAGTTGATCCTGAACGTGAGCGTATTTCACTGGGTGTTAAACAACTGGATCAGGATCCTTTTTCAACTTATGTTGCTGCTAATCCAAAAGGTTCAATTGTTAAGGGTGTCGTTAAAGAAGTGGATGCTCGTGGCGCGGTGATTGAATTGGCTGAAGGAGTTGAAGCAAGCTTACGTGTTTCTGAAATTTCTCGGGAAAGAGTTGAGGATGCGACCACACAATTGAAAGCGGGTGATGAAATTGAAGCCAGATTCATAGGTGTTGATCGCAAGAGCCGGGTCATTAATCTGTCTATCAAAGCAAAGGACGCAGCTGAAGAAGCCGAAGTTATGCAGGAATACACAGATGGAGGATCAGCAACAACTTCTCTGGGGGCATTATTAAAAGACCAGTTAAATAAGAAATAAAACTACATGACGGTACTGAAATTGAGCA
>RCNG010001662.1_pt1 | contig 12215 bp, 17 predicted proteins | sample 2041371 | NCBI WGS metagenome assembly RCNG01 (sample SAMN09708227, study PRJNA481090) | Marine sediment metagenome, whole genome shotgun sequencing project. | biome: marine sediment; feature: ocean; material: sediment; isolation source: Sewage treatment plant 1 marine sediment (STP1) ... | reverse complement strand
ACACAGTAACCAATTCTATCGGGGTTGTGTGTAACTTGTTTAATCAGCAGGATAAATTTCTATTTACCTTTTTATTGTATATAGATCCGTATGAAAATTCTAAACTTAATGGTTTCAGCATGTTATTGTAAATTGAGGAGGTTAGAAAGCTCAGAGGCCTTGTCTTCGAATCCGTAGGCCGCCCGTTCGAATCGGGCCGGGCGTACCATAAAAATCAGGGGGTTAGACAAAAGTCTGACCCCCTTTATTAATTAAAAAAGATAATTCACCCTCGCTTGCCCCTCACCGGAAGGCACAGTACAGCACCTTGAGGAACAAATTAGGCTCCTTGTTCACTCGTCCGGTTCTATTACAAATCTATCTGACCGCATGACATCAGGCTTAATTATTCCGGTTTTGCCTTGGCGGGTTGTGATTTGGTATCTGCTGGAAGGTCTGAAAATGTCCTGTTGGATTGTAGTTTTCCGCTCCCCTTTTAGATTATGCACACCCCATTTTGTGCGGGAAGTCTGTAAAACATCTTTCTTGATATAGCCAGTGGTCTTGCCTGTGGAGTTCGTGATCAGCACCTTTCTGGGATCAAGGATGCTTCTTTTTAGATAGCCCTTCACCTTCCCCTGTGAATCTGTGATCTGATAACGGTCAGACCAGAGCGGATCACGTTTGATATACGTCTTCTCCCCAGCATGCGCAGAGAATGTGATCAGGAGAATAATGATTGCTGGAAGCCACTTCATGGTGAAATGATATTACATTCACGATAAAATGAAAAGACCGGATAATACAGATACCGCACTTGCATATCTGCAATTCTTTGGTTAGAATTCTAACCGTTAATGATCTCAATATATCACAACGCCACCGATTTATCAGATATGTTCATTGATTGGAGTGAAATCACCACCCACCCAAAATTGCGTCTGACCACAAGATGTAGCGGTGTTTGGATTTAGCCTTATTTCAAGAGACAAGGTATATGCCGTTTTGGCAAAAGCAGATAGCTTAAGTTTTTTTGATCTATCCTTCACCGAAACGTATCAAGGTCAACGCCTCACATCATAAGCAGATATAGTTATTATTGATGCCTGCCGTGAGGCGATTGAACCGGGCAATGGGCGCCTTTCTTACGACGGCCGATGCCGAACGGCAACCGCTGACTCGAAAATGCGCAACCACGGTATTAAAATTTACAGCCTTCATGGGAGTTCCTTTCAGGATTTTGGTTTAAAGGTGGGTGAATGGATGGGTACCTCCTAAATCAATATGTATAGAAATGAAGAGATATAATTGATTTTGTCGTAGTCACGTACTGATGATGGTTATAGAAGACTTGAAAATGGGGGGGATTTAGATCAGGAATTAATCGGATTCTTCCAATGGGTGCCTTAATGATTGTCAAGGATCTGGCATTCACACTCTAATCTTTTGTGTATCTTCTCCTCTATTATATCTCTGGCAATAAGCGGATCATAATTATATTTCTTGCAGATTTGCGATAACAACCTGAATGGCTGCCAAGATGGATTGCGCCGGTCGTGGGGCTGACCGCATATAAATGTGTAATGACTGGTGTTGTTGGAATCGCTTTTTATTTTAATCTTTTTCAGACTATTTTGCAGCAGGTCGATATATTCCTTCATGAATTTCTGAAATATTGGCTCCTGATCAAGATCGGTCCAGGTACTGTCGGGGATATAAATGATGTTTGGCATTTTTTTCACCTTATTTTGATGTTTGTTCGAGAAAAAAGGTGAAGGCCAAGGGATTAAGATTCCAGATCGGGGGATTAAATTATCGATCAATTAAATTGTGTAATCACCACCTGAAAAATCTTCTTCTTATGTTGTGATTTGGTTTAAATATTGGCGAGTTAAAAATCATTGATATAATCATACAATCTTCAAAATCTGAGAATCCCCAATTTTGATGAAGTCTTTATCAGCACCGATCCCGGCAACATTGATATTTACATCCGTAATCTTCTAAACAGAGCAATTTGTGAATAAGACGACGGTGGGTGAACTTAAAACATCATTTCAGTTTTACTGAGAACCAGATTATTGAAAAATCAACTATTTTGGTATATATACCTATTACCGTATTGCTTGGTGCAGTTAGATAAATTTCTATAGGAACGCCGGCAACAATCAAGATGAAAACCAGATCGCCATGTATATCCCAAGGAGTCCGATGCTTTGGGATGAAGATCTATGGCGGATGAGTCCCTTAACATTGTATTACATTAACAAACATACGTAAATCAGACAGCAAACAAGCATCAAAACATCCATATGATGAAAAAGAGTGGTTAGAACTGATCATCTCTGCGCTCAATGCCGGTCTGGCGCTCATCGATCCGGACATAACCTTGGTCTGGACTAATGACATAATCAAGAAATGGTTTCCCGATGCAAATCTTGATGGCATGAAGTGTTTTGCCGTGGCTGAAAACAGGACGACACCCTGCGAGGGCTGCCAGGCAGTTCTTACCTTTAAAGACGGTGAAATTCATGAAAGGGAATTCCTGAGCAAGCAGATCAATCGCTGGCATAAAGTCGTCTCCCTGCCTGTAAAGGACCAGGAAGGTCGTGTAATATACGTACTAGAAGCCTCCTCGGACATCGATGACAGAAAACAGGCAGAAAAGGCACGCGATCAGGCATTAAAGGAACTGGAAGCACTTAAAGAAAAGCTGGAAGAGGAAAACATTTATCTCAAATCAGAGGTCCGTGAAGCCCGTCTTTTCTCGGATATGGTCGGTACGAGCAATGCGCTTCGCTATGTTCAGACACTGGTGACTCAGGTGGCATCAACCGCTTCCACTGTGTTGATACAAGGTGAAACCGGGGTCGGCAAGGAATTGGTGGCCCGAGCAATTCATAATGACTCTAAAAGCCGGTCAGATAGTTTAATTGGGACGATCCCAAGGTTATAGCAAATCATCACCCTCCGTCTGTCTGAGGAAAAGCCGTATTACTGTATAGATACTCCATTTTTTCTTTATGTTTCAACTCTTCGTTGGCCATCTTCAGCAGCATCGTTTTTAAATCACTATCGGTGTGCATTCCGGCAAGTTCCATATAGAACAGATGCGACCTGCCCTCTCGGTGGGATGCAATCAAGTAAACATCCTCGTTGCGCGAAGCGCTGTCTATTTCCGGCTCTTCCAGATATTCAGCGATTTTGTATTCGACGACATCGGCCATTCTTAGAGATTTTGACCCATAATTTCCGGCACGGTAGCCGACTAAAAATTCCTTATGCTTTATTTCTTCCTTGGCAATAAACTTGACGGTGTCCCTCACACTCGCATCTTTCACCTTATGGTGGATATCCATGTAGAAGTCATAAGCCGCCACTTCCCTTTGGATCGCCATATCAATAATATCAGCTATCGTTTTTTCCAAGTCCGATCCTCCTTTTAAAATACCGAGCATTGTTTTAACATAAAACAGGATTTCTATGATTGCAATATTCAATCATTTGAGGTGATAAATTATGAACGAAAAAATCGAGAATATAACTGCAATATTGGAAGCGTTTGAAGAATGTAGGTTAAGCGTTGTGATACTAAAAAAAACTGAAAGCGCTCAATCTTATTAAGCTGGCATGATTATCATATAGCACCGTATGTCAGATACCCTTTATTTTAATCACACCTCAATATCCAGCTGTAAACTCAGCGCAAAGCTAATTTCAAAATTCTTGCCAGCAGTTTATGGATTTATCGAATCGGCGTTGGTCTACATGCAAAAAACCGTAAGGCATTATATTCAAACCCCAATTTTAAAAGTCTTGTTAGCATAGCGTACCAAGGGACTAAAGAATTTGATCTAAATTCGCTGCTTCCTTTTTTTAACCGAATGCCAGATATTGACATCAGTGAGCAGCTTGCTAATGTCACTGCACCTACACTTGTTTTGTCAGGTGAAAACGATCCAATCGTACGTCCTGAACAATCACGATTGATTGCTGAATTAGTCCCAAAAAGCGAGAATATTATCCTAAATAAAACTGGTCATTTACCTATGGTTGAGAGCCAGGTTGAATATGATCTTGCATTAACTAATTGGGTTGAGAAATATTTATAATAAGACAGTTGATGACACTCAAATCCTTACAAAAATTAAGCAATTCTGTGATAAATCTATATGTAATTTTGGCCTTTAAAATGTACCGATAACTCCAACACATCAACAGGTCGGGGAAACCTGTGATAACATCGTTACACAGGCAGCGAACCCTATTTTGGAAAAGTTGTATTTTTATGTTATCATCTCCTCTGCGATTGAACCAAAATTGAAAAGCCATCCACAAATGATTATCAAATCAAGTTTCCCAATATCGGTATCAGTGCAAACTGAAGATTACATCAAGCCCGGGGACTCCTCCCAACTATAGATTATGTAACAGAGCATAGTTTTTCATTTGATATCTGTAGTGTCCCGTTAAGATTCGAATAAATTCAGTTGGATATGCCAACTAGTAATGTTGTTATTGTAATCATCGGTTGTGAGCGCCTGTAAAATGGGCATTTTCTCAAACAAAGTAATGCTTAAAATCTGTAGAATTGTGTAAAGAGTCAAATCGATTTTCAACCGTTTTTTCATTATGGCAACCAAAACATAGATCGATACCGCAATCCAGATTTGCGTTTTTACAATATTTTGAGATGTTCTAAAGAAGTACTTGATTCGTAGATGCTGTGTGATCCATTTGAAAAAAATCTCCACCCGCCACCTATATCGATAAAGTTCTGCAATAACCATAGGAGGCAAGGTAAACTGATTGGTAAGAAAAACGAATGATCTACCTTTATCAGCATCGAAATATTTTATACGGCGAAGCTTTTCCGGATTATTTCTTGCTGCAATAACCTGTCAGCAAAACAGTTTGGTCACATCTGGCGCCGGTGCTTTTATCGATTTTATGTGAATACAGCCGTCGCAGTCCTGTGTTTGTTTTTGAACGAGTTACGAATATAGCCGAAAACGTGTGCTCATCTCAATATATCTTTACCTGTCTTATATTTGGTTATTCGACGACACTTTTAAATATATAAAAATCCATTCAACTTACTCGAAATGTAATGTTTGGCCGTGATGGAATAACCTCGGCCGGGGCATATTGGCACAAAATCCTATTCGTTGGTCATGTTTTTAATATTCGATGGATCTACGCTACGGTCTCGTAAAGATTCGATTAACCGTTGAATTTTACCGCCAAGACCTCATTGATTTCTACCAGCTATGTCTTCCATAGCCTGGATACCATCTCTTATAGCCGTAAAGATCAGGTCGGTGTGTTTTTTTCGCTGTAAAGTACCGTCCTCACCAACAAAGGCATAAGCGGGGCTGATGGCTGCCCCAATGACGTAGATTCCTTTGGAGCTGGACTGAAGTCCGGGTTTTAGCACAATGAGCTTGGTCCCTGCCTTCCCGGATTTCTGAAGTTTTCTCTCAACCTTATCGGATGTGACCTGCTCAAGCCCCAATTTATCAAAAACTGGAGCAGGGCCGTGGGTGCCGACACAGGCAATAACCTGGCTCATGGGAAAGCTCAAGGCCTGGTGAAACTTCATGCCGTCGTCATAATCGACACGGCGAACCGCCACAAGCAATCTGTATACACCGTCCTTGTCCACATCTCCAATGGCGGGTACCGCCCCCTGGAGGATTCTAATGTTTCCTCCCAGAAGAATTTCCTCTCCCAGATCGCGGGCAACCTCTCTGTCCACTCTGAACTGCTCCCGTCTGTGTGCCCAGAAAACGGGCGTATCGTCTTCTGCTGCTCGCTTGGTTCTAGAAAGTGCAGCCACAATATCAGCCGACGAATTGCCTCCGCCTATAACCAGACAGGACGCTCCGACGTGCGCCTCGGGATTACTAAGGCGCCTATGGACATGTGTGGCATCTCCATAAACGCCCAAGTCGGCGGGAATGCTTCTTCCGAAAGCAATAACAACGTTGGCACACTCGTACTCATTCTGACCCGTGACGATCCTAAACCCCTTCCCTTCCTTGACAAGATCATTGACATCTTCGCCCAGGCAAACATGCATCTCATGTTGCTCGACACAGCTTTTCACTTTTGCCACATACTTTTCGACCGGTTCGTTGCTGGGTTCCAGATCCAGGACGGGGAAAGGTCCAGATTGTCCCTTGGGTACCGTTGGATACACTTTCTTGCCGCTCGGATAGCGATCGATAAAACCCTGAAGGATGCTTTCACCCTTTTCCAGGACCACATAACTCAATCCCATTTCTTTTGCCTTGAATCCACAGGCAAGGCCTCCAGGGCCGGCTCCCACAATGGCTACATCATAAGTTTCCATGTCAAACCTCTCTCAGGTTATCATTAGACAGTATTATCAGAATACGTCTTTCGTCATCCACCGATAGATGACAGAATGCCCCACTCGGCAATGCGGGGATAAACGGCATTCATACGATAGTCCGCACAGGAATAGATTATAGCATTGTATTAAACAGTCAATCAGTAGTGTCCGGTTAAGATTGTTTTTAAAAACTCATAGCCTTCTGTATTTAGGCTTAATATCACCCATACTATAGTGTCCGCGATTTGAAATTCGATTAACCGAGCGATAGGCCTTTCAACCGTCTGAGTCGCGAGAGATGCCTGACCTTCGCAGATATGGAGGAGGCAATCCTCGCTTTCTCATTTACCAGGTGGGCTCCAGTCCATCGTCGGCTTTACTGCAAGATCAACCTCTTCTGGGCTAACCAAGGCCGTGATACTAACTTCTACTGTCCCACTGGCGTTTGCTATTAGAGAACCGGTGATGGCATTAACGTTATTTGGTGCTTCTATGATAATAAAAAAATCCTTACCTCCTAAAGCAAAATAATATGTCTCCATATTCCCACCTAGCGATTCGATAGCTTTTTTAGTTATCTCAACTCGCTTTGAGCCACCATCTTTCATTAGTTCTTGTAAGCCTTTATCAGTATATGAGCCTTGATATAAGTACTTGGGCATAGTAAACCTCCATTTTGCTATAGGTCGAAAAATTTACCGTTGGGCTATTTTTAGAAATCAACTCCTAATGACTCATTCGTGGTAATTCGGAAAAAGTTTAGTCGTGGTTTCGAAACCTTTGAAGCAATCGATTGGCGGTGTTGCAAGCTTTACCAAAATGGTATCCAGCTAGGTTCTTGGCTTCAAAACCACTTATGAGCAAAATTTAAGGGGAGTCTCCATTTTCGTCACCAAATTCGATTGAAATTTAAAATTATGACTTAAGGTTTAGAAGACAGATTAGGATATGTTTTTTACACCCCCAAAGTATGTCAAACCGATGAAAGCTTGTCAATCTGAGTATCAATACAGCATGTTGTGCAAGGTGCATCTTGCCTCTGGAAAATTTAAGCTTTACAAATTGAGAAAGTCCGAAAAAAGCGTGAATACTTTAAAGAAACCGAGCTTTACGAATCTAAAAACTTTGCAGTATCTCCATCCAGTTTACATAATCTGATAAATCACAGCTCCATCATCCAGGGCGACCGGTAAAGGTTTCATCATCATCAAGCTGCAGAAACCTTTGTCAGAAAGCAATAATATCACCTAAATCACCATCCTAAACGCGTTGAGGGCCGCCTGAGTGGGAGATCTTCGGGGAGGGATATCATCATATGGAATCGAGCATTGCCGCCTGAAAAAATAGTTGTAAAATATTTTCAACTGTTATGAAAATAGGAAAAAGTGTTTCAGAACGTTTTTTGAAGCAGTTCGTTTGTCCCTCTATAAACTGCAGATCGGGATCTGGAACTAAAATGTTTTTTTTATATCTGAGCGCTTCTCCAGTGTGACGTTATCTATCCCAATGATTAATGATTTTCCCGGTACCCTTAAATGTTCCCATCAATCATAACCATTTACAATTTCAGCATCGTCAAGAACTAAGTCCCCCAAGTGATCACTTATCATTTCTCTGACTTCCGGCCAATCATAATCCCTATCTTCAGAATATTTCCGAGCATGTTTGAATGGGTCAGCATCGGGAAGATAACCTTCCGTATATTTTAACCAATCAAAATCAATTGTCCAATAATCACTACCATCCTTTAACGGAGCATATATTTAATAATTCGGAAGGTTCTATCGTCATGCAGGTGTTCAGCCACCACATAAACACCTGTGAACACCCTAAATACCTACTTTGCGATATGCTGGGAGCCGTTCAATCATTTGCAACTCCATGATGGTCATAACTTCATTTTTTTGAAATCAATCAATTTCTTGACATAATTCCCCCAGCGGATCTATCCTACTTACAATCCCCACTCGCCATTTACCACGCAGAAAAAAAACAGGAGCTCCGAATGTATGAACAAGCTTGAGCTGATCCAAGCATTGAAGAACTCCAGAGACCTTGAAGAAACCGAGCTTTGCTACGCGCCCCAGTTCGGCAGTGCCAAAGATCCGGTCAATTACGCCGGAATGGTTGCCGCCAATGCCCTTCGCGGCGACATGCCGCTGACCCACTGGGATTCCTTGGACGGTGCCTTCCTGCTAGACGTGCGCGAGCCTGTGGAACTGGTTGTGGAGAGCGTGCCGGGCGCGGTCAACATCCCCATGGGTCAGCTCCGCGCGCGCTTGAATGAGTTGCCCCGCGACCAGGAGATTCATATCATCTGCCGCTCGGCCCAGCGCGCCTACTACGCGACTCGAATCCTCCAGCAGAATGGATTTAAAGCGAAAAATATATCCGGCGGCATGCTGTCGCACGCCATGTATTCTATGGGGGAGTTGATATATTGAAACGCTCTGCGCAGTGGCGACGAAAGCTGCCACCGCCAGGGCAGGGGCAGCGCTGTTTGGCGGGAGGTGAGAAAAATGAGCGGTCCTGACAAGAAAAATGGGAGCTTGAAGCAAAAAATACTCCATGAAGTGACCGTCTATTGGGTATATGTCGCCTATCTCACAATGGTTTTCGCGGCATTCACGCAGTACCGCCGACTCATCCTGGCCGACGCCGGTATCACCTACGCCAATTACGGGGTGGCCCTGATCGAAGCCTTGATTTTTGCGAAAGTCATCATGATCGGCGACGCCCTGCGCCTCGGTCGCGGTCTTGAACATAAGCCCCTGATTGTCCCCACCCTTTTAAAGACCGCTGTTTTCACCCTCTTTGTCAGCGCCTTTACCCTCATCGAGCATGCGGTCAAGGGCCTTTGGAAGGGCAAGGGACTTATGGGGGGCCTCATGGACTTCCTAGGCAAAGGATCCCAGGAAGTACTCGCCGGGGTCCTAATCAGCTTTGCGGCGTTTATCCCCTTTTTCGCTTTGAGGGAACTGGGTCGCGTATTGGGTGGAGAGGGCAAAATATTGGCTCTGTTTTTCAAGAGAAGAGAGGACCAGTGATTTGAGCAATCGTGCAACGGATAAAAAATAGTCAACATCAGGGTGATATGCGAGAAATGACTCGCATCCAGGCGGCCGGGCTTGTCTTTCAAGAAACTGTCCTCATCGCCGGTCCGATATAGAGGCCTTCCCATGCTTAATCAACTGTTTTTATAGCGCTTATACCACATTGTTTTAACACCCTTACTTAAGGAAGGTCTGCTTTTTTCCTGCCATGCGGCGTCCCCTCGGTTACAATGCCGAATTCTCCGGCCCGGTGAAAATTCTCCAGAATTCCTGCCGTGGTGATCATGATTTTTGACGGAATACACCCCCAGTTCAAACAGGTCCCACCAACATTCTCCCTCTCGATAATCGTAACTTCCGCCCCTTGCTGGGCAGCCCGGACGGCGGCCACATATCCGCCGGGGCCCGCACCCATAATTGCAATTTTCGTTGCCATAGTCTACGCCATCTCTACTTCATCATTTATTGCGAAGCAGCGGGTCAAATACCCCGTCGCTTGCGACGCTATAATTTGGTAGTTTCCGTTGTCGATACCCCGCTGCTTGCGGCGGGGTAGTTCATTAGGCGATATAATTCTTCACGCCCGATGTTCCGGTTAAAATTTTTGACAGTACTGATTAGATGCTCTTAAACCAGTTAAAAGTATTTCAAAGATTGTGCCATATGGAAGAATAAAACAGGCCTTTCTTAAGTATCTGCAATTTCAGTTATTAATTTGCTTTTAAAGTGAAATGGCAAAAAAAAGAAAACCATAAAACACCAAATATGGTTCGAAAACCATATTTGGTGTTTTATTTCATTTTTTTAATATCCAATCAGATCGAAGAATGTGAATATTCGTTTAATTTTCCAATTGTTATAACCATACTCACGCTTTTTTTCAAATGGCACGATATTTGAAAAGCAAACAATGGTGCCACTCAGTTTTCCAATATGATTTACAAGAATTTCAATTTCAAGGCAGCTTACGTGCTTTAGGTTAACAGTTTTAGGCGGAAGCGCTGCAAGACGCCTCTACCTAACGTAAAAGAAAAGGAAAAAGGAAAAATGGAAAACAATTCAAAGAAAACCCTGCTTCACGGATGGCATGTTTCTCAGGGCGCCACCATGGCCGATTTCGGGGGGTATGAGATGCCCCTCTGGTATTCATCTTCAAAAAACGAACATATGGCCGTCATCACCCATGCCGGCATGTTCGACACGAGCCACATGGCATCGGTCCTGATCTCCGGCCCGGATGCTTTCGATCTGCTGCAGGTCTGCTTTACCAATGATCTGAGTGCTTGTGTCGGCAAAAGCAAAAACGCCCTGTCTCCCGGCCGATGCGTCTACGGCGTGTACCTGAACGAAAAGGGTGAGGTCGTTGACGATTCCATCATTAATATGCTCGCGGAAAACAGCTATATGGCCGTCGTCAATGCAGGCATGGGCGGTGTGATCGCTGAACATTTCGCAGCGAATAAAGGCGACAAAGATGTCCAGATTGCCGACCTGACGGACAATCTCGGGAAAATGGACATTCAGGGGCCTCTGGCAGCCAAGGTCATGAAAAAGGTGCTGGCGAATCCTGACAATGTATTTGATAAAGTGCCTTACTTTTCGTTCAAAGGCTATTTTGATAATGCATCCCCCCTGGCAGACGCCGTCCGGCTGACCGACGGAACCCCCATTATGCTCTCCAGAACCGGATACACCGGAGAGTTCGGTTTTGAAATCTTTGTAGCGTCTGAAGATTTCGTGAAAACCTGGGAGATGGTTCTCGCCGCCGGCGAGGCAGCGGGTGTGGTCGCCTGTGGCCTGGCCGCCAGGGATTCCCTGCGCGCCGGCTCGGTGCTGCCCCTCTCTCATCAGGACATCGGCCCTTGGCCCTTTATCAACAACCCCTGGCCCTTTGCCCTTCCTTACACGCAAGACGGCGGTGGGTTCACCAAGGCCTTCATCGGCTGCGATGCCCTGTTGAATGTCCAAAATCCTGAATATACCTATGCCTTTGCAGGCAATGATCTTCGCAAAGTATCCCTTCCCGCCGCGGCCGTGTCCGACGGGGAAGAGATCGGGACGGTCCTGACCTGCGCCACCGATATGGCCATCGGGCGCCACGAAGGCAGGATCTACAGCATTTTAAGCAGCGACAAACCCGAAGCCCTGAAAATCAAGGGGCTCAGCTGCGGCTTCGTTAAAGTGAGCAGGCAACTTGCGCCGGGGGATGTGATCGAGCTTAAAGACAGCCGCCGGAAGCTCAAGGTACGGATCGAAAACGACATCCGCCCGAATCGTACGGCACGCAAGCCCCTGAAAGATATGCTCTACCCCTGAAACAAACCATACAACCCCCAGAAAAAGGAGAACTATCATGGCGAAAGCAATCAGCGAAATCATCCTGGTTGATGGTCTCAAGTATTCGAAAGAACACGAATGGGCGAAAAAAGAAGGCGATACGGTCAAAATCGGCATCACCGACTATGCCCAGGATCAGCTCGGTGACATCGTTTTTGTGGAATTGCCCGAAGTCGATAGCGAATTCGCTAAAGGCGATGAGTTCGGAACCCTCGAATCGACCAAGGCCGTGTCTGAGCTCTATATGCCCATCGGTGGAAAAATAGTGGCCATCAATGAAGCGCTGGAAGATGATTCGGAACTGGTCAACAAAGACTCCTATGGCGACGGATGGATGATCGAGGTAGCACCGAGCGATCCGGCCGAGGTGGACGCCATGATGGACAAAGATGCATATCTTGAACTGTTGAAAGGACTGTAAACATGAGATATTTACCGCATACCAGTGAAGATATCGCCGAAATGCTTCAGGTGGTAGGCGTGCAGAC
>RCNG010001339.1_pt1 | contig 12216 bp, 12 predicted proteins | sample 2041371 | NCBI WGS metagenome assembly RCNG01 (sample SAMN09708227, study PRJNA481090) | Marine sediment metagenome, whole genome shotgun sequencing project. | biome: marine sediment; feature: ocean; material: sediment; isolation source: Sewage treatment plant 1 marine sediment (STP1) ... | reverse complement strand
CAGGCGACTCGCCTCGGGGGCTACACCGCACTGCCTGCGGAGGACTTCTTCGACCTCGAGTACTGGGAGTTGGAGCAGGCGAAGCTCGACCTTGTTGCGACGACCGGTGAGTTCACGGGTGAGGTCGCCGTGGTGACCGGCGCCGCATCGGGAATCGGGAGAGCCTGCGCTCTGGACCTTCTCTCTCGGGGAGCCGCCGTAGTCGGTCTCGACATCAGTCCGTCCGTTGTCGACACGTCGGACGTAGCTGCATATCTCGGTATTCCGTGCGATCTCACGTCGTTGGAGGCGACATCGAACGCCCTCGACTTCGCTGTTGAGCGGTTTGGCGGTGTCGACATGCTGGTCGCCTCGGCAGGGTTGTTCCCGGAATCGTCGCCGATTGCCGACCACGATCCGGCGGCGTGGAGAAGAGCGATGTCGGTGAACGTCGACAGCTTCGTGCAGCTCCTGTCGCTGGTGCACCCGCAGCTGCTCCTCGCCCCGAGCGGCGGTCGTGTCGCAGTCATCGGATCCAAGAACGTCGCAGCTCCCGGCCCGGGGGCCTCGGCGTATTCGGCGTCGAAGGCTGCGGCCAATCAGATCGCACGAGTCGCCGCGCTCGAATGGGCGCCGGACGGCATTCGGGTGAACTCAGTCCACCCGGACGCGGTGTTCGACACCGCGCTATGGACCGACGAGTTGCTCGCCGAACGGGCGGCCCGCTACGGGATGAGCATCGAGGAGTACAAGCGGAGAAACCTGCTGAGCACCGAGATCACGAGCGCCGACGTTGCCAGCGTGGTCGCGACCACCCTCGGCGATACGTTCTCGACGGTCACGGGGGTCCACATCCCCATCGATGGAGGAAACGACCGGGTGATTTGACGCGCGGCGGCGCCAACTCGCCTTGCGGGGTGGGGCACACGGTGATAGCCTCGTGCACGAAATTGCAAGTGATGCACAGATGTGCAGAACCTACGGAAGTCAAAGACGAAACGATCTCCAAGCGAGAGAAGGGACGGAATCATGGACTGGGGTATGCAAAGCAGAATGGCGAGGTTGATCCCGCCGTCGACCGGCAAGGCGTTCTTCCTCGCCATCGACCATGGCTACTTCTTGGGCCCAACCCGCAGCCTCGAGCGTCCCGGTGAGACGGTTGCCGATCTGACACCGATCGCCGACGCGCTCTTCGTGACGCGCGGCGTGCTTCGTTCGGCGATTCCTGCCGAGTCCACACCGAACGTCATTCTGCGTGCGAGCGGCGGCCCCAGCATCGTTGGCGGCACGCTCGAGAACGAGCGTCTCCTCGTGTCCGCGGAAGAGGCCATTCGCCTCGACGCGGCAGCCATTGGCATCTCGGTGTTCGTCGGCTCCAGCTACGAGACGCAGACGCTGAACAACCTCGCGATGGCTGTGAACGAGTACGAGCGCTACGGCATCCCGGTGATGGCCGTCACCGCGGTCGGCAAGGAACTCGAGAAGCGCGACTCCCGGTATCTCGCCCTCGCCAGTCGCATCGCCGCCGAGCTCGGCGCTCGGGTCGTCAAGACCTACTACTGCGAGGACTTCGACAAGATCACGAGCACGTGCCCGGTCCCCGTCGTCATCGCAGGCGGCCCGAAGACCGATGATGCGCTCGAGGTGCTGACGTTCGTCCGTGACGGAATCGACAAGGGTGCCGTTGGCGTGAACCTCGGTCGCAATATCTGGCAGCACTACGACCCGGTCGGGATGGCCAAGGCGCTGCGCGCCGTCATCCACGAGGACGCTGCTCCGAAGGACGCGCTCGACCTGGTAGCGGCTCCGCCGAACAAGGTCTGAATCCATGGAATTCCTGGTACGCATCGAGCAGGAAATCCCGCCGGACATCGATCCTGACCTCCTTGCCTCGGTGAAGGCAGCGGAGGGGAAGCGGGGTGCCCAGCTCGTTGCGGAAGGGAAGCTCCAGCGCATCTGGCGAATCCCGGGTCGACGGGCGGTGTACGGCCTGTACGACGTGGAAGGCCCTGATGAGCTCCACGAGGTGCTCAGTTCGTTGCCGCTGTTCCCGTGGATGGACATGGAAGTGACCGCACTGGGCAGCCACGCCCTCGATCCGGAAAGCACGTAGACGGGAGACCGATGATGGCAATTGACTACGAGATCCTGACCGCGGAGACGGTTCCTGCGTATATCGACTCGAACCTGAATCTGGCGGGCATTGTCAACACGTCGACCCTCGAGGTTGCAGAAGTCGGCGACGGCAACCTGAACCTCGTGTTCGTGTGCCGCGACGCCGACGGAAACGGCATTTGCCTCAAGCAATCGCTGCCGTATGTGCGGTTGGTGGGTGAGGCGTGGCCGTTGACGCCCGAGCGCGTGATCGCCGAAGCCCGCGGCTTCGCGGCCGCAGCGGCCGCGACGCCGCATCTCATCCCGGCGTACTACGGCGTCGATGAGGAGCAGCACGTGCTCGCGATGGAGAACCTCATGGGGTGGGAGATCTGGCGCGGCAAGCTCAACGACGGGTTCATCCATCGCGGTGTCGGCGCCATGGTGGGCGAGTACGTCGCGAACCTCGCCTTCACCACGTCGGTGTTCGCACTCGATCAGATGGAGGCCAAGGATCGCATGGTGGAGGCGGTCAACCCCGAGTTGTGCCGCATCACTGAGGATCTCGTCTTCACCGAGCCGTATATCGAGCACGACAACAACAGCTTCGTCGATGAGGTCGCTCCCGAAGTGGCCGCGCTGCGTTCCGACGAGCGCCTTCGGGCCGAAGTCGGGATGATGAAGTACAAGTTCATGACGGCCGCCGAAGCCTTGATCCATGCGGATCTCCACACCGGATCCGTGATGGTCATGACCAAGGACGATGGCAGCGGCGATGCCAGGGTGATCGATCCTGAGTTCGCGTACTACGGGCCGGTCGGATTCGACCTCGGCGCGCTCTTCGGCAACTACCTCGCTGCCAGGGCCAGGGCCGAGGTCCTCGGTCGGCCCGCCGAGTTCAAGGAATGGCTTGCCGGCATCGCTCAGGAGACCTGGGATGCGTTCGAGGCAGAGATGCGGCGCCTGTGGGCCACGCGGCCTGATGAGACGTGGACCGAGGCATTCCTCGAATCATGGCTGGCCCAGATCCAGAAGGACGCGATCGGCTTCGGCGGATGCAAGGCGAACCGGCGTGTGATTGGTCTGGCGAAGGTCTCGGATATCGAGACACTGCCGCCGGACGAGCACATCAAGGCTGCCGCGATCGTGCTGAGAACGGCCGCCGTGTGGATCAAGGACCGAGACGAGCTCGCCACCGTCGCGGCGTCGAACCAGGTGTTCGACGACACGGTCACCGCCGTGGCTCGCGATGGAGTCCGCAAGCCCGACTCGGAGATTTGATGCCGACACTCAACCTTGACGCGCTCCGGCCCTCGGTGGCGTGGACTGGTGATCGAATCGAGATCATCGATCAGACGAAGCTCCCCGGCGAGTTGACCATCCTCGAACTCGCCACTGTCGACGACGTTGTGGACGCCATTTACCGATTGGCCGTCCGCGGCGCCCCAGCCATTGGGGCATGCGGCGCCCTCGGCCTCGTCGTCGGTCTCGACGAGCGCCGTCCGCGCGACTCCTCCAGCGCGCGGACGGCCCTCGCCGAACTTGCAGCCGTCATCGGCTCAGCCCGGCCCACCGCCGTGAACCTGCAGTGGGCGGTCCACCGTGTCCGTGATGTCGCCTCGACCGGCAAAACACCTACGGAGATCCGGGCCCTCGCGGCGACCGAAGCCCTGAAGATCATCGACGAGGATCGTGACGCTTGTATTCGGATCGGCGAAGCTGGCAGGGCAGAGCTCTCTGGTCTCACGACCATCATGACCCATTGCAATACGGGACGACTGGCAACGGCCGGATGGGGGACGGCGCTCGGCGTGATCTATGCGAAAGCCGCAGCGGGGGAGCCCGTCGAGGTCCTGTCGTCTGAGACCCGGCCGCTGCTGCAAGGCGCTCGGCTCACCACGTGGGAGCTGCTCGATGCCGGTATCGACGTCACGCTGATGCCGGACGGGTCGGATGCCGCCGCGATGGCTCAAGGCAAGGTCGAAGCGGTCATCGTTGGTGCCGACCGCATCGCCGCCAATGGTGACACGGCCAACAAGATCGGAACGCTCTCGCACGCGGTGAATGCCCGCCACTTCGGCGTTCCGTTCTATGTCGCCGCTCCACTTTCGACGTTCGATACAGCCTTGGCGTCCGGTGACGGCATCGAGATCGAGTTGAGGGCGAGCGACGAATTGACGGCCTGGCGCGGCGAGGCCACTGCACCGGCCGATGTCCCAACCTGGAACCCGGCGTTCGACGTTACGCCGGCCGAGTTAATCACCGCAATCATCACCGAGGTCGGTGTGCTGCGGGCTCCGTATGAAGAATCCATCCGAGCGGCATTCGAAGGAAGATTGGACCAATGACAAACACTGAAGTCGCCGCAGACTGGCGCACCGATACCCAGGACACAGCGAACCGGATTCGCATGCGAGTCTTCGATCATGTGTTGCGTAACAACGGCGGCTACATGAGCCAGGCGCTGTCTTCTGCCGAGATCTTCGCCATGCTGTACACCAGGACCCTGAGGCTCGGACCAAGCACGGCGCCGATGACTCCGCGACCGTTCGCGGGAGTCCCGGGGCCCGACAATCCGAACTTCTTCAATGGTGGCGAATACAACGGCCCGAAGGGTCCGGACTACGACCGCTTCATCTTCTCGCCTGCGCACTACGCCCTCGTGTTGTACACCGCGCTCATCGAGGTCGGCCGCATGGCCGAAGAGGCGCTCGATCAGTTCAACCTCGACGGCACGACGGTTGAGATGATCGGTGCCGAGCATTCGCCCGGCGTCGAGACGACCACCGGATCGCTCGCTCAGGCGCTCAGCCAGGCGACGGGCATCGCCCTCGCACGCAAGCTGCGGGGCGACGGCGGAGATGTGTGGGTGATGATGTCGGACGGCGAGTTCCAGGAGGGTCAGATTTGGGAGGCCATCGGCGAGGCCGCCAAGTACGAGCTCGACAACCTGAAGGTCATTGTCGACGTCAACGGCCAGCAGTGTGACGGGTGCATCGATGCAGACACCTACGTCGACCCCCTCACGAATCGCATTCGGGCCTTCGGGGCCAGTGCCGTCGAAGTGGACGGCCACGATCTCGACGCTCTCGATGCCGCGATGTCCGCAGACACCGGAAAGCCCCACTTCGTCATGGCGCTCACGAACCCCGCACGGGGCCTCCCGATCTTCGAGGAGCGAGCGCCCCTGCTCCACTATCTGCGCTTCACGTCGAACGAGGAGCGAGAGCGGTATCAAGCGGTCTACGAGGAGATGGTGAACTGACATGGAGATCGTAAAACGCCCCCATGTCGAGAACTTCATCGCCTGGGCCGCCGACAAGCCCGAAGTCGTGGTCCTCACGGCCGACCTAACCAACTCGAGCGAGGTCGGGAAGTGGCGGGACACCTACCCGGACCGGTTCTTCGGCATGTCAATGGCCGAGCAGAACGTCATGGGGTTCGCATCCGGGTTGGCCAGAGAGGGCTACGTCCCATACATCCACACGTTCGCGGTGTTCATCTATCGCCGGCCATACGACCAGTTGGCAATGTCGATCGCCTATCCGAACCTCCCCGTGAAGTTCGTGGCGTTCCTCCCCGGCATCACCACGCCCGGCGGCGTTACCCATCAGGCGATCGAAGACGTCTCGATCATGCGGGCGACGCCGAACATGACGATTCTCGAGACCGCCGACGCCACTGAAGTCGAGTCGGTGCTCGACGTTGCCCACGCGGTTGACGGACCCGTCTACATCCGCATGCTGCGCGGAGAAGTGCCCAGGCTCTTCCCCAAGAACGAGCCGATGAAGCTCGATGAGGTTCGGGTGCTCAGCGACGGAGACGACATCGTCGTCGTCACCTCGGGGATCACGACCGAAGAGGCGATGCGGGCCCACCAGCCGCTCGCTGAAGCCGGCGTCGGGATGAAGCACCTCCACGTCTCCACGCACAAGCCCTTCAACGATCCGGTGATTCTGGAGTCGATCGAGGCCTCGCGCCATGGTGTGATCACGCTCGAGAACCACACGATCGTCGGCGGCCTGGGATCGGCGGTCGCCGAGAAGATGGCTGATACAGGCTCGGGCAAGCGGCTGCTGCGACTCGGCCTCCGAGACACCTATGCACACGGCGCTTCTCGCCCATACTTGATGAAGGAGTACGGGCTCGATGCGGCGGCACTCGTTGCCGGAGTGGAAGAGCTCACCGGGAAGACGACCAGGATCACCGAGGACGACCTCGCCGCGGCGCGGGTCGAAGCGACGCACAGCCTCGCGAAGGCAGAGGGTCTCTGATGATCGAGCCGACGACGCTCACGGTCTCCGGAGAACGCATTCAGGCCGCGTACGAGTTCAGCGGACCGCCGTCGGAGGCGAGGGGCCGTGCCGAGGCGCTCTGCGTCGAACAGACCATCGAGTTCCCCGCCGACCTGGTCCCGGATGACGATATTCGTGGCCAGATCATCGGGCGCATCGAATCGGAGGAGGCAGTCGGTCCGAACACGGTTTGCATTGGCGTCAGCTACGCCGTCGAGACCACCGGATATGAGCTGCCGCAGCTGCTCAACGTGTTGTTCGGCAACAGCAGCCTGTTGCCCGGCGTCAAGCTTGTTGATGTGGAGGTGCCGCCGACGCTCGGCGAGCATCTCGGCGGTCCACGCTTCGGGATCGACGGGTTGCGCCGCCTCTTCTCAGCCCCTGACCGTCCCTTGCTCGCTACGGCGCTCAAGCCGATGGGCTCGTCGCCCGAGCGCTTCGCCGAAATGGCGTATCAACTCGCGCTCGGCGGCATGGACATGATCAAGGACGACCACAGCCTCGCCAACCAGCCGTTCGCCGAGTACGCGGCTCGCGTGACGGCGTGTGCCGCAGCGGTGCGCCGGGCGAACGACCTGACCGGCCTGAATGCGATCTATATGCCGAGCGTCAACGCTCCACAGCGTTTGCTCGAAGAGCGGATGCGGATCGCGCTCGACGCTGGAGCTGGGGGACTGCTCATTCTCCCGGGAATCACGGGATTCGATCACATGCGCGATCTGGCGAGCCGTACCGATGTCGGTGTGCCGATCATGGGCCACCCGGCTCTGCTGGGCGGATTCGTCTCGTCGGAGACCGGCGGCATCAGCCATCGGGTCCTCTACGGCACGTGGATGCGATACGCCGGCGCCGATCTCTCCATCTTCCCAAACTACGGCGGGCGCTTTTCGTTCTCGCCTGAGGCATGCACCGAGATCGCGCAAGCCTGTCGCGAGCCGATCGACGGCATTGCGCCGATCTTCCCATCACCGGGCGGCGGCATGACGATGGACCGGGTCACAGAGATCGTCGATTTCTACGGGAGCGACGTCGCCCTGCTCATCGGTGGTGATCTCCACAGAGGCGAGAGCCTGGCGAAGACCGCGGAGACCTTCCGAAACGCGGTCGAGTAGCAGCAAAGAGCAAAGAGCAAAGACGACTCCTCCGGTCTTTGTCCTTTGCTCTTTCTTCTTTGTTCTACTTCAGCAACGCCTCTGCGAGGGTTACGTCGATGGCGAGTTCGTCGAGGATGCCGGCGGCAATGGCGCCGCGGATGGCTGGAGTCTTTTCGGCCCCGGCAGCGACGCCGATGACGCGTGGGGCGCTGCGGAGTTCCTCGAGGGTCAGGGCGATCGGATGGATGCCCGACGACTCAACGCGATTGCCGTCCGCGTCGTAGTACCAGCCGAACACCTCGCCCACGGCACCATCTGCGATGGCCTCGTCCATCGACTCCTTGGTGATGAACCCTTCCTCCAGGAGCAGCGACTCGGGACCGACCACGCCAACCGACACGAGGATCACGTCGGCTGCCTTGGCCCGCTTCAGCGTGCGAACAACCGGAGGCGAGGAGAGGAAGCTCCCCGCTATCTCCTCTGAAGGGGCGAAGCCGGGGGAAGGGACGTGCATAACCTTCGCGTCGAACTTCCGGGAAAGCGTGTTGGTGACCTCGACGGCTGCGGTGGTGTCATCGGTGGTCGTGTGCCCGAAGGCATCAACGAGCACCACTTGCGACGTGGGCAGCGGCCGTGTCTCTCGGGCGGAGAGAGCGATCGTTCGGCCCCATCCGGCCGCGATCGTCACCGACCCCGATGCGGCGATCCCCTCGAGTCGGCGCGCCATGGCGGCGGCTGCTGCGACCGCGGGCGGCTCGTCGTCGAGGGCCGGCCCCACGATCGCGCCGGCAAGCCCGTAGCGCTCGATCAGCGCCTCGGCGAGCCGAGCGGTCTCGGGGAGTGGTTGCGTGATGATGACGCGAATGATGCCGTCACGCTCGGCGTCGGTGAGGATTCGGCTGATCGTCGACCGGGAGAGGCCGAGGCGATCGGCAACCTCCTGTTGCGTGAGTCCGCGATCGTGATAGAGCCACGCGACGCGGATTGCCATTTCCTGACGGGTGTTGTCTTCAGCCATTTGTGGGAAGTATTATCTCAACATGGACAAATGTCCAATACAGAACATTTGTGCATTTCCCCGAACGTGAGGTACTGGCTCATGAAGAAACACGGCATTCTACATCCCGAGCTTCTCGACGTGATTGCTTCGGCCGGACACGGCGATGTCATCGTGCTCACCGACGCTGGTCTTCGCGTGCCGAAGGGTGCCCGTCGGATCGATCTTGGACTCAGTTGCGGGGTGCCGTCCATCGTCGATGTGGTGAGCGCCGTCCGCGACGAACTCGTGATCGAGGCCGCCACGGTGGCGACCGAGTTCAACGCCTGGAACCCTGAGGTGTACGCCGCCACGATGGCCGTGCTGCCGGTCGAGCCGGACGAGCGCCCTCACCAGGATCTGATGGATGACATGGCACAACGGGCATACGCCTATGTGAAGACCGGCGAGTGCTCGGCCTATGCGTCAGTGGCGCTGGTGTGCGGAGTCAACTACCTCGAAGAGGCGATCGACCTCTACACCGAAATCCACGGCGAGCCCCCGAGCTGACGGCCCGGCAGGCTCCGATGTGAGCCGGTACGATCGCGCCGAGGAGGTCACCATGACTCGATCGGCAGCGACCAGCCCGCACTGGTCGGCGGCAATGCGCGATTTCGACTGTCTCTCGGTACGTAACGATGTGCTCCATATCGAAGGCGCCAGCACGCTGGAGCTCGCGGAACGTTTCGGCACACCGCTCTTCGTGTTCTCGGAGGCGCAGATTCGCGAGAACCTGCGACGGTTCCGCGAAGCGTTCGAGAGCGGTTGGCCCGGACCGGTGGACGTCCTGCCGGCGATGAAGGCGAACACGCTCCTGGCCACACGCCAGCTGCTCTCAAACGAGGGCGCCGGAGCCGACATCTACTCCCCGGAGGAGCTCGAAGGTGTTCTGCGAACCGGCATCGATCCGGAGCTGGTCTCGGTGAACGGGGGAGGGAAGCCCCGGGAACACCTCCGCAACTGTGTCGATGCTGGCGTGCGGATCACCGTCGAAGACGTCCATGAAGTCGACCTGATCCAGGAGGTAGCCGCAGAGCTCGGCAAGCTCGCCAAGGTCCGCTTCCGTGTCAAGCCCACGATGCCGAACCTGTGGCGTCCCACCGATTTCTCGCAGATGACCGTGCCGATCGATCTGGGGGTCCAGGTGTACAAGTCGGGGATACCGCCCGAGTACCTCGAAGCGATGGGTCACCGAGTCTTCGCGATGCCGAACGTCGAGCTCGTCGGGCTCCACTTCCACGCCGGGCGCCACCACCCGAGCCTGTGGTATTGGCAAGGCATGATGGTTCGTTTCGCCCGGCTCATCGGCGAGCTTTCTGCGGCGTGGGGCGGATGGCAGCCTTCCGAGATCGACATCGGCGGCGGCATGGCGAGCCCGCGGGATCCGCACAACAAGGAGTTCCCTCGCTCAGAATTCTTGCTCACCGCCCTCGGCTACCCGTTCCTCGTCGGTCTGCGCGGACTCGGAGACAAGGCGTACCACGCGTTGTTGGCGAAGATCCTGGCGCTATTGACGAGCCAGAGCGATCCGAAGGCTCCGCCCACGATCGAGGAGTACGGCCGTGCGATCATATCGACGCTCCGACGGGAGCTGAAGGCGAACGGCGTCTCGATCGACGGCGTCCGACTGCAGCTCGAACCGGGCCGGGCGATGTATGGGGACACGGGCATCCACCTGACCACGATCAAGACGGTGAAGCGTCAGACGCAGCCGATTCCGTACACGTGGGTGCTCACGGACACGACCTACTTCTTCCTCGCCGGCGGGGTCTTCGAGCACAACCGGCATCCGTTCGTTTTCGTCGACCAGCCCGATGCCCCGGCCACGCAGACGGCCGACATCGTCGGCCACTCCTGCTACGCCGATCAGATCGTGCTCGGAGCGCGTGTTCCGGACGTACATGCCGGTGACGTGCTGGCCTTCCTCGAGACGGGTGCCTACCAGGAGAGCTCTGCGTCGAACTTCAACTCGCTTCCGCGCCCAGCATCAGTGCTCGTCAACGGAGAAGCTGCCGAGTTGATCAAGCGGGCCGAGACGATCGGCGACGTGTATGGGCGTGATGTCATTCCGGAACGGTTGGCCAGAGTTGAGGATCCGGCGCCATGACCGACAGCACAGCGACGTGGGTGATCGCGGCGCTCGAAATGGTCACGGCGCTCGGAATTGCCGCCTACTGGATCACTTGGTTTCGGGCGCCGCACGACGAGCCGTGGCTCCCGGACGGGTACGTTGATCACGAGGCGCCATTTGTGTTCTCCGACACGGTGCTCGCCGTCGTGCTCGTGGTCGCAGCGATCCTCCAGGTGACCGAGGAACCTGTTGTCTCGTCGGCCGTGCTCGTTTCCGGCGGACGGCCGGTTGGCGATTCACTCGGTCTGATCGCCGCAGGCATGCTCGCGTTTCTCGGAATTCTGGACCTGGGGTACTTCGCTCGCACCGGACTCTTCAAACGGGAGCACGAGGGTCTCCTCAACGCGGGGGTCGTGATCGGTACGCTCACGCTGTCGATCATCCTGATCGTTCGCTTCATCTGATGCAGTACCGGGGCGTCCACGCAGTCGTCACCGGGGGTTCATCCGGCATCGGAGCGGCGCTCGTGGCGTTGCTCGTCGGCCGGGGAGCGAACGTGTCAGTGGTGGCGCTCGACGATGACGACCTGCGCAGCGTCGAGATCGATCGACCTGGTGCGACCGGATCTGTGCAGATCTGCGGCGCCGACGTGGGCGACGAGGATCAGGTGCGCTCGGCGATCGCCCTGGCTGTCGATCGCTTCGGACCGTGCGACCTGCTGGTGACATCAGCTGGGATCTCTCGTCCGGGTCGTTTTCTCGAGATGCCGGACGGGGAGTTCGAGCGCCACATGCGCGTGAATTACTTCGGGACGCTCTACGCGATTCGCGCCGTTGCGCCGTCGATGATCGAACGCAGAAGCGGCCGCATCGTCGCCATCTCGTCGGCTGCGGCTCTCCTCGGCGTCTATGGCTATGCGGCATATGGATCCACGAAGCATGCGGTGCGCGGCCTGTGCGACGTGTTGCGCACGGAGCTGCGGCCACACGGCGTTTACGTTGGTTGTGCGTTCCCAACTGATGTCGATACGCCGCAGTTTGCCGGTGAGCAGCCGTTCCTCCCGGAAGAGACCAAGGCCATCGCCGGTTCGGTGCATCCGAGGTCGGCCGACGACGTAGCCGCGGCGATCCTGAGGGGCGTCGATCGCCGGAGAGCCAACATCTTCACCGATCCGACGACGAGGTTCCTCGACCGCCTGGTGCGCATGGCACCGGGCTTCACGCAGCGATGGCTCGACGCCAAGGTGGCGAGCGTCGCTCGAAACACTTAGCCCGGTCAGTCGTGCGGGTGGACTGGCTCGTCTGGCGTCGGCGTATTGGAGCGAGGTACGCTGCCGGTCGGAGGAGGTCATGGCACGAGTCGTCGGAGCAGATGTCTGGAAGAACGGTTGGGTAGCGGTCGTGACGGTCGACGGTTGGATCGCGTCGATCGACGCCTACGGCACCATGGCCGATCTCGCCTCTGCCGAGGCGGACGCTGAAGTGATCGCGGTCGATATCCCGATCGGGCTGCCGATTGCGCCGCCGCGTCCGGCAGATTCTGCGGCGCGGCACTTCATCGGCGCCCGTTCTTCGAGCGTGTTCCCCACACCGCCGCGCGATGTGCTCGAAGCCGAGACGTATCAGGATGCGCTTCGGCTCTCCCGCA
>RCNG010001338.1_pt1 | contig 12217 bp, 1 predicted proteins | sample 2041371 | NCBI WGS metagenome assembly RCNG01 (sample SAMN09708227, study PRJNA481090) | Marine sediment metagenome, whole genome shotgun sequencing project. | biome: marine sediment; feature: ocean; material: sediment; isolation source: Sewage treatment plant 1 marine sediment (STP1) ... | reverse complement strand
TGTTGCTGTGGAGATTGCTGCGCGATAACATTCTGATCGGTTCAGCCGGCTCGGTTTCCGATCCGGATTACCCGGTGACTGTGATGGTAGAGAACGCAACTGCCGGCGGTTCGTGGTTCATCACCGCAGCGCCCGACGGGAGCTTTGACCTGGTGGTCGACGCCGCCTGCGGCGATCAACTCAATCTGACAGCAACCGACTCGCATCCGACGCCGCTTCAGGCGGCGGCCGATCTTGGCCCGATGCCCGACCTCGTGCCGCCGGTGCTCAACGCGAACTCCGTGTTCATCCGTGCCCACAGTCGCATGTTCTGGGCTTACGGACTCAGTGGGGCCGTCAACGAGGAGTGCTCGGTCGGCGAAGCGTATCTTACGGACCCGGCCCAGCCGGGAGTCCATTCGCCGGTAACGGTGGAGCCCAACGGCTCTTTCGCGGATGCTCAGGTGCCTTCGACGACGATTGGTGTGATTCCACAACTCGGTGTCGTTGACGGCGGAGGGAACAGCGTCACCGTCGATCTTGACCCGCTGCCGATGAACGATGGTCCGCCGCAGGTCTCGACATCTCGACTTTCAAAAACTGTAAGTAGCGGGCAGTATACGATCGCCAGCAATGCTGTATGCATTCCGGACATTTTGTCGGAGTACCCGTTCACAGACGCAGACTCCATTCATGTGGTTCGGTTTGAGAACAGGTCCACACCGGGATTTGAACCCCATACGACATCCGCTACATGGGAGTTCTGCCCTGTGCCCGGCGGTGGTGGCGGCTACCTCATCGATCCGACCATCGTCTCCGGCGCGATCGGCGACAAGATTTGGGTGGTCGTTGAAGACGGACACCCACAGTGGCAGTCGAGTGAAGCGTTGGTCTGGACACTCCCGGGTATTCCCGGCGCACCACTCATCAACCTCGGTTCGAACAACCTGATCTACTTTGGTGGACAGTACCGGCTGAGTGCCGGGGCCAACGCAGTGACCGACGCCGATGCACCGATATCGCTCGAAGCCATCGTCTGGCGGGATGTCGCCGGCGAGTGGACCGAGATGGCTCGTGAGTCCCGGTCCATCTCTTCCGGAGAAGCGTTCGACCTCATTCTGTCGGCAGGTGCCGAGGGCGACCTTGTCGTGCTTTCGGCCACTGACTCGACCGGTCGCACAACGGCAAAACGTGTTGGCAACCTGCCTCCGGCGTTGGCCACCACAGTAAACCTCGGAAACGGGACCTTCTCGGTCACCGAATCCGCCGGAACGGTTACAATCCCGGTCGCTGTCTCGGCCGCGCCGCCTATGGCGGCGAGCGTGGACTATCGGACGATCCCAAACTCCGCGATAGCGGATGTGGATTACGGTACGGTTTCGGGCACAATCACCTTCGGTCCGACCGTGACCTCCGGCGAAATCGTGGTTCCGATCACCGGTGACTCGGAAATCGAGTCGGACGAGACGTTCCAGGTGGTGATCGAGAACCCGGTAGGAATCGAACCCGGGTCCACGATGACCGCTGAGGTCACCATCTTTGATGATGACGGCGAACCGAGAACGGTAATCTATTCGGTCGGTGTCGATGACGGCAACATGCTGTCGCAACCGATCGCCCTAAGCATCGCGAATGGGGTTGCGACCTTCAGCCAGTCTGTACCCGTCGGGCCCGACCGGGGCGATGAGGTATTGCTGGACGATGGAACCAGGCTATTCATCTCGGCATGGATCGATGACTCGCACTTCGAGCTGGTCCAACCGGACGGACTGGCGGCGCCGAACACACCGTCTACGCAGGCCAACTCCATCACGCCGGCGTTCTCTTCCCTCGAGGCGGCCGTGGACGGTGCTTCCAACGCCGATCACCTCGGCTCGGCAGACCTCGTATCGCTGAATCGTTCACTCGAGATCCTCTGCTATGGGGGTTCTGGGGACGCCACGCCGGTCACCATCGACGGATGGACCACATCACCGGATCACCGGATCCGGATTGTTGCGCCGACCGCGAGTGGTCAGCGCACCGGCAGTCAGCGCCACGTCGGCCGCTATCACGGCCAGGCCTATCGCCTCACGCCGTGGGACACCGACGCACTGACATCGACGGTGGGCAACCTCACGATCGAAGGCCTACAGATCATCAGCTCCGGTTCCACGTCCACTCCGATTCATGTGATCCGCATCGACGGTGTCGACGGTGACGTTGAAATCCTCGAAACGCTCATTCAGCTCGACAATCAGGATCTGGCCGCCGAGCGCATCGGGATCAGCGCCACTGCTTCGGCGCCGGTCAATCTCACTGTACGCAACTCCATCATCTGGGATCTCGGGGACGACAATCCCTCGAACGACCAGGTCGGCATCTTGATCGATGATCCCTCGGTCACCGCAGGCATCACAAACACGACAATCATGGGTGGCGCCGCGGGAATCCGAGTCGGCGCTGGTACCGTCACGGCGATCAACAACCTCGTTGCCGGGGCGGCCACCGCCTGCTTTGACGGCAGCTTCACTGCCGAATCTGCGGCGAACCTGGCGACCGATGCCACGGCGCCTGGGCCGGTGTCCGCAGGCGTCAGCCCGGTAACACTCAAGGGTGATTTCTTCGGCTCGGGAGCGGACCTTCACCTTGGCTGCCTCGTCACTGACCAGGCGGTCACCATCACCCACGTCGATGGTGTTTATCCCGCCGAGCATGGGTTGGACGGCAACCCCGAGACCATTTTCGTTTCCGATGCGGTCAACCCGTCATCCGTCAGGCTGGTATTTGACCAGCCTCGAACTCTCACCGGGACTGCAGTCGAGTTTTCAAACAGCTCGAACCACGACTGGACAATGACCGCGGCGGACTCCGAGGCCGACTTCGACGCACAGACCGGGAGCTACCGGGTCGTGGTGCCGTGGCGGAATCTCGACAACCAGGAGCGAGCCTACGAACACGTATCCTTCGGATCGTCGGAAACGGCTTCGGTCTTCGAACTCACCGTCCAACGAAACGGCGGCGGGGACTATGTTCATATCAACGAGTGGTGGCTCGACGGCCTCAATTCGGCCTGCGGGCACGGTGTGCCACTGGATGGTGGAACCGAAGGATTCCAGATCGACGTCGATAGTCAGATCAGAGTTGGACCGTGGGATATCGGCGCCGATCAGCACGACAACCTTTCAGTGTTCTTTTGGTGGGGCCATCGTGATTGGTGGGAGTCTGAAGGAGAAGCCCGGGTACAGATCCTTCTTTCCGAACCCGCCGACTCCGCCGTCTCAGTTCACTACCGTACCCGGGACGGCGTCGGTATCGCCGGATGGGACTATGTCCACGTCGAAGGCGATCTGATTTTCAACCCGGGTGAGGTTTCAAAGATCGTGACCATTCCCATCATCGACGACGGTCCCGGTGACGACGCCGAGGAGATCTTCCTGGTGCTCGAGAACGCCGATGGCGCAAAGATCCTGACCGAGCAATGGTCATTCTGGTCGCGTGACGACGGCCCGCCGCCCGACCGGGTGCGGCTGCTGACGCCTTCGCTCGTCGTGAACGAAAGCGACGGATCGGTTTTGATCGAGGCAGAGGTGGACACGCCGCCGGCGGCCGACCTCATCTTCGCCGTCACCACCATCGACGGCTCCGCTCACATCGTGTCCGATTTCGCAGAGCCGTGGATTGACCTGGTCATTCCGGCCGGTCAGCTCACCGGCAGCAGGTCGTTCACGATCGTCAACGATGACATCGCTGAACCGGACGAGGTTTTCTACATTAAGGGTTCGTGGAGCCCGTATGCACACGGGACGCCGGTCTACGGGGTCGTGCGGATCGTCGATGATGACGTGCCGAGCCTGGCATTCACCGAGAGCGAGGTCAGCGTCGAAGAGACCGTCGGAACATTGAACGTCACCGTCGAGGTCATCGGCGAGATTTCTGACCAGGCCACCGTTGACGTTTCCCTCGGGACGGGGACCGCCGTCGAGGGTGAGGACTTCACCTTCGGTCTAGTGCAGCTCTTCTTCGATCCAAGCCACCGCACTCGAACGGTCACCATACCCATCCTCGCCAACCCGGATTATGAACCTGACGAGACCATCGTCCTCGAGCTGACCGGCGCCTCCGGGGCGACCATTGGAAGCCCTGCGTCGGCGGTAATCACCATCCTGGCCCAGAGTCCACCGACGGTACCGGCAGTAGCCTTCTCGAGCGCCGACTTCTCGTTCATCGAGTCCGACGACCCGTTCGACTTCAACATCAACATCAATCCTTCGTTGCCGGACGGGAGTGCCACGGTCGACGTCGTAGTCGTCGGCGGCACAGCCACCCGGGACTACGATTTCGACTTCTCGGACCAGACGGTGGCGATCGTGTCCGAGGAGACGGAGGCGTGGCTGCGCGTATGGGGATACGCCGATACCGATTTTGAAGGTGACGAGACCATCATCCTTCAACTCACAAACCCCCAAGGTGTCGAAATCGGCTCCCCGTCGACGGCGACCATCACGATCGTGGACGACGACATCCCTCCGACCGTTGCGTTCTCGACCGACACACTGTCCGCCCTCGAAAGCATTGGATATCTCGAGCTGCAGGCGTTTCTTGATGCGCCTGTGACCGGTACCGGGAGCGTCGACGTGGCGGTGGTAGGCGGCACAGCCACTCCCGGTGAAGACTTCGAGCTCTACGACACAACGCTGACCTTCTCGTCGATGGTGACGTCTCAGTGGGTGAGCGTGGAGGCTTGGTGGGATGATGAGGACGAAGCCGATGAGACGATCATTCTCCAACTCACCAATGCTCAGGGGCTCGTCATTGGCGAGCCGTCTACTGCCACACTGACCATCCTCGACGACGATGCTGTCGGACCCGCCGCCGAGTTCGACAGTCCGGAGCTGAACGACGGGTACCTCACGGTTTCCGAATCGGATGGAATCATCAACCTGGACGTCGTGGTCTCGCCGGCTCCGCCGGGGCCGGCCAGTGTGGATGTCATTCTCACGGATACGTGGGGCGCCAGTTCGTCCGACTACCTCTTTACCCCGCAGACTCTGAGCTTCGATCCGTCGAACACGTCGGCGTCCGTGGTCCTCGAGATCCTTGACGACAACGACCTCGAGAATTGGGAGTCCATTGTCCTTGAGCTGAGAAACCCGCAAGGAATCGAGCTCCGCTACCCCGCGCACGTCGAGGTTGATATCGAAGACGACGAGAGTGCGAGCATCGACCCCGACCTTCTCTCCATTGATGTCTCGGGTTGCGCGCCCGCTCTGGTAGGCGCGGCCGGCGCCGTCACCGCGGCGGTATTCGGAATCGAGATCGACGTCAGGGTCTATGACCGGAACGGGGGCTCCTCATGGAACGCCCCGACCCTCGAGATCGAGGGGGGCGAGGTATTCCAGATCGAGCTGCCAACCCTCGACTTGGGTGGTCGTGTACAAATTTCCGCCCGAGCCGTTGCCGGGGGCGCGACCGATTACGAGACCATCTACTTCACGGACTTCCCTCCGACGATTGATCCGGGATGGACGGACTTCTCCGTCTCGCCCATCGACCTGACCTTGGACATCGACGATGCCGCAGCGATCACCGACCGGCTGGCCGATGTTCGCCTCAGCCTCCTCAACACAACCGCTGTGACCGAGGTCCCGATGGACGATCCGTGTGCGGTCCCACATTCATCGGCGATCATCCCAGCGGCGCCCACCGACGAGATCCGGCTCCAGGCCTGCCAGGGCGTTCTGCTGGAACTCTGTACAAGTGTGGTCATCAGGGAAGGAGGGGGACCATGAGGTTTTCCGTCTTCTCGCCGCACCGTTCGTCCGATTCACGTGATGACCACAGGAGATCCCCGATGACCCGCAACACCTTCACCGTCAGCCTCGTTCTCATGGCCCTCGCGGCCGCTCCTCTATGCGCCCAACAGACCAGCGGGGGACTCTTCCCGGAGCCCTTCTTGGTCGAGCACGCCGTGACCGTAACCGAGCCTGGCGGTGGTTCTTTTACCAGCGAGCCGGTGGTCGACCACTTCGGCGGATCCATGATCGTTTCGGTGCGACCCGACGGAAGCCGGCTCATCATCGACTTCGCTCGGCGTGAGGTCACAGAGATCAAGCTCTCCTCGGCCACCTACACGGTGATCACGTTTGACCGTTTCGCCCAGCTTTCGCGCGAATATCAGAGCCTGGAAGGACCACCCGCCGTGAACAGTACGGGTGAGGACACGCCCGAAATCGAGTTTCAGGTAAGCGAAATCAATCCCGCTGGATCAACCAAGATGGCGACGGCGAAGGCCCTTTCGACCTCAGGAGGTGTTCTTGACCGGCACGGCCTGCGCCGAATCGAGGTCGCGGTGGCTACCGACGGAGAATCGGCCGCAGAGCCGGCCCTCGAAGCCTGGGTGGACTCCAATCACCGTTTCTCTCCGCGGGCGATGGACGCCATCGAGGATTTCGAACTCGAGGTTCTGGGGGCATCCGCCGAGGAGTCGGGATTGGTGCCGTTGAAGGCGGTGGCGATGGCTCGTCGTCACGCTGACGGCGCCGTACCATTGTTCACCGCAAGGCCGACGTTGCAGGGTGGCGGGCTGATCGAGGACGTCGCCACTCGGATCGAGACTCTCGATGCCCTCCAAATCGAGTTGGTCTCTATCCCGGAGGGTTTCAGCAGAACGGCTCATCCGTTGGAGATGATGGTGGCGCACGCGCATCGAGAGGCGGAACTGCGAACTCTGATGAGCGGTTCGGCGGAAGGACGGTAGGTCATGAGAATCAACCTTGCCACCGTCAGCAGCTCCGTGAAGAAACAAGTCCTCGCAAACTCGATGTCCGTGGGTTCATCGCAGGCGGTGCGCCTGCTCAACAAACGCGAGAGCGCCCTTGTAGCGCCCACGTCCCGTGGGCGTGAAAACGGTGGGGGCCATTCGCGAAAGGTCGTCTTGGCATTGTTGCTCGCGATCGCGTGTTTCGGCGCAGCAGTTTCGGCCGCCGAACTGCGAGGTATCGAGGCCGGCCGCGATGGAGGCGTTCGGGTATCCGAGTCCTCGTCACCTTTTGTGATGAAGGATGGTGAGCTGGCGATTCGAGGTCGGGGTTCGTCTGTCGGGCGGGCCACGCCCGATGGTGTGCTGTGGGTCGAGGATCGGCTTGCAACTGACGATGACGATGTCCGGGTGCGTGTCCGCCTTCGTGACGAGGATCCGGACGGGTCCGTCGGGCTCGGAATGGTGGGTCCGGATGGCCGGTGGTACCTCGCGAGAGTCGGCGCCGATGGACCCGAGCTCGTTCGTTCATCCGGGCGGTGGACATCGATCGAACGCGCGCATTCCCCCGTCTCCTCTGCCGGGAGCTGGATGTGGCTCGAGATCGAGCTGGGTCGCGAGGGGGCGCAGCGCCGATGGTCGGTGAGGGCTTGGCCCGAGGCTGCGGAACGACCCGCCGAGGCTGGCGTCGTTGCTCACGAAAATCTCAGCGATGCGCAGGGCGAACTCATTCCGGCGATCTGGAGCAATGGCGACGGCAGCGGTCACGCCGCCGATCTCGAAGTCCATTCACTGACGACGATCGGCAACGTCCCTGAGGCGGAGGGTTGGCCCATCGAGGCGATCGGCGATCGAGTCGATTTCGCGGATCCCCGCATCGACGATTCGCGGATTTCCATGGCCGCGATCGATGTAAAGCACTCAGCGCCCCTCGTTCTCGAGGAGCAGCAGCTCAAGACGACCTCGTCATTCCCTTGCAACCCCTATCAATACCGTTTCATGGGCGCTGCGCCATCCTATCCGGGCTCCAACGCAACGATCGGGTTGCCGCCGGTGGACCATGACTGCGATGGCCTCTACAACGAGGATGGAGTGAACGGCGTGGATGACGACGGTGATGGATTGGTGGATGAGGATCCGAGTCACTGGGCCGACTGGCTGCTCAACTGGAGCTCCGAGGACTCCCGGCACGGGGCAGTGGCCAGTGGCGATGTCGCTGCAGCCATTCTCACCATCCGCAGGACATGGCCGAGCTACAAGAAGAGCATCATCTTCGCGACGGTCTTTGGCGGTCCGGAGTACGTCCTCGCCGGTGCGGTGCGGATCGCCCCCGATCCGGCGGGAATTGCTAAGTTGGTCGGCGCCAACGGGTTTGTCACCTACCTTCTGGTCGAGGCTGCGAGTGAGCCTCTCGAAGCGGAGATTATGGAGAGCGGCGTTCCTCTGATCAACGGTCAGAGCTTCGCTCGCGCGGTAGTTTTTTCGGCCGATGTGACCGGCGGCACACCGCCGACGACGGCCGCGGCAACCATCGACGGGTCTCCACACACCCTGGGCGATCCGTATGACGTCGATGGCAGTCACGCCATCCGGGTGGAGGTGAACGACAGTGCGGGCGGGCAGGTGAACTTGGAACGAAATTTCACCGTGGATAGAACGCCGCCGGGCTTCAGCGAAGTCCAGCCCGCGTCGGGTACGGTGGTCGGCACGGCGCCGGTTGTGATCACCGGGCTGGTGAGCGCCGACGCGGTCGAGGTGACGGTGGCCGGATTGACAGCGACCCTCGACCCTCCAGCGGGTGACACCCGCGGATTCACCTCAGAGTCGGTTGACCTTGCCGAGGGCCTCAACACCATCGATCTCTCCGCCACCGACGACTTCGGCCACAGCGGGAGCGCCCAGCTCACGCTGACTCTCGACACTCTGGCGCCGGTCGTTGCGATCAGCACGCCGCCCAACGGAACCCTCACGACGATCCAACCGCTCGCAGTGACCGGAACCGTTGTGGAATCGAACCTGACCGGGATCACGGTCAACGGCGTTCCCGCGACGGTGACGGGCAACCAGTTCACCGCCGAGGTCGGTCTGACCGAGGGCAGCAATACCATCGAAGCCATTGCGACCGATGACTTCGGGCGCACCGGAAGCGCGTCGGTGACCGTCATCCTCGATACGACCGCGCCGGGCGCTTTCATCACCGATCCGACCACCGGAATTGTCACCGACGCCGCCGCCGTGCCGGTCAGCGGTACCTACGACGAGCCCCTGGTCTTGGTGACGGTGAATGGCCTCTCGACCACCTTCGGTGCCGGTTCGTTCAGCGTTGTTGCTGTGCCCCTGGACAACGAGGGCGACAACCTGATCGTGGCCACCGCCACCGATCTGGCGGGCAACACCGCCGACTCGCCCCCGGTGCTCGTGGTTCGCGATACCCAGGCGCCGATCGTCAGCATGGACACAACGTCCCTGCCGACGTTGACATCCATTGCTGCGCTCACCGTCAGCGGGTCCGCCATCGACCCGCACCTGGCTTCGGTGACGGTGGCGGGCCAACCGGCGACCATCATCGGTGAGCAGTGGACGGTGGACCTGACTCTGGTCGAAGGCGTCAACGAGATCGTCGCTGTCGCCGAGGACACGCTCGGTCACTCGGCCCAGTCCGCGCCCTTTCCTGTGAGCCTCGACACCAACCCCCCGGTAGTCTCGATCATCGACCCCGTGGACGGCGCAAGCTTCACCTCGACCACCGTCCTCGTCGAAGGCACGGTCACCGATCCACATCTCGACGGGACGGCGGTGACTGTCAACGGAAGCGCCGCGACAGTTACCGGTGAGAATTTCTCCGTGGAGCTCGAGGTGGTGGAAGGTGAGTCGATCCTGGTGGCCCAGGCTGCCGATCAGTTGGGTCACGTGGGCACCTCGGTTCCTGTGGCCGTGATCGTCGACACGTTGGCCCCGGTTGTCACGCTCGCCGATCCGCTGCAACCGTTGGTTTCGACGCCGACGGTTGAGGTAACGGGAACGGTCGCCGATCCCCACTTGGACACGGTTGAGATCGCCGGGGTCCATGCCACGGTTGTCGGAAGCCAGTTCACAGCGGCCGGAATCCCGTTGATCGAGGGTTCGAATCTGTTGACTGCGACCGCGACGGACACCTTCGGGCACACCGCCCAGTCCAACGAGGTGGAGTACCTCCTCGACACGATGTCGCCCGAGATAACCATCACGAGCCCGGTGGAGGGCGAGCTTGTTCCTGCCGCGACTGTGACAGTGACGGGCACCGCGACCGACGATCACCTCGGGACCGTCGTGGTCAACGGTGTCGCCGCGACTATCGATGGTTCGACATTCACCGCCGAGAACGTCCCCCTCAACGAGGGAGTGACAGTACTGACTGCGGTGGCCGAGGACTTCCTTGATCACACGACGACTGCCACGGTGACGGTCCTCAGCGACACAGCTGCCCCCGGTGTTGCCATCGTTTCGCCGGCGACGGGCGCCTGCGTTCCGGCGGGCCAGCCGGTGAGCGTTGTCGGCTCCGTTTACGACGTCAATCTCTCGGATGGCCTCGGTGGGAACCCGCCGCCGGTCGAGCTTGAGATCACGACGACCGAAGGGGTGCAGGTGAGCTACCCCGCGGTGGTGGCCGCCGGTGGCCGAAACTGGTCGGTCGATGGGGTCGATCCGGGAACCGTCGACGGAACCGCGATTCTCAGCGTCGTTGCCCACGATAGCGCCGGTCGAACCGGCGTAGCCTCCGGCTCGCTGCGAGTCGATGCCCCCCCGCCGGTACTCACACTCCTGCTTGACGGGAGCGCATTCCCGGGCGCCGCGCCCGGCAGCGCGCCTCCACCCGGCGCCGTACCGGCATTGCTGAATCGCATCGTCTCGGCCCGCGTCACCGTCTCCGACGGGGCGTACGGCGCACCCGAGGCGACCCTCACCGTCGATGGCCTGCCCTACGTTGCAGGGGCCCCCATCGACACCGAAGGCGACCACCTGGTGGTGGCGACAGCCACCGATTGCGCCGGCCACGCTGCCGCGGTTCACGCGCTCTTCCGCCTCGACCTCACTGGTCCGGCGCTGCTCGCCACCGATCCGGTCGACGGCGCCCAGCTGACCGCCGGTCCGACCGCGTACACCGGAAACGCCGACACCGAGCTGTCAACCGCCACTATCAACGGCGAAGACGCCGTCGTCACCGGCGCTGACTTCTCACTCTCCCCGATTCAGTGGCGCGAGGGCCTCAACGAGGTTACGATCACGCTCACCGATCTCGCAGGCAACCAGGCGACCTTCGCTCGCTCTTTCACCGTCTCTACCATCGAGCCCACGGTCGAGATCCTCGACGGCGGGCTGCCCATTCCAGCCGGAGCGATCTTCACCCGCATCGTGACGCCCGAGGTCCGCGCCACCCCTGCCGACGCAACCGTCGACGTCACCCTCAACGGCGCGCCCTTCATCCTCGGCGCACTTCTCGACACCACTGGTGACTACACCATCGACGCCACCGCCACGGACAGCTTCGGGCGCACCGCCACCGCTTCGGTGAGCTTTCGCGTCGATCTCGAGAGCGGCCCAACCATCGCCATCACCGCACCGACCGACGGAGAGGTCCTCACCGAACCCCTCGCCACCGTCGCCGGCACGGTCACCGGCAGCTCGCCCACGGTGAGCGTCAACGGCGTGCCGGCAACCGTGAATGCGGGAACCTGGACCGTCCCGGACCTGCCGTTGGACCCTGACGTCCTCAATCTCATCACCGCCATCGCCACTGACGACGCGGGCCGCACCGCCACCGTCACCATCTCCGTCATGGTGATGACCGGCGGCGGTCAGGTCCTGATCCTCGAGCCCACCGATAACGCCTCGACCATCAGAGCCCTCATCGACGTGAGCGGGGTCGTTATCGGTGGCGCCGACCGTACGGCTGACGGCACCGTTTCCGTCAACGGCATCGTCACTCCAGTCGCTCTGGACGGTGGCTTCCGCACCCTGGACGTGCCGCTGGTTGCAGGCTCCAACACCATCACCGCCGAAATCACCGACCCCGAGGGTCGTACCGGTTCAGACACGATCACCGTTCACTCCGATCTCTCGCCTCCGGTGATCTCGCTGGCCGCCGATGGCGCGCCCCTCGACGAGGGAGCGGTCTTCGCAGGGCCGGTGACCATCACGGTCACCGTCACCGATGACATTGGTGAACCGCCCCCACCCATCATCACCCTCAACGGGAACCAGCAGCCTTCCGACGGCGCAGTCACCGACGTCCCGGTGACCACCGATGGGGGCTACCTGCTGGCCGTCACCGCCTTCGACGCCGCCGGCAACGAGCGACGCGCCGAGCGGAGCTTCACCATCACCGGAAGCGGCTGCAGCTTCACAGCCCTCGAGCCGTCCGACGGATCAAGCGTTGCGGCGGCAGCGGTCACCATCCGCGGCCGCACCGGCGCCGCCGCGTCCGTCACCATCCGGGTGCCCATCCCGGACACCACCCCG
>RCNG010001337.1_pt1 | contig 12218 bp, 10 predicted proteins | sample 2041371 | NCBI WGS metagenome assembly RCNG01 (sample SAMN09708227, study PRJNA481090) | Marine sediment metagenome, whole genome shotgun sequencing project. | biome: marine sediment; feature: ocean; material: sediment; isolation source: Sewage treatment plant 1 marine sediment (STP1) ... | reverse complement strand
CGCTCCATGAACGAAGCGGCCTTCCACCATGCGGCCAGCGAACTGAACGTCGCCATGGGCGTGACCAACACCATCGTGCTGCTGACCAGCAGCTTGACGATGGTCATGTCCGTCAGCGCCCTGCAGCGCAACCAGGTGAAGCGGAGCGTCGGCTTCCTGACCGCCACCCTGCTGCTGTCGGCCACCTTCCTGGTGATCAAGTTCTTCGAGTGGAGCGCCAAGTACCAGCACGGCATCTTCCCGGGCAAGGAGCATCTGCATGAGCTGCCTTTCGGGGAGGGGTTGTTCTTCAACCTGTATTTCATGATGACGGGGTTGCACGGCATCCACGTCGTGATCGGCATGATCGTGATGCTGGTGGTGCTGTTCAAGGTCCGCTCGGGCGCCCTTTCGTGGGACAACCACGGCGCGCTGGAATACACGGGGCTCTACTGGCATCTGGTGGATCTGGTCTGGATCTTCCTGCTGCCGCTGTTCTACCTGACGACCTAAGAGGTATTTGAGATGAGCAACTCACAAGCGACAACCGCGGACCTGGAGGCCCAGAAAAGCCATGTCCTGCCGGACGGCCTTTTCCTCCGGGTCTGGGTCGCCCTGCTGGTCCTGACGGGCGTCACCGTGGCCGGGTCGGTCTATTTCCCGGGCAAGATCGGCATCCTGATCGCGATGATCGTTACCCCGATCAAGGCCGCGCTGATTCTCATGTATTTCATGCACCTCAAGTACGAGAAGAAGGTCTTCGTCATCATGTTCCTGGTGGCCGTGGGGATCCTCGCCACCTTCATCGGGCTTACTTTCTTCGATTACCTTTTTCGCTAAGGGAAGGCAATGAACGGAGCATCAAGCTATTCGGGCCTGGTCGACAAGGCCTTCATCTTCATCCTCGGGACGTCGGTGTTCCTGCTGATCGGCCTGACCGCGGTGATGATCTACTTCCTGGTGCGCTATCGCCGGTCGAAGAACCCGAATCCAGCCCAGATCGCCGACAACGCGACGCTGGAGACCCTGTGGACCGTGCTGCCGACCATCCTGGTGTTGGTGATGTTCTACTACGGCTGGGCCGGCTTCAAGGTGATGCGCACCATTCCCGAAGACGCCATGCCGGTCACGGTGAAGGCCCAGATGTGGTCCTGGGTGTTCGAGTATGAAAACGGCAAGCAGTCCACCGAGCTGATCGTGCCCACGGGACGTCCGGTGAAGTTGAACCTCCAGTCGTCCGACGTGATCCACAGCTTCTTCGTGCCCGCCTTCCGGCTGAAGGAAGACTGCATGCCCGGGCGCACCAACCACGCCTGGTTCGAATCGACCCGTGACGGCGAGTTCAACATCCTGTGCGCCGAATACTGCGGCGAACGTCACAGCGCCATGCTGTCCATGGTCAGGTCGATTCCCGCCCGGGAATTCGACGAGTGGCTGGGCGTGGACACCGGCCCGCCCGCCGGGACCCAATTGCTGACCCTCAAGGGCTGCATAGCCTGTCATACCCTTGACGGATCCAAGCTGATCGGCCCCAGTTTCAAGGGCGTGTTCGGAACAACCGAAAACGTGGTGACCGACGGCGTCACCCGGCAGATCACCGTGGACGAGGATTATATCCGCAAATCGATCCTCGAACCCAACGCCGACCTGGTCGAGGGTTACCAGGCGCTGATGCCGCCCCAGCGGGATCTGTTGACGGACGAGGAGATCGAGGCCATCATCGAGGTCATCAAGGAACTGTAACGGAACCTGTGACCTCGAGAGCGGCCCCATGAAACCCTGGTTGGAACTCCTGAAACTTCGGATCACGGTGGCGTCCACCGTGACCACCTTCGTGGGCTACGTGATGGCGCGGGGGAGGGTCGACCTGCCCCTGGTGCCGGTCCTGGCCGGAATCATGCTGCAGGCCTGCGGCGCGGCGGCGCTGAACCAGGTGCAGGACGCGGTCGTCGACGCCAAAATGCCCCGCACCGCCGGGCGTCCCATCCCCTCGGGGCGCGTTTCCCGGATCGCCGCTTTCATCTACGCTTTGTTGCTGCTCGCGGCGGGATCCGCCCTGTTGTGGACCGTTTCGAGCACGGCGGCCTGGCTGGGCCTGGCGGCAGCCGTAGTCTACAACGGCGTTTATACTCCGCTGAAACGGGTGACCCCGTTCGCGGCCCTACCGGGATCCTTCATCGGAGCCCTGCCTCCGGTGGTGGGCTGGGTGGCCGCCGGGGGATACCTGTCCGATCCCACCCTGCATCTGGTCGCCTTCTTCTTTTTCCTCTGGCAGATTCCCCATTTCTGGCTGCTGCTTCTGTTCTACGAAAAGGACTACGCCGACGGCGGGATGCCCTCGCTGTTCGACCGCTTCGACCGGCGCCAGATCGTCCGGCTGACCTTCCTGTGGATTTCCGCGGTGTGCGTGGCGGCGTTGATGATTCCGTTGGCCGCACTTTTCGACCATACCCCGGCCGCCTGGGTGATCGCGGCGGCGGGGCTTCTGGTGATCATCCGCGCGTCGAACCTGTTGAGGGTGGACGCCGATCAGCTGGCGGTCTTCGTGCGCAGCTGCCGCATCCGCTTCATGGAGATCAACACCTTCGCCCTGCTGGTGGCGGTGGTGCTGGTGGTGGATTCACTGGTTTGACCTACCCCTACCCTAGAAGTCGTATTGCAGATACACCATCTGCACGTTGCTGCCGCCCTTGATTCGTCCGAACTGCTGGGCCGATTCGAAGATGGCCGAGCGGTGGTGGACGTCGAAGCCCAGCCAGGTCCTCTTCAGCGTCTCGCCACCGAAAATATCACCCAGGTTCAGGTCCACCGAGAAGTTCAGGTAGTTCAGCAACGGGCTGGGTTCATATCCCTTTTTCCTCAGCTCCCGGTCTTCGACGAACGGGATGTCGGTGACCCAGGACCAGCCTTCGGCCACGCCGAGCTTCAGGCGGACGGGCAGGGGAATGGTGTAGTAGAACTTCACCGCGACGATGATTTCCTGGACGGCGTCCTTCTGGTTTTTCCAGTGCCAGCCGAAACCGCTGTGGAAATAGACCTGCAGGGGCAGCCCGACCAGGGTGTCGGACAACGGGTGGCCGTAGAAGATGCTGGTCATCTGGTGGTTGTCGGGATCGCTCTCGGCCTTGAAATTAAAGATGTCGGCCAGGGACGAGGGGGTGACCCAGCCATGGGCCAGGCGGAGGTAGCGTTGGCTTTTCTGAACTGAAGGCGAGGTGCGGGTGCGGTCGTTCTTGAAACCCGCGCCCAGGAAAACCTGGGCCGTCATGTCCCGGTTGACAAAGGAGACATTGCGCGCCGCCTTGTCCAGCAGGGAGGCCTCGGCCCGTCCGAAGGCAAAGAAGTTGCTGGCGATGTTGTAGATCACCGAACCGCCCACCCCGAGTTCAACCCCGTCGCCCACATCTTCCTGGTTCAGGCCGAAATAGTACGAATTGAATTTGGAAGTCTTGTACTGTGCCTGGCCGTAGGCGCGCAGGACCATGCGAGGACTTTCCCAGACCCCTCCCACCCGGGCATTGACGATTTCGTGACCTTTGAAGTCGGACAGGACTTCCAGGTCGAGGTGCCAGGGGCCAAAGGGTGCGTAGCGGGCCTGGGCGCCCCACAGGAAGGTGTCACCCTGGATTTGATTCTGAACTTCTTCGGGGATGTCGAAGAACCGCATCCGGCCCATCGCGCTGAACTTCCAGTTGCCCGGCTTCCAAACATGAGCACCGCCTTCGAGCCCACGGAAATAGAAGACCGTGCCGGCGTCGTAGTAGACGAAGGGGATAAAGGTGGCGACATTGCGCTCATCCGAAGCGAAGGGAATGGTGGCCGAACGCATGGCCCCACCGACGGCCCACATGGGTTCCGCGGCGATGATGGAGTCTGCTACAGCGGCAGCCGGGTCCCTTTCGGCTGCGAAGGAGCCGGTGATGAAGGTGAATGGGATCAGCAGGGTGATCAGCAACAGGGCCGCCATGGGGGAGCGCATCGGTTCATCCTCTTGAGGCTAGGGTTTGGGCTTCGGTCCAGTACAGCCAGCCTGCCCCGGTCCGCCGAGGATGTCAATATCCGAAAGGGGACTCAGATCAGAGCGGGGATCGGCATTTGGGGCTAAACTGGACAAATGCCGGTTTGTCGATGGGGTCGTGTCGGCCCCCAATTCCCGTCCGTTAAAGGAGAGTTCATGCCCAGGATACAAGCCGTCGCCTCCGCCGTACCTCCCACCCGCGTGGACCAGGAGCTGGCGGTGGAGTTCGCGCGCGCGATGTTTGCCGACAAGATCCCTGATTTCGAACGCCTGCTGCCCCTGTTCGCCAACGCGGGCATCCGGACCCGCTACTTCGCCGCGCCCCAGGAGTGGTTTTTCGCCGATCACGATCTGGCCGAAAAAAGCGCCCTGTACGCCCGGGAGGCGACACGGCTCTCTGCCGAGGCGGCGGGTAAAGCCCTGGCCAAGGCCGAGTTGGATCCCAAGGACATCGACTACGTCATCTACGTGAACACCACCGGGCTGGCCACACCCTCGATCGACGCCCGCCTGATCAATGTCATGGGCCTGCGGCATGACGTACGCCGCACGCCCATCTGGGGCCTGGGCTGCGCGGGAGGGGCGGCGGGCCTTTCCCACGCCCACCACCACGCGCTGGGTCATCCCGAGGCGCGGATTCTGGTGATCGCCACGGAACTGTGCGGCCTGACTTTTTTGCCCGGGGACACCTCCAAATCGAACCTCGTGGCGACGGCACTTTTCGGGGACGGTGCGGCCGCCGCGGTGATCGTCGGCGATGAGGTCGAAGGACCGGGGCTGGAAGTGCGCGGCACCCGCAGCCGTTTCTTTCCCGATTCCCTGGACGTCATGGGCTGGACCGTGCTGCAGGAGGGCCTGCAGGTGGTCTTCGCCCAGCGCATCCCTGAAATCGTGGAGGAAACGGCGGGCGAAGATATGGGCGCATTTTTGGCGGAGCACGACCTGAAGATCACCGACATCGATGCCTTCCTGCTGCATCCCGGCGGCACAAAGGTCATGGAAGCCTACGAGAAGGCCCTGGCCCTGGAGCCGGCCCAACTGGATTTGCCCCGCGGGATTCTGCGAGACTACGGCAACATGTCCTCGGCAACGGTATTTTATGTGCTGGAGCGATACCTGGCAGAACACGGATTCGGAAACGGCGGGCACGGTCTGGTCACGGCGCTGGGGCCGGGGTTCTGTTCGGAATCCCTGCTGGTGGATTTGTAATGGTGGAGCCCCGGAACGACCAGCAGGCCAACAATCCGCTGCACGGCAAGACCCTGGAGCAGATCGTAACAAGCCTGGTGGACCATTTCGGTTGGGATGAGCTGGGGCGGCGCATCAACATCCAGTGCTTCAAGAATGATCCCTCGATCCGGTCGACCCTGAAATTCCTGCGCAGGACCCCCTGGGCCCGGACCAAGGTCGAAACCCTGTATCTCAGGACGCGGAACATCCACGGTCCGGGTAAAAAGAAATGAACCTCCCCTCCGAAGCCATGCAGTGCCCCTATTGCGGGGAGGAAATCGAAGTGATGGTGGACTGTTCTGTCCCGCACCAGGAATACATCGAGGACTGCAGTGTGTGTTGCCGGCCTATCGTCATCAAAGTCGCGGCTTCCCCCGAGGGAGTGGAAAGGATTGAGGCCAGGGCCGAAGACGACTAGACCTTCCTAGCTCCTCAACTCCGCCGGTTCGATCAGGCGAACCTGTCGGCCAGACGATGGATCAGATAGCCGCTTTCTTCCAGGGCCTGTTGCGCGAATTCCCCGAAAAACTCCCCGATAGCCTCGAACTCAGCGATGAAGGCTTCCTTGTCGTCGTTGCGCACCAGATCGGCGAGGCGGTTGTGGTGGTCACAGAAGTCGAGCAGGATCTGACGACGCTCGTCACCGGCAAAAACAATGTCAGCGTAGAGTTCGGCGTTCTGGGCAAAGATTCGGCCGGTCATCATCAGTTCGGCGCGGTAGATGGGGCTGGACAGGTCCAGGATATCGCCTGGGGTCAGGCCGCTTGAGCGCATGAACGATCCGTGCAGGACGGCCACGAAGTGCCGCAGTCCCTGGACCTGATGCATGACCTGGTCGTGGCGGTCGGAGTCGAGTTCGAGGACCCGCAGCCCCCACAACCGGAACTGATCCAGCAGCCAGGCGGCCTCATCGTGCCGTCGTCCCGGGCAGAAGATCATCAGCTGTTTGGACAGGTTGTCCAGATCCGGTCCGTGCATGGGGTGCAGGCCGACCACGGGCCCGTCGTGCGTAGTCATCATGGTAGTGACGGGTTCCGATTTGTTGCTGGTGAAATCGGCCAGGACGACGTCGGGGCCAAGCAACGGCGTCAGTTGACGAATGACGGATGAGGTCGCCCGGATGGGCACCGTGACGATGGCGGCGTCGATCCCGGAGGCCAGCTCTGCGGCCCGGTCCCAGTCGCCCGCGTCGAGCACCCGTACCTGGTGACCACTGGCGGCGAACATCCGACAGTACAGCGAGCCGAGTCTGCCGCGGCCCCCGACCACGAGAATGTTCCTGGGATCGCCGGTGGTGCGGGGAATGTCGGAGGTAGACTGCCGGGCGCGCGAGGCGCTCATGATCATGCGCAGAAAATCTTCGGACCAGTCGGGATCCAGGTCGCGCGCATCGGCGGCGTTGCGGAAGGCGGCAACCTTGGCCTGCTCGCGTTCGGGGACGAAGACGGGCAGCCCGGCGTCGATCTTGGTGGCGATCACCTCGGCTGCCAGGTCGTTGCGCTGCTTCAGCAGATCCAGGATCTGTTCGTCGATGGCGTCGATGCCGGCGCGGTGGCCGGCCAGCGGGTCGGTCATGGCTTCTCCAGGAGTTCAGGTGTGATCGCCCACGTGGTTATTGAAGGGGATCTTGTGTATTATCGGGAAACGAACCCCGAACCGCCAAGGTGGCAACCTATACCACTGAAGGATATCACGAACCCGCGGGGGAACTAAGCCATGAGATACGGGCCTACCAGAAGGTCAAGGCCGGCAGGAACCGACCGGCACCGTTGGCGGATGGTGATCGGCTTGCTTCTTATGTTCCTTCCGATGCACGCCCAGGCTTCAGCAGATGACCGCCCCAACATCCTGCTGCTCATCGCCGACGACCTGGGCTACGCCGATCTGGGAGTTCACGGCAGCGATATCCGCACCCCCAACATCGATGCCCTGGCGGCCGAAGGCCTGCTCTGCACCCAGTTCCACACCGCGCCCATGTGTGCACCAACCCGCGCCATGATGCTCAGCGGCAACAACAATCACGTGGCCGGGATGGGGCGCCAGTCGCCCCGCTCCATCATGCGGAACAACATGCCCGGGTATGAAGGCCATTTGTCGGACCGCGTGGCGCCCTTGCCCCGGCTGTTGCACGAAGCCGGGTACCACACCTACGGCGTGGGCAAATGGCACCTGGGCATGGCGCCGGAGCACGGTCCGCTGGCCGCCGGTTTCGAGCGTTCGTTCCATCTGATCGACGGGGCGGCCAACCACTTCAACTCCGTTGGGTTCTTCGAGGGCGGTTCGACCTACCGGGCCGATGGGCAGGCCTCGTCGCTGCCTGAAGGGGGCTACACGACCGAGGTTTTCACCGATCGTCTCATGGAATTCATCGACGCGAACAGGGAAGACGATCAGCCGTTCTTCGGCTACGCGGCCTACACTTCGCCGCACTGGCCCCTGCAGGTCCCTGAAGAACACCTGGATCTCTACCGGGGCCGCTACGATGCCGGTTACGATGTTCTGCGCGAGAAGAACTTTGCTTCGCTCAAGGAAGCCGGGATTATTCCGACTGAGGCGGACCTGCCGCGCCGTAACGAGGACATCATTCGGTGGGAGGATCTCACCGGCGAGGAGCAACGAAGCGAAGCGAGGAAGATGGAACTCTACGCGGGGATGGTCGAGAACCTGGACCACCATGTGGGCCGGCTAGTCGACTTCCTGAAGTCCCGCGATCTGTATGACAACACGCTGATCGTGTTCATGTCCGACAACGGTCCCGCCGGCGAGGATTTTTACAACAGGGGAAGCTACGTGGATTTCATCCGCGCCCGTTATGACAATGCCTACGGGAACATGGGCCGGGCTACGTCCTGGGTGTCGTACGGCCCTCAGTGGGCCGAAGCTGGCTCGCCGAGCTTCAGCAGGTTCAAGAGGTACACGCGGGAGGGAGGGATTACGGCGCCGTTCATCGCGGCCGGACCGCAGGTCGCTTCGCGCGGGGTCATCAATGACACCTACCTGACGGTGATGGACCTGGCCCCGACCTTCCTGGAACTGGCGGGGGCAAAATATCCGGACGACGGTTCGGTCAGACCCATGCTGGGGGAAAGCCTTTTGCCGCTGCTCACGGACCTGTCCCCGGTTCACGATGATTCCTATGTCACGACAATTTATCACGGGGGGCGGGCGTTTGTCCGGCAGGGCAGGTGGAAGCTGACGACCCTCGATCCGCCTTTCGATGAGTCGAAGTTCGAACTGTTCGACCTCGAGACGGACCCCGGCGAAAAGCACAATCTAGCCGCGGTGGAAACGGAGCGGTTCAAGGCCATGATCGCCTTGTGGCGCACGCAGAGAAAGACCCTGGGGATCGTTTTGCCTGGGGATCTGTAGGCCGGGTTGGATACCTGGGAGCAGGAGTGCTCCCAGGAATTGGGGTCCAATTACTTGACCAGGGTCACCCACCGGGTGAAGGGCTCTCCACCCAGCTCGAGCCGAACCATGTAGTTGCCCGAGCCGACCATTCTCCCCTGCTTGTTCCGCCCGTTCCATACCACCGAGTTTCGGCCGGAAGAGACCTGCTCGTCGAGCAATTCGGCAACCAGGAACCCGCGCGAGGAATAGACCGTGATCCGGGCATGCCTCGTCTCGGGGGCTTCGAAGGAGATCGTGGTCATCGGATTGAAGGGATTCGGTGCGGCGAGAAGGTTCACCCCTGCTGTCATCAAGTCCCCGGGCACCGAACTGACCTGGCCGATCCGGATTTCCGAGTCCGATGTGAACACGGGATTCACGTAGAGTCCGGCGTTGTAGAACGCTGTCCCCGGAAGCAGGTTGAGGTACGTGATCGTATTCAATTGGCCGGCTTGAAAGCGCAGGCGGTAAACGACGCCGGGTCCGGAGACGGTCGTACCGGCGCAGAGCATGATGTGGGTCAGATTGATGGTGTCGCCCGGCGGCGGAACATCGAAAACATGGAAGTTGAGCTGGCAGGCGTCCGTCATCAAGGGGCCTTCCTGCTCGGCCTGCGTGAGCTCAATGAAAGTCAGGGCCGCCGGATCGAAACCTATGACGGCGTCGTAACCGTTGAAGGCCGAGCCGTCCTCGGTGATGGTCAGCTCCACGTCGAAGACATCACCGGGTTGTACGGTGACGACTGCCGGCAGGACCGCCAGATCCACGTCAGCACGTGCAGCGGGGACCATCACGAGGTTAATTGCGAGCAGGATCGACAACCCTGCCAGGATTGGACTAACGGACCAATTCATTTGTTTCATATTATCACCTTATTTGTTCACACCGATTCCCAAGGTTTGAACTACTTGACCAGCGTCATGCGCTGGATCTGTGTTTGATCCAATGACTTGAATCGGGCCATATAGACCCCGGAGGCCACCCGTCGACCGCCACCGTCGGTACCGTCCCATATGATCGTGTACGTTCCCGGACGAACGATTTCGTCAAGTAGGGTGGTGACCCGTCGGCCGCTGACGTCGTAGACGTCGATCGAAATCCGGCCTTCCACGGCGACCCCGTACTTGAAGGTGGTCATCGGGTTGAACGGATTGGGGTAGTTGTCACCAATGAAACTCACCAGCGGGATGTCCATCGATTCCGGCGAACCGAGAGTCACCGTCGCATCCAGGTCTGTTTCCTTGTTCTGAGTGTCGCGGGCCCGGATTTCCCCGACCCGGATATCCGCTTCGCCGGGTTTCAGGACTTCGAAGGTCACCGTGGCCAGCACTCCTTCACCACTGAGTCCTTCCTCAGGGTTGCTGAAGAGGGCCACGTCAATGGTTCCGGGGGCAGGCGACAGGAGGATGCCCTGGCCGCTCTGCGCCGATACGAGTTGGCCCGCCTCGAAGCTGACGGGTTTCACCACGTCCGGATCCCAGGTCAACGGAATGCTCGTCCCCTTGAGGCTGCCGTCGGCGGCCAGCCAGAGGGTGACGTCGAACTCGTTCTCGGTCTCCGATTCCTCGGGTACGAAAACGGTCAGTTCATTCCGGCTGGCGGGCTCCGGGGCGTCGAGCAATTTGCTCACGGAATTGAAGTTGAGGGAGAAGATGACCAGGTCTTCGAACTCTATCATGTCGTCGGTCATCGGCAGAGTGAGGGGCGAATCGTCCGCCGTCGGCCCGACGTCGAGGAAGTTCGTGGCTGCTGTCGGCACCGTGGCGTAAAAGTTCCCGAGCAGCGAGATGTCGAGGCCGTTGACGAGATTGTCGCCATCGCCCGCGGTCACGCCGTCAGAGACGTCGCCGAGGTGGTAGTTGAGGAACCCTTCGGTCATGTTCGAAGGTGTAGACGTTTCGCCGCAGGAATTGGCGGCCACCGCGACGTAGTACCAGTAGTTGCGGGTCGCAGGCTCATCGGTAAATTCACCAGCGTCCGCAGGAACGTTGCCGTCGACCAGGGTCCAGGTGGCCAGGGGCAGGGTCGGCACGGCGCCGCCGTCGTCATCGTATTCGGGGTAGGCCCCGAAGCCCTTGCGGTAGATCGCGATCTCCTCGGCGGTGTCCGTGGGCACGGTCCAGGTGAGGTGGATCTTCGTGGTGCCGTCACTGTCATTGCCGGAGGTGATCTGGGCCGCCGCGAGATCGGACAGGGCGGCCGGTGTAGCGATGTTTTCGATCGTCCAGGAGAAAGACACCGATGCAGAACCGGGCGGTACGCCGTCGTCTGTCACGGTGACCAGGGCGGAGCCGGTAGTTGCATCACATGCGACTGTGCCGCTGATCTCCCCCGTTGCCGGATCGATGGCCAGGCCGTTCGGGAGGCCGGTGGCGACGTAGGACAGGTTCTGGTTCTCGACGTCGGTGGCCACGATCTGAAGGACCGGGGTATCCAGAACTGTGCTGAACTGCGGTCCGGGATTGGTGACCATTGGCGGATCATTGACACCGACAACGGTGAACGTTGCGTCATCCCCATCGGCGAATTCGCGGTCGTCGGCGGTGAAGGTGATGGTCTCGCTACCGTTCCATTCCAGACTCGGAGCGGTGATCGTAGCTACGCGATCAACGATGCTGACGGTCAGGGCAACCTGTCCGCTGGCGACCCAGAGCAAATCCGCGTCCGCGTGATCCGGATCCTCGACATAGTCATCGAGGTTGATCGTGTCAAATTCCTGCCCCTCGGTGATGGTCTGGTCGGGGATGTCGCTCACGACCGGAGGAGCGTTCTCCTCAGTCACGTCGATGTTGATGGTCTCATCGTCGGTCAGAGTGCCGTCGGACACCGTGATGGTGGCCGCGAACGAGCCAGGTCCCTGGGCCTCGGTCGGCGTCCAGGTGAACACGCCCGAGTTGGGATCAATGGCCATGCCCGCGGTAATCGCCGCGGCATCGAGGGAGAAGGTCAGCCCGTCGGGCGGCAGATCGGGATCCGTTGCCGTCGCCGTGAACGTCAACAGGTTCTCTTCAGCGATGGCTTGATCGCCGATCGGCGCCAGCACGGGCGGCGAGATCACTTCGATCACGTCGATGTTGATGGTTTCCTCGTCGGTCAGGGATCCATCTGACACCGTGATGGTGGGCGAGAACCTCTGAGCGCCCTGGTCCTCGGTGGGGGTCCAGGTGAACACGCCGGTGAGCGGGTCGATAGTCATACCGGCATCGATGCCCAGCTGATCCAGGCTAAAGGTCAGCGTCTGGGCCGGCATGTCGGCGTCTGTGGCCGTGGCGGTGAACGTCAGTTCGGACAACTCGGCGATGGTCTTGTCGCCGATGGCAGCCAGCACGGGCGCTGCGTTGCCATCGATCACATCGATGTTGATGGTCTCGGAGTCGGTGTCCGTACCGTCGGACACCGTGATGGTCACGGGGAAGGCCCCGGGACCCTGTGCTTCGGTGGGCGTCCAGGTGAACACGCCGGTGACCGGATCGATGGCCATGCCCGCAGTGACGGAGGCGGCATCCAGGCTGAAGGTCAAGCCCTGGGCCGGAAGGTCGGCGTCAGTGGCCGTGGCGGTAAACGTCAGTTCGGCCAGTTCGGCGATGGTCTGGTCGCCGAT
>RCNG010002324.1_pt1 | contig 12234 bp, 12 predicted proteins | sample 2041371 | NCBI WGS metagenome assembly RCNG01 (sample SAMN09708227, study PRJNA481090) | Marine sediment metagenome, whole genome shotgun sequencing project. | biome: marine sediment; feature: ocean; material: sediment; isolation source: Sewage treatment plant 1 marine sediment (STP1) ... | reverse complement strand
TAGAAATCCGCACAATAACTTATAAGCAATATTTATGTTGTGTTTTTGTAAAAATGCCCATTAGATGAAAAATTGGCTTTTTATAATTTTAGAGTTTTTCAACAGTATCGACCCATATAGAGACGTTCGTTTACTGTAAATAAATCTTAGTATTTATACCTTTCATTCTGTCTCGTGTTCATTGCATGTTAAAAAAAACAGAAAATTCTAATGTAACTGTGCTTGATTGACATTGAATTTTATTTCCTTATTATTGTTTAGGTTTTTAAAAATATCTTTCGTCGCAATGACGAGTAAATGAATAAAAATTAAGGAAGGGGAAAATGGTTTTAAAATCAATATTGGGTGCTATATGCACCTGTATATTATTAGCGGCATTTGCCATGCCTGCGCATGCAAATTTACTAACGTTCACTGAAGTTGGCTCTATTGATAAACCACCTGGTGAAGGATTTGGGAGGGGTATCACTTTCCTTGGTTCACAAATGTTTTACTCTGGAAATGTTGGCGGCTTTACCAATATTTACGAATTAGATCCTGTAACAGGGGCAATACTAAACACAATCAATTCTGGTGTTGATTCTATAATAGGGTTAGCAGCAAATCCAGATGACGGTTTACTGTATGCAGCAGGTTGCTGTGGCTCCACGATTGAGAAAGTAGACCCATTAACCGGTTCAGTCGTCGGTTCTTTAACTATTGACGCTGAAAACATGCAAGGACTATCTATATCTGGTGGCAAGTTGTATGCGTCAAATAATAACAATTTTACAATTTATGAAATAGATCTTATTACCGGCGATACCCTTCGAAGTTTATATGTAGGTGATATTAAAACAGATTGGGGCTTTGTAAATGGCGGAAATATACAAGGGATAGAAGTTTTTGATAATAACATCTTTCTTAATGTTGACAATGCAGGCTTTTTGCTTGAACTTCATGAATTTAGTTTGAATGATTTTTCACATCTAGGTGTTGGGTATTATGGACAGAGGGCAGCAGGTAGTGGATATGATGGTGAGCTCCTATGGCTTGATATTGAAGAACAGACAACTAATGGTCTAATAAAACTTGCTGTAAATCCTGTCCCAGTCCCCGCAGCAGTCTGGCTATTCAGTTCTGGTCTTATAGGTTTAATCGGTTTCGCTAGACGTAAAATGTAACAATATTTCATAGCTTGATAGCGGCATTCTTTATGGCTGCTTTTTTTTCATTACAAACTTCAGTCATTGGGGATAGTAGGCATTTATAGTTATGACCGGGGCGGGTAGAGAGGTGAGTAATTTATTGTGGTAGGTAAGTTTGACCATGGTTAGAAAGAGTGTTTATACTTTATCTACAACGGCATCACCATCACCAACAATACCACTGTGTTTTACACTAACGTATGTTGTTTCATCTGACCTAGCCTCAAGCTCCCACTCGACATTAGAGGGGCTGTCAGTGTCAGCGTCTCATTCAATGTAAATGCGTTGATTGTCTTCTAACTCTAAGACACGGATTTCTGAAGAAGCTTCATACTTATCCCAATACCAATGTACAGATTTTCCTGCTTATAACGGGCCAGAACTTCTGTTAAACCATATTTTGGTAATTATCTCTGGGTTTACAAAAGCATCAAAGACCTGCGTATTAGGTTTGCGTATAAGCAGCTCGATTTTGGCAATTGGTTCTTTTTGGAATTCCATTTATTCACACCTCAATTAGAATAATCGGGTTCAGAACACAGTTACTGCTAATATTAGCAACAACAGTGTTCTGACCTCATTTTTCATATTCGCCTTTTGCATACATTAGCATGAAGGATAGCTTATCAATGACTGAGAGGCAAAACGCAAGACCCGCCCCGTGTTTCCTTTAATAAAATGGAAATCCAGGTTCAGGTATTGATACATATAGACACTGAGAGTAATCGCAAATGGGCTCTCCGACAGGGGTGGCATTGGTATAATCCAGTTCACATATAAGTCTGTTAAAACCTGGCGAAATTTCCTGCACTGTAAAAGATTTAGGAATATTAAATTTTTGTGTGCAAGTTGGAAAACCGACCGTCACATAACCTGGTGTGTACGGGCATGTACCCATCACAGGTAGACTCTGAATCTCACTTCCTGTACAAATATTCGCGTCCAGGAGAGACTCTTCCCAGATATTCTTTTGTACTATAATTTCGGCTCTAGGATTCAACAACCTTTGTCCGCTTAAATCAATTCTCCCGACTTCACTTCCTTGCGCTACACAGGTAACAGACATTGTAAATAACACAGATAATACGAGTCGCTTAATATTCATCACATTACTCCTTTTCTCATGTTTAAGACGAATACGATTGTCGCTAATTACAAAAGAAAAGTATGTTAACTATTTACATTTTTTATGTGAAAAAATAACAGTGATTTAAACCAAAAGGAATAAAGACAAAAACAATGGATTTAAAAACAACACCACCAAGTCAGGTAGTCAATTCAGCCGATTGGCAAGTTTCAACATGTCCATGCTCGAACAAGGCGCTGATTCTGACCTCCGTTACGCTGCGCTTCACTCCGGCAGCACAGCTTCGGCGTTGACTGTCCGCTTTTCACTTTTTAGCTTGGTAAACGTGACATCTTTTAAAAACCAAATCATATTATATTATATTGAGATGTTTTAGCAGCATTTTGACAGTCTGGGCCGACAGCAGTCAGTCGTTCCGATTTAGTATCATGCTACTAAAGTTTAATGTGCAACAAACTACTCCATGTTTAGAATTGGCGTACTTGTATACTTCTATTAAGAAAACTAAAAATAAAGCCTTCAAAAATAAAAGAAGAGATTTGTGAAAACTGTAGGTTAAAAAAGTCTTGTGGTGACCTACCTGGTTTTTGCCAGTTAATATACTTTGTTCCGGTTCTTTTAGTGGTAGTCATGTTGTCCTATTTTCTAATAACCATGTCACTGTAAGTGATAGCGGCAGTCTTAATGGCTGCTTTTTTTTCATTATAAACTTCAGTCATTGCCGATAGCAGGTCTTTAAAATCAGACCCCCGGGTACCCTTCGGGCAGACGGGGTCTGTATGCTAGGAGACCCATAATCCATCTATGTAGCTAACCCAGTTTCACTTGGCAATTAGTTTTTTTTGATAACGGACTCTCGGGAAATATACCTGAATGAGAAAAACCGACCCTGAACAGACTGTCGTGTATTTGTAAAGAATCCTGAATCCTATACGTTAAGGGATAGCAGTGGACAGCAGTGGGTCGGGCCTACATAACCATTTGATAACAATAAATATTACACTAATAAAATCGTATTATCATCGTTTAAAGCCTGCTTTTCATGCCCTAAATGAGCCATGTAAGACGTAACCGGCTCTTTTAATGTATGAACATCATCTTCAGTCACCATCGTCTTATGTCTACCAGCAACACCTAATTCTGATTTAACTTTAGCTAAATAATCCTGGCTACCAACAGCAAGGTTTTGTGTCCAGGCAAGCATACGTTGTTTGTCTTCAGTTTTAAGTGCATCCTCAATCCAGCCTTGATGGATCTGCTGATATTGTTCATAACGATTAGCACCAAATAATTCAAGCCCGGAGAGCCAGCTGTAATCCGCTATGTTTTGTAATAACAGCATGCCAGGAGCTCTTCATGCTGGTGACACTATGACAACATGATGTAAATCAAACAATGGTTATTCTAATATTTATCTGGCGTGAAATGACCGAACTCAATGATAAGAAGAGTATAGAATAAATTTTGATGAAATAAATTTTTTTAACCGGGGAAGAAAAAGTCATGAGTCTTGAAAATAACAGTTCGTTGATTATGGAAAACATTAAAAAGAATGCCGGACTTACCATGTTGCTCGGTGGCGTAATGGTACTGGTAGGTTTTTTATCGATGGGGTCGCCATTAGTCGCCGGCCTTTCTGTAACCATGATGGTTGGTATTATGTTGATTATTGGAGGCATCGGGCAGCTGGTGTTTGCGATAAAAGCGGGTACGGGTTTGTTCTCTATGATTATGGGTGTTTTGACGATAATCCTCGGTGGTTACATGCTTTCTAATGTCGGTGAAGCGCTGGCATCACTTACCCTTTTTATCGCCATCTATTTTGTTGTTGAAGGCATTATGGAAGTGATTTCGGCTTTCCAGTTAAAACCTGCCAGTGGTTGGGGATGGGCTTTATTTAGTGGTGTTATCACAGTGTTATTGGGTGCCATGATCTGGAACCAGTTCCCGCTTTCAGGTGCCTGGGCGATTGGTACGCTTGTTGGTATTAAGCTGCTATTCAGTGGCTGGGCATTGCTTATGTTCGGTATGGCCGCTCGCAGTGCAGCGAAGGCTTAACGCTGTAATGTTAAAGATGCTGCAGAAGAACACCACATAAGATTATAGCGGTAAAAAAGAGGAAGGTTCACAGTGTGAGTCTTTCTATTTTGTAATGACTGCGATCCTGGTACTGTTGTAAGAGGTATCATGAATTCGTTGATCCTTCTTGGGAGTTAAAAATGAAAGTCATAATAGTCATCATTGTTGTTATCCTGGTGGTAGTAGTGGTCAGTTTCTTAACGAAACTACCGGGCAACAGCCAGAGAGTATCATCACAGGCAATTCCTGATGGTGACACAACGAAACTTGGTCAGGCGTTTAAGGCCCTGTTGCAGGGCTATCCTGATATGTCTGGCGTTTACATGTTAAGGAGTGGGCTGGATGCCTTCGTTGCCAGGGCAGGGCTGGCGCGATTAGCTGAACGCAGCCTCGACGTTCAATACTATATGTTCCACCAGGACACGGTTGGTCAATTACTGATTAACGAGCTTCTCGATGCCGCCGACCGCGGTGTTCGTGTTCGCCTACTAATCGATGATATGTATGGCTCTGATGGCGACCAGGTCTGGTTAAGCCTGGATGCCCATCCTTCTTTTGAAGTTCGTTTGTTCAATCCCTTTGTTCGACACTTTCCGAAAAATCTTCAGTTTGTGACTAGCTTAAAAAGGGTCAATCACCGTATGCACAGTAAAACCTTTACGGTTGATAACTCGGCAACGATTGTCGGTGGCCGCAATATCGGTGATGAATATTTTGACGCCGACAAGGAGCTCGCTTTCACCGACCGTGATGTGCTGTCGATCGGGCCAACGGTCGCTGAGGTTTCCAGTGAATTTGATCAGTACTGGAATAGCGAGCATGCTTTTCCAATTACAACATTAAATCCAAAGGTTGAAGTTTTGTCGCTGGAACAATTGCGTAAAAAGTTCGATGACTTTTATAAGCAGAAAACCACGACAGCTTATGTCGATGCCCTGACTAATTCGCCACTGGCTATTGCGCTGAAAAACAATACTGCGGATTTCTCCTTCGCTAAAGCGATTGTGATCCATGATTCATCTAAAAAGCTGGATAAGAAAGGCGACTGGAAGGATCAGCTGCTGATTACCCAGCTCGCACCTTATATCAAGGAAGCAAAGGAAGAGTTTGTTTTGGTGTCACCCTATTTTGTGCCGGGTAAAAAGGGGGCGGATGCGTTCTGTGAGCTTGCTCAACAGGGAGTGAAGGTGCATATCCTGACTAATTCGCTGGCGTCCAATGATGTCTCTGCCGTGCATACCGGTTATTCGCGTCACCGTAAGCAATTATTGCGTTGTGGTGTGAAGCTCTACGAACTTAACGAAGAGCTGAAATCAATGGAAGGTAAATTATTTACCTGGTTGCCGGGGCTAAGCAAATCCAGTCTGCATGCAAAAACCATGTCTTTCGATCATAAGGCGATGTTTGTAGGTTCATTTAACTTTGACCAGCGTTCGATGAATATCAACAATGAAATTGGTGTTCTATTTTATGAGCCAACGATGTCGAGTGAGTCTATGGACGCTTTCGACAAGAACATAAATAAAGTAGCATTCAGTGTAGAACTTGTCACTGATGCCAATGGCAAGGAATCTTTACGCTGGGTCGGTGAGGAAGAGGGTAAAGAAGTAATCTTTGACGACGAGCCCTATGTTGGCTTCTGGAAAAAACTGGCGGTAAAAGTAATGCTAATTGTGCCAGCTGATTTCATGCTCTGATTTATCTTCAATAATCTTAGAAGGTGGCGATTATAAAAATATTAAGATTGTTATTTTTATAATCACTTTCTTTTTAGTAACTGGTTACAATGAATATGCAGTTCAATCATATCTTTTTGTTCCCGAGTTCAAGACGGCTGGTTATTTTCCTTGTTTCTATGCTGTTCGCTTACAGTGCCAGTAGTGTTAGTGAGACGCAACACGTACCAGGCAGCACTGCCTCTAACAAAGACGAAACGCTACAGACTGCTCCATTTATAACATTTCGAAATAAAACAGGAAGCCATGAACCTGCAGAATATTATGGCGGTGAACGTGGCACCATAAGTGCTGGTTACTGTGTTCTCTCCAGCACTTCTTTAAGTTCATTAAAACCTTTCGCAGAAAAAGTGCCGTTTTATGTCCCTGAAGATATCGTGTCTCTGGAGGCTGTGAGAGAAGTAGGCATTAAGGCGCTATGGAAAGAGCTGGAGAACTCTCCGAACGGCAGACACCCCACCTTATACACCCACGGTTTTAATATTGGGTTTGAAAAAGGCTGTGTAAGAGCGGCACTGTTTCAAAAATCTTACGAACTGAAAGGCAGCTTCCTGTATTTTAGCTGGCCGTCTGATGGCTCGTTTACAAATTACACACACGATGAAGCTGATTTGTACTGGAGCGTTGAACCGATGCGGCAAGCGCTAAACGAGATGGTGCTTCACTTTGAGCCGGGTAATATCAATCTTGTTGCACACAGTCTTGGTACGCGAGGTATCGTGCTGGCGTTAGTCATGATGGCAAAGGTAGATCAGCATGATAAAGCTTTATTCAACCAGGTTGTGTTGGTTGCCCCTGATATTGATGCCGACGTGTTTAAACAGTATCTGCCTTTGATTAAACCGTTGGCGAAAAAAATCACCCTTTATGTGTCTGCTAATGACAGTCCTCTGTTGTTGTCTCAGAAGGTTCACGGTTATGCACGCCTCGGGCAACCCGGTGCGCATCTTGATGGTTTGACAGGGGTGGAAATTATCGATATTTCAGATTTCCCGATACGCTCACCTACTGGCCATATTTATCATCTTTACCAAAACGCTGTGATCGGTGATCTAGACCAACTTTTGAATGAAGATAAATCAGCATCGCAGCGACTCGACCTTAAGCAAACTGCTGAAAACTACTGGCACTTGCAGCCATTGCCAGACGAAAAATAATTTGGTGATGTGAATCACATAAAACAGGTAGTGTTTTTTTATACTTTCCGTTTTGAAAATACCATCGAGCAAGATCCAGGCCAGGTGAAATTGTTAGTCCTATTAAAATACTTAATGCAATTTCCTTAATGGCTGAAAACAACAAAGTAACTGCGTTTATTGGTGTTTATCTCCTTCAGACTCTTTATACATTTTTTAGACCAGTTGCCGTAAAATTAAAAGCTCGACTCAAAAAATGGCGTATCATTTTTTTAGTACTGTGGTAATTAAACAGTGTTACCTTGTTAATAAATTCGTTTTTTAAACCAGCTTAAGTGAATATATTATGATTACTTTCTTTTATGACATGATAAAACTCCTGATTGGTATCCGACATGGTGTTAAAGAAGATATAGAGTTTCGTATAATGTTTGTTTTCCTTGTCACTTTGCTGGCTGGAGCAACGTTATTTTATTATCATGAAGAAGGATGGAGCGTCATTGATTCACTGTATTTTTCGGTGATGACCATGTCAACTATCGGTTACGGTGATTTTGTACCAACGACTACCTTATCGAAAACGTTCACTATTATCTTTGCAATATTAAGTATTGGTGTTTTTGTCGCCCTGATGTCAAAAATTGTGGGAATTGTTCTGCAACTAAAAAAGTTAAGAATGGCTAAGCATACTAATCGCGCCAGGCACAAAGAGAAGTCGTCTGCTCATGATGATAAAAGCAACTGAGTTGGTTTTAAGTCTGGTAAATATGAAATCATTCAAATTAAACGGTAAGCATTAAATGAAACTGACTAATCTGATACTGAGCAATGACGAAAATACTACGGTACGAATCCTGATTTTGACAGGGGTAGCCTGGCTGCCACTGGTGATACTGACATTGATTGACGGAACGTTATTCAATAGAGATATCACCATCCCATTTATAAAAGATATTACTCCCTATGTACGATGTTTGATCGTAATACCATTGCTGGTGATAGCTGACAATGTTATCGAGCCGATGATGGAAAGAGTCATTAATTATTTAAAGACATCTGGTCTGGTCACTGACACGGAAACGATAAAGATCGACGGTGCCATAGAAAAAATGGCGTGTCTTTTGAATAATAAATGGATGCTCCTGGTGTTATTGATACTGGCTATCTTGTTCAGTTTTTATATGCGTTCAGATTATGATGAAATGTGGACTGAAAGAGGGGTGACTTCGTGGATGTTGCAGCTTGAGAATGGCGAAGTGGATGAAACCCTGGCTGGTACGTGGTTTCTACTGATCACTGCACCTTTGGTATCATTTTTGGTATATCGCTGGGTTTGGCGGTTTATCATCTGGTCTATATTTCTCAAACGCGTTTCCCGGATGAAGCTTGAGTTATGTGCCAGTCATACAGATCTTGCCGGTGGACTGGGAGTGATTGGTAAGGGGCATTCGCTATTCGTTTTCTTGTTCTTTATCCTGGCAACACTGTTATCATCTGATCTCGCGTCGAATATGCTTTACGAAGAAGAGGTGCTTATTAGTATAAAACAGGTTGTTATGGTTTTTATCTTTGTTAGCATCGTCTTGCTCCTGATCCCATTATTATTTTTTGTCAGGAAACTTGTTGATCTAAAGTACGATGCCCTGGTTGAGTACAGCACGCTACAGAACCAGATATCAAATGACTTTCATAAAAAATGGATCAAAGAAGAAGCGGATGATCTGGTTGATTCGATGCAGCCATCTGCGATGGCTGACTATAGTGCCGTATTTGATAATGTCAATAATATGCGTATCCTGCTGGTTGATCCCAAATTGATAATTGCTTTGGTAGGCATACTGCTGATACCGTTTTTGCCTTTGGCGCTAATCGAGACATCCATCTGGGATATCCTGCAAAAGATTGGTGGTGTTCTGGTCTAGCTTTATTCTAACTATAAATATGTCTGGTTGACCTTATGTGTACATGTTTTATCAAGAAGAAATATAACAAGTCAGGTTTTTATAAATGATTGATTATAATGATGAGGTATAGAAATCAATATTAAAGACTTACACTGGACTGCCTGGTCTGCTGTCAGTAAGTGCACGTCGCGGTAACTGGAATAACGGTGTACGTTCACGTTATACCGGCACCACCAGTGTTTATGCTAAACAGCGTTATACACACGGTGATGTACCAACCGGACTGCCCCAGGTTTTTAGCGGCGACCTCAACTGATCGATGCAACACTTTATCTTGAGATAAATAGATGGAGTGTTGAAAATGAAATACAGAACTCGAATTTATTATACGGCTGAGCAAAACGCTGAGATGTTGGATCGCTGGAAACGGGGTGGATCCATGTCTTAAATTGGCAGAGCATTTAACAGGGAGTCCTCCTCTGTTTACAGCCAGTTATCCCCATCTGTTGTTTTTATCATAAGTGACAACATGTATCGCCGTGAATCTATTTTCTAGATATACTCATCATGATTTGCTTGTTGAGCAATACTTGAAGTTTTGAGATATGACTTATTCTATGTTGCAGATTCTTAATTTAATTATCATTTCGTGCCAAAAATAGAATAAAGTTTGAACCGTTTTTTTTTACGTCAGGAGTCTATGCTATCTTTTTGTGATAGATAGGCGGGTAGCTGACCTCCTGTTATGCATATTCGATTTACCATGATGTTTTAAGGTTACTGTGCACACATTGTTTGTTAATAAAAGTATGATGTGAAATGCCATTTTTTAAGTTGGATGCCTATGCTATAAAAATTTGATGTTCATGTAACGGGTTAACTATATCGTTGTTATCTTGTAGCGATACTGAGGCAGCGAAAGCAAAACTTATTGAGTAGTATTTATTATTTCAGGCGAGGGGTACAACTGATGGATTGATTGGATATAGCCGCATTTGTGTTAATGGCTCTGCTAGCAGCAATGGGTATCGGATTGTTTGTCTTCCTTGGCGGCTGGCCCGGACGTGTAGCAAATAAGCTCAATCATCCTTATGCCGAGGCGATTAGCGTCGGTGGTTTGGTTTCATTACTCTTCGGTGGCGTCGGTTGGCCATTTATGCTTATCTGGGCATACGCGCCTCCAGGCGGTACAAGAGTAAGCGGTGCCGATATCACCAGGACAGAATCTGAAGGAGGCAAGTAATCATGGCGTTGATTATCATAGCTATCTGGATGGGCTTCCTCTTTGCGCTGGTCAAGCTTGGCGTATTTAAGGGCTGGCATATGTGGATGAAAGTCTCACCAGCCGTCATATACATTATCTATTTGCTCATCGTGGCCTTGCCGATGAATTTCACCGCGCCTAAAGGTGCAGTAATGCTGTTTCGCGAGTCGGTACAGCTCAGTCCAGCTGTATCAGGTATGGTTGATAGCATTCCGGTTGTCGCGGGTGAAGAAGTCGAAGAAGGAACCGTGTTGTTCACCATCGATGATACGCCTTACCAGGCAGAGGTGGATAATTTAAAAGCACAGATCAAGCTGGCGAAATTGCGGGTGGATCAGGTCAGGTTGCTGCTGAAAAAGAAAGCAGGTCGCGTGGCAGACGTGCAGGAATATGAAGCACAACTGGAACAGCTGAATGCCAGGATGGGTGCGGCAGAATATAACCTGGCACATACCCGGGTGCTTGCTCCCCGTACGGGCATCGTGCCTCATGTCGCCCTCGAGACAGGCACACAGGTGAGCCCCGGTAAAGCGGTAATGACGTTTATCGATACGCAACGTTTTGCGATGGCCGGACGCATTGGTCAGGCTTATATCAGGCATGTTAAGCCCGGTCAGACAGTGGACGTGGTCTTGAAACTTCTGCCGGGCAAGGTATTCCCTGCAAAGGTTTCTCAAGTCGTTGCGGCTAACCCTGCGGGTCAGTTAACACCGACAGGTCTGGCACTCGACACGCAAAACTGGAGCGAGCAGCCATTTCTTGTTGTGCTCGATCTATCTGAGAATACTGACCTGCCTGTACTACCAGCAGGCGCATTCGGTACTATGGCAATTTACACCTCTGACATGAGTACTCTGGGCGAGCTCATCAGGGCCATCATGTTACGTACAGAAACATGGCTTAATTTCCTGTAAACTATTTTGCATTATAATTTTACTTGATACTTTAATAAAACGAGGAGTTCTCATAATGTTTACCAGAGTGATATCGATGATCTTTATTTCTTACCTGGCGTTTGTTCCATACGTAATGGCAGGTGATGCAGCGGATGACAAAGAAGCTATTGCTGCCCTGACTGAATCGCCTGTGGTGAAGAAGTTTCACAATTCAGCTTATGCTTATGCTGTTTTTCCGAATATAGGTAAAGGCGGTTTAGGTATCGGTGGGGCGCATGGTAAGGGTAGGGTATACAGAGACGGTAAGGTTACCGGGAAAGTTTCGATGACACAGATTAGTTTTGGTCTGCAGGCAGGCGGCCAGGTATACCGCCAGGTAATCTACTTCCAGGATAAACGGGCCTTTGATGAGTTTACCGGTGGTGAGTTCGAGTTTGGTGCGCAGGCAGAAGCTATCGCAATTACCGCCAGCGCAGGTGCTTCAGCAGGTACGGAAGGCGCGTCAGCAAGTACAAACGAAACCCAGGCAGAAACCAGGTACCAAAAAGGCATGATCGTATTTACCATGGGTAAGGGCGGTCTGATGTACCAGGCTGCTTTGGGTGGGCAGAAATACAACTACGAGCCGGCTAAATAATTAAATTGTTAAGAGTTCCATGCCCCCGCCTTCGCTCATGTCTTGTGATGTATGTGTTGATACTCTTGCGGGCTCATTCCCGTCCAGCGATGAAAGGCGCGAGAGAAATTACCAGGGTTTGTGTACGATAAAGCGCTGGTGATGTCGATTATTCTGCAGCCATGTTTTTCAAGTTTCAAAACAACCATGGGCATGGATGCCTTGAGTTGCCTGTCCCCAGACATGGCAGAGAAGGAGATTTGGGTCTATCTACTCGCTTACAATCTGATACGTTTGATCATGATTGAGTCTGCCTTATTATGCGACGT
>RCNG010001336.1_pt1 | contig 12236 bp, 12 predicted proteins | sample 2041371 | NCBI WGS metagenome assembly RCNG01 (sample SAMN09708227, study PRJNA481090) | Marine sediment metagenome, whole genome shotgun sequencing project. | biome: marine sediment; feature: ocean; material: sediment; isolation source: Sewage treatment plant 1 marine sediment (STP1) ... | reverse complement strand
TTGCCTGGCTCGACTTTTAGCGGTATTCCCACAATGGCCACCCACTCGGCATCGCGTTGAATGACCATGACCGGTCGTCCGTCGAATGAAACCGTCGGTGCCGGATTGTCTGTCGAGCCGAGCTCGACGATGGCGATACCGCCGGGTCTTAGCGACGCTTCCGTAGCAAAAACAAAAGTCGTACTGCACAAAACGCCTATCAGAACTATCGCCCGCTTAATCATCTTCGATCACCTTCTTAACGGTTGCGATGATCTCGCCCCGTGACAAATGCGCCCGCACTTCGTCGCCACTTGAGACATCGGCAGCGCTCATCAAAACTTTGCCGGTCGACGCGCTCTTAACGATTGCATAGCCACGATCCAACGTCGCCAACGGGCTTACGGAGTTAAGTGCACGCCCGAGCAATGCGATCTTATGGCCGGTGTCCGAGATGTTGTTATTGGTTGCCGTCGCAAGTCGTTGCCGCAATTGGTTGAGCCTGCCGATCGCTCGTTGCACGGACAAAGCGGGCGATGAGCTTCTCAAGCCCCCGCTGGCTTGCTGGAGTCTGTTTCTTTGTTCGAGTAACTGCTGGCGCATCGCTGAGCTGAGTCGTCCCGACTGCTCGCGCAATTTGTCATGCTGGCGCTGCAGCGTTGCGGCCGGGCTGCTGGCGAGCAGGCGACGTCCCAACCAGTCCAGTTCCTGGCTCCGGTCTTCGACGGCACGCTGGCCCACCCGTGCAATTCGCGCCGTGAGACCACTGATTCGGTGCATCCACTCGCTTTGATCCGGCACGACGATCTCCGCAGCTCCGGATGGCGTTGGGGCGCGCAGGTCGGCGACAAAGTCTGCGATGGTGAAATCAATTTCATGACCGACGGCACTGATGATCGGGATTGGGCATTCCGAAATCGCGCGGGCGAGTTGCTCGTCGTTGAACGCCCACAAGTCCTCGAGCGAACCGCCGCCACGACTCATGATCAGTACGTCGCATTCGTCGCGATCAATGGCTGTTCGTAAAGCCGCCGATAGTTCTCCCGGAGCGGCATCGCCCTGAACCGCGGCCGGATAAATGACAACCGGCACTGCCGGGAACCGCCGTTTGAGAACGCTCAAAATATCGCGAATTGCGGCTCCCGTAGGCGAGGTGATAATGCCGATTCGAGCGGGGAGAGCGGGTATCGGTTGTTTGCGATCTTCGTCAAACAGACCTTCGCCAGCCAGCTTCAATTTGAGCGCATCAAAGCGGCGTTTCAAGACGCCTTCGCCGGCAGGCTCCATTTGCTCGATGATCAGCTGATAATTGCCGCGAGCCTCGTAAATACTGACGCGACCGTAGGCCAGCACTCGATCACCATTCTTGAATCCGATCGCCGGGCCGCGCTGCCGCTGGCTAAACCAGGCGGCGCTGACCTGGGCATTGTCATCTTTGAGGCTCAGATAGATGTGACCTGAGGCCGGTCGCGAAAGATTCGAAATCTCCCCTTCGACCCAAAGTCGGCCCATTCCCTGCTCGATGAGCGATTTGACCCGTCGATTGAGCTGGCTGACGGAAATTGCCGCGTTTGCAGAGTCATTCGGTTGCATCTTTGCAGTATATCGAACCGTCGCCCGTTTACCCGCAAATCCGACCCGCGTACAATTGACCGATTAAGCTGCCGAAAACGAAGACCTGTTCATGAGAATAGCCAAAGAAGCGCTCACATTCGACGACGTCCTCCTGCAACCCGGATATTCCGAGATTTTGCCCCGCGAGGTCGACCTCAGCACATCGCTGACCCGTGAAATCCGTCTCAATATACCGCTGCTATCGGCGGCAATGGATACGGTCACTGAGTCGAGATTGGCGATAGCACTGGCGCAAGAGGGCGGCATGGGCATTGTTCACAAGAACATGGCCATTGAGGCGCAGGCAAAACAGGTCCTGATGGTGAAGAAGTTCGAATCCGGCATGGTTCGAAAACCCATTACCGTGGGCCCGGACATGACCATTCGTGAAGTCATCGATCTGACTCGATCGATGGGGATTTCCGGCGTGCCCGTCGTCGATGGCAAAAAGACAGTCGGCATTGTTACGCACCGCGATCTTCGATTCGAGACCAAGCTTGATGCGCCCGTATCGACCGTGATGACGCCGAAAGAGCGTTTGGTCACGGTTCAGGAAGGCGCGGACGATGAGGAGGTGATGTCTCTGCTGCATCAACACCGCATCGAGAAAGTACTGGTGGTCGACGACAATTTCGAATTGCGCGGCTTGATTACCGCCAAAGACTTCCAGAAGGCCAAAGACTTCCCGATGGCGTGCAAAGACAACAGCGGTGCGCTGCGAGTCGGAGCTGCCGTTGGCACAGGGCACGACACGGACGACCGTGTCGACGCGCTGGTGGAGGCGGGCGTTGATCTGATCGTCGTTGATACCTCACATGGACATTCAAAGGGCGTGCTTGAGCGCGTTACGCGAGTGAAAACCGCACATCCCGACCTGCAGGTCATCGGCGGCAATATCGTAACGGCTGAAGGTGCTCTGGCACTCGTGAAGGCGGGCGCTGACGGTGTGAAAGTCGGAATCGGTCCCGGCTCAATTTGTACGACACGTGTTGTTGCCGGCGTTGGAGTTCCGCAGATTTCGGCGGTTGCCGAGGTCGCGGAAGCGTTAAAGAAATCTGGCGCACCGCTAATCGCGGATGGCGGCATTCGATATTCCGGCGATATCGCCAAAGCACTGGTTGCCGGCGCACACTGCGTGATGATCGGCGGCATGTTCGCGGGTACGGAAGAATCTCCCGGCGAAGTTGAGCTTTATCAGGGTCGATCCTACAAGGCGTATCGCGGCATGGGATCCGTTGGCGCGATGGGTGGATCTCACGGTTCGTCAGATCGCTATTTCCAGGATGCGACCGAAGAACTCGAAAAGCTCGTGCCGGAAGGTATCGAAGGTCGCGTCCCCTATAAGGGCGCATTCGCAGCGATTGTGCACCAGCTCATCGGCGGTATTCGTGCGGCCATGGGCTACACGGGCAGTGCCAGCATCGAGGACATGCGGACCAAACCGCAGTTCGTGAAGATCACAGGCGCAGGCATGGCCGAAAGCCACGTGCATGATGTATCGATCACCAAAGAAGCACCCAACTATGGCACCAAGACGTAGAGCCTGTCTGTAAATGCACCCAGATATTCACGCCCACCGGCTGCTGATTCTCGATTTCGGCAGCCAGTACACACAATTAATTGCCCGTCGCGTTCGCGAGCACGGCGTCTATTCTGAGATACACCCCTGGGATATGTCCGATGACGACATCAGGGACTTCAATCCGAATGGCGTCATTTTGTCGGGCAGTCCGGAGTCGGTGCATTTCGACGACGGACCACGGGTATCGCATCTCGTATTCGAGCTGGGTGTTCCCGTGCTCGGGATTTGCTACGGCATGCAGACAATGGTGGCCGAACTCGGCGGCGAGGTCGAATCATCGACCCACCGTGAGTTTGGCTACGCTGAAATTTCACCGAATGACTCAACACTGCTCGGCGGTTTAAGTGACGACGATAATGAGTCGTTGCTCAAAGTCTGGATGAGTCACGGCGATCGCGTTGCAACCATTCCGCCCGGATTCAAGGCAACAGCCAGCAGCGGAAATTCACCATTGGCTGCGATGGAAGATGTATCGCGGCATTTTTACGGCGTGCAGTTTCACCCCGAAGTAACGCACACGTTGCAGGGTGAGGAAATTTTGCGCCGCTTCGTCCGCGATATTTGTGGCTGCCCTGGCGACTGGACAGCCGGGAACATTGTTTCTGATGCGATCGACAATGTCCGGGAGCAGATTGGCGAGGGCAAGGTCCTTCTCGGACTGTCCGGCGGCGTTGATTCATCGGTTGTTGCAGCGCTATTGCACGAGGCGGTCGGCGATCAGCTTGTCTGCGTCTTCGTCGATCATGGTCTGCTTCGCCTCAACGAAGGCGATCAGGTCATGGAAACTTTCGCCGAGCATATGAAACTCAACGTGATTCGCGTGAACGTGGCCGATCGATTTTTCGACGCGCTGGAAGGCGTCTCCGACCCTGAAGAAAAGCGCAAGATTATCGGCGCGCAGTTCATCGAGGTCTTCGATGAAGAAGCGCACAAGCTCGATGGGATCGAGTGGTTGGCGCAGGGAACAATATATCCAGACGTCATCGAGTCTGCCGGTGCCAAATCGGGCAAGGCGCACGTCATCAAATCGCACCACAACGTCGGCGGATTGCCGGACTACATGCGAATGTCGTTGATTGAGCCTTTGCGCGAGTTGTTCAAGGATGAGGTTCGCAAGATCGGCATCGAACTTGGCCTGCCGAAGACGATGGTTTTCCGTCACCCGTTCCCGGGTCCAGGTCTTGGCGTTCGTATCCTCGGCGAGGTGAAGCGAGAATACGCGGCGTTATTACAACTCGCCGACGATATCTTTATCGATGAGCTGCATAAGAACGATCTTTACGACAAGACCAGCCAGGCCTTCGCCGTGTTTCTTCCGGTGAAGTCGGTCGGTGTCATGGGGGACGGTCGCAAGTACGACTATGTTGTCGCGTTGCGCGCTGTGGAGACGATCGATTTCATGACCGCGCGCTGGGCGCATTTGCCGTATGAGTTCCTTGAGCACGTGAGTCTGCGCATCATTAATGAGATTGACGGAATATCGCGCGTTACCTATGACATCAGCGGTAAACCCCCAGCAACCATCGAGTGGGAATAATTAGCCAGGAGATTCAAATGCCGGAAATCACGGATGGTCTGATGCGCCTGCCTGTTGGGTCACGCAAGACGGCTGATTAAGGTATGAGCTGGTCGAAAGACGATATTGATGGCATGCGTGCAGCGCTTGCCGAGGCAGCGACCGCAGGAGACAAGGGTGAGATTCCAGTTGGCGCCGTCGTGGTCGTCGACGGTGAGGTCATCGCGACCGGTCACAATTGTTCTGTTGCCAGCTCGGACCCAAGTGCACACGCAGAAGTGGTGGCGCTCCGAGCCGCGGGTGCGAGCCTTGGCAATTATCGACTCCCGAATGCGACCTTATACGTAACGCTGGAACCCTGCGTTATGTGTACAGGCGCGATCGTTCAGTCACGAGTGAAGCGAGTTGTTTTCGGCGCCTACGATAAGAAAGCGGGCGCGCTCGGTAGCGTAGAAGACCTGTCGGATTCTCGCGCGTTCAATCACCGTTTTGAAATTAACGGCGGGCTGCTGGCTGATGAGTGTTCGGATTTGTTAAAGGCGTTCTTCGGCGCGCGCCGTTAGGCGTCAGGTGTTGCGACGTCGCCGGCATCAACTTCTGCCGTGTCTTCCGCTTCTTCTTTTTCCGTCAGCCATTTCAAAATGTTGTAGTACGCGCGGATGTTGTTGACGTACAAAACCGGCTCCCAACCTCGCGCATAGCCGTAGGGCAGCTGCGAATACCATTTTCGCTGCGACAGCAACGGCAGAGCCTCGCTCATGTCGATCCAGGTATCCGGGTCGCCGTCGTGCCAATCAACCAGCGTGCGCGCGTCTTTGATGTGATTGAAGCCGACGTTATAAGCCGCCAGCGCCATCCAGGTTCGATCCGGTTCCGCGACGGTGTCGGCAACGCGCTCAGTTTGTCGTGCGAAATATTGAGCGCCACCGAAGATACTGCTTTCAGGATCAAGTCGATCATCGAGTCCCAGATAATCGGCCGTCGCGAGGGTTAGCATCATTATGCCGCGCACGCCGGTCGGCGATCTCGCCTGGGAACGCCAATGCGACTCCTGGTAGCCAATCGCCGCCAGCAGACGCCAATCGACACCCCATTCCTCACCGGCTTGCTCGAACATCTCGCGGTAACGAGGGAGTCGATTTTCAAAGTGACGAATGAAGTTCCGCGTTCCGACGTAATCGAATTTCTTGGTATAGCCGTAGTAGCGATCGTGAACTTGCGCGAGGACGCCGGATCGATCAGCGCCTATCAGGAAATCATCGGCTCGTGTGAGCAGTGTATCGGCGGATTCCTTCGGAAATCCCCACGCGATTGGATCGCCAATATCCAGATCAATCGCTACGCGTAAGTCCGGGTAGAAATGCCGTTGGATGTTGAAGTCCGGGCTGTCGGCAACGGTCAGGTCAATCTCGCCCATCGCGACTTTGGTCATCAATTCCGCGACTTCGACATCCGCATTCTCCGCCCATTCAAGGGTGGGATACGACGTTTTGATGGAGGACAGCAGATCGACGTGGCTGCTGCCCGCCATAACTTCGATGGAGCGGTCCAGAACATCATCCAGCGACCGCGGTTTTCCGGTGCCGAGCTTGTAGATCAGATGAACGTCGACGGAATCGTAAGGGTGACCAAAATTCAGGTATTCCCGACGCGTATCCGTAATGGACAGGCCTGCGGCCGCCATATGGGCCCTGCCAGAGAGTATCTTCGGCAGAATCTCGGAAATGCTCGCGACCGGCTCGATAACCAAGGCCACGCCCAATTCATCGGCGAACGCTTGTACGAGATCAAATTCAGGGCCGGATGGCCCGTCAGGGCCGATCGTATAGGCTGTTGGGCTGTCGCGCGTAACCACACGAAGCTCGCCCGTCTCGAGAACCTGATCCAGAATGGGAGGGGGGCTCGAGCAGGTGCCGATCAATGCAGCGAGTGTGATGACAACCAACGGGCGCAAAGGTGAATCTCCGTTCCAACGCACCGATTATGGCATCCAAACAGTCACTTTGCGTACTTGACAAGCGGCGTATTATTCAAGCTGTGAGCTGATCCGCCCCGCGATTTCCTCGCCTCGGCTCGTTAATCTCGCGACAGAGTCCAGTTTTTCGTCGCTTGTTGCGGGGTCGCGCAGAACGAGATTAGCCGCCGACAGTCGCCGTAGTCCTTCGACGGTTTTGTCGGGTTCGATCCCGACAACACGGGCCAGTCGAATGACGCTCATCGGTCCTTGGTCGGAAAGGAAGGACAACAGAATGAAGTCACGAACCTTGATGCCGTGATTCAGCAGCAGCGACGCAAGAGAATCATCTTTGGTCGCAAAAAGTGCGGCGGACGTTCCGGATATTGAGCCGTCGTTATTGCGCGACCTGTCATCCATCGTTGACTCCGAGAGTGTTAGTGGCTCACGTTGTTTACACGACGGCGATCAGCAAATGGTTCCATGACCCTGCTTAAGACGGTCGTAAGGCTCGTAATGTGACTACGAGGAGGTGATTTGTATTTGAACCTGAATGTAGAACACTTCAGTAAGCGACAGGAATACGGTGAATGCCCGCTTTTTACACCAGTTAAAAGGGCTAGACTGGTAGCGTAAAATAAAAACTAGGGTATTCAGGGCATATGAATAGGGTATTACCCCCATTTCGTTGTTGCGCCCTGACTGGGAGATTAGTACAACTGCGAATCTGGACGGCGTGCTTAGAAGGGCAGGATATAAATAAGAATAATGTGCCGACGATTCGCTATCACTTCTGTGCACAACAGATGAGAGAAATCATGACAAACAGTCGAAGAAGGGCATCATTTCGCCATAGATGGCCAATGCTGCTCATCCGGTTTTTGTTGCTTATTCCCTTGGTGATGAACCCGGTCGTTCGTGCGGAGTCGCAGAATGACATGTTGGTTTTTCTCAGCCTTGAAGGCTTCGATAAGTTTTCCGCATCGGACCCTGCAATGGAGGGTTCGGATAACAGAGCGACGGCCGATTTTCTGTTTACCCATAACAGCGATAATTTCCGCTTCCTCGCCGAGTACATCTGGTCGGATTCAGAGAGTGAACTGGAACGTTTGCAGGCGGCCTGGAAAATTGATGACCAAACGATCCTGTGGCTGGGTCGATTCCACGCTATCTCGAACTACTGGACGACCCAGTACCATCACGGCCAGTTCATGCAGACCAGCATCAGTCGGCCTGGTGTCGAAGAATGGGAAGACGAAAGTGGGCCGATGCCATCACACATTACCGGACTCTGGCTGGAGCATGAGTACGCGATTAAGGACCAATCGGCTTTTAATTTAGGTCTCGCGGCTGGATTAGCCCCCAAATTCGAAGGACAACAGCTGGTTCCGTTCGACGTTTTGGACCCGGAATCAGGCCACGAATCGGCCTTTAGCGGTCGACTGGTGTATCGGCCGGACATATTGTCAACCAATCAGGTTGGACTGGCGTTTGCCCATAACGATATATCCGTAGTGTCAGATTCGAGCCCCGCTCTGGTCAATCTGGACTCTATTCGTCAGCTTACGGTAGGTGTCTTCGCGAACTGGGAGTGGGCGGATTGGCGGCTATCAACGAATTGGGTGTTTTTCGACCTCGATATGCGGTACTTCGATGGGGATGTCGCTGACGATTTCGTACTGGGGTACGTTCAAGGTGAGTACAAGGTGGCTGAAGACTGGACCGTATTTAGCCGTGCCGAAATCGGCTTTGGCGAAGATAATTCAGCCTATCTTCAATTGCTATCGGAGGTTATCGCTCACCGAAACATGATTGGCGTGCGCTGGGATTTTGCCGATTCCCACGGATTAACACTTGAGGTTGCGGATACCAGTACTCCCGCCGAAAACTCAGAACATGACAGCTTCAAAGAGATTCGAATTCAGTGGAGCGCTGTGTTTCCGTGAGATTTCGTGTTGCACAGTTACTGATTATTACTGCCTTGACGTTGGCGGCTCATGCGTCCGCGGAGGATGCTGCTGTTGTGCTCGTTACTGGCAAAGACAGTCCGATCGAAAACATCAGTTCGCTTGAGATGCGCAAGATCTACTTCGGTATTTCCGTCTCTGTCGACGGGCATACGATTCGCGCACTGAGGCGTCGTGATGACGAGCGCCTGAATCAGATTTTCCTCCAATCGGTCATCGCGATGTCTCAACGATCGTATGAGAGACGGCTGTTGTCCCTGGCCCTCAGATTCGGCACGCCGCGACCCGTGGAAATCAAAAGCCGTGACGAATTGTTGAGGTTGCTCGCGGAAAACCCGTCAACAATCGCCTATATGTGGAAAAGCAATGCTGAAGCAGATCCACGCGTAAAAATTATCAGAGTGTTATGGCAAGAGACCTGAAAACACTGTCGACGAGAATGGTCCTTGCGACGCTGCTGATTCACGCCGTCATGTTGCCGCTGCTGTCCTACGGCATGCTTACCTTGGTACGAAACGCTCAGGAAGAAGTCTTCATCGATCACGTTCGAATCTATTCGAGAGTATTTGCCGATCTCTTGCTGACGCACAACGGAGACACGTTGGAGGCAGACATCGTGGCAAGTCTCGACAGTTCGATATTAGGCGGCCGGTGCGTTCATGCTGCTTTGAAGGTTGGCGACCGTCGTACGCTCAGTTCGTTAATGGAAGCCGGCGATGGCGAAAAGTTCGTTGAGGACTTTCAGTTCGGCGAGCACGGCGACAGTGTGTATTTCGTGTCGACCCCGGTGTACCTGGGGAATGAGATGGCGTCTCTGGAATTGGGATTTGACGAAATGCCGACGTTGCAGTCAATCGAGGACGCACGCAAGGCCATCCGGATAATCATGTTGGTCTACCTGTTTGTTGTCGTTGTGCTGGTTATTATCCTCGCTACATTGTTATCAAAACCATTGCAGCGACTGAGACGCGATAGTCACAAGATCGCGTCGGGCGATTACTCGAGGCATATGTCCGCCGAGAGCAATATCTTTGAGATTAGCGAGTTAACAAGCGACCTTGAACATATGCGCAGTACGCTGGTTGGTATCAATGGCCGATTGGAAGGAGAGATTGCCAGTCGCGAGATTGCAGAGGCCGAACGGCGCGAAGCGGAAATTCACTTGCGACATGTGGATCGGCTGCAATCGATCGGTACGCTGGCGGGTGGCGTCGCGCACGAATTCAACAACGTGCTGTTGCCGATGCTGCTGTACACCGATTTGGCACTGGAAGACCTGCCACCTGACAGCCCGGTTCGGTCTAACCTGGAACGCGTGATGAAACTGGCGAACAGAGCGAAAGGTCTGAGCGAACAGATTCTGACGTTTGGTCGACCTGCCGGTGCGGCGATGGAGTCTATTGCAGATATTGCCCCAGTGATTGACGAGGCAATGCTGATGGTTCGAGCTTTGATACCGGCAAGCATTGATATTCAGGTCGATATTGAGCGGCCGGTTGGGCCGACAGTGTGCAATCCGAATGAGATTCAGCAGTTGGTCGTCAATTTGTGCAGCAACGCCTTTCAATCTCTGATGAAAGGCGGCGGGATCATCAACGTGAGCGTTGATAATTGCACTGTTGACGCCAAGTTGGCGAAGGAACGCCCGAGGCTGGTTGAGGGAGCTTATGTCCGGCTACGTGTGATTGATACTGGCGAAGGTATGGATGCCGACACGGTCGAAAGAATGTTTGATCCATTTTTCACGACTCGGGAAGTCGGAAGCGGAACGGGTCTTGGCTTGTCCGTCGTGCATGGAATTGTGGTCAAGCACAAAGGTGATATTGTTGTTTCAAGTGAGCCACAGGTTGGAACGACTATTGACGTCTATTTCCCCAAGGAGGGTGAGTAGGCCATGGTATTTAAGGAAGGGCATTACAGATGACTAAAGTAATCATCATCGACGATGAGGAAGATATCCGGATCGTACTCAAAGAGATTCTTGTACGGGCAGGTTTCGAAGTGGAGGTCGCAAGCAGCGGCAACGAAGGCTTGGACATACTTCGTGAAAAAGGGGCTGACCTTGTCATTACCGACATAATCATGCCAGGCAGCGACGGCGTTGAAACGGCGTATGACATTCGGATGGAGTTTCCGAAGACAAAAATCATCGTTATGTCAGGTGGCGGCAACGCGGCGTCTCTGGGTTATGAGCCGTCCGCAATCACGACAAATGCCTATCTTGCGTCGGCCGCCGCTGTTGGCGCGGACCTGACGATGACGAAGCCTTTCGACCGGGACGAAATAATTAAGGCGGCGAAAGAGCTGACCGAAACGTAATCCAGCGATGCTATAATCTCGCAGTACGAAATTCTCGCGCAGGTTAATGTGACAGACATCATTTCTCAATCCTCTGGCCCCAGGTGGGCCCCGCAGATCGTTGTCTTGCTTGACGACGAAACGCATGTATTGAGCGCCAATCGAAGTCTGGCTGGTACCAGCTTCGATTCGATCTCGGAAACCGCACCACAACGCGTGCACAGCCAGCTCCATCCCGACTGTGACGGCAATTGCCGATTCAATAAGATGTGGGACAAAGCCTGGGCCAGCCTGGCAAGCAGGGACAGTGTCGAGTGGGAGCTTGACGATCCGGAGCTCTCTCGCCTCTTGCGATTCAATCTTTCAAGAACGCCGGCACCCAGGAACTTTGAGCAAGAGCGCCGACAACAGCACAAGCTGTTGACCATTACAGACATCACCAAGTATCGACGAGAGTACGAATCCCTGGTCGAACAGCAGCAGGCGCTTATTCGATTATTGATGGCGCAGGGTCTGAAGTCCGGGAATTCGGTCGATGAGCTCTTCGATGAGTCCGGTGACACGGGGAATCGTCTGATGGCGGGTTATGTCAAGACGGAGCGGTCACTCAGCCGGCAGCTAATTCTCGCGCAGGAGAAAGAACGCAAGCGTATCGCGGCTGAACTACACGATGGACTTGCGCAGACGATCGGTGTCGTGAAGTATCGAATCGAAGACAGCATTGTCCGTCTTGGAGAACATTACCCGGATCTCGATCTGGGCGTTTTGGATGCTTCGGTCGAGGAGATAAAAGGTCTGCTCGAGGAGGTTCGGCGAATCTCAAGCAATCTGTCGCCGTCCATGTTGGAAGATTTCGGTCTGCACGTTGCGCTGGATTGGCTCTGCAAGGAGTTCAAGATCCAAAACCCCGGCTTGAGCTTCGACTGTTCAATGCAAATCGATGAGGGTGACACACCAGAGCTGCTCAAAATCGCCGTCTACCGGGTCGCGCAAGAGGCGCTGAACAATATCGCCAAACACGCATCCGCGACGCAGGTTTACGCGTTTCTCGAATCGAATGACCGTGGTGTCGAACTCGTCATAAGGGATAACGGCGTCGGTATTGATTCCGCCGAAGCAAACCGTGGCTACGACGGTAAGGCCGGGCTGGGATTACGCAGCATGCGTGAGCGTGTGGAGGCAACGGGCGGCAACTTCACACTGGCGGCGGGTAAAGAAAGTGGGGTGGAGATCCGAGCTCGATGGGATGCCGAACACCTGGAATTCAATCGGTAACAAATCCGTTCTTGATGGCGTAGACCGTCACTTCCGATACGTTGTGAAGAT
>RCNG010002205.1_pt1 | contig 12242 bp, 16 predicted proteins | sample 2041371 | NCBI WGS metagenome assembly RCNG01 (sample SAMN09708227, study PRJNA481090) | Marine sediment metagenome, whole genome shotgun sequencing project. | biome: marine sediment; feature: ocean; material: sediment; isolation source: Sewage treatment plant 1 marine sediment (STP1) ... | reverse complement strand
TGAAACCCAAACCCTATACCCAGGTACAAATTTACGCCTGATTTTGAAACTGGGGTCAACGTAAATTCCATGAGATCAGGTTATCTGAAGATAATAAATAGAAATAAAAACGATTGATATGAAGAAAGTCCTAAAAATTATAGTTTCATTATTTCTATCCGTTGTAGCCATTACTGCACAGGCAGCATCGATGATGGACGGTTTTACCGATCCAGAGGATGGCATGTTTGATGTCAGCCACTGGCTGGCTGAGAAAAAAGGCTTTTTTCCGGTACCTATCATTATCACTGAGCCGGCTGTAGGTTATGGCCTTGGTGCGGCCCTGGTATTTCTGCATGATCCACTGGCCGGCCGTGTGCCGGACGGTGAAACTTTCGATCCGCAGTCAAAAGATGCTGAGGGAAAATTGATTCCGCCGAGTGTTTCAGCACTGTTTGGTATGTATACTGAAAATGATACCTGGATGGCTGGCGGTGTCCACCTCGGTATCTGGAAAAACGATAATATTCGTTATGTGGGCGCGCTCGCGACCGGCTCAATCAATATAAAATTCTATCGTAATATCCTGGGTCAGGATATTACGATCAACTCGAATATCGAGCCTGATGTTTTATACCAGGGATTAAAATTTCGGCTGGCTGGATCCAGGTTCTTTGCCGGTGCCAGTTATCTGTTGCTGGATACTACCAGTGAAATCGGCTTTTCTATTGTCGACCCAGGCTTTAAGACGAATAGCCGTGATGCTGGCGTGATATTCAGCCTTGAATACGATAGCCGCAATACTATTTTTACACCGACCGATGGAATAAGCTCCTTGATCGAAGCGACCTTGTACAGAGAAGAGGTAGGCAGTGATACCAACTTTGAGAGGTACAAAGCCAAGATATTATATTTCACGCCGTTATCGGATACCTTTGTTTTAGGTTTGCGAGGAGATATTTAAACGGTCAATGGCAGCCAGGAAGACATACCGTTTTACATGTATCCAGATGTTAGCCTGAGGGGTATTCCCGTCATGCGTTACCAGGGTGAGACGGCCGGTGTCGCAGAGTTTGAGTTGGGCTGGAACTTTACCACGCGCTGGAGTGTTTTAGGTTTTGCTGGTGCAGGTCGGACTACGGGGGTTGTGAATAATGACAATGTTACGACTGTATACAGTAAAGGTGTAGGTTTGCGTTACTTTATTGCCCGCCGGTTCGGTACACACGTAGGTTTTGATATAGCCAAAGGTCCTGAAGATACCGCTTTGTATCTGCAGTTTGGCCACGCCTGGAAATAGTTGGCAGAGACTGCTTCAGAGTAAGCTCTCTATCGGCAGTAAACCCAGGATAAATACACCGAATCAAAACGCTGAAATAGAATCGGTTGCTGGAATATAATAATTTTAAATTTAGGTCAGATGGTGAGATATGAAAAATTTTAGAACTTCATTACTTGTTTTGATAACACTTATTCTTACTGTGTTCACAGCGGGGGCTGGAGAGGCAGGAATGAGAGATATTGTCGAGGTTGAGGTTATCAAGGGCGACAATATCGAGAAGAGTGCCGAGATATTCACCTATAATGACAGCAGGGGCAGGATCGATTTTACTGGTGCGGATAATAAAGTGACAGAGCAAACACCTTACATCATGACCGTTGATGGTGGTGAAAACTGGATTATGGGTGATAAAGTCAAGGACCGGTTCTACTGCTCAGAAATGCAGACGGAAGAGTTCTTCAAGAACATCGGGGCTCAGCTGACGAATGCTATCGATTTTTTCAATGTGAAAGCAGAAAATCCGACGATCAAAAAGATACTCGAAGAACCCGGCCCTGAGATGCTGGGGTATAAAACGACGCATATTCAGCTCGAAGCCAATGCTAAAGCATATTCATGGTTTCTCTTCATAAAATTTGAATACTCGGTAAAGATTATCAGTGATATCTGGTACACGACTGACGTCGAAATACATCCGATCAGGAGGAAATGGATAGATGCACTAACACAGTCAGGCAATAACATAATCGATTCGATGTACACTGATTTTATATCGAACTTGCCCGGACCCATCCTGAAAAAGCAATCCGTCATCGATATTACAGATGTCAGAAAAAATGAAACCAAAACGCAAAAGGTGCATACGCAGGTTACCGAGGTTAAAGAGTTAGCTTCAGAAGAGCTCGATAAAATATTCAAGATGCCTGAATGTGAAGCGATGGACGATGATGAGGTTGAGGAAAAAGCCAAGTTCCTGTTTGAGGCCGGTAAATTAGCGCTCTAACATAGGGTTGAGACGAACTTTTCAGAAAAAAGGTAGGCGAATCCAGTTGAATAATTGGGGTCAGGAATAATTGGGGGCAGAGTAATATTAAATATGTTATTACGGTGCGATATTAGAAAAGAAAATGTCGTATATGGACTCCTCCTCGTTTGCATGCAGCACGACGATAACTATCCTTACATAGAGGGGAAATGCTCGGTCAACGAAAATAAACGAAGGTCCGTTTTCGCTCATACTTTATTGACCGAAAATCTCGCATGATTGGTTAGCGACTAAGAATTAATGTTCATGCAACTTTTCCTGTAACCATACTTTAATTAATGATTGATATGGTACGTCACGGGCATGTGCAGCGGATTTTATAGAATCCAGAAGATGCTGTGGAAGGCGAAGCGAGATTGTTTTTGTTGTTGGCTTCAGATTAGGCATAACCACTTTGTTTGCTTTGTTCCAATCGAGGTAGTCTGAAGAATCGTTCTGCTCCCAGAAAAGTTGCTCCTCTTTTTCATTAGCAAACTGTGGTATTGTTTTAAGTTGCTTTTTCATATATTGCTCGCTCTTTTTTGTGCATATCTCTAGCTGAAATTATGCGTATTTTTTCTCCAGCCTGGCGCAGAGTGAATGTAATATGCAATTGCCGTTTATCATCTGACTTTCCTAAAGCGTGAAAGCGAGGTTCCAGATTGCTATGTTTGGAATCCTCCAGTACCAATAATGGCTCATTAAAAAAGACCTGTTCTGCTTCAGCCATAGAAACATTGTGTTTCTCATTCTTTCGGGCATTTCCTTCGTCCCAATCAAATCCTTTGATGGATGTTAAATTAGTCATTTATGTATATTATAGTAATATACGGATAAAATACAATCTCTAAATGAAGTCGGTTACAAGTGATAATCATTTTCATCTGAAGCAGCTAAATCTAACGGCTGCTTTAGGATACTTTTTACTGTCTTCTGAAAACAGATGAATAGCTCCTTTTGATTGGAAGCGCCTATTGAGGAAATAGGCGCTTGTGCTTAAGTAGATTAAATTTCAGTATTCTCTGCTACATCAAGAGCATCATCCAGTTCGACGCCAAGATACTGTGCTTTCTAAATTATTATGCCCGAGTAACAATTGGATAGCTCGTATATTTTTGGTTTTTTGATAAATCATAGAGACTTTTGTTCGTCGTATAGAATGTGTGGCGTACTCATAAGGATCTAAGCCTATTTCTATGAGCCATTTTTTTAGAAGTCGAGCATATTGTCGTGTTGTAATGTGATCAGATTGATGAAATCGACTTTTAAATAAGTAGTCAATGTTAGATAGATTTTGGCTTTTTATTAAATCTAAAATTGAATCACGTGTCTGTTTGGTGATTTCAAACTGAACAGGTTTCTTGGTCTTCATTTGCATGATAGTGCTGCGCTTTGCAATTCGTGTTCCATGAGCAACATCGCTGACTTTGAGTTTAACCAGGTCACAGCTACGCAATTTGCTATCGAGAGCAAGATTGAAGAGTGCTAGGTCACGTTTTTTATCCGCTATTTGCAATCGAATACGGATAGCCCTGTTAACGCCGGAGTGTTAGTGCTGATATATGCCGCACAATAAACAGGCCATAAAGGGATCGTGATTAAGTAATATCAGATCCGCATTACTTAAAAAGGGATTTCATCAAAACTATCCTCTGGTTCCAGGTAATCTATAAGGTCGACAGTGCTATCTTCTTCATATATTAATATTTCAACCATCTTATCTTCATAACGTTCCCAGATTGTCTCCATAATATCCGCTAAAAAGTCATGAACGACTATGGCCTCTTTACCGGTCCAGTTTTCAGGGATTTCGACTGTTTTCATTTGCCGCTTCCTTTTTTATTGGAATGCCTTTTCGTTGCTTGCTCCTGCGCTTCTTTCATGCGATAGGAATCGCCTTCAATGGCAATGACCTGACTGTGATGCACCAGACGGTCTATCAGCGATACGACACAAGCTGCATTCGGGAAGATTTCAGCCCATTCACCAAAGGGACGGTTGGTGGTGACCACGGTTGAGTGTTGTTCATAACGCCGGTTAATAATCTCAAACAGCAGATCCGCATGGCGATTACTGTAGGAGAGATAACCGATTTCATCAATCACCAGTAGCCTGGGTCTGGCGTAATGTTGTAACCGTCGCCGTAAGGCATTATCACCATCCTGCGCGGCCAGGTCGCTCAGCATGTTGGCAGCGGTGGTGAACAGCACGGTATGTCCCTGCATGACGGCCTGATAGCCCAGGTTTTGTGCGATGGTTGATTTACCCACCCCGTTACTGCCGATCAGGATGATATTGATGGCATCGGATAAAAAATCCAGTTGCATCAGGGCATGAATGGCTTGCGGGTCGATCTTTGTCGGCCACTGCCAGTCAAATTCATTGAGCGCTTTAAAGCGACCTAATTTTGCACTGTTCAAACGTCGCTCCAGCGAGCGTTGTTTGCGTTCATCGATCTCCCAGGCCAATAGCTTCTCGAGCCATGGGTATTGCTCTTCTTTCAGTTCCTGCCAGTGCTGTTGTAATCCATGTAACCTCAGTTCCATGGTTTGCTGCTTGAGTTGCTCTGTGTTGATCACGCGAGTGACTTCATTCATTTTCCTCTCCTTTTCCTGTCGGTGTTTTTTCTACGGTTGCATCGCGATACAGTTGGTCGTAATCGGCTACGTTGACGGTTTTAACGCTTAAGTGTTTGACCTTATCCGGCAGGGCAACGGCCAGTGGCGGTGGGCAGTGTTTTTCCTCCCGTCGACGTTCCAGTATTTGATGCACGGCCTGTGGATACGCAGACTGTTGCTTGAGGGCTTCTTCTACAGCGACGTGAAGTTCATCTCGACCATAGTGGTCGAGGTATTCATTGAGTAAACGAACAGTGGTTTTTAACACATGCCCGCGTTCGATCGATTGTTGTAACAGTTCAGGGATCTGTTCTGAAGCCTGACTCAGGCGATCCTGCCCCCGGTGCAATTTGGCGTGGGTTTTCGCCAGCCATAAGGCATTGATGTGGGATTCCTGTTCGATTTGTTCGCCTTTGCCAAAACAGCGGGGATGCTCGGCGATACGTTCATCGCCATCGAGAATGCGCACCGTTTCCAGATCGGCATTCACGCTGAGCGTTTTTTGTACCTGCTGATGGGGAATAGAGTAATCATTCAAATCAAAACGGATATAGGGTGTTTTGCGGGCATGCACTGCCACTCTCTCTCGGGTATCAAACGGGTTGTCCGGTAGTGACAGCAAACTCGGTTGTTCCTGACAAAAGGCTTCCCTGACGGACAGGTCGTTATTTTCAGGGCAGCGCCTGTCGGCACTCACGCCCTGACACCATTCATCCGCCTGTGCATTCAATTCATCCAGCGTCTGCCAGTGCCGACCGGCAAAAAAGTTATCGCGGATATAACGGATGGCGCGTTCAACGCGCCCCTTTTCATTCCCCCTCGCCACCGCAACCGGACGTGGCTCGAAACGATAATGAGCAGACAACTCCAACAACGTGGGATGAAAACGAATGGCGTCACCCTGACGCTCAAGTACAGCAGATTTCAAATTGTCGTAGAGAAGTACTTTCGGTAAACCATTCCAGGCCTCGAAAGCGGCCACATGACCGCGTAAAAAGTTTTCCATTTGGGCATTTAAATAAAACCGCAGAAAGATCTGGCGTGACCAGCTAAGCACCATCACAAAAGCCATTAATGGGCGTTTTGCCCGTCCGATCTCAATATGCCCGAAGTGCCCCCACTATGCCGACAACCGGACTATGCCGAGTAACACTTCGAACTCTCGGTAACAGACGATATAAGACCTGACATTCTCGGCATAGTATTTCCTTTCCTATAAACAAAATGGTGAGGAAAGGTACAATGAAACACAATTGTCAAAATATTTGGAGACTCAAGAATACTCCCGAAGGCCCATTAGTTCATTATATTGATACATTTGCCAATCTCCTGGTTGAGCAGGGATATTGCCGTCGGCATATAGGGAATAAATTACGAACGGTTGCCCGGTTCAGCAGTTGGCTGAACACACACAAAATTCCTGTAAGTGCCGTCACTCAGAAACTTGCAGTGCAGTTTTTGAGCAAAGATAATCAGCAAAAATCTGTGCATACGGGGCAGTTTTCAACACTGCGTGATTTGATCGTTTTTCTTCAGCAATCGGGAGCTGTTCGCAATGAACCCGTCTCTGTAAATAGAACCCATGTGCAGCAAGTCGTTTATTTATTTGGTCGTCACCTTATTGAGGATAAGGGGTTATCCAATAAAACGGTCATACAATACAGCCCCTTTATTGAATGCTTTTTAACTGCATGTTTTGACAGTAATCCCATCACACTTTCTTCGCTGACGGGTAAAAGTGTTATTGATTTTATTCAACATGAGGCAGCCAGGCTCAGCGTTGTTCGTGCAAAAGTAGCTACTAACGCTTTGCGGGCTTTTCTTCGTTTCGGGGTTTATCTGGGCGATATTAACGCCGATCTCATTGAGTCCGTGCCTATGGTCGCCTCATGGGCGATGACCGGTATTCCCCGTGCCATTTCTCAACAACACATACAGGCGGTATTGGCCAGTTGTAATCGTCATTCTGCAAGAGGACGAAGAGATTATGCCATTTTAATGTTGTTGGCATATCTGGGGTTGCGATCAGGTGAAGTGGTTGCCTTGACATTAGACAGTATTGACTGGGAATGTGGCAGTATTCGCATCGATGGAAAGTGCTCTCAAACCACAAACTTACCCTTACCCGTAGAGGTTGGGCAAGCCATTGCTGATTACCTTAAACATGGCCGCCCCGATTGTCATGTTCGAGCATTATTTTTACGGACATTGGCCCCCATAAGAGGACTTGGATCACAAACCAGTATCGCAACCATCGTTTGTGCTGCAATTACTCGTGCAGGCGTGAATACGCCAACCCATGGTGCTCATCAATTCCGACACGCTGTCGCAACCAGCATGTTACGAAAGGGAGCAAGCCTTACTGAGATCGGTTGCCTTCTCAGGCATAAGCACCCCAAAACGACGAATATCTACGCCAAAGTAGATCTCGATGCTCTACGTTCATTGAGCCTGGCATGGCCTGGAGGTGTGCAATGAACTTGCAAAAAGTACTCACAGATTATCTAGCCATGCGGCGTGGCCTGGGCTTCAAGCTAATCTCAGAGGCGAAGCTATTGAAGACGTTCGTCTCATTTTTTGAGCAAGGTAAACAAGATATTATTACAACAGAATTTGCCCTGACATGGGCAAAACTTTCCACCACAACGATGCCGGTGCGCAGGGCAAGACGACTCAGTGTCGTTCGCAGTTTTGCACGATACTGCAGGGTGTTAGAACCAAAAACAGAAGTCCCTCCAGATGACTTACTTCCTTGTGATTACCAACGACCCACTCCCTTTCTTTTTAAAGATGACGATATAAGGCTATTGTTGGAGGCATCACAGAAAAGGGTTTTGAATGGCTATTTTTTTGGACAGACACTGACTTGTCTGTTTGGTTTGTTGAGCGTGACCGGGTTGCGTATTGGAGAGGCTCTTTCTCTGAAAATTGAAGAGGTAGACTTAAATGCGAGCATATTGACCGTGCGCAATACCAAATTTGGCAAATCACGGCTAGTTCCTCTGCATAACACCACCGTCAGTGTTTTAAGTGAATATCTCACTCTACGAGAGGAGTTTTTGGCTGGACATAAAATACACTATTGGTTCGTTAATAAACTGAAGAGTCAACTCACTTATACTTGTGTGAGATATCACTTTGACAAAATAGTACAAACACTGAACATTGACTGTCCTGATCAAAAACGTAGACCGCATTTACACGATCTTCGTCACTATTTTGCCCGAATGGTTCTGCTCAATTGGTATCGTGATGGGCAAGATGTTGAACGTAACCTGCCAAAGCTCTCTGCTTATCTTGGGCACATAGAAACTCGTGATACCTACTGGTACCTGTCTGCCTGCCCCGAATTAATGGGAACCGTTCAAAATCGTTTAGAGCGTCACTGGGGAGGGTTGTCATGAAGAATACTCGAGCCAACTTAGCTTCTTTTTTAACTCGGTTTTTTACACAGCGACTCATTCAGCAGAGAAATGTAAGTCCGCACACCATTGCATCGTATCGCGACAGCTTTCGATTGTTATTACAGTTCGCCAATAAACGGCTCAAAAAAACACCATCTAAATTATCTATTGAAGACCTGGATGCACCATTAATTGATGATTTTCTAAAACACCTTGAAAAAAATAGAGGGATAACCACGAGAAGCAGGAACCTCAGATTGACGGCCATACGTTCATTTTTTAAATTCATTTCTTATGAACTTCCTGAGCATAGCGCTCAAATCCAGCGTATTTTGGCCATTCCAACCAAGCGTTGTACTCATGCTCAGGTCAATTATCTAAAAAGAGCCGAGGTTGATGCATTACTGGCTTCACCTGATCGAAAGACCTGGTCAGGTCGGCGAGATCATGCCTGGATATTACTTGCTGTACAAACCGGGGTTAGAGTGTCTGAATTAACCGGACTGACTCGCCAGCATGTTAGCCTGGACACGGGTGCCCATATTCATGTGCTGGGTAAAGGCCGAAAAGAACGCTGTACTCCAATCACCAAAGAAGCCGTCTCTGTTCTCAAAGCGTGGATGAAAGAGATTGGATCACACGATGAGCAAATACTATTCCCCAATCACCATGGCGGTCGGTTAAGTAGTGATGGTATTCAGTATCTTTTAAAAAAACATATTATCATTGCTTGCCAGAATTGTCCGTCATTGAAGGATAAACGGGTTTCTCCACATATCTTGAGGCACACCTCAGCCATGGAGTTATTACAGGCGGGTATTGATACATCGGTTATTGCGCTTTGGTTGGGACATGAATCTGTCGAAACCACACAAGTCTATCTGCAAGCAGATCTTGCGATGAAAGAAAAAGTCATGTCAAAAACACTGCCGCATAACGAACACCCTGTTCGCTACAAGCCAGATGATGGATTACTGGCGTTTCTTAAATCATTATAAATGGGAAAATACTATGCTGAGTAACAGTTTTATCACGGTACGTTTTTATCAATAAAAAAATTCAACGTGAACAGCTACTCGGCATAGTTCGGTTGTCGGCATAGTGGGGGTTATGCCGAGCTCGGCATAACCCCCAGTCGATCTGGGTTTGTTCACCGGGTAAGGTTTTTAATCGCAGATAGGCTTCGGGTTGTTTGCGCACTCGAAGCTGACTGATACGTTGGCGAAACTGACTGGGGCCGCCGGGATAACCACGCTGTTTTGCCATCTCATACAAACGGACAGCCGTCAGCGTAGGAAACTCCCTCAATGTTTCAACGATAAAAGGAAGATACGGATCAATGATAGAGGGTCTGGGCGAACGTTCAACTTTAGGCAAACCAGCCTGTGACAATACGCGATCCACCACGCCATGATGAATGCCTAACTGGGTCGCAATTGTCCCCACGCGCCATTGTTCAACAAAATGGTAGCGCAGAACTTTTGCTTCGGTGTCTTTATCGATGGTCATTATGTCTTCTCGGGGTGCGTGTCACCTGAATGGCCGCTTAAATTGACTGCTATGCAGAAAATCATGGCGTAAAAACGGCTCGCAAATGCCACCACAATGGTGACAATGATAAATATCGCTCGGGAGCACCGGGTTTTGAGCCTTTACAGGTAACCTTAACTGGATTTTTAGTAAACCATGAAGGCGGTTCTTAACAGAACCCTGATGCGTTACTTTTTGTTGTTGGCGTTGTCGGAATTGATGTTGTCGAGCGGCATTGTTGAAGCGCCCCATCCGGGTTGACTGATACTTTTCACTTGCCCGTTTCTGAGATTCAGATCGTGCTTTATGACGACAGTTACCGGCACAATAACGCTGACCATGGTCACAGCGAGAACAAACGATGACCTGAGCATGACAACGGCAACAATGATAAAGACGGCTAGATGTTTGCATCGACGAAAAGGTCGATGAGGGATGGATTATGGGTCAAAATATGGTAACTTAACCGAGTCATGCATTTGCATGGTTCTATGGGGTATGGCGTCAACTTTGACCGTCAAATCTGTGGTGGCGTCATACCTTCCTCTACGACTCTTCCTTTATAACGCTTTACTTTGCTATTTGTCTATTGATTGACTTATCTGAGCTAAAAAAAACACACTGTTGAATTTTAAAATGATGGGATTTTAAAGTGGAGTAAATTTGGGATATTTTAATATTCGGCAAATAGCTTCGGGTTTGGGGTGGTGTTTACAAGCCCAAACTTCATTGAGTTTTAGCGGTGGTTTCTGCCCGGTAATCTTGCCCTTATTCCAGGGAATATGGTTTGGCTTATCGTGTTCTATATATAACATGGCGGTTCTCCATATTGTTGATGGGAACCTACTAAGAATAATGAAATTGGTGTTAATTCCTAGTGCGATTAATTAAAAGCTGACATTGGTGTAACAACATTTAAGGCAAACAAGCACCACATTTCTGACATTGGTGGAGAATCACTAAAAGCGGGTAAATTCGTACAAAAGGGACATTGAAAAGTTATGTTTTATGTATTAAATGATATTTTATTTATTCTAGAATAGTTGCTATCGTGTATCCTGTGAGATACAATGCTATGGTATGGAAAAAGAAATAAATGCAACGAATCATTTTAATAAATGGTTCAAGGGATTGAAGGACGTTGTAGTAAAACGCAAAGTTTTAGCGCGGTTAGATCGCCTAAAAAACGATAATTTTGGTGATTTTAAGCGTATAGACAATAACCTCTTTGAATTGCGTTTTTTCTTTGGCAGTGGCTTACGTATTTATTACACCATACGTAGTAAGCAGGTTATTTTGTTGCTTGTTGGTGGCGATAAATCAAGTCAGAGTAAGGATATAAAACAGGCCAAACAAATACTGGATGAATTGGAGTGAACAATGAAAACAACTATTAGTACTTTTGATGTAGCTGAACACCTTGAAACAGACGAGGATATTCAAGGCTTTCTTAAAGAAGTTGCTGCAACAGGCGACATTACGGATCTTGTTCATGCTTTAAATACTGCAGCCAGGGCTAAAGGCATGACAGATGTTGCTGAAAAAGCAGGTGTAACACGTGCCAGTTTGTATAAATCACTGGCAGATGATGGTAATCCACACCTAAAGACAATCAGTAAAGTTGCTGAGGTCTTTGGATGTAAATTGGTTCTTAGTTAAATTATATATTCCACTGTGTTTACACGAGTTTACATGAGTGAATATATGCGGTGATATATGGGCGTCCAAAGAATAAGTGACCCCCTACCTTTTGTTATTCAATAACTTATATTCCAAACTTTCAAGAAATAGTGTTAATTTTTAACAATTTTAGCAGTGTTATACGCGTAATTTTGAATTTCAAGAAATTATGTAAAATAAACGCCCAGTAACTGACAGATTCATTTTTCAACATCGATAAATTGGGCTGGTTGTAGGTGTAATTCCTAAGCGGAATATCAGCACAGATTCATATTATTACTGCTTTCACCACATAAGCGACCTTGACCGAAAAACTCTAAAGTGAGCAATTTTGTACAAAGGAGACATTCGCTTTATCGAAATTGAGTCTAAGTATCTCGCCCCCACGGGTAGAGGCGTGGAATAAACATAGTAAAAAATGATGCTAAACCAATGGCTACTAATGATCCATAGAAAAACATTTCCCAAGTGGTTGGTTTCATAACACCTAACGCAATGATAAGAAAGAGCATCGGTAAATCAAGGTAGTGTGTAAACGAGGGGATTAACTTGCCCCTTTCTTTTTCCAGCTCAGGAGTGATTTCACCGGTGCTGAGTGCATCATCTGTTATACGCCGTAATTTCATAAAATAGAGCCTTGTAATGGTATTACCTTCAATAAATTCAAAAGCAAAAAGGGCTAAGATATCGGTTTCATCAATGATAAACATTTTTTCTCGCATATC
>RCNG010001335.1_pt1 | contig 12243 bp, 9 predicted proteins | sample 2041371 | NCBI WGS metagenome assembly RCNG01 (sample SAMN09708227, study PRJNA481090) | Marine sediment metagenome, whole genome shotgun sequencing project. | biome: marine sediment; feature: ocean; material: sediment; isolation source: Sewage treatment plant 1 marine sediment (STP1) ... | reverse complement strand
CGGTCCGAGCCCGTAGCCGATCAGGTATCCCTCCGGCACTTCGGTGAAGGCGGCATACCGCGCCGACAGATTCACGCTGCGGAGCTGAGGCTTGTCCACCAGCGCGACCACCTCGATGGAGGCTGGCTTCTGCTGGCTGAGATGAGTGATCAGGTAGTTCTCGGTGACTCCCGAGTGAAAGACGTCTTTGAGGATCAGCACGTGCCGATCCTCGACGTTGATTCTCGTGGCGAAGGTGAGGCTGACCACCTCGCCGCGCTCACCGGCCGCGGTGGTCACGTCCACAAACTCGAAATCCACCGAAACGGATGGCTTGAAGAGACGGGAAATGTCGACCAGGAAGAACGCCGATCCCTTGAGAATCCCGACGAGGGTCAACTCCTTGCCCTCATAGTCGGCGGAGATCTCGGTGACCAATTCCTCGAGCCGGCGGTGAATCTGATCTGCGGTGTACACCACCCGTAGGGTGCTCATTGGCGGATGACCTCCACAACCCGGTTGCTCGAATCCCCAGGATCGGGTTGTTTCCACACTCCGGGAATCCAACGAATCATATCATTCTCGCAGAATAGCGGCCACGCTGAGCGTAGGTGGCGCGGGAGATGTTCAGCGATCAAGGACTGGACATTGACCACCTCTCCTGACGACCCGCTGAACCGATCGCCGGCGCGGCTCGGCCTGAGAGAGATCGACCCGGTCGTCGTGCGCGGTCGCCACCTCCATCGGGTCTGGGGATGAAGCTCATCCCGGGTGCCGATTCGAGCCGACCAGCCGGGAAGACCGAGACTCATGAACTCGCCGGTATTCAAGGTTGCTTCCGGGGCCGGTGGGACATCCGGAGGCTCCGCCCAGATCTGCCCTCGAGCCGATCGCAGGCACCATCGGCCACCCATGGTCACCGATCTCGGTGATCCCGTGTCGAGACAGTGATGGAAGAGTTCGAGCTGGCGCCGGGTCGTACGATCAATCCCCAGGCGGCGCATCTGGCCGTGCAGCCAGCGGGTGCGAAGGGCGCGCGGCAGACGCCTCAGAGCCTCCACCGCGATGCCGCCCTCAGGGTCCCACGGATCGGCAAAGCTCACCCGTTCGGCGAGCTCGGCGGCCATGAAGATCTCGGTTTCGGAAAGAGCGCCGGCGAGATGGACCAGATGGTCGCGAAGTCTCGGGGATGCACCCTCGAGCGGCGGCATCAGTTCGAGACGAACCCGATTTCTCAGCCTGGCGGTGTCGGTGTTGCTGCTGTCATCACGCCAGCCGATGTCGTGCGCCTGCAGCCAAGCTGAGATCTCCGAGCGGCTGAAGGGAAGCAGTGGGCGGATGATCCCGTCTTCGGTCCTCGCCGCGATCCCGGCCATGGCGCGTGGTCCGGCCCCGCGCAGCATTTGCACCAGCACCCCGTCGGCGATGTCGTCCCGGTGGTGCGCCGTGGCGATCGCCGCGAGCTCCCGGGTCGCCTTGTGTTCGAGCAATGCGCGGTAGCGACGCCGACGCCAGGCGGCTTCGCCCCCCCTCGGTCGTCGGTCGTCCGCCGGCAGTTGCACGATCGTGATCGGGACATCGAGGCCATCGCAGAGGCAGCGGCAGAACTCGGCATCGGCGTCGGATTCCGAACCGCGCAGACCGTGGTGGACGTGGATCGCGGAGAGCTCGAGACCGAGCTCCGGGTTCCGCAGGAGATGGAGCAGTGCCACCGAGTCGCGTCCGCCCGACAGGGCGACCCCGAGCGCTTTTCCGACGAGGTCGGGGAAGCACCGCTCGAAATGCGTGACAAAGGCAGACGTTTCCACGAGTTACATGCTACCAGCGACACCGGCCCGGCGGGACGCCCGCGGCCAAGGAAGTCGAGTCGTATTTGTAGCGCCCGCGTCCCGCGGGCGACGGGACCAAGCCGCATCGGGTTCGGGCCGTCGCCGACGAGACGTCGGCGCTACAACGAACGATGCGATGAAAACGAACGTCAGTACCAATTTTGGGCCGCGACTCTCAATGAAAATCGCGGCCCAAAATTGGTGGCGGTGGGTAGACTTGAACTACCGACACAGGGCTTATGAGACCCCTGCTCTGCCTCTGAGCTACACCGCCCGACGGAGCACTATACGACCGGTCGCTCGTCGAAGTCAATTGTCATTTCAATCTGTTCTGATTCTGCCGGGCCGGCACGGTCCCGCCTGGTTCCCGTCCGGAAACGGCGCTCTTCGGCAATCTCTGCGTCAGATTGCGGATTTCCTTGTGCGGAGTACAGGAGTACGCCTTCGCGAAAATCCCATTCTTCCTTGACCTTGCACAGAAACCGCTCGTTTCCGAATCGAGAACTTCGCAGTTCCCATCGGAGTTTCCGAATGGGAACGGGCTATACTCGCTGATATGGCTCAGACAGGGAAGATTGACGATCATCGTTGTTCACGATGCGAACAGTCGTTCAAAGATCTGGAGTTGCAGGTCTGCATGATCTGTCGTAGCCTCTTCTGCCATCGCTGTGCCGTGAAAGGATACGGCCGGAACTTTTGTTCCGACGTGTGTCGCGGTGTTTTTTTCCACGGCGACGGTGATGAGACCGAAGAGGATTTTTAACACCGATGGGTCAACACCACGATGAACTCATGAGCCGGGCCTCGCTCCTTCCGGTCCTCCGGGCGGGGGCGGCGGATACCGTTGTCGCCCGTAAGGCCATGGGGCCTCGGGTCTACGATCTCGACAACATCGGCTATATCGACTATCTCGGTGGCGGCGGTTCGTCGGTGGTCGGTTTTGCCAACCAGTTTGTTCTCGATGCGGTCAAGAAGGTGCTCGACTTCGGGGTGCCCACCGGTTTTCACGTTCCGCAGGAGGCCGATCTCGCCGAGACCCTGACGCGGTTCCTGCCCTGGATCGGAACATGGTGGTTCTGCCGCAACCAGGACGAGGCCATGCGAGAAGTGCTCTCTTGGGCTCGCCGGAGCGGCAAAAAGAACGAGATCCTCACTCTCGGCGGGGGTGCTCGGCTCGGGGTCGGAGCCTGTCTGGGCTACGACTGCGGCGAGGCCGCCGTCTGCGAAATCTCGAGCTGGAACGGCGATCGCATCGTCGATGAAATCCGCGACCGTGCCGCCACGACAGCCGCCGTTGTGGTCGAGCCTCTGATGACCCGTTTTGGTCTGATTCCATTGGAAACCGAAACGTTGACTGCGATCTCCGACGTGTGCCGCGAGGTCGGGTCGTTGCTGATATTCGACGAGCGGGTCTCGGGTTTCCGCCTCACCCGTGGCGGCGCCGCCGCCTGGACCGGATTGACACCGGATGCCGCGGTCTATGGTTCAGCCCTTGGTGGCGGCTTTCCCATCGGCGCGGTCGGCTTCCACGCCGAGCGAACCGACACCGATCCCGGCGGCGGCGAGATCCTCGCCACCCCACACTCGGTGTCGCTGGCGGCCGCCGAGGCCGTCCTCTCCATATTGAAGAACAACACCACCTACGACCGGCTCGAGCAAAGGGCGGCCCAGCTGGCCGACGGCATCCTCAATCTGGCCGACCGATTCAACCGAACCATCGTCGTCAATCGCGTCGGTTCGGTCTTCGCGCTCTATGTCGGGGTCAAGAAGGTCTCCTCCGGAACGATGGCCCGGCGCGCCGACGCCGATGCCTACCGCCGGCTGGTGAGCGGGTTGCGTGACGAGGGCGTGCTGTTTCCCCCGGCCCAGGGTGGGACCGGCTTTGTCTCCAGCGCCCACGGCGCCAAGGACATCGAGGAGACTCTGGCCGCCTTCGAACAGGTCTTCTTGAGGTTCCACCAAGAGGATCTGCCCTGACGGGTGGGCTGAACGATGGCCCCTTCGCAGAATGTTGAAGTCCGACCGTCCGGAGACGAGCCCACCCTGCTCGTCGGTCTGGTGTGTTCCGGCGCGATCCGGCCCGAGGTCGAGGATCATCTCGATGAACTCGAACGGCTGGTGGACACCGCCGGCGGACGGGTCGTCGGGCGCCTCGTCCAGGAGCGTCCGGCGCCCGATCCCGCAACCCTCGTAGGCTCGGGTTTTGTCACCAAGATTTCGAATATGGCCGCCGATCTCGAGGTTCAGTCGGTGGTCTTCGATGAGGATCTAACGGCGTCGCAGATCCGCAACCTCGAAAAAGAAATGCCCGAAAAGACAAAGGTCCTCGATCGGGCGGCCGTGATTCTCGACATCTTCGCCGCCCGCGCCCGATCGCGCGAAGCCCGGACCCAGGTCGAGCTCGCCCAGTTGAACTATCTCCTGCCGCGGTTGACCCGGCGATGGAGCCACCTGTCCCGCCAGACCGGCGGCATCGGGACCCGCGGCGTGGGTGAGACACAGCTCGAGATCGACCGCAGGCTGGTGTCCAAGAGAATCGCTCAGCTCAAGGGCAAGCTCGCGATCATTGAACGAGATCGCCGTCTGCGTCGGGATCGGCGGCGGGATCTGCCCTCGGTGGCGTTGGTCGGCTACACCAATGCCGGCAAATCGAGCCTCTTCCGTCGATTGGCAAAGGCCAAAGTCCTGGTCGAGGACCGCCTCTTCGCGACCCTCGATCCGCGGGCGCGACGTGCCTCTCTCGGGCAGGATGTGACGGCGGTCATGACCGACACCGTGGGTTTCATCCGCAAGCTCCCGCACGATCTCGTTGCTCCGTTCAGGTCCACCCTCGAAGAAGCGGTGGACGCGGACCTCGTGCTCCATGTGGTGGATGTCGCGCACCCCGCGTGGGAGGAACACCTTCTGGTCGGAGACGAAGTGCTCGACGGGTTGGGTGTTGACAGGGAGCGAGAGCTCATCGTGCTCAACAAGATCGATCTCGTCGCCGGCCGACGTCCCTTTGCGCCGGGCGGACGACGTGCCGTTGCGGTGTCGGCGGCGACCGGTGAGGGACTCGGCGGTCTTCGGTCGGCCATCCGAGGCTCACTTCTCAGCGGTCCCGGGGTGGTGATTCTCCGAGTGCCCCTCGAAGAGGCGGAGATGGTCCAGCGCGCCGTGAACCTGCCGCATCAGCTCGCACGGCGATTCCGCGAGGACACGGTCGAGTTGGCCGTGCGGGTGGATGCCTGGAGGCTGGCCGAAAGTGGTCTCGACAGCTACCGGGTGACCGACTGGGGCCCCGTTTCTGATGGAGGACAATGATGCCCATCTACGAGTTTCTCTGCGCCTCGTGCAACCGGATCTTCAGCTTCCACTCCTTCAAGGTCGATCCCGACAAGGTGCCGACGTGCCCCAAGTGCGGCGCCGTGGATCTCGGGCGGGTTCCCTCGCGATTCGGTGTCGGTGCGGCTCAGAAGTCCGGGTCCGGGGCCGACGGGGGCGATCTCGACGATCCCCGTCTCGAGCGCGAGATGATGAAACTGGCGTCCGACCTCGAGGGGATGGACGAGAATGATCCCCGGCAGATGGCCGCTGCGGTGCGAAAGATGACCGAACTCGCCGGCGAGCCCGTGACCCCGGCCATGGAAGAGATGATTCGCCGCCTCGAGGCCGGCGAGGATCCCGAGCGCATCGAGGAAGACCTCGGCGACGCCATCGAGAGTGAGATGGGCGACGAGGGCGGCGGAGGATTCGGCGGCGCACCCCCCACGAGGGACGAGGGCCTCTACCCGATGTAGGTGGGGTTCTGAGGGTTTCCTGGCATGACATAGTGCGAGGCGCGCCGCGCTGCCGGAGGGTCGGTGCCGGCACAATGTCAAGCCCGGCACGGCCCCGGTGGAGGCCAATTCCGTGGGTCTTCATGAGAACGCGGACTCGGTGCCTGGCATCCAACATTGTTCGCTGCGAACAATGTTGCGTGCCTGCGCACCGCTCCCATCGCGCCTCAGGAAACTATGGACTTGTCCTGGACGTTCTCGACCGCATCCACCCATCCTTCACCGTCTTCCACGCATCCGGCGCCATCCAGGCGAGGAAGTAGATTGCCATCGCCCACGATGTGAGGCCGTAGAGCAGCTCGAAGGACAGACCCTTCTGGTTGATCAGGTGAAGGGCGAAGATCGCGGTGTTGAGTCCCATCCAGGCGGCGGTCGGTCCCCATCGGCCGCGGCCGAGCGGCACCAGCAGCAACATGACCCAGTAATAGCAGGTGAGAACCACCACCGCGAAGGCGACGGCTATTCCCAGAACAGCCGCTTCGTGGATCTCGAGCCGCCACGCCGCCGCAGCGACAACGCCGAGGAAGAGGATGGTGGTGAGCAGCAGAACCGGCCGCCTTTCGCTCTGGAGACGGGTCATCTTCGCCTGCCAGTGGACCCACGGCTCGGGCAGGCGGAAGTCGACGTCGTCGCGGCGCATGGTCGCCCGATCGTAGAGCAGGAGATTTTTGAACCCAACGTTGTTGGTCAGCCAGGTGCCGTGGTGTTTGGAGAGGTTCCATTTGAAATCGGACCACGCGCGGGGGCCGGTTCCGGTGAGGCTGCCGGCGGCGAGGCAGAGCACCACACCGGCCGTGAATCCCAGGGCCAGCCGGCGGAACCAGGCGATGGAGTTGCCCGCCACGAGATGCCGTATGGCGATCACCGCAGGGCCGACGAGAAAACCGCCGGGAAAAACCCGGACCATGGTGGCATAGGCAATGAGACCGCCGGCGAGCCCGAAGCTCTTCCTCTTGAGCAGACAGATGGCCACACCCACCGCGGCCAACCAGTCCTGACGAAGGAAGGCGCCGCCGACCCAGTCGAATCGCCACGGATAGCCGAGACCGAAGATGATGATCGCGAGGCAACCAATGCGAGAGCCGAAGGTGCGGAAGATCATCACGAACATCCCGCCGAGCAGGATCGGGTCGAGCCAGGCAAGGGCCTTCAAACTCGTGTCCGATGCTGCCGGCCATCGGGAAAAGACCCGGGCGACAAAGGTCCAGGTCGGGGTCGGGTTGTAGCCGTGGTCCTTGCGAATTTTGGTGATATAGCTATAGCGGTTGAACTCGAGGAAATAGCGGGTGTCCTCGCGAAAACTCTCCCAACGTTCGTCGGAGAAGCGGTCGCGGACCTCGTTCATGTGATTGACCAGCGACCCCACCCTGACCACCTCGTTGGTCCTCAGATCGCGGGTGTGGGACTGGATGGCGTGATCGAGATCGAGTTCGCGCTCGGCGGCCAGGGTGGCGACGTAGATCCCGTCGTAGCCGACCTCGGGGAAGTACTTGGATCCGAGAAAGTAGTGGAATTGCTCCCAGTGGTGGACCATCGCCCCGCTGTGGAACTGGCCGAAATTGGTGTAGGCGAGAAGCGCGACAACGGCCATCACCCCGAGGAGCTGGCCGGCCTGATTCGGTTTCAGATCTCCCGGTCGCTTGTGGCGCCAGACGATCAGAAACAGCGCCAGAAGACTCAAGCCGCCCTTGATCCACAACTCGGTCGTCAGTTGCATGGCCACAGATTATCAGGTAGGTGGATTTGTCGCCTGTGGAATCGCGATGGGAGGGGTGCGCAGGCTCCGCTCCCATCGCGTGTCTGGGCGGTCAGCTCAGGCGGCGAGGATGCCCTTTTCGGCGGTGCGCCGCAGCACCAGAATGTCGACCTCAGGTGGTGCTCCGAGACGGAGCGGCACTGCGCCGACACCGATGCCGCGCGAAACGTAGAGTGTCGCGTCGCGTTGGCGATAGGGTCCGGCGATGTAGCGGCTCTGGAATCGGGCGACGTTGAGGTTGCGCTGGTTCAGCGCGATCTGTCCGCCGTGGGTGTGACCGGCGAGCGTCAAATGAGCGCCGGCAGCCGCCGCGTCGTGCCAGGTCCGGGGCTGATGACTGAGACAGAGCCGGAAGGCGGTGGGGTGGCGACCGAGCAGGGAGAAATCCGGCGCCCGACCGAGGGTCGCGTTGACGTCCTCGAGTCCGATCAGGGCGAGCTCGGCATCGCCGCGTCGAAGCACTCTGGCCTGGTTGACCAGGGGGGTGATCCCGGCTTCGACCAGCGCCCGCTCGGAAAGCCTGGGGTCGAAGTAGTGGTCGTGGTTGCCGAGGATGCCGAAGACGCCGAGCGGCGCCGAAATCCCGGAGAAACCCTGGACGAAGCGGTCGGCGTCGGACGGGCGTCGATCCATCTGGTCGCCGGTGAAGACCACCAGATCTGGTTCCAGGTTGGTGACCATGTCCGCCACCCGAGCCATCCGTTCGGCCGGCATATAGGGCCCGGCGTGAACATCGGAGACCTGAGCGATCGTCAGCCCATCCCACTCGGACGGCAACTGGGGCAGCTCGAGGGTGGTGTGTTGCAGCCCGGGCAGATCGAGAGCGCCGGCGAGACCGTACCCGGCGAACCCGGTGGATCCTGCCGCTCCGAGCGACACACTGCGGATGAAACTTCGACGAGTCAGCATGTGGAGATTTCCGCCCGTGGTGATCGGCACGTCACGGGCGGACGTCGATTATAACAGTACGGCCGGACGGCTATTCCGTGAGCGGGGTTACAATGCACCGTCCACAAAGGAGCTTTTCATGACCGACACCTCTGCATCGGGTGCCCTGACCCCCCAGCCGTCACCGGCTTATCGTTGGCTCGTCCTTGTCGTCATCAGTGTGGCGATGTTCGGCAACTACTACGTCTACGATTCCATCGCACCCATCGCCGACATCCTCAAGTCGGAGTTGGGCTTCTCCGACACCCAATACGGTTGGCTTTTTTCCATCTACAGCGCGGCGGCGGTCTTCGTCTTGCTCATCGGCGGCGTCATCATCGACAAGTACGGGACGGTCAAGTCGACCATCGTCTTTGGAGCAATCTGCACCTTTGCCGGCATCCTGATGGCCACCACCTCGAGCTACTGGGTAATGTTGTTGGCTCGTCTTCTCCTCGGCCTCGGATCCGAGCCGCTGATCGTCGCCATCACCTGCGCCCTCGCCAAGTGGTTCAAGGGCCGGGAGCTCGGTTTTGCCTTCGGTATCAATCTGACCATCGCCCGCCTCGGATCCTTTTCAGCCGACTGGATGCCCACCTGGGTCCCGTCTGCGTTTGAGGGCTGGCGGGGCCCGCTGATCATCGCGGCTGCGATCGGAACGCTTTGTGTGATTTCGGCCATTATCTATGGAGTCCTCGAGGCGCGAGCGAATCGCCAATACGGTCTTGGCGAGGCGGGTGAGACCGACCGCCTGGTGCTTTCGGATCTCTTCAAATTCACCAGATCCTACTGGTTCGTTGTCGCGCTGTGCGTCACCTTCTATTCGGCGATCTTTCCGTTCCGGAGTTTCTCGATAAAATTCTTCATCGAAGCCTGGGAGATGACCCGGGCGGTGGCCGGTCAATACAACAGCGTTCTGCCTTTGGCTGCCATGATCGCCACCCCGCTCTTTGGGCTCTTTGTGGACAAAGTGGGCAAACGGGCGCTCTTCATGGTCTTCGGATCAATCCTGATGATGCCGGTCTTTTTGATGATGGCCTACCAGGTCGCACCGCTCGTGGTTTCGGTTGCGATGATGGGAATTGCCTTTTCGTTGATCCCCGCGGTGATGTGGCCATCGGTTGCCTACATCGTTGACGAAAAGCGGCTCGGGACGGCGTATGCGGTCATGACCCTGGTGCAGCAGATCGGAGTCTGGGCAATGCCGCTGGTCATCGGGTTCCTCAACGATCACTTCCAGGCGAGCGCCGAGAACCCTGCCGGCCACAATCCCGGCATGTGGGCTTTCAGTATTCTCGGATTCCTTGCTCTCTTCTTTGCGGTCATGCTTCGCCGGGAAGAGACCGGCCCCAACGCGCACGGCCTCGAGACCATCAAGGCGGGCTCGAAAAGTTAACCAAAAGAAAAAGCGGCCGCTTGCGGCCGCTGGTTTTCTTTGTCAGTCATTTGAACGCACGGCGGGTGAGCCCGCAGTGCGTTCAAATTACTTTTTGAACAGGGCGTCGAACGCCGCCCTCGGATCGTTCGATTCTCGACCACTTCCACCACTTCCACCGCTTCCGGGTTCGGGTCCCTTCTTGATCCCGAGATCGCGAACCGCCTTGGGCTGGAAGTGCTCGCACTCGTTGGCTTTGGTTTTGGACTCAACGCGCGCTTCGAGCACCTTGCGGCATTCGAACCGTGCACCGGTGTCGAAAAAATTGCAGTTGGAGCAGCTGTGCAGCGGTGATTGACAGCCGGGGCAGGTGGTGTCGGCGGCAACCGAGATGTTGACCAGATCGCGGCCACACCGGGCGCACCTGAATGAAACCGATGTCGGCGCTCCGAGTCCGCGGCCGCGCGGGCCGTCGTCGTAGTTTCGCGGCCCGCTCGGTTTGGGCCGCTGTGGTTTGGGTTCGCGGTCGCGGTCGCGGTCGTCGTCCTGATACCCGCGATGGCGATATTTCCTATCGCTCATTGAGTTGACTCCTTGGTGTTCATCATAGCGTTTTCTTCGATCCCGATCCCGATCCCGATCCCGATCCCGCATCGGTCGAATCGGGATCGGGATCGGGATCGACTGAAGGCTGCCCGCTTTTTGTTTACCGAGTCGCTCCGACCCAGACCGGTGAATGATTGGCGCCGAGGGTTGTGAGTTGGTGCGGCACTCCGTTGGCGTCCGTGATGTAGATCTGCGGGTCGCCCGTGCGGTCCGACTCGAAGGTGATCATGGACCCTTCCGGCGAGAAACAGGGTGATTCGTTGTTGCCGGGTGCTCCGACGACCTTTCGATCGGTGGTCACGACATCGATCGTGGCGATCTGGAAGGTGCCCTCGTCGCGGGTGGTGCACGAAAGCCGGGTGCCGTCGTAGGCCCAGGTGGCCTCGTCGTGGAAGAGGCCGCCGAAGCTCAGTCGACGCACATTGCTGCCGTCGGCATCCATTAGGTAGAGCTGAGGGCTGCCCGACCGGGTGGATGTGAAGGCGATCTGGCGTCCGTTCGGGGCCCAGGCGGGCTGGGTGTCGATACCGCGGGCGGTCGTCAGTCGTTGCGCCTCGCCACCGTCGATCGGCAGTGTGTAGATGTCGACGTTGCCTTCGAGGCTCGAGGCGAAGGCGACCGTCCGTCCGTTGGGCGAGATGGAGGCCGATGAGTTGACCCCGCCCTCGTCCCACAGAAGCTTGAGATACCCCTCCTGGGGCGTCAGAAGATAGAGCGCCGGAGTGCCGCGAAGATACGAGGTGAAGACGAGGTGCTTGCCGTCCGGAGACCATGTGGGAGCCAGCGCCAGGGAGTTGTGTTTGGTCAGTTGCTTCTGGTTCTCGCCGTTCCAGTCCATGACCCAGAGTTCGGATTCCCCGGTCCGATTGGAGATGAAGGCGATTCGAGACAGAAAGGGCCCCTGGCGGCCGGTGAAGACCTGGACGAGGTCATTGGCCAGTGTGTGGGCCACAACCTGGGAGGCGGAGATGCCGGCCCGGTAGCGCTTGGCAAATGCGAACTCACCCGAGACCAGATCGACCAGGCGAGCCTCGACGACGAGCTGACCACCGGCGCGGACCACCGTCCCGCTGAGCAGGAACTGGGCGCCGATGGAGCGCCAGCGTTCGTTGAGGACTTCCGGTCGCGGGTCGTCCTCGACCAGGGCGTAGAGCCGCCGCTCGACGATGGCCATTGGGGCCGCCGCCGCGAGATCGGCGTCAAGGGTCTGTTGAAAACCACGCGCGGCGTCCGCCGGGGTTCCCGGCAGGACCATCAGCGGCGGTGTGGCGACGGCGACGCGGCGCAGACCGGGCTGGGTGATCTCGATGTAGATCTCGTCCTGGGCAACGGCGACGGACGCCAAAAGAATCGTAAGAAGACACAAGATCGTGGTTCGCATGGGTCACTCCGAATAGGTCAGGTGGACCGTGAGGCTCGATTTGCTGTACGCGGGCGGCAGCGGGGGCAGAGGGTTCGTGGCATAGAGCGAGCGCAGGGCGGCGCGGTCGAAGGACGAGTTGCCCGAGCTCGATTCGAGCTCGATTCGACTGAGCCGTCCCTCGCGGTTGATGGTGAAGCGGACCCGCGCCCGGGTGTCGGCCGGGACGACCGGCTTGTACCAGCGAGCCTCGATGAGGGCCAACATCCGTTGAACATAGTAGGCGAAACGGAAATCGGACGGGATGCCCGGGATGTCTTGTTTATTGCCACCGTCCACTGACAATCCGCTGCCGCCGCCGGCGGCGGGCACCGGTGTCGGTCGAGGGGTTGCCTTCTGGTCGGGGGCGGCCATGGCGTTCTCACTCGTCTGCGGGACCGGTGCCTCGACGGGCGGCGCCGTCGCCACGGGTTCCGGCACCGTCGGCTCGGGCTTGGGGACGGGAGTCTCCTTCTCAGGAGCCTGGGTGGGCTTGGCCGCCGGTGCGGCGGGTCGACGCTGTCGTCGGGGAGGTTCAGGCTGGACGATCTTCA
>RCNG010001334.1_pt1 | contig 12245 bp, 10 predicted proteins | sample 2041371 | NCBI WGS metagenome assembly RCNG01 (sample SAMN09708227, study PRJNA481090) | Marine sediment metagenome, whole genome shotgun sequencing project. | biome: marine sediment; feature: ocean; material: sediment; isolation source: Sewage treatment plant 1 marine sediment (STP1) ... | reverse complement strand
ACCGCCGCCGTGATGTCGGCGGGGTTGCTGGTCGCTGGTTTTACGCTGGTGCTTGCCCCGTGGACGGCGCGCAACTGGCAGCACTTTCATCGTCTGGTGCCGATGCAGACCCTTGGTGGTTATCATTTGTACCTCGCCGTTGCCGGCCCCTCCTCCGATGAGAAAGGCGCCGCCGCAGGCGATGTCGCGACCGATGCCGACTACCTGCACCGCGGGCTGCGGGCGATGGCCGGCCGGCCGTTGTTCGTGCTGCGAGAGATGGCCAACCGGCTCTGGCGGATGTGGTTCTGGACCCACTCGGGCCGGTTTCCCGGTCTACTGGCGATGGTCAATCTGGTCCTTCTGGCTGCGGCGCTAGGGGGCATCGTGATTACCCGTCGCCGCTGGCGACAGCTTCTCGTACTCTATGTCGTGATCATCTACTACATTGCTTTGCACAGTGTTCTTTTTGCCATCTTTCGCTACCTGATGCCGGTGGTACCCGCCCTGATCACCTTCGCGGCGGCCGCCGGATGGGGGGTGGTCGACCGGCTGCGGCGACGGCAGATGGAGATGTGCGAGTGACGGCTAGCCCCCATATCTCACCAGGTTCCGTTGCGAGGGCGGCAGAGGTTTCGGTGGTGCTACCGGTCGGTGGCCCGCACGCTGCGCTCGAGCGCTGTCTGGAGAGCATCGCCAATCTCGATCCGCCGCCGGGCGAGGTGGTGGTGGTCCTCGATGGGGTCGAGACCGACCTGCCGCCGGCGGCGGAGGAAATCGGCGTACGGGTGGTGCGGCTCGCCGAGCGATGCGGTCCGGCGGTCGCGCGGAACCGGGGCGCGGCCGTCGCTCGCGGCTCGCTCCTGTTCTTCGTAGACAGCGATGTCGAGCTGCCCGCGGTAACGGTCGGCCGTGCCCTGTCGGCGCTGGCGTCCGATGAGCAGCCGGCGGCGGTCATCGGATCCTACGACGACGCGCCGGCCGATCCCGGTCTGATCTCGCAGTACCGCAACCTGCTCCACCACTGGGTTCACCAACAGGCGCGCGGTGAGGCATCGACCTTTTTTGGAGCGTGCGGCATCATCCGGCGCGAGGCATTCGACGAGGTTGGTGGATTCGACGAGCGCTTCGCCCATCCGTCGATCGAGGACATCGAGCTTGGCGGTCGCCTTCGCCGTGCCGGCTACCGCATCCGCCTGGACAAGGACCTCCGTGTGACTCACCTCAAACGCTGGCGGGCGCTTGAGATGCTGCGCACCGATTTGTGGCGGCGGGCTGTGCCGTGGACCGAGCTGATGCTCGCCGAGGGTGAGCTGCTCGACGATCTCAACCTGCGGCGGCGCGACCGGGTGAGCGTGGCCCTCGCGTGGACGATCCTCCCGGCGGTGATCGTCGGCTGCTGGTGGCCTCCTCTGTGGGGTGCGGCCGCGGCGGCGGCGCTGGCGTTGCTGGTGCTCAACCGAGGTTTCTACAGGTTTCTTCGCCGCCGCCGCGGCACGGTCTTCGCGCTGGCGGCGCTGCCGTGGCACTGGCTGTACCTGCTGATCTGTGGCGCCGGGTTCGCCATCGGTTGGCTGAGGCATGCGCTTGGGCGGGGCATGGAACCGGGAAGATGATTCGACGTACCGGACTCGCGGGTGTGGTCTCGGGCCGGGAGACGGCGCGCGGGGCGGTGTTCATGCTCGGCGCCGACGCCTTGGTGCTGCCCACCGGTGTGCTCACTCTCGCCTACCTCACCCGCCGACTTGGTCCGGACGGCTATGGCGCCTTCGCCCTGGCGGTCGCGGTCGTGGTGACAGTCGAGTTCGGTATCACCGCCCTGGTGTCGCGGGCGACGGTGTACTTCGTCAGCGCCGAAGGGGATCCGGCGCCGGTCGCAGCCGCCGCCTCGCGACTCCGGTTAGGCCTCGACCTGGCGGCGGCTGCGGCGATGTGGCTGTTTGCGCCGGCGATCGCCGGCTACCTCGGAGAGCCGTCACTCGCCTGGATCCTGCGGCTGTTTGCGGTCGACGTGCCGCTTTACGGATGGGCGCGATCGCGGCGTGACATCCTCGTCGGAAGGGCGCGCTTCATGCAGGCGGCCGCCGGCAGCGTCGGTCGCTGGGTCTCACGGTTGCTGCTCATTGTGGTGTTGGTGGAGGCGGGGATGGGGGTGCGGGGCGCCGTGCTCGGTAGCATTGGCGCCTCGCTGGTGGAGGCCGCGATCGACCGTACGGGCTTCAGACTGCGGACGGGCCAGGCGTTTTCGGTGGGCCGCATCTTCGCCTTTGGGCTGCCGCTGTTCCTCGCCACCATGGCGACGCTGGTGGTCAACCGGCTCGATCTGTTCATGCTCAAGCTGCTCGGCACATCCACTGCCGATGCCGGCGCCTTCGCCGCGGCGCAGAATGCGGCCCTCACTCTGGGCATTGTCGGCGCCGCGCTGGCGCCGGTGGTGCTCGCAAATCTGAGTCGCGCGCGGATCGCGGATGACAGCGCTGCAGCCGAGCTGACGGTCCGCAACGGTCTCCGTGCAGGGCTCCTGTTGTTGCCCTGGGTCGCCCTGCTGTCGGCGTCAGCCGGCGAGGTGGCGCCGCTGCTCTTCGGACCTGGGTTTGCCGCCGCTACCGCGGTGCTCGCATTGCTGGTCTTCGAGGGATGGGCGATGGTGGTGCACGCACTGTCAGCGGTGATGCTGGCGGCTGCCGGCAGAAGCCGGTCCCTCCTCCTCCTCAGCCTGCCGCTGCCGGTGCTGGCCGGCGCCGGCCTCGCCTTGGCCATCCCCCGCTGGGGCATGATCGGCGCTGCGGCGGTGACGGTGATGGTCAGCGTCATCGGTGCGCTGGCTGTGGCCTGGTCCGCCACCCGCGCCTGGCACGCCCGGCCGCCGCTGGCCAGCTCGGTGCGTGGCCTGGCGGTCGCAGGGGTGATCGCAGTCGTCGCCACCATCTGGTCGACCCCGGGTCCGGCGGTTCTCCTCAAGCTTGGCCTGCTCGGTGTCACCGCCGCGTACCTGTTGGTGGTGACCGGCGCCGTCAGCCCGGGCGAGCTGCGCGCCGCCCTCGCGAGCCTGCTGGCGATGCCGGCCGGTGAGGAGGAACGGGAATGAGGGGTGCTTCGGACCACGCTGCGTGGTTGCTCGCGGCGGCGTCCGCTGTCATGATCAAACCCAAGATGAGTGATTCTTGCCGGCGATCTGCACCAAACTCTTGCGCTCTGGCTGAGCGAAAATGCTCCTCATACCGACGGGTATGCGTCCGCTTTTCGCAAGCACCAGAGCATCAAGATCTTGGCACATCTCTTCCGGCAGAATCGCTCATCTTGGGTTACGGATGTCGGTGACGAGATGGACCGGATCGAACGCCTCCTGCTGAAGATGCCGTGGGTGGGGCGTGCCTACGCGCGCCGGGCGGCGACCATCAAGCGCACGACCTGTTTGGTGCTTGCTCGCTTCGGTCTGCTGAAACCGGTGACTTTCGTCCAGTGGCTGGTGACCGCGGGCTGTAACTTCACCTGCGAGTTCTGCGAGGCCTCCGCCGGCCCTCCCGGTCCGGACGAGTTAACCACTGCCGAGGCCACCGCCATGATCGACGACCTCGCGCAGATGGGGGTCCGGCGGTTGGTCTTTTCCGGCGGTGAGCCATTGATCCGAAAAGACCTGCTCGACCTCGCCGAGCATGCCGCCGCCAAGGGCCTCAAGCTCGGACTGGTGACGAACGGATTCCTGGTGCCGGCGCTCTGGCACCGCATCGAGCCGTTGCCGCTGTATCTGTACTTTACGAGCCTCGACGGGCCCATGGGGTACCACGATGCGGTGCGCGGAACTGGGTCATTCGAGCGGGTGTTGGAAGGGCTCGACCTGGCCGCCTCCAAGGGCGTCCCCGCGCGCATGATCAACACGGTCGTCCGCGCCGACAACCTGAGCATGCTCGCCGAGATGAGGGAGATTGTCCGCGAATCCGGCGCCAATAGCTGGCGCCTGACGCCGGTGGCAAATGTCGGCCGTGCATACGGCGACACCTCGAACGCCCTGGATGGCGAGGGCCTCCGGGAAGTCGTCGCCTTTCTACGCGAGACGCCGGCATCGTTGAATGCAGACCTCGGTGAATCGCACACCTACGTCGGTCAGCTTGACGGCGGCATGCCGGTGGGCAAGCCCTTTTTCTGCGGCGCCGGGCTGACGCGTGCATCGATCATGGAGGACGGTTCGGTCCTCGGCTGCCACCAGGTCTACGACACCCGGTTTGCCGAGGGTAATGTCAAGGACCGTCCCTTTTCGGAAATCTGGAGGACCGAGTTTGGTCGCTTCCGGGCGCCTGTCGAGCACCAGTCGTGTGCTGGATGCGAGCACCAGGCCGCATGCCGAAGCGGCTGTTGGGCGGAGATGGCGATCGACGAGCACTGCGCCAAGCCGGTGTGGAACGATCAGGGGACGCGCCTGCCGGTGGTTTCCCTCGGCCCGGAATCGAGCTCCTGAAAATGCCGGAGGCGGTCGCCGAGCCCTTCGGAGCCGTGAGTCTGCGCATCGGGGGTCTCGCCAAGCGGTTGATCGCCCTGCCGCGGTGCCGACGGCTGCTGCACGCGGAGCTTGGCTCCTCGACCGGCGGCGCTGATTATCTGGGAGAAGGCGAGAGCCTGGGCTGGCTCGAGGAACTGCACGGTTGTCAGGCGAGGCGTCACGGCCACCGCGCGCTCGGGGCGGCCGTAGCTGACGTCCGGCGACGGGTCGGCGATCGTACCCTCTATCTCGAGCTGAACCGGCTGCTCGGCGGGTTGGCGCCCGGTGGGGGGTTTTGGACCGTCCCCTGGGTCCGTCAGCTCGTCGATCTCGCCTCCATCGGCAGCCGCCGATTGCAGTCGATTGAGGGGGTTTTCGGTCGTAAAGTGAGGCATCACGGCCTGGTTGGTGAGCATGGCGCCGACCGGCGGACCGCCGAGGAGTTTTACGACGAGCTCTACCTTCCATACATTCGATCGCGGCACGGTGAGTCCGCCCATCCGCGGTCGCGCCGCGAGGTGCTGGCGGCGATTCGCCACGGCTTTGTGCTCAAGGTTCTCCACGACGGCGCATGGATTTCCGGCGGGGCCTGTCGGGTGACGGCGAACACCGTCAGTGTCGTCGCCTACGGTGCGCGGGGCGCGCCCGAAACCGCGCTCGAGCTCGGTGCCGTGTCGGCGGTCAACTACTTCCTGCTCGAGTGGGCGAGAGCGTCCAGACTCCGGTGGGTTGACCTCCTGCGCAGCCGGCCGCACGACCAAGACGGGGTCTTCGAGCACAAGCGGCGGTGGGGGGCCGAGCCGGTGATCGATGCCTGGCCGCACACCGCTCTGTGGGTCTACCCGCCAAGCACCGGGCAGCCCGAACCACCCTCGGCCGGTCTGCTGGTCGCCACCGAGACGGGGCTGCGCCGGCTCGACGCTCTCCTCGCAGACCGGCGGCCGGCTGTGGGGACAGAGGGCTGAAGATGTGTGGGATCTGTGGCGTGGCCGGCGACGTTGCCGAAATGCCGGACCTGCGCGCTCGGCTCGTACGGATGACCCGTAGCCTGACACACCGAGGACCGGACAGCGAGGGGCTGCTGGTCCGGCCGGGGGTCGGTCTGGGTGTCCGCCGGTTGGCGATCGTCGATCCGGTCGGTGGGGATCAACCCATCGTGAACGAGGACGAGTCCATCGCGATCGTCTGCAACGGGGAAATCTACAACGCTCCTGAGCTGCGGACCGAGCTCGAGGGGCGGGGCCATCGTTTTCGCACCGGCTCCGACGTCGAGGTGATCCTCCACCTGTACGAGGAGCGGGGGATCGACTGCGTGCACGCGTTGCGCGGCATGTTTGCAATCGCCCTGTGGGATGGCCACGCCCGCCGGCTGGTGCTGATCAGGGACCGGCTGGGCATCAAGCCGCTGCACTATGCGGGCATCGGAGATGGACTCGTCTTCGGCTCCGAGCTCAAGGCCATTCTCGCCAGCGGCCTGGTCGATCGGAGCTTCGAGCCGGAGGCAGTCCGTGACCTCTTCAGCTTCGGTTTCGTCCTCACACCGCGCACGCTCGCGGCCGGGATTCTCCGGCTTCCCCCCGGACATCTACTGGTCTTCGCCTCGGGTCGGTCGGTGGTGCGCCGGTACTGGGAGCCGTCCTTTCCCGATCGAGAGTCCTTCGAGCACGGCGGCTCGGACGACGAGTTGGTCGAGGCCTTTGCCGCAAAGCTCGAGGAGACGGTCGCTGTTCACCTGCGAAGCGATGTCGAGGTCGGTGCGTGGCTGAGCCCTGGTCTCGACTCGAGCGCGGTGGCGATGCTGGCCGCAGACCGGCTCGACCACCCGCTGCAGACCTTCTCGATCGCCTTCGACGATCCGGCGATCGACGAGGTCGGAGCCCTGGGCACCCTCGCGGACAACGAGGGCGCCAGATACCGGGGTCGCCGCGTCCGATGTGGGCCCAAGGACCTCGCGCGGATCGACGAGGCGGTCTGGCACAGCGAAGCGCCGAGCCTGTCGCTGATCGAGATACCTCGGATGATCCTGGCGGAAGCCGCGGCGCGGGAGGTCAAGGTGGTGCTCACCGGAGAGGGAGCGGACGAGGTGCTCGGCGGCTACCGGTGGTACCACGGAGAGAAGGTCTTCGGGCCGGTTGCCGCCTTGCCCCGATGGCTCCGCCGATTGGGGGCGCTCGGCCCGATCGGCCGGCGATTTCGCCCAGGGGCCGCGCGCCTGCTCGAGGCGCCGGCGTCCATGGACCTCGAACGGTTTCGAGCTATGGTGGCCCCGCGGGACTGGCCGGTCGGCCGAGAGCTGCTGAGCGAAATCGGCCGCGGCGATCCGGCGCCGGCCCTCGACCCACCTCCACCGTCCGACTTCGAGCGCTGGCATCCATTCTGCCGGCTGCAATACCTCGACCTGCGGGTCCGCCTGCCCGATCTCATCATTCATACCCTGGACCGAGCGACGATGGCCCGGTCGCTCGAGGCCCGGGTCCCGTTCCTCGATCATGAGCTGGCCGAAATGTGTTTCCGCTTGCCGCCGTCGATCAAAATGAGGGGGCTGCAGGAAAAGTACGTCCTGCGCAAGGCGATGGCTGGGAGGCTGCCGAGGCCGATCATCCGACGTGGGAAACAAGGTATGGAGACCCCGGTCGCCGCCTGGTTCCGCGGAGAGATCCCCGAGGTGGTGGCCGAGGCTTTGAGCCCCTCGTCGCTGCGCTCGGCGGGTCTGTTCGACCGCGCGGCCGTTGGGCGCCTCCTCGAGCGCCACCGTTCGGGGCGGGCCGATCACGGTCGCCAGCTTGCCGGTGTCGTGGCGGTGCAGATCTGGCGGCGACACTTCTTGGAGAGTGATGGATCGGCTCCGGCTGTCTGAGGTTCCGCCTCTGCTGCGGACGCCGGTGGGCCGCTGGCTCCTGATGCGGGCCGCCGTGTACCGGGCGTGGCCGATGCTGCGACTCCTGGCTGTCGCCTGGCGCCGCGTCGCTGTCAGACGAACCCGGGTTGTGGCGGTCGTGGGTTCGCTGGGCAAGAGCACGACCGCGCACGCCGTGTCGACGGTTCTCGGCTCAGGCCGGGAGATGGCGGTCCTCTCCAACCAGTTCGGATTCCTGGCCGCGAAGATCCTCGCCATCCGACCCGGTCAGCCATGGGCGGTCATCGAGGTCGGTGTGTCGGCGCCGGGGCAGATGCGGGCCTATGCCGATCTGATCCGGCCGGACATCACGATCGTCACCAGCGTGGCCGGCGAGCACCTTTCCTCGTTCAAGGACCTCGAGGTCACCCGCGCAGAGAAGGCTGCGATGGTGGAGGCGACCGATCCTGACGGACTGGTGGTGCTCAACTTCGACGACCCGAACGTCCGCTGGATGGCTGGGCGCGCGCGGGCGAGGGTCGTGACCTTCGGCACAGGTGACGACTGCGACGTGCGCGGCAGCGGCGTCAGCGTGCGCTGGCCGCACGGCACCGAGATGACCCTCCGGGCGAAGGGTGAAACCCTCGATCTTCGGACCGGCCTCATCGGCCGGCACATGGCCTACCCGGTCCTCGCCGCAGTGGCCGCGGCAACTGCGGCCGGTTTCGACCTCAATTATGTGGCACGGCGGGTCGAGCGAGTGCAGCCGGTTCCGGGCCGGATGCAGCCGCTTCGGATCAATGGTGGCGCGTGGTTGCTGCGCGATGACTTCAAGGCGGCGGAGGAGTCGTTGTGGGCCGCGATCGAGACCCTGGCGGAGATTCCAGCCGTCCGCAAGACGGTCGTGCTCGGCGACATCGAGGAACCGCGAGGCCCACAGGGCCCGCTGTACGCAGCGCTCGGGAAACGCGTCGCCGAGGTCGCCGACCGGGCCTTTTTCGTCGGCAACTGTGACGACCGCTGGGCGGTCGGAGCGATCCGCGGCGGGATGCCGAGGGACGCTGTCCACAAGTGCGGTTCGCGAATCTCTGAGGTCGCCCGGGAACTCTCTGCCGGTCTCCTCCCTGACGAGGTTGTCCTGATCAAGGGCCGCTCGACGCAGCGGCTCGAACGACTGTCCCTGATGTTGGCCGGCCGGCAGGTGCGGTGCGATCGCAAGCTATGCGACGCGGTGAGTCTGAGCTGCGCGACATGCCCGATGCTGACGAGACCCCATGGCACGACCTGACCAAGCCCGCTACTGGCGAGGTGTTCGCGAGGCGTGGCGCGCACGGCAGCGAGAGGAACTGTGGAGGGATTTCAACGATCGTATGATCTCGCAGCTCGTTGATAGATGGCTCGATGGAGCACCCCGCCAGGTGATCCTCAAGACCGACCTCTTCGAGGAGTCGTGCTCGGACGGTCTCTATGGGGTGCTTTCACGCTGCGGATCGCGGCTGGTGGCCATGGATCTCGCGTCGGCGATCGTTCTCGACGCAAAGCGTCGGCACCCCCTCATCGAGGCGACAGTCGCCGATGTCCAGCTCATCCCGTTCGATGATGAGACCTTCGACCTCATCGTCTCGCCGTCGACGCTCGATCACTTCGACGACTTGGACGAGATGCGGCGGGCACTTGCGGAAATGGTCCGCGTCTTGCGCCCGACAGGCGAGCTCATGATCACTCTCGACAACCTCGACAACCCGGTGTTGCGGCTGAGAAGCTGGCTGCCCTCGCGGTGGATGCGCGCGCTTCGGCTGGTGCCGTACGATGTCGGCCGAAGCTGTGGGCGAAAGAGACTGCGGCGACTGCTCGGGGAGGCCGGCTTCGAGGTTCGGGAGATGACGGCGGTCCTGCATGTGCCGCGGCTTCCGGCGGTCGTCACCGCGCGCGCCCTGACGCGATCCGGACCGCGCGCTCGCGAGCGTTTCATGCGCTGGGCCGGGGCGTTCGAGCGACTCGAAGCGACGCCCTTGAGATCGCTCACCGGCTACTTCGTCGCCGCCCGGGCGGTGAAACCTTAGCGCGACGGCCGACCGCGCGTGGGACGCCCGAAAACCAGCTCATGCGCCGCAAGACCAATCTATGCGGAACGCCGCCAACCCGTGCGCGTAGCGACCAAGTCGTGCTACAACGCTGGTATGGCACATCATCGAATCCTCGTTCATATCTCCCGAAGTGAGCAGCGGGTGCTCGACCCGGATGACGTGTACTTCCTGAGAGCCAGCGGAGGGGAAACCGAAGTCCGCCTGCGTTCGCGCACACCGCTCGTCGACGTCAGGCCGATCGGCGAGGTAGCACCGCTGTTCGAGCCCTTCGGGTTCGTCCGAGTCCACCGCGAGCACGCCGTCAACATCGCCCACGTCCGGCTACTTCGACTGCAAGCCGACGGCAGAGACTGGGAACTCAAGCTCGAACCGCCAGTGAACCGCGTGCTTCCGGTTGCACGCGATCGGCTCACGGCTCTCCGGACGGCACTTGGGGAATCCCCGAGATGATCATCGGGAAGGTAGCCCCCATCTGAGGTTCCGATGACTGTGCGGTCTATTCGTAAACCCGACGGCCGTACAATGAAGCTGTGATGTCAACACAATCAGTCATCCCAAACGATGTCATCGTGGTTGTCGCTGATGTGCTCGGCGGCTACTATTACAGCCACACCCAACTCAACGTGCTTTTCTCTGAGGCCGGGGCGCCTGACGACCCTCCTGATGGAAACTGCGTTAACAAATGCATTGCATGGCTGAAGAGATGCAATACCGACGAGTCGATCGACGCTCTGGAGATCCTCGGCAGTGTTCTCTCGGAGTTCATGGTTCGATCTGAAGACGTAGAAGGGCTTGCTCCCGGACGAGAGAGGATCGAACGTGTTCTCGGCCGAAATGGACTCTCATACGGCACGGGTGGAATCGTTGGTGGCCACGCTCGTGCGCCGGTGAGCAGCCTTCAGAAAGTACTCAGAACCCGTGACATCCCCAGCCTCGAGCGTGAGATTACGCGAGCATTGGCTGCAGTCGAAAAGGACCCTCCCGCCGGCTTGACCGCAGCGTGTGCCCTCGTTGAGTCAACATGCACAGTGATTATCGAGGACGCGGGGCTCCCTCTCCCAAAGAAACAAACGATCAAGGAACTTTGGAAGGTGGTTGCCGACCACCTCGGTTTTGATCCCGCATCTAAGGAAGACCAGGACATTAGGAAGGTGCTTTCCGGGCTCGTTTCTGTCGTGGATGGAGTCGGTGCACTCCGTACACATGCAGGATCCGCCCATGGTCGTGGGCGCAGCCTCTACAAGATCGAGCCCCGGCACGCACGACTCGCTATCCATGCGGCCCACACCCTGTGCACCTTCCTCCTCGAGACCCAGGATCGAATCGACCCAAAGTCGTGATCCACTGTGGATTGATGACATTGGCAAGCAGTCTCAGATTCCCCGAGCTTGGTAAGATTGCCCGATTATGAGAGGCAAGGCACAACTATGACGAAAACCTCCAGCCCTCTGAGTGAGCGGCAGTCCGAATGAGGGGCTTCAGTGCGTGAGGCTCTGGTCAACCTCCGTGAACCGGGGATCACGCGAGACCCGTTGAAGCGGGGTGGCGATGGCGATTGATCTCCAGGAAGCCAACAGTCCCGAGCCGTCAAACCTGGAATGGCCGAGCTTCTTGCCCGACCGGTGTCCGCCGGCCGATGCGACGTCTGCCGAATGCGCTGTCTTGCGCCTGGTCCACAATGACCCGCCGAGCGCAGCCGACTTCCTCCCCTGGTCCGTTGAGAACGGCAAGGTATCCAAGTCCAAGCCCTGCCGGTCGTGTGCTGTCTCTGTTTTCGAGAGGATCGAGGACGTGCGGAAGATGCAGAGGCGGGTCCCCGCCCAGCGGCCCAAGGCGGTAGCGGAGGGCGAGTTGAAGCCGGAGATGGGCGTCACGAAGCCCAGCCCGGTGAAGGAACGATCCCATCGTTCCTGGTGGATCCCGGATGGCCTCGATCCGTCGCCTGTGTTCCGAGTGATCGCTCCGCCTTTCCAGCCAAAGGGGGCGTAATGGCTGACATTTCCTTCCCGCAGATCGGTGACGTCGACCTGGTCGAGGTCTACGAGTTCTGCGACGAACCCGTTCTGTTCAGTTGCAGAGATCGTACTGACCTGCTCTACCTCGCCGTGCTGTCCGAGGAGACAGCCAGCCACAAGACTTGGCTGCTGACGGCCCTCTCGGCTCGACGCTTCTCGCAGCTTCGATCCGGTGCGCTGGGCCTGCACTCGGCGTTCGCTGATGCCGAGCGAGGACAGGTATACAGGGCACGCCTTCCCCGCACTCCTGGCGCCACTCCGACGGTAGAGTGGGTTTCGTCCGCCGACTTGACCAAGGAGGAGCTTCCCTTGGAGGGTGAGCGCCTCGATCCAGTCGAGTTGGGACCTGTTGAGGATGACGCCACAAGTCCGCCTGTGCAGACGGACGGAGGGACAACGGCAGTTGAGCCCCAAGCCGACGCAGCACCCCATCCATCAACCGTATTGCTCGACAACCGGGCACATGGCCGGGTGTTCGATGCCCTTCTGCATGCGCTGGACAGCGCCTCGAACGTCTCCATCCTCACGAGTGACTTCTCCATCTTCGCCTATGAGGCTTTGGGCAAGCCGCTGCAACGGGTGAATCGTGCCCGAGTTCTTCTCTCGCCGACCGCGCCGTGGAACCACGTCCCGCCGCCGGCTGCATCGCTGCTTGGCGGCGAAGAAGAGCGCCGCTACCGCAACCAGTTGACGGCGCCCCACGTGGCCCGCTCCTGTTCGACCTGGATAGAAAAGCAGGTCGAGGTTGCAGGCATCAACGCCCCGGTCCCACATAGCCTCTACATCGTCTCGAACGGCAAGCCACACACGGCGGTCCAAGGGAGTTCGTCTTTCACCGCGCCCGGGCTAGG
>RCNG010001333.1_pt1 | contig 12245 bp, 7 predicted proteins | sample 2041371 | NCBI WGS metagenome assembly RCNG01 (sample SAMN09708227, study PRJNA481090) | Marine sediment metagenome, whole genome shotgun sequencing project. | biome: marine sediment; feature: ocean; material: sediment; isolation source: Sewage treatment plant 1 marine sediment (STP1) ... | reverse complement strand
GTCTTCGATTGCCGGAGCTCTGCTGCATGGGGGGGCGCCCTGAGATGAAATCGACACTGCATTGGGTTCCTTGGCGAGTGGTTTCACTGATTCAGGATAAAAGTATCCAGAACTCCTCTGCAATCAGAAAAACCTGCGAATCCCCGTCTCTGAAGGGTTTCCCGGTCGGCCTAGCGTCCGGCCCCTGAGGCCCACGGTTCGGTTCCCCATCTGATCAATTGACAAATCCCAGACCCGGGTTCGCCGATTTTGTCGCCTCAATACCATTGCGTGGGGTACCCCCGTATCCCAACATGGGTGCAGCAATCACTTTCCGTTTCGGTCCATTTCCAGGACAAGGAGCCCGACGATGAAACGATTCCTGATCGCCACCTGTGCCGTGGCCCTCCTTCTTTCAGGAGCCGCCGCTGTTGCCGCCGACGATACCGCGGCCGGCAAGTGCATGACCTGCCACAAGGAAAAATCCCTCGGTCTGTACAACCAGTGGTACAAGAGCGAGCACGCCAAACACAACGTGACCTGCTTCGACTGCCACAAGGCCGCCGAGGGCGATGTCGACGGCTTCATGCACGAGGGCGCCCTGATCGCGACTCTGGTCACTCCCCAGGACTGCGGCAAGTGCCACGAGAAGGAAGCCCAGCAGGTCAACGACAGCTACCACGCCCACGCCGGGGAGATCCTCGATTCCATAGACGCCTACCTGGCCCACGCCGCGGGTGGCGCTCCGGCCGCGATCGCCGGCTGCGAGAGTTGCCACGGCAGCAAGGTCCAGATCGATCCGAACAGCCCCAACAAGCTGGCCAGGGTCAGCTGGCCCAACAGCGGCATCGGCCGGATCAATCCCGACGGCAGCAAGGGCGCCTGCACCGCCTGCCACACCCGGCATGCCTTCAGCGTCAAGCAGGCCCGGCAGCCCGAAGCCTGTTCCAAGTGCCACCTGGGCCCGGACCATCCGCAGAAGGAAGTCTACGAGGAGTCCAAGCACGGGAACGCCTACTACACCCACAAGGACGAGATGAACCTCGACTCCGACCGCTGGGTCGTGGGCGTCGACTACTTCGAAGCCCCCACCTGCGCCACCTGCCACATGTCGGCAACCCCCAAGCAGCCGGTCACGCACGATGTCGGCCAGCGCATCAGCTGGACCCTGCGCCCCCCCATCTCGGTGACCAAGGATGACTGGGAAAAGAAGCGGGCCAACATGAAGGACGTCTGCGTCAACTGCCACGGCAGCTCCTTCGTCGACGGCCACTACGCCCAGTTCGACGGCATCGTCAACCTGTACAACGAGAAGTACGCCAAGCCGGGCCTGGCCCTGTACAAGAAGGCCAAGGAACTCAAGCTGGGTGAAGGTACGGCCAACTTCTCCAACAAGTACGAGTGGACCTGGTGGGAGATCTGGCACCACGAAGGCCGCCGCGCGCGTCACGGCGCCGCCATGATGGGCCCGGACTATACCTGGTGGCACGGCATCTACGAGGTCGCGCAACACTTCTACTTCAAGTACATCCCCGAGCTGCGGGAATTCGACAACCCGGAGCTGAACGCTATGATCGACGAGGTTATGGCCGACCCCTACCACAACTGGCTGAACCGGCCGACCGCCGAAATCAAGGCCGACATCAAGTCGGGCAAGATGGAGGAAATGTACAAGGACATGTACCAGGTCGGAACCAAGTAAAGGGGCTCAACGATGAAGCGATTCCAGCTCTTCATCCGCGGCATCATGACCAACTGGACAGGTACCGTGGGGGTCGCCCTGGCGACCTCCACCTTCCTGCTCTTCTTGTTCTTCGAGCTGCTGCAGGTCGCGGGGATCCTGACCAATTCCTACGTCGGGCTCATCAGTTACATGGCCCTGCCGGCCCTGTTCCTCCTGGGCCTGATCCTGATCCCGATCGGCTGGTGGCAGTTTCGCCGGGCCACGGGCCGCTCGACCACGGAACTGCTCTCCCAGAGATTCCCCGACGACATGACCCGGGCCAAACGGCTGGGTTCTTCCCTGGTGGGCACGATCGCGTTGTTGACGGTGGTGAACATCCTGTTCATCGGCATCGGCGGCGCGCGCATGCTGCACTTCATGGACTCGCCGAAGTTCTGCGGCACGGCCTGCCATTCGGTCATGGAGCCCGAGTGGGTGGCCTTCCAGAACTCTCCCCACGCCCACGTCAAGTGTGTGGAATGCCATGTGGGCGAGGGCGCCGGCGCCTTGCTGGACGCCAAGCTCAACGGTTTGTGGCAGGTGGTTTCGGCCACGTTCGATCTGTACGAACGCCCCATTCCGACTCCGGTGCACCAGCTGCGGCCGGCGCGGGAAACGTGCGAGAAGTGCCACTGGCCGGACAAGTTCTACGGTGACCGGATCAAGACCTATCCCGCGTTCGGGTTCGACCAGGAGTCCTCCCCCAAACACACGACCCTCGCCCTGAAGGTGGGGTCGGGTTCGGATAATTCCCACGGAACCATCCACTGGCATATCGCCGAGGCCAACGAGGTCCGTTACCAGGCGGCCGATGAGAAGCGCCTGTCGATGGAGTGGGTCGAGATCAAACGGGATGAGGAATTCCACCGGTATTCGAACCAGGGCCTGACCGGCGCACATCCCGCAGCCGAACATGCCGAGGTTCGTTCCATGGACTGTGTCGACTGCCACAACCGGGCCACCCACATCTACGAGGACCCGGAAAAGGCACTGGACGCTTCTTTGGCCGCCGGCCGGATCAACCGGAGCCTGCCCTTCGCCAAAAAGGTCGGTCTGGGCGCCCTGCTGGGACGTTACGGCGTCACCAAGGAGGACGGCCTGAAAGGCATCGAGAACGAGGTTCGCGGCTATTACCTGCGGCAGGAACATGACGCGCCGGTGGACATGCAGTCGGTGGACCTGATGGTGACCGAAGTGCAGGCCATCTATTCACGCAACATCTTCCCCGGCATGGCGGTGGAGTGGAACACGTATCCCTCCCACCTCGGCCACAAGAACGACAGCGGGTGTTTCCGCTGCCACAACAAGGACATGGTCGACGAGGCCGGCGAGTCCATCCCCTACGACTGCACCCTCTGCCACTCCATCCTGGCCATGGACAGTGCCTCGGAATTCCAGTTCCTGCTGCCTTCGGAGACCACGGATCCGGATCGCAAGATGCATGAGTATCTCAGGCGTGAGTTCCTGGGTATTCCGCAGGGGCAGTTCGCTGAACCCGACACCGTGGTTGCCGCCGAAGGAATCCTGTCGGAGTAATATCCCTCAGCATTTAAATTGGACGGCTTTCGGGCCGTCCTTTTTTTGTTAGACTTACATCGCCCAGCGGGATGTTTTTTACTAGACTGGATGACATCACAGCTTCAAGGAAGCCGACCCCGAGCGGAGAAGACCATGCAGGAGTTCGAACATCGCCCCTTTGAGGGACTGCCTGAACTATCGGACCAGGAAATTCAGGTACGCGCCCTGGAATTCTTCGAACTGATGGAAAAGCGCCGGACATTGCGCGAATTTTCCGATCGCCCGGTTCCACGGGGAATCATCGATGCCTGTGTCCAGGCAGCCGGCCAGGCCCCCAGCGGCGCCAACATGCAGCCCTGGCATTTCGAGATCGTGGGCGACCCGGCGATCAAGAAGGAGATCCGTCTGGCCGCCGAAGAGGAGGAACGCCAGTTCTACGGCGGCCGGGCCAGCGAAGAATGGCTGGACGCCCTCGCCCCCCTGGGCACCGACGAATCGAAACCCTTCCTGGAAAAGGCGCCCTGGCTGATCGTCATTTTCGAACAGCACCACGGCCTAGACGCCGAGGGGGGGAAAACCCGCTACTACTACACCAAGGAATCGGTGGGCCTGGCGTCGGGATTCCTGATCGCCGCCCTGCACAACGCGGGCCTGGCCTCCCTGACCCACACACCCAGCCCCATGGGATTTTTGAATAAGATCCTGGAACGGCCGGCCAACGAGAAGCCCTTCCTGCTTCTGGTGACCGGCCATCCCGCGGCCGACGCCACCGTTCCGGTCATCACCCGCAAGGACCCGGAGCAGTACATCAGATACCGGGAAGCCGGGGATCAGGTCTGACCGGGGATCACGATGTCTCCTTGGCCTCCAGTTGCTTTGAATTGGCATTTCCTGTAGAATTAAGACTATTAAAGTCGTTGAATATATTTAAAAAGGATCCTGAAAATGCGTTCAGACTCGCTTTTCCTCCGGGCGACAACTTTGGTTTTTCTGATTCTTTGCACTTCAGCGGCCACTGCGACACCTCTTGACCGTGCTGTTGCCCTGACGGACACGATCTACCTGATGGGCGGACCCGACCGTCAGGACGGCGACTTCCAGAATGACATCAATCCCGCGATTCCCGACGATGAAGGCTGGCAACCGCCCTATCTCGCCGAGCCCCTGTTGTGGCATATCGACACCGTCAACGCGGAACTTCTGGACCCCGGACAGACGGATAACCACGCCATGTGGTGCGGGAAATACTACCCGCCATGCTGGGGGGAAGATGCAGCCCACCCTGGTTACGGAAACAACCTCGACGAGTGGCTGGAGTGGACGGGCACGGTGAGTGATCCTGCCCTGCCGACCGAGGTGCGGCTGACGGCCGTGCTCAACTACGACACTGAACCCGGCTACGACCTCTTGTACTTCCAAGTAGCCAGCGCGGCGGGATTCACCAGCATTCAGAATTACGATGGGGCGAACAAGGTCGGTGGCGTATTTACCCCAGTGAACGCTGACCTCATATTCACCGTCGATCCTGCAGATTACCAGGGCCCAGCCGGAGATGAAATCCACCTGCGCTGGCGATTCCGTTCAGATGCCGGTCGCAGCGATGTGGATTGCACCTGGCCCACGGTGGGCGCGGCCCAGATCGACAACATCGCCGTCAGCTTCGATCAGGGCGGCGGCCTCATCCTGCAGACCTTCGATGATTTCGAAGCCGGCAGTCCGGTCCACTGGTCCGCCGACCGCCTCAACAATTGCGGCTATGCCAGGATCTGGCCGATTCTGAACTATGCCGACTTCTGCGAGCCGATCAACAATACTCCGCAATTGGCTTTCATAGACGACGGCACCCAGTGCGACGACACGCCCACCTTCGGCAGTGTCATCACCTACGGCCCCGACGGAATGGTCGTGGTAGCGGAGGGCGTTCCCATAGGCCAGGGCATTCCCGGCGAGTTCTGGTCTCCGGCCATGGCATTACCGGACAATACGGTCTATGAAAGCGTCAATGTGGAATTCGACGCCTACCTGGATCATGCCAAGGGATTCGTCAGGATCAGCACTTCCAAGGATGGCGGATTCAGCTGGAGCATCTGGTCGAACGTCAACTACGGGGGGTCCATCGAGGCTCACCGGACTTTTGCTTCCGGGGTACCGTTGAGCAAGCGCTATTCCGTCGAATTCCATCAGTCGATCCGCGACAGTACCGACATGATCCGGATCTCCCTCGGCGTCTACAAGAATCCCCGGTTTGTGGATTGGCTTTACGATTCGCCAACGCCCTATTTCGATAACGTTTCGGTAAAGGTCTACAAAAATTCGGGTCCCATTTTCAAGGAACTCAGACCCGAATATCTCGCCCCCTATATTCCCGACCGCTTTCCCTCCGTGGGGTTGGTGGATACCACCGACCTGGCCGCCGCCTACGTGAGCCTCGACCCCGTCGAGCGGAAAGTATCCCTGCCGCGGGTCGGCTCGGTGCTGGTTTCCCCTCCCGAGTTGCACTGGGCACTGAGCCCCAATCCCCTTTTCGACCCCTACCGCAACAACCTTCCCTCCAACCCAATCGTCGCCGACTATGTCGATGACTCATGGAATAGTGGATTCCCCACTGACCTTTGGCGGTTTTCCTTCCCTCCCGAAGGTTTCGTCTTTCCCGGCGATGAACTCCATTACTACTTCCGTGCCCAGGACGATGTTGCCGGGGATATCGGCACCACCATCCAGCCCGCCGACACGACGGGCTTCAGCAGCTTCGATGCGGCCCAGACGGGAGTGGCCAACCCCTATCCCCAGCGGTTCATTTTCCGGGCCCTGCCGACCATGAGCGCTGCCCATCCGGACTCGCAGCCTAAGATCCTGATCTGGGACGGCTCAACCACCGCGGCCGAGACCGATGACCTGATGCTCTCCCTGTTTCAGCTGGGCTACCGTCCGGGTAAGGACTACGATTTATTGCGGAATTACTATCTGGACCGCTATAATTCCAGTACGGGGCCTTTCGGCTATACGACGATTATTTCTTCCAGGGGGCCCCAGTCTTATTTCGCCGAATCGACACTGGTAAACTGGCTGGGTCTGGGCGGTCGCCATCTCCTGCTGTCGGGCAACAATATCGGCGGATTTTCGGATGGGACGTTTCCTTTTACCGATACATTCACCGGAGCGGTCCTCGAAGCGTCTTCCGTGCGTCCGTTCATCGGCGACCAATCGGCACCCGGCCTGACTGCGACAACCGTGGTGCCCGGCATAACCGTCCCCCTTGTCGCCAACGGCTGCGACTACCCCCAATTCGACGCCATGGCCCTGAGCGGCACCGGGCAGGCTCTCTACGAATACGACGCTCCCGGCGGCGGGCCCGGCGGTTACCAGTATCCCGCGGCCATCTACAACTACGCCGCGGCAGACGATGCGCGGGTCATCACCGTTCCCATCGCTTTCTCCAGACTGGTCTCCCCCCATCACTTCGGGGGCGGCCTGCCGGCGCGCACGGTTTTTCTGGACCAGGTGCTGACCTTCTTCGGCCACAGCGGAACCAGTGCGCCTTCGCCGGTACCGGAATTTCCGGAGTTCAGCGTGCGGGCCTATCCGAATCCCTTCAACCCGCGCACGACCATTGCTTTCAACCTGCCCCAAAAATCAACGGTTGATCTTCACATCTACGACCTGGCCGGACGCCGAGTAACAACTTTGCTGGACGGCCAGGAACTGCAGGCCGGACCAAACTCGGCGGTCTGGACGGGCCGAGACGCCCAGGACAGGCTGGTGGCGGCGGGCGTGTATTTCTATCTTCTCGAGGCGGGCCCCCACAAAACGGTACGGCGTGTGACGTTGATCAAGTAGGGATTTACCGGTGCTCCAGGGAACTTGATGATTCGAGGCAGTTGGGGTATCATCATGGTGTGAATGAACCGCATCACCCCTGATCGTTTCATTTGGTTGGCGGCTCCCGGAACGGCCAGAACCCTTCGGGAGCGCCTGCCGCCGAACCAAATCTCAGCCAGGGGGATTATTCCATGAAACTCCGCTTTTTTTTTCCTTTTTCCAGTCTCATTATTTCAAGCCTCTGCCTTCCGCTCGCCACCGGCGTCCAGGCCGGTGTCGGCGGGCCCTACGGCGAGTACTCCATGGAGTATCAGGGCACTGAAACCCTGACCCTGTTCGTGGTTCCCGACGGCAGCGGAGAAACGTTCGACCGCGCTTTTTTGCCCTACGGCGGGCAAGCCGACGCCACCATCACCCTCTGGCTCCTGGATGCCAACTACGACCCCTTGCCCAATTTTCCCCGTGAGGACATGTGGCTGGTTTCGGTGGACGGCGGGCTCATCCCGTGCCCCGCCGGCTCCATCGCCGACGCGAACACCGACAGCCAGGGCACGACCCGCTGGACCCAGCCCCTGCACGCCGGCGGGCACAGCGAGGGCCTGACCGAAGTGAGGGTCAATGGGTCCATGTTGGAATCGACGACAGGGGTGAGACTCGGATTCAACAGCCCGGACATCAACGGAGACCTGACCGTGAACCTGACCGATGTCCAGATCTTCACGACGGACTTCTATGCGGATTTCGACTTCCGGTCCGACTTTCACCGGGACGGCTCCGTCAACCTGAGCGATCTGGCCGAAATGGCCCACGCCTTCGGGGCCAGCTGCCCCTGACGAACCTACGACCCCGCCTGGGCAGCGATGATGTCGTCGGCCGCCTTTAGCGCAGTGGTGAGGGCCTGGCTGTCCGGCATCCCCGCCTGCGCCATGTTGGGCCGGCCTCCGCCCCGGCCCCCACCGGCCGCGGCGATCTCCTTGACCAGGTTCCCCGCGTGCAGGGTTTTTGCTTCCACCAGGTCGGCGGTCACCGTGACCAGAAGCGTGGCCTGCTCGCCCATCTCCGTACCCAGCACCACCACACCCCCTGTCCCCAGCTTGTCCCGGACGTGATCGCCGAGCTGCATCAACGCCCCCTTGTCCTCCGCGTCCACCATGGCGGTCACCACCTTCAAGCCCGCTACCTGGCGGGGGGTGTCCAACGCGCTGTCGAGAGAAGCGCGCGCCGAGTCCTGCTGGAGACGAGCCAGCTCCCGCCGCAGTTCGTCACGTTCCCGGAGCAGATCGGCCGTCTGGTCGGCCAGGGGGCCCCCGTCGGCCCGCAGGAGCTCGCCGATCATCTGCAGCTGATCACTTTCGGAAAAGGCCCGGACGAGGGCCGCGTCCCCAGTGACCGCTTCGATGCGCCTGACACCCGCGGCCACACTGCCTTCGGTCAGGATCCGGAAGAGGCCCACGTCCCCGGTGCGGTGGCAATGGGTTCCGCCGCAGAGTTCGATGGAATAGACCGGGCCCACGTCCTCCGGCATACCCGATGAAGCCTGGTATCCTTCGTGAATCTCTATCATGCGGACCCGGTCGCCGTATTTTTCGCCGAAAAGGGCCATGGCGCCCCGGTCCCGGGCCTCTTCCAGGGGCACGTCCTCATGGCGCAGCACAGCCCGGTTGGCCAGGACCGCTTCGTTGACCTGGTTTTCGATCCGCCGGATTTCCCCGGCCGTGACCGCCCGGTCGTGACGGAAATCGAACCGCAGGCGATCCGGCGCCACCACGCTGCCGGCCTGCTCCACGTGATCACCCAGCACGTCACGCAAGGCGGCGTGCAGCAGATGGGTGGCGGTGTGGTGGCGCATGACGCCCAGCCGCCGGCCCGCATCGACACGCAGGGTCACGGCGGGATCGGCACCGAAGGTTGCCAACAACCGGTCGGCGTCACCCCGGATCACGGCCACCGAGCCCTCTTCGGACACCACCGCATCGGTCACTTCCAGGGTGTCGCCGGCGGCGGTGACAATCTGCCCGGTGTCTCCGAGCTGCCCCCCGGCTTCGGCGTAGAACGGGGTCCGTGTGAACAGAACATGCACCAGGGGCCGATCCTCGTCGTCGGCTCCGGCGGCCCGCACGGCCACCACCTCGGCTTTTTCGACCAGATGTTCGTAACCGGTGAACGGAGACTTGAACCCGGCCAGGTCCCGTTCGGATCCGGCAGCCTGCCAGGGACTGATCCCTTCACGGAAGGTCTTTTCCCGGCGGCTCTGGGCCCGCTGTTTCTCCATGCATTCACCGAAACCTTCCCGATCCACGGTGAAGCCATCCTCCTGCGCCACGATGGCGGTCAGGTCCACCGGGAACCCGAAGGTGTCGTGGAGCTTGAAGGCTTCCTCGCCGGTCAGGCTGGTCCGGCCCTCCTGTTCCATCCGGGCCTTGAACTCGCCGTAGACCTGCAGGCCGGCGGTCAGCGTCCGGCCGAAGCGCTCCTCCTCCTTGCGGATGACATCCAGCACGCGGTCCCGGCGTTCGGTCAGCTCGGGATAGGCCGCGACCATCTCGTCCATGACCAGGGCCGCCACGCGATACAGGAACGGTTCCTCCACGCCCAACAGGTGGCCGTGGCGGGCGGCCCGGCGCAGGATCCGGCGCACCACGTAGCCGCGGCCCTCGTTGGAGGGCATGGCGCCGTCGGTGATGGTGAACGCCACGGCCCGGGCGTGGTCGGCGATGACCTGCATGCTGATCCGGTCTTCGCCCTCGGCCGGGCGGCCGCAGATCTCCGCCATCTTCTCGATCAGCGGGACAAAGAGGTCCGTGTCGTAGTTGTTCTTCTTGCCCTGGATCACCGCCACCAGGCGTTCGAAACCCAGACCGGTGTCCACGCTTTTCATGGGCAGCGGGTTCAAGGTCCCGTCCTGTTGCCGGTCGAATTCCATGAAGACGTGGTTCCAGAGTTCCAGCCAGCGATCGCAGTCGCAGACCCCCACGGCGCACCCGGCGGTGTGGTCACACTTCAATTCCGGACCCTGGTCGTAATGGATCTCGGTGCAGGGGCCGCAGGGACCGGTGTCGGCCATGGACCAGAAATTTTCCTCGTCCCCCTTTTCCAGATCTCCCAGGCGGACTATCCGGTCGGCCGGAACCTTCACCTCGTTTTCCCAGATGCCGAAAGACTCGTCATCGTCCTTGTAGACCGAAACCCAGAGCTTGTCCGCATCCAGCCCCATATTCACCGTCAGGAATTCCCAGCCCCAGAGGATGGACTCCTTCTTGTAGTAGTCGCCGAAGGACCAGTTGCCCAGCATCTCGAAAAAGGTATGGTGGCGCGCATCCTTGCCCACCTCTTCCAAATCGTTATGTTTGCCGGACACCCGCATGCATTTCTGCACCGAAGCCGCCCGGACGTAATCCCTGTGCTCCAACCCCAGGAACACGCTCTTGAACTGGTTCATGCCCGCGTTGGTGAACAGGAGGGTGGGGTCGTCCCTGGGTACCAGGGTCGAGGACGACACGACCTCATGACCGCGGTTGGCGAAGAATTCCAGGAAACTCGAGCGGATTTCTTTGGCTTTCAAGTCTCTGCTCCCGTCCGAATATTCGGATATTTTAGTTCAAGCGGCGGAAAAACTGCCGAAACACAAACATGGTACTGGGTTACCGCTGAAAAGGCAGGCGGGCTTCCCCAAAGTTTAAACGGCGCGGCAGGCAAGGTCAACCCGCGCTGGAGTCCCGGCCCGGGCCACGTTGTCCCGGAGCCAGCAAGGATCCGGTCCTCACCATGAGGAATTTCCTCCATTACCTGATTTCGGTCCTGCTGTGGATCCTGTTCGGGTACTACTGGTACGTCGTCTTCGAGCGACGGATAGACCGTTCCGCCCTCCAGCCCCTGGCCATCCTGCTCGCCATCACCGTCCTGGGCCTGGCCATCACGCTGTGGTGGATCGCGCACAACAAGCGTATCGCCGCCAAGGGCAACCGCAAGACCCTGATGTCCGCGCCGGCCGAACCGTTCGAGTTCGACAACCTGAAACGCCCCATCAAGGCGCCGCCGTTGGAACTGCTCCTGGAGGCCGACCGGGTGACCGTGTCGGTGGACGATCAGGGCCACAAGGTCTACGTCGTCGAACGGAGGGTGGCGAGCTGATGGACCTCTATTCCTACCTTGTCTGGTTCGAAGCCACTCCCTTCTATATGGCCCTGCTGCTGTACTTCGCCTGGTACCCGCTGGCCACCAGCGCGATGTGGATCTTCACCTCGATCCTGTTCTTCCGGCAGAAGGAAGTCGGGGAAACCGATTTCTACGACAAGCTGCCCGACGCGGGGCCCGACCCCCTGGTGTCGTTCGTCATCCCGGCCTTCAACGAGGAAAAGAACATCGCCTCCACGATCGCCGGCGTCCTCGAAGTCGACTATCCCCACTATGAAGTGGTGATTATCGACGACTGTTCCACGGACAACACCCTGGCCGAAATCGAACCCTATCTGCTGGACGGGCGGGTGCGGCTGGTCCGCAAGATGATCAACGAGGGCAAGGCCATGGCCCTGAACGACGCCATCCCCCTGACCCGCGGGGAACTGCTGCTGGTCATGGACGCGGACGCCGTGCCCATCCCCGACGTCCTGAAATACTTCGTGCCGCATTTCCGCTCCCCGCGCTGCGCGGCGGTGACGGGAAATCCGCGGGTCGCCAACCGGGACAGCTTCCTGGCCAAGCTGCAGTCCATCGAGTTCGCGTCCATCATCTCCTTGATGCGGCGCGCCCAGCGGGTGTGGGGCCGAATCATGACCATGAGCGGGGTGGTGGGTATCTTCCGCCGCACCGCACTGTTCGACGTGGGGCTCTACAGCCCGGAAATGGCCACCGAGGACATCGACCTGACCTGGCGTCTGCAGATGCGCCACTGGGACGTGCGCTACGAGTCGCGTGCGGTCATGTGGATGCGGGTGCCCCAGTCCCTGCAGGGGCTCTGGTGGCAGCGGCGGCGCTGGGCCCTGGGACTCAGCCAGGTCCTGACCCGGCACTGCCGGGAACTCATGGACTGGAAACAGCGCCGTTTCTGGCCGGTCATCATCGAGGCCAACCTGTCGATCATCTGGGCCTACACCTACATCTTTTTGACCATCATCTGGCTGGTCAGCTACGCCGTGGGCTACCCGCCCCGCGGCGCCTCTCCCATACCCAATTTCTGGGGCATGATGATCGCCACCATGTGCCTGGT
>RCNG010001332.1_pt1 | contig 12245 bp, 8 predicted proteins | sample 2041371 | NCBI WGS metagenome assembly RCNG01 (sample SAMN09708227, study PRJNA481090) | Marine sediment metagenome, whole genome shotgun sequencing project. | biome: marine sediment; feature: ocean; material: sediment; isolation source: Sewage treatment plant 1 marine sediment (STP1) ... | reverse complement strand
ACGGCGGGGGCCGCCGTCGAGCGACGAGCTCGGATGGGTGAGAGAGGTCGGGCGGGGTGGACACGGGTGAGATTGCGTCTGGGTCCGAGTAGAGATATAATCGGAGGCGAACACAAACAATTGGGAGAGCCTCATGCATCGTGACCTCGGTTCCGCCGGTCTTTCGCTTTTCATTCTGATGACGACAATCTGCATCACTGTTCTCGGGGCCGTACCGGGCCACGCGGATCAGTGGATGGTTCCGGCATCGGCCAATGTCGGCGGCAGCGCCGGCACCAACTGGCGAACCGATCTCCGCCTCGTCAACACCGAGGATAGCGCTGTTTCGGTGCGGGTCACTCTGCTGAAGAACGGCCGAGACAACTCATCCCTCAGCACCTTCGTCGATGTCGCCGTACCGGCCAACGGTCAGGTTCAGATCGACAACGTGCTCGAATCGAGGTTTTCCTTCTCGGGCACCGGTGCGCTCTTGATCGACGCGCCCGGTGACGATTTGGTAGTGACCTCCCGCACCTACAATCAGGTCCCTGGTGGAACCTATGGCCAATTCATCCCCGGGGTCCCTACGGACCAGGCACTCCCGGTCGGTCAGGACAGTTATCTGGTGTACCTGGCGAAGTCATCGAGTTTCCGAACCAATCTGGGTTGGGCCGCCACCAGCGTCAACTCGGGTTCGATCAACGTGACCCTCCACAATGCTGCGGGGGCGATGATCGGGACGGCGCAGTCCTACAACGTCAAGCCCTACGGTCAGAATCAGATCAATGACATCTTCGCTGCGGTCGGTGCGGCGGCCACCGAAACCGCATATGCCGTCGTCCGGCCGTCGGTGCCTCTGGTGGCGTACGCCTCGGTCGTGGACAGCCGAACAGGAGACCCGGTCGCGGTTCTCGCCCAGCAGTTTCCCGCCGGCAACGCCGATCTCTTCCTTTCGGGTGTCGCTCGCGCCGCCGGTGTCGGTTCGAGTCTTTGGCGGACGGATGTTCGGATCTTCGGCGTTGGTGCAGGCGGCGGCAGTGTGACCCTGGCATACCACCCGAAGAACCAGAGGGTGACCAACCCGGTCACCGCTTCGGTCTTTGTCGGCGCCGGCCAACTCGTGGCCCTCGACGACGTCATGTCGACGACCTTTGGGATGGCAACCGCCAATGGAGGGTTGCACATCACGGCCTCGGTGCCGCTCGTTGTTCTGGCGCGGACCTACAACCAGAGTCCCACCGGGACCTTTGGTCAGTCGATCCCGGCAGACCCCTTCGGCAAGCTTCTTCAGGTCGGTGATCAAGCCGAACTCTCAGGCGTCCTCGGCGGCGCTTTTCGCTCGAACGCCCTCTTCTTCAATGCCGGCGTCGGGGCCACCGATCTCAGGCTCGAACTCCTCTCAGGTGCCGGTGCCGTGGTAGGGACCAAGACCGTGAATCTCGAGGCCGGGGAGAACGATCAGATCAACAATGTCCTCGGTTTCTTCGGGCAGCCCGACAGCGGAGGCCCCTTCACGCTCAGTGTCAGCGCCGTGGTCGGTGGACCGTTCTCAGCGGGTCTGTCGGTCATCGACAGTCAGTCCGACGACCCCACCTTCGAGGGCGCCGCCAAGATCTGGTTTGGTAGCGGCGGTGGTGGAGGCGGAGGCGGTGGCGGAGGTGGCGGCGGAGGCGGCGGAGGCGGTGCGTGCGTCACGATCGGGTATCCGCGGCCCGGGATCGAAGTTACGTATCTCATGGTGGGTGAGTACGATGGAGACTCGTTCGAAGGTGAAATGGTCCAAACGACCGAGTCTTTGGGCCCAACGGGCGGCCGATCATCCTCCGCCATCGGGTTTGAGGAATTGGGGGTCACGATCTCCATCGTGAGTGTGATCGACGAGGTCTGGAGCATCCTCTCGAGTCCACAGGGGCACATGGCGCTGGAGAAGACGCACATCGAGGCCGAGACAATGATCGGACCACTCGTGATTTCAAGCATTGAGAGCGACACGACCTACTCACCCGCCCTCATGGTCGGTCCGTTTGTACGTTGGTGTGACGGCGAAACCTGGACCACCCCTTCGGTGACGGAGACCGTGGTCACCAACGGGTTGGCGGACTCATTCCCGACCCCGTCGTGGGAAGGCGAGGTCGAAGGTGTCAACCAGAGCCTGACGACCCCGGCCGGAACCTTTTCGGTGGTTACGGCGCGGACGGTGATCAGCTCCGGAGAGGACACCGGAGCTTGGACACGGCAGTCGATCTCCATCGGAGACGGTGTGCTCATCAAGGAAGAGATCTACGACTCGACGGGCGAACGTATCGGCTACCTGGAGGCGATCAATATCGATTGACTTATCGACTGAATCGGATCGCGATCTGATGTAGCATCCAATCGGTGATGTTCAGGGTTGCTCAATGAGTCCATTCCATCAGCAGTGTTTTCGGATTCGCGCCTATGAGACCGATCCACAGGGTCGGTTGCAGACCCACATCCTGTGCAAGTTGCTTCAGGAGGCGGCGACGGTCCACGCGGCGGAACTCGGTGTCGCCGTGGAATCTCTCAAGGAGATCGGCGTGGCGTGGGTTCTCTCCTATCTCCATCTGCATGTCGAGAGGTGGCCGGGACCGGATGCCGAGATCGTGGTCAAGACCTGGCCCGAGGCGGCGAATCGTCTCTTTATCGAACGACGTTTCGAGGTTCTGGATCCGGAGGCGAAGATCGTGGCCACGGCCGCCACCATTTGGGTGGTGCTCGACCTCGAGAAACGCCGTCCCGTCCGTCTTCCGGGCGCCATCGCCGAGGCGGTGGAACGGCATGAAGTCGGCTCGCAGCCCATGCGGCCTGAGAAGCTGGACGATCCCGATCCTGCCGATCGTGAGGTGGTTTTCACCGTTCGTCGGAGCGACCTCGACCTCGCGGATCACGTCAACAACACGAGCTATGTGGAGTGGGCGATCGAGGCGGTTTCAAATCGGGTGTGGGCAGACCACGAACTGGCGGACATCGATATCAGCTATGTCTCCGAATGCCACCAGGGCCAGACCGTTGAATCGCTGAGTCAGACCGCCTACGTCGACGGTGGTTGCGAGGTCCGGCACAGACTCATTCGTCAGGAAGATGGGACGATCGTTGCCCGCGCCCGAACCGTGTGGCGTCCAACGACGTAACGGTTTCGGCTGGTCTTCGAGACGGTCAGTCAATGTGTTACCGTATGGCGCCGGGATGGGCGGATCGCGGCCATGTGGTGCGACTTACCGCATTCCTTCCCGGCTGATTGACGAGGAGTCTCCATGAATAGATATTCCCGATGGTTTGTGGTCGTGGCGTTGCTGATCGGCGCTGCGCCGATGGTGGTGGCTCAGGGGCCGTCCGATGACGTCGGACTGATCGTCAACGGAGAGGTGATTTCGACCTGGGAACTCGGTCTGCTCATGCCGCAGGTAAAGGCGGGAATGACGAGTCAGGGATTGGACACCAGGGGTGACGCCGTCGTCAGGACCGTCTTAAAACGAGCCATCGACAGCAAGCTGCTGGAGCAGGAGGCTCGCCGGCGCGGCATCCAACCCAATGTCGAGAGGGTCGACGAGAAGATGCGTGCCATGGCCGAGAGCGCGGGCGGACGCGCCGAACTCGAGGCCGAGCTCATCAGGTCCGGAATCACCTACGACCAGCTTCGGTCGACCGCCGTTCAATCCGATCTGGTCCAGTCACTGGTCGAGGCCGAGGTCGGCGATGCCATCAACGTATCCGACGAGGATGTCGCGGCCTTCTATTCCGAAAACCCCGATCTCTTCACCAAACCGGACAAAATCCACACTCGACATATCCTCTTCAGAGTCGAGCCCGGCGCCGGAGCCGCCCAGCGTGAGGCTGCTCGGGAAAAAGCGGTCGCAGCCCACGAAAGGGCCGTGGCGGGAGAGGACTTCGCCGCCCTCGCCGTTGAACTCTCCGAGGGCCCGAACGCCTCCAACGGCGGAGATCTCGGATTCACCGCTCGTGGCCAGATGGTCAAGTCGTTTGACGATGCGGTGTGGGTTCTCGATGTCGGCGAGATCTCCGATGTGGTCGAGAGCGATCTCGGATACCACGTGATCAAGGTCGAGGAGATCGTGGCAGGTCCGACGGTGTCCATTGAAGAGGCACGGCCGTTGGTGGCGGATCTTCTTCGGCAACAGCGCACCGGTCAGGCGATCTCGAAACTGGTCGCCCAGTTGAGGGAGACCGCTGAAGTTCGGGAACCAGGAAACCAAGACTGAATTTGAACGGCGCTGAGCGCCGACTGGAGGGCTCGATGGCAACGGACCGGATTGAGAAGGATGTCGTCGTGGGAATCAACTACCGATTGACAGTGGACGACGGCACCTTGGTTGACAACACCGATGACCGTGGTCCGATGGAGTATCTCCACGGCCACGGAAATCTCATTCCCGGGCTCGAATCGGCCCTCGAAGGCAAGGAACTGGGTACCGAACTCTCCGTGACCTTTGCGCCCGATGAGGGTTATGGAAAGCACGAACCCGACAAGATTGTTGAGGTCACCAAGGAACAGCTCGGGTTCGAGCCGGAGGTTGGGACCGTGGTTGCGGCGCGGCTTCCGGATGGCCGCGAACAACACCTGCTCATCGCCGAGATCGAGGACGACAAGGTGACCCTCGATGGGAACCACCCGCTGGCGGGTCAGACCCTCCATTTCGAGGTCTCGGTGGCGTCCTTGCGCGAGGCGACGTCTGACGAACTCTCGGCGGAGTCGGTGGAAGCTCCCTCGGTATAGATCCACCTTCGATCCACTGGCCGCGGTGGCAAGCTGAATCTCCTGATAAACGCACCGAAAGTTGGGGAGGGATTGGTCCCCTCCCGGGGCGACGGGGGATTCTGCGGCAAGCTCAGGCTAGAATCCCACCATGAAGAAGCTGCTGATCCGAGGGGCGGATGTCCTCCAATGCGAGGCCGAGTCCTGTCGTGTTCTTGTCAATCACGACATCCACGTTGAAGGCGATCGAATCACCGCCGTGGAACCAGCGGGCTCATCCGGGACTGCTTCCGGAATCGAGGTGGTCGATGCTGCCGGGATGCTCGCCGCCCCTGGACTCATCAACACCCACGCCCACGTGCCCATGGGGATCTTCCGCGGCCTCGCCGAGGATGTCGACATCGAGACCTGGTTCAACGAGTACATCTGGCCGCTGGAGGCGAATCTCACGGCGGAGGATGTCTATTGGGGCATGCAACTCGGTCTGGCGGAGATGATCTCGGCGGGCGTGACCTCGGTGGCGGACCACTATTTCCACATGGATCGAGTGGCGGCTGCCGTCGAGGAGGCCGGGACCCGGGCCGCGCTCGGTTGGGCGGTCTTCGGTAGTCAGGGATCCGACGGGATCGAGCGCACCGCATCGTTTGCCGAGGATTACAGCGGAGCCGCCTCGGGAAGAATCACGACCTGGCTCGCCCCCCATGCTCCCTACACCTGCGATGAGGACTTCCTGTCGGCGGTGGCGTCGGAGGCCGAGCGGTTGAATCTCGGCATCCACATCCACGCAGCGGAGACGGCCGGCCAGACCGAGGCGAGTCTGGCCGCCCACGGTCGAACGCCCATCCAGATCCTCGCGGATTCAGGGGTGCTCGATCGGCCATCGATTCTCGCCCACTGTTGCGGTGTCACGGCCGGCGACATCGAAGTCTTGGCGACGCGACCGTGCGGGGTGGCGCACGCTCCCAAGACCTACCTCAAGCTCGCCATGGGGGCCGCTCCGGTGCTCGCACTGAGAGCGGCCGGGATCCCCGTCGGCCTCGCCAGCGACGGCCCCGTGTCGAACAACACCCTGGACATCCTCGAGGCGCTCCGACTCATGGCCATGGTGGCCAAGCACGAGGCCGGCGATCCCCGGGCGATGCCGGTGGGCGCCGCGTTGACCATCGCCACGCGGGAAAGCGCCAGAGTCTTCGGGATGCCGGATGACCTGGGCCACCTGGCCCCGGGCTTCCTGGCGGACCTGATCCTCATCGATTTCAGCGGCGCCCACAACCAGCCGCTCCACGATCGAGCCGCCAATCTGGTCTACTCGGTTCGGGCCTCGGATGTGAAGACTGTGATCTGCAACGGCGAGATCATCATGCGTGATCGCGAGTTGCTGACCCTCGATCTCGACGAGATCAGAGCCAGGGTGGGGGAGAACATGATCAGGCTCGCCAAACGGGTGCCCAACTCGAGGATCCAGCACTACAGCCCGTGATTCGGTTCCAGAACGCAGAACCATCCGAACTGCCCAAAGATCACCAGGTTCGCAAGGCCATCGCACAATAGGACACGGATTTCACGGATAATTCGGGTCATTCTTGAGAGTGGCGCCGAGTTCCGGATCGAGGTTCAACTCTCCGTGGAGACGCGGTTGGATGCCGGTGGGTCGTTGTTTTGGATTGAGGACGGATTCTCACGGCACGGGCTCTTTCACTTCCCTGGGAAACCCTGTCCGAGGGTTGCGCAAGCCTCAATAGACCGATCTCTCTCCCGATTAGACCGAAACGGCTCGTGTCCTGGCTCCGTGAAGATCCGTTCCTAATCCAAACGAGATTCAACCAGTTTGGTATTGCGCTACCACGAAGTTGAACCACCTCACGGGAGGCAACGCCACCATTCAAAAAAAGATCCGTGCACATCCGTGTTCATCCGTGTCCCATTTGCGGTGTGCGATGACTTTGCGTCCCTAGCGTCCTCGCGGTTCAGATCCTCTCGACGCTGATCCCGGTCCCTTCAGCCAACCGATCGAGTGTCTTCCCGGCGGTCTCGTGATCGAGTTTCGAGGCCGGCATGTAGGCGACGAGCCAAGCCGTCTTGGTGTCGGCCTCGACCTTGACCCTGACATTGCCGGTGATGGGGGTGTCGAGGGGCCCTTCCGGGTCGAAGAGAACCGGCTTGTCCTCGAGGTTGAACGGACCGCGGAGCGATTCGTAGTTCTCGCCCTCGACGCCCGATCGCCACATCAGGGGTGGATTGAAGGAGCCTTCGACCATGACGCAGCAGGGAACCGCGAGTTCGGCCGAGAGACAATTGTTGAGATCCACCAACGGGAGGATCTCCGGCAATTCACCGCCCTTGACGAGACGGCGTAGGAGTGCCTCCGAGGCTGGTCTGTAACGGGTTGGGTCGCATCCTGCGGCTCTGAAGAGCTTGCGCAGCGCCGCAACGACGGGATCACCACTGATCGCAGCAGTGTCTGAAAACCGTTGCCGCGCCACCTCGGCAACCTGCCCACGCCGAGTGGCGAGCATTGCGGTATCCACGTTGTTTATCTGGAGGCGGGCCCAGAAGAGCCGCCAGCCGTCGAGTTGCATGTCGATGTGGAAGGGTGTGGGTTCCATGGTTGGTGATTGTATCTTCCCCCCGTTCCCGTTCCCGTTCCCGTGTCCGTTCCCGTTCCCGCGATGACCGTAACTGCGGCCGTATCCGAGCACGCGGACAACACCGCTCACCGGGGCGTGCCGGGCACGCCATTGTGCTGAGAGAGGTCGCACCGGTTGCGCGGCCCGCCCCGCACAATGGCGCTGCCGGGCAACCCTCGCGGAAGAGCGATCCGGTGCGGCTGTCCCGGCAGCGTGGGAGGCCGCCGGCGTCCGATCAGCGTGGTCGCAGTCCTCCCCCGTCACCCCCGCGCGACCGCGCTGATCGGGCGACGCTGGGCCGCCGGAGGCGGACCAGAAGGCTGGGGTACCGGGACGCCGCCGCATCGGCCACGGATACGGCCACGGTCTCGGACACGGTCTCGGACACGGAAACGGATACGGAAACGGAAACGGGAACGGGAACGGGCACGGACACGGGAACGGAAACGGAAACGGGAACGGGCACGGATACGGAGAAAGAAAAACGCCCACCCCCGAAGGGATGGGCGTGTTGATCTCGCGTTGAGCGTTCGCGCCTAGAACCTGCCGACGAACTCGAGGCCGATGATCCTGGGATCATTGGTGAAACCGGTCAGGTTGTTGAAGTCGATGCCGCCGCGGACGATCTTCTCGTCGAGAAGATTGCGACTGAAGACGGCGATCTCGTATTTGGCCTCGTGCCAGCCGTAGCCGAAGCGGAGGCCGATCTCGAGGGAGTCATCCTGGAACTCGGCTGACTCGTAGAGCATGAACTGCTTCTTGGAGTAGTAGGCCCAGTCGAGGGAAGCGAAGAGACCCTTGTTGACCGGGTCCGACCGCAGGTTGATGATGCCGTTGAAAATGACATCGGGGGCGTGCGGCAGCGAGTTGCCGTCGATGAGGGCCAGACCGTCGTCGTTGATGGGATCAAGGACGGTGCAGCCGCCGCCGCAGGGTGCGACGGTGAGGTTCGGGTCCTTGATCTTGGTCGGGTTGTAGCTGGCGCCGAAGGTCATCATCCAATGGGCCGAAGGGGTCCACTGGATGTCCGCTTCGAGGCCATAGCCCTCGGTCTTGGCGGCGTTGAGCAGCGCCGCGGTGTTGAACTCGCCACCGACGGCGGTGATCTGCTGGTCGGTGACCTCGAACATGTAGGCGGCCACGTTCAAACGCAGTTTGTTCTCGGCGAGGATGGTCTTGGCGCCCAATTCGAAGGAGATGATCTCCTCGCTGTCGGCGACCGAGACCCCATTGGTGGCTGGATCGGTTCCGCCTACCTGGTCGGGGGCGAAGAGTATCCGGCCCTGGATCGACGGCGCGCGGAAACCGGTGGCGATGCGGCCGTAGATGTTGACGTTGGAGTTGGCCTTGTAGGTGGCGCTGAGATCCCAGCTCACGTTGTCGGCATCGGTGTGCTCTGTGATGGGTGCGATCGTCGGTACATTGAGGAAGATCGGGTCCGGCCGCTCGGCCGAGAAGTCCTTCTCGTCACTGGTGTAGCGCAGCCCGGCGACGAGGTCCCACTTTTCGCCGAGGTGGAAGTTGAGGGAGCCGAAGAGTGCGTAGGACGTCGTCTCCTGGTTTTGGAAGGCGTAGCCATCCCGTGGGTTGCCGGGGGCCAGGCTGTTGAAGCTGAAGGTGTCGGCCTGGAAGTCCTCGTTGAAGTAGTAGGCGCCGACCAACCAGTCGATCACGCTGTTGCCGTTGCTGGCGAGGCGGAACTCCTGGGTCAACTGATCGAGGTTGGGAATGCCGTCAGCCGATTCTGATGCGAAGGGGATGAACCCGGGGCCGTAGTTGCCGATGAACGAGGCGCCGTAACCGCCGTCGATGTCGCCGCGGCTGAGCATGTTGTCGATCTTCTCGAAGCCGGTGATGGAGGTCAGCGTGGCGGCGCCGAAGTCCCAGTCAAAGCGGAGCGATCCGCCGTAGGCCGAGATGACCTGCGAGTTCTGACCGTCGTGGTAGACCGTGTCCTGTCGGAAATCGTCGTTCAGACCTCCACCGCCGGGCTTGAGGATGTTGGCGCGGAAGATCCGGGCGGTGCCGTCGACGTCCCACGCGTGCAGGTTGACCAACGCATCGAAGTTGTCGGTGGGCGCCCACAGCAGCTGGAACCGACCGGCGCCGGTGGTGTAGCCGCCGAGTTTGTCCTCCGGCCCGGCCTCGTACTTGTTGTCGACCCAGTCGTTGCGCTCTTGGTAGAGGGCCGACAGACGCATGGCGACTTTCTCGCCCAGCGGTATGTTGACCCCACCGCTCACGTCAAAGGTGTTGAAGGTGCCGAAGGAGGCGCGGAAGTTCCCGCCCGGGTCGCCGAGGGTCGGCTTGCGGGACTCGATCTTAACCACGCCGGCCGGGGTGTTGCGACCGAAGAGGGTGCCCTGCGGTCCGCGCAGGACCTCGACGCGATCGATGTCAAACAGCGGCATGCCCTTGACGACGGGGTTCTCAAGCACGACCTCGTCGACCATCATGGACACCGGCTGCGATGCGTTGAGGTCGAAGTCGGGGTTGCCGAGACCGCGGATGTAGAAGCGCGGGAATGCGCGGCCGAAGGAAGACTCCATGACCAGACTCGGGACACGGCCCGAGAGGGCGCGGATATCGGGAGCGCCCGCGGAGATGGCTTCGAGATCCTCGCCGCTGAGCGAGGTCATGGCGACCGGGACGTCCTGGATATTCTCTTCACGTCTCTGGGCGGTGACGATGATCTCCTCGATCACAACATGCATGACCCGTTCTTCTTCCGGTTCTTCGGCAGCCTCCTGCGCCCAGACCGGCATCCCAACGGCGACCATCACGAGGACGATCGTAATGAGGCGGAACAGACGTCCCTCTGCTGTGTTTTCCATGGTTTCCTTCCCCCTTTTTTTGGTGTCGGTCCAAGGACCGTTCTGATGAGGTGAGGATAGCAGAGCCGGAGGGTCGAGGCTGTGGGGATCTCGTGCGATGTGGGCTGGTTCTGACGAAGAGTCTCGGCGAAATTGCCGGTGGCAATGCGGAGGCGTGCTCCGATGTTGAACCTCAGGATGACGACGATGGCTGAATCACCGCGAATCAGGCGGGAACGGACCACGGTCCGCGCCATGGTGGTGATGTTCTGCCGCCACCACCACGGTGGGTCGAGACTCTGTGTCGAGTGCGCGGAACTCGCCGCCTATGCCGACCGCAAGCTCGATCTCTGTCCGTTCGGTGGCGAGAAATCCGCCTGCACGAAGTGCCCCATCCACTGCTACCGTCCGGAGCCGCGTGAACGCATGCGCGAGGTGATGCGATTTGCCGGTCCGCGGATGATCTGGCGACACCCGTACCTCGCCATCCGGCATCTCCTCGATGAACGCAACGAAGCGCCGGAGGTGCCGAAAACGGGATGGCAACACGAGGACTGAAGCTCCTGGAGTCAAGGGTCTGTGTTTCCAGCCTGGAACGGGGTGCCACTTGTCGCATTGTTCGGCAGTCACCCGATGGTTGATCGCGAATCCTCAACGCCGAACAATGCGATGGGTGGCTCCCTCGGCCACCAGCTTTGGGAGGATCATGTTCAGCTGCGCGCACCTGAACCCGATGCTTCCATCGCGAACGGCCGAGAGTTCCCCCCGTGACATTGTTCGCCCGGACGCCTTCCGACACCGGTAGCGCGTTGCTCCGAACAATGTCACAAGCGGAACGTCCGTTCGAGGCGAAAACCGCCGAGGTTCGAGGAATTCGCGACACGTGTCGTTCGTCACGCCGATCCGACATCCCTTCGCATAGTCTTGAATCATGAAGATCTTCAATCTAATGACGACATTGTTGGTGATCCTCGCGGTGCCCGCCCTCGGTTCCGCTCAAGACACGCTCTTCTCCGATGACTTCGAGTGGGGCGACACGGGCGACTGGAGCACGAGTCAGCCTCTGCGGTGTGATCGCATCGACGCCTTCGGGCGCGGACTCGAACCGAGTTCGGAGATTCACGTGGCCACCTGGGGCAACGACTCGACCGGAAACGGATCACCCGCCAATCCATACGCGACCATCGGCCATGCGGCAGCCGGCGCCGTACCCGGAACGGCGGTTGTGGTCCATGAAGGCACCTACTCCGGAGGCATCTATCTCTCGAGTCTCGTGGGAACTGCCGCCGCACCGATCTGGATCGGTGGCGCCCGCGGCGAAGACCGGCCGGTCATCGACGGTGGCGGCGAGGGCCTGCATCTGACTCGAGCGAAGTACCTTGTCGTCCACGACCTCGATGTTCGGAACGCCGCGAACAATGGGATCAACGCCGACGACGGCGGCGACTACGGCGACCCCCTCGCGACCCACCATGTGACCTTTAAGGGTCTTTCGATCCACAACATCGGGTCGGGCGGCAATGAGGACTGCCTCAAGCTCTCGGGCCTCGATGACTACTCCGTGGTGCTTTCCGAGTTCAGTTTCTGTGGAGGCGGCACCTCGGGCAGCGGCGTCGACCACGTGGGATGTCACCAGGGGCTGATCGCCCGCAACGTCTTCCACGACCTATCGGCCAACGCGGTTCAGTCAAAGGGCGGAAGCGAGGAGATTGAGATTCGCTGGAACCGTTTCACCGACTCCGGTGCCCGCGGCCTCAACCTCGGAGGCAGCACTGGATTCACCTACTTCCGGCCGCCGTTGTCCACGACACAGCCCAACGCCGAGGCGCGAAACCTCCGGGTGGTCGCCAATATATTCGAAGGCTCGGATGCCGCGATCGCCTACGTCGGGTGCGTCGGATGTGTGGTTGCCAACAACACCATCATCGACCCGGAGAACTGGATCCTGCGAATCCTCCAGGAGACGGTCACGTCGCCGCCGTATACCTTCGAAGCGTGCCGAGACGGCGTATTCGTTAACAATGTGGTGGTCTTCGACCGCAGCACGCTTTCGACCTATCTCAACATCGGATCCAACACCGCACCCGAGAC
>RCNG010001331.1_pt1 | contig 12259 bp, 8 predicted proteins | sample 2041371 | NCBI WGS metagenome assembly RCNG01 (sample SAMN09708227, study PRJNA481090) | Marine sediment metagenome, whole genome shotgun sequencing project. | biome: marine sediment; feature: ocean; material: sediment; isolation source: Sewage treatment plant 1 marine sediment (STP1) ... | reverse complement strand
TTGGGGGTCAGGTCTCAAATTTCAACCTTTGAGGGCCCCCAAAGGTTGAAATTTGAGACCTGACCCCCAGCACTGCTACGCGAGTCGGAGCATGAACTCCTTGAACTCCTCGTAGTCGGCCGAAAGCTCGAAGAAGCTCGGCTTCTTCTCGTCGAGGCCTTTCATGCTCTCGGGCAGTTCCGGCTCCACCCCGATCGCCTGGAGGGCCTCGGGGAACTTGCCGGGGTGAGCGGTCTCCGTGGCAATCGACAGGGGCTCCTCCTCACGGAGGGAGAGGTATCGGTGCAGGGCCGCCCAACTCACCGCCCCATGAGGCTCCAGGAGGACGCCGTATCGTTCGTACACGCTCTGGATCGTGATGTGGGTGAGGGCGTCCGATACGGTCATCCCGACCGCGTCCCTGCGGAGCGCATCCAGGTCCGGCATTTTGTGCAGGACGCCCTGGCGGTCGATCTGCCCCCCATAGAGATCGAAGAGGCGCCTCATGTTGGAGGGGTTGCCCACATTCATCGCGTTCGAGATGCATGCCTTGGAGGGGTGTATGGGCCGGTAGATGCCGGTCTCCATGAAGCCGGGGAATTCGTCGTTCTCGTTCGTTGCGACAAGGATCCTCTTGACCGGCTTGCCCATGCGGACCGTTATGAAGTCGGCGGTCACGTTCCCGAAGTTGCCGGAGGAGACCGCATCCACGATGGGCTCCCCCTTTTCCGGCTCCAGGGCGGTGTAACTGTAAAAGTGGTAGCCGATCTGCGGCATCAACCGGCACCAGTTGATCGAATTCGCGGATGTGAGACACAGTTTGGCGAGATCCTCGTCTTCGAAGGCGCGGATCGCATTCGCCTGGAGCTGGTCGAACTTCGTATCGCAGGCGACGGCGACCACGTTTTTCCCCAGCGTGTTCATCTGCCGGGCCTGCCGTTCGCTCACCTCGTCTTTCGGGTACAAGACCACCACGCGGAATCCTTCCAGGCCCCAGAAGGCATTGGCGATGGCGCTGCCCGTGTCGCCGGACGTGGCGACCAGGATGATCCGCTCCGAGTCCTCCGAGCGCTGGTAGTACTGCATGGTGTACGCCATGAAGCGTGCGGCAAAGTCCTTGAACGAGGCGGTGGGGCCTCGGTCCAGACGGATGATGTACCTGCGGTCGTGGACCCGTTCGACCGGAACCTCGAAGTTGTACGCCTCGGAGGTAATCCTTTCGAGTTCCGGCTCCGGCATCTCGTCACAGAGGAACTTCCACAATACGGCCCGTGCCACATCCCGGTACGGTTGCCCCTTCAGGGCCTCGATCTCTGACGGGTCCATTTTCGGAATGCGGGTGGGCATGTACAGCCCTCCGTCGGGGGGCTGCCCTTGGAACAGGGCCTCGGGAAACTCCACCACCGGGGCCTTGCCCATTGTGCTGTAATAGCGAATCTTGTCCTGCATTTCTTGTTCTGCCTTCTTCTCTCGTTTGAATCGAAGACCGGTCTACAGGAGAAGGGCTGCCTTCCGAAGCCGGTTGGCCGTGGCTGTCGGGCCGAAGGTGACCAGAATATCGAACAGCCCCGCTCCGGCCAATTGGCCGGTGATCGCCGCCCGGACCGCATTGATGATCAGGCCTGCCTTCACCTCCCGCTCTTCCGAGAATTCCCGTAAGGCGGCTTCCGTGGACTCCAGGGTGAAGGGTTCGACCGACTCCATGCGATCGGCCAGCTCGGGGAGCCACTCCTTGAGCCTTGCGTCCTTCTGGAGGTTCTTCTTGAGGGCCTTCGGTTCGATCGTGAACTCCTCGCTGAAGTAGGGACGGCCCAGCTCCGGGAAATCCTTCAACGTGTGGTAGCGGGCCCGTATCAGGTCCACCGTGTGCAGATACCAGTCTCTTCGCTCTGTCTCATATGCAGGGTCCCAAAGGCCGGCCCCCTCGAGTTCCGGTGCCACCAGCTCGCCGAGTTCCTCGATGTTCATCGTTCGGATGTACTCCGCATTGATCGCAATCGCCTTCGGGTCGGTGAAGAACTTCGGATCATCCTTGCGATAGTCGAACACGGAGTTTGCGCGTCCCGCCCTCGCCAGGGTGAACTCGCGGATCGCTTCCTCCCGGGTGACGATCTCGCGGTTGTCCTCGGTGGACCAGCCGAGCAAAAGGAGGAAATTGCACAGGGCCCAGGGCAGAAAGCCCCTCTCCCTGTAGAACCCCACGGTCACCACCTCTCCGTGTTTTCTTTTCGAGATCTTTGCACGCTTCGGGTCCAGGGTGAGGTTCATGTGCGCAAAGACGGGCAGGGGCTTTCCGAGGGCTCGGTAGATCAGGATCTGCCGTGGTGTGTTGCCGAGCCCGTCCTGGCCCCGGATGACATGGGTAATCCCATCCCGGATATCGTCTACCGCGTTCGACAGCAGGTAGAGGGGCAGGCCGTCGGAGCGGACGACGACGAAGTCCTCGATGTCTTCGAGACGCTTCTCCACCGTGCCGTAAACCGTGTCTTCAAACATGACCGATTCCGCCCCGTCGCTGTCAAGTGTGTCGCCCAGGGAGGGGTCCGGCACCTTGAAGCGGATCACGTAAGGCAATCCCTGCTCCTCGCGGGATGCGACCTCCTCGGGCGATAGACGGCGGCAGGTCCGGTCATAGCCGTAGGACTTCTTCTCCTTCTCCGCTTCGAGGCGCTTCTGTTGGAGCTCTTCCTGGGTGCAGAAGCACTTGTAGGCACGCCCGGACTCGAGGAGTGCGCGCGCCGCCTCTTGATGGTGCGGCCGGTTCTCGGACTGGGAGGCGGGGCCCTCGTCCCAGTCCAGGCCCAACCACCGGAGGCCGTCCAGGATCGCCTGGACCGAGTCGTCCGTGGAGCGCTCCACGTCCGTGTCCTCGATCCTCAGGAGGAAGGTTCCGTTGTTCTGTTTCGCAAACAGCCAGTTGTACAGGGCGGTGCGGGCCCCCCCGATGTGCAGGTAGCCGGTAGGGGAGGGGGCGAACCGTACCCGAATGTTTTGGTCAGTCATCGAATGCACCCCTAATCTTCAAAGATCCGTAATCTCTAAGAGGGATAGTCATTTATGGAAAACCTATAAAAATTATCACTCCGAGTGTGCAAACACAAGAAGCAGGCCGTTGCACACGCGCGAGTCGCTGTGCTATGTAGCCACAGATCTTCCTTGCAGCAAAAGACAACCACAGCACGTATCGATCAACGCAGATGGGAACCGTCCGTTGGAGTTCATTGCCGATTTTCATATCCACTCCCGCTATTCCCGCGCCACGAGCCGCGACCTTACGCTCGAGGCCCTGCACGCCTCCGCCCTCGAGAAGGGCGTCACGGTCCTTGGAACCGGGGACTTCACCCACCCGGGATGGATCAAGGAGATCCGCGAGAAGCTGGTGCCGGCCGAAGAAGGCCTCTTTCGTCTTCGCGAGGATCTCGCGAGGGAAGCGGAGGAGCAGGTTCCGCCCGCGTGCGGTGGCCAAGTGCGGTTCGTGCTCACGGGCGAGATCAGCAACATCTACAAGAAGGACGAGCAGGTCAGAAAAGTGCACAACCTGGTCTTCTCTCCTTCCCTGGAGACGGCCCTCCAGATAACGGGACGGCTGGAGGCGATCGGGAACATCGCTTCGGACGGGAGACCGATTCTCGGGCTGGACAGCCGGAATCTCCTGGAAATCGTCCTGGAGAGCTCTTCCGATGCCTTCCTCGTGCCGGCCCACATATGGACCCCCTGGTTCTCGGTGTTGGGCTCCAAGTCGGGCTTTGATTCGATCGACGCCTGCTTCGACGACCTCGTGGGCGAGATCTTCTCCGTGGAGACCGGGTTGAGTTCCGACCCGGACATGAACTGGCGGCTTTCCGCCCTGGACCGCTTCACCCTGATGTCGAATTCGGACGCCCATTCGGCGGCCAAGGTCGGCAGGGAGGCGAATCGCTTCGACTGCGAGCTGTCTTTCTTTTCGATCAAAGAGGCCCTGCGGAACGGTGTTGGGGAAGGCTTCCTTGGGACGGTCGAGTTTTTCCCGGAGCAGGGCAAGTATCACCTCGACGGCCATCGCAAGTGCGGGTGCAGGATGGAGCCTCGAGAGACGCTCGAGAAGGGCGGGCTCTGTCCGGTCTGCGGCAAGAAGGTGACCGTGGGGGTCATGAGCCGAGTGGAGACTCTGGCGGACCGGCCGGAGGGGGCGACGCCGCCGGGCGCGTTCCCTTATGAACGGCTCGTTTCGCTGGCAGAGGTGGTGGGCGAGGTGAGAGGCGCAGGCCCGCAGACGAAGGGGGTTCAGAAGGTCTACCGGCAGTTGCTCCAGCGGCTTGGGCCGGAGCTCGCCATCCTGACACAGGTCTCCCTCGAAGAGATCGAGCAGGTGGGGGGCAAGGTGATGGCAGAGGGGATCAGGCGGATGCGGCAGGCGGAGATCAGGGTGGAGGCGGGCTACGACGGCGAGTTCGGGATCGTCAAGCTCTTCCGGCCGGACGAGAGGGCGGAGTTGGAGGGGCAGGGGACCCTTGCGGGGATCCCTTCGTCTGGGGCGGGAGCGGGCAGGCCGGGAAAGGGATCGAAAAAAGGCAGGAAGAAAGAGGCGAGCCTTCTCGAGGTGGTGGACGAGATCTTGTCGGCGCCTCTCTTCTCCAGAAAGAGGTCTTCTCTCTGGTCCGCCGAGCACATGGAACACCTGAACCCGGAACAGAGGCAGGCCGTTATCAACAAAGGGGGCCCAGTCCTGATCATCGCCGGGCCGGGAACCGGCAAGACCCTCACACTGACCTACAGGATCGCCTCACTCATTGAGGAGCGGGGCGTGCCTGCCGAGCGAATCCTGGCCGTGACCTTTACGCAGAGGGCGGCCCGCGAGATGGCGGAACGGCTGCGGGCGCTCCTGGGCGCTTCGGACGGTGAGATCCCGGTCCGGATCCGAACCTTTCACGCTCTCGGCGCTGAGATCCTCAGGGAGGCCGGGCCCTCCCTCGGCATTCCGCAGGACTACTTCATCCTGGGCCGAGAGGAATCGGCCGGGCTTCTGCGGCGCGCCCTGCCGTCTCTTGGCGGAAAGGATGCGAACGCCCTGCTGGAGAGAATATCCCAGGCAAAGAGGGACCTCGCCTATCCGGAAGACGGAGCGGCGAGGATCGGCGATGCAACCTTTCTGCAAGCCTACGAGCGGTATCAGGAGGTCCTGGAGGAGTACAGGGCTCTCGATTACGACGATCTCGTTGCAAAGGCCGTGAGGCTCATGACCCGGCTGCCTGATTTTGCCGAGAAGGTTGCCGGCCGGCTCTCGGCCGTCTGTGTGGACGAGTACCAGGACGTCAACCTGGCGCAGTACAGGCTCCTTCGGCACCTTTCCGCAAAGGTGACGGATCTGTGCGCCATCGGGGACCCCCACCAGGCGATCTACGGGTTTCGCGGGGCGACCCCGGCCTACTTCCTTCAGTTCAAGGAGGACTACCCTCGGGGCAAGGTCGTTCAACTCGTTCGAAACTATCGTTCCACCGAGAACGTCCTGTCCGCTTCGGTGGAGATGCTTTCAAAAGGCATCGACAAGGATCGCGTTCCCTCGCTCGTGCCGACCGAGCAGGCCGGCTCCAGGGTGCACGTGGGCGACCTCGCCACCGAGAAGGCGGAGGCGATCTTCATCGCCCACACCATCGAGCGCCTCATGGGCGGTACCGACTCCCTGTCGCTCTATGCAGACAGGGTTGACGGCTACGAGGGCCCGGTGTGCGGCAGCTTCGGGGACATTGCGATCCTGTTCCGCCTGAAGGCTCTCGCGCCCGGCCTCGAGCAGGCCCTCGCGTATCAGGGAATCCCCTATCAGAGCGTGGGACAGGGAGATCGAATGCGCGGCCGGCAGGGACGAGCGATCCTGGCCGTGCTTCGATGTCTCCGGAACCCGGAAGACAGGATCGCATCTGAACTGGTTCAGGGCGAGTTCAACAAGTCTCCCCAGGAGTTGCAGGAGCAGATGGAGCCCTACAGGAGGGAGCGCGTCGAGAGACGCTGCTCGGTGCGGGAGTGGATCGAGGGCATTGGTGAGTTCGAGTGGCTCGACCTAGAGGAGGAATCCCGCAAGGAAGTGTGGGAGGCCCTGGTGCGGATGTCGGTCTCCTTTGGAAATGACTGGGACGGCTTCATGCGGGCCCTCGCCCTGTCCCAGGACACGGATTTCCTCGAGAGGAAGGCGGAACGGGTGACCCTGGCCACGCTGCACGCGGCAAAGGGACTCGAGTTCCCGGTGGTGTTCATCGCAGGCTGCGAGGATCTGCTGCTTCCCTGCCACGTGGGCGCGCAGAAAGCCGATCTCGAAGAGGAGCGGCGGCTGTTCTACGTGGGGATGACAAGGGCCTGCCGGCTCCTGTATCTCACAAGGGCCCGATCCAGGTTTCTGTACGGAGAGCGAAAGTCGTCACCCCCCTCCCGGTTCCTCGAGGACATCCCGGGGAAGAGGGTGAATCGCGTTCGACACGAGAGCAGGGAGGGGAAGAAGAAGCGCGAGGATCCGCAGATGTCCCTGTTCAAGATGCCAACCTAATGCGGCTTGCGCCGCAGGGCGAAAGTCGAAAGGGTCAAGGCGAAAGGGACAAGGACAGGGGTCAGGCTCCGTGCCCGTGTGCGTGCCCGTGCCCGATTGACAAGCGAGCCTGGGGCCGACCACGGATGGGCGCAGTGGGGTATCTGATGCGCTCCCCTTCTCGTGGACGAGATTTGTGCCGGGCGACTTTGTAGAAACACAGCGATAGTTTCATACCGACCCACTAGAAAGAGAGAACCCGAATGAAACTACGCGTAAGCGGTAGCAAGGCCAAGGCCTGGCTGATCCTCGGGCCGGCGCTCCTTCTTCTCGCCCTTCTCCTGCCCGCGCCGAAGGGCATGTCGCCGGAGGCGATGAAGCTCGTAGGCGTGACCGCCTTGATGGCAGTCTGGTGGCTCGCCGAAGTCGTCAACCTCGCCGTGGTCGCCATGATCCCGTTGGTCGCCTTTCCCCTGCTGGGCATCCAGCAGGCGCAGCCTACTGCTCAGGCCTACGCGGATCAGAATATCTTCCTCTTCATGGGGGGGCTCCTGCTGGCCACGGCCATGCAGAGGTGGGGACTCCACAGAAGGATGGCCATCCATGTGCTCTATCTGCTGGGCTCAAGGCCGAAGGGGCTCGTCCTGGGATTCATGATTGCCACCGCCTTCCTCTCCATGTGGATTTCCAACACGGCGACCGCTGTGATGATGCTCCCCATCGCCGTCTCCGTGGTGCTCTATGTGACCGGCAAGAAGCCCGAGGAGATCCGTGGGCAGAAGGGGCAGGAACGGAATTTCAGCCTGGCCCTGATGCTGGGCATCGCGTATGCGGCCAGCATCGGGGGGATGGGGACCCTGGTCGGCACGCCCCCCAATATCGTGCTGGTGGGGCAGATTCAGCAACTCTTTCCCGGGGCACCGGAGATCAGCTTTGCGCGCTGGATGGCCGTGGGCCTTCCCCTTGTGGCGGTCTTCCTGCCCGCCGTCTGGGTCTACCTTTGCTGGGTCGCCTTTCCGGTAAAGACCCTCGACGCCGGTAAGGGGAAGGCGTTCCTGCGCGAGGAGAGGGACGGACTCGGAAGGATGGGAAGAGGTGAGAGGATCACCCTCATGGCCTTTCTCACGGCCGCCCTGCTCTGGATGACTCGCCAACCCCTTGACATGGGAAGCATCCGGGTGCCCGGCTGGTCCACGCTCCTGCCCTGGGCCGGCTTCATCAAGGATTCGACCGTGGCCATGTTCGTTGCCTTGAGCCTCTTCTTCATTCCCGTGGACCGTAAGGAGGGGACCCGTGTTCTGAACTGGGAGTGGGCTTCCCGGATTCCCTGGGACGTGCTGATCCTGTTGGGTGGGGGCTTTGCCCTGGCCGCGGCCTTCCGGACGACCGGCCTCTCGGGCTGGTTCGCGCAGTCTCTCAGTGGGTTGGACGGGCTCCCGCCGGTTGCCATGGTCGTGGTGGTCTGTGCGATGATGACCCTGTTGACCGAATTGACGTCGAACACGGCGACAGCGGCCGTGATGCTGCCGATCCTTGCCGCAACGGCCGTGAAGATCGGCGTTCATCCCTTTGTGTTGATGGTTCCCGCTACGTTGAGCGCCTCCTGCGCCTTCATGCTTCCCGTGGCCACGCCGCCCAACGCGATCATGTTCGGGAGCGGCTGCCTGGATATCCCGACGATGGCAAAGACGGGGATCGTCGTGAACCTCCTGGGCTTGATCCTGATCACCCTCTTCATGTTCGCGGTCGGCGTTCCGGTCCTGGGCATCTCTCCCGGGATCGTCCCGCCCTGGGCCGTTCCGTGAAGGATCAGGCGCTCAGCTCTTCCGGTTCTGTGAGGATCAGATTCTTCATTTTCATGAAATCCCTGTATCCGATCACTCTTTCCCCGCTGTATTCCATGTGAACCGCCTGGGCCGGGCAGTTGTTGATGCATCCGAAACAGAGAACACAGGCGTCCCTGTCAACGTGGAATGCGGACAGGTCGATCGCATCGGCAGGGCATTTCTCGACACACGTTCCGCACTCGATGCATTTCTCCTCGACGATGGAGTGGTTCTTGACGAACTTCTTGGTCCACCAGATGGGGCCCAACCATGTTGTACACTCTCTCAGGGTAAGTCGCTTGGAGAACTCAGCAGCCTCACTTTGCTTAACCTGATTGACCAGATACCCGGCATATTCTCGCACCCTGTCGTATGTCTCCTCGTCAGGAAGCTGTCTGCTCATCCAAGTCTTCTCATGAACCTTGTCCCCAGACCAGGAAAGAGGAAAGGCGCTCATGTTCATGAAAGCGGTCTGTCCAATCGGTACGCCCTCCTTCTCCACCAGCAGTTGAAGGATCGAACATGCCGCATTGTGCTGATTCCCTTCCGGGCCTCCGAAGGACACATAGGCGGCAACCGGTGTTCCCTTCAATCCCGGCAGGGACCCTATCCAGGCCTTCACGCACTCCGGCGTGTCATAGTAGTAGACAGGGGAGCCGATCACGATCAGATCGACCTCTCCCATCCCTTGCACGTCAAAACGCCTGATCTCGGAAGCGGTCACCTTCATTCCGAGTTTTTCCAGTCGATAGGCAAGCAACCTCCCATATCTTTCGGTGTACCCTGTCTGGCTGTACCAGAGAACAAGGGCTCTTCCCGTTCTTGCGGTCTTCATCGGAACCTTTCCACGAATCGGTCGCATATCAACACATCCGTTCGTTGCCGGCATCGATAGAAGGGCCGCAGCCATCGCGCCCTTCTTCAAAAAGTCTCTTCTGTTATCCATGTTTCCCTTTCAACAATCGCAAAGGGTTATACCTCACTTCGTACGAACCGGGGATGCATCTTGACCGTTTCGATGAAGACTGCAGGGTCATCAGGCGTAAGGACCACCCTCTTGAAACGCCCGGACTTGCGGTAGACTGTCACACCCTTCCTGGAAATGGTAGGCGGGTAGATCGTATTCGTCCAGCTCTCCGACCAATGCCTGGAACCCATCCGGACATCGCCAATATCATCGATGGCAACCTTGCGCAGGGGTATCGGCCCCAGACGCACGCGAAGGTATTGATCATCTATGACATAGTTGAGCCTGGAAATGCCATAGAAGAGCAACGCAAGAATGAGGGTGAGAACGATTATCGGTTCAACCATGTCGCCTCCTGTGCCGCAGATGGGTCTTTTTCAACGGCCTGCTAAGGTTTGAGAACCTTCTTGAAGCCCAGAAGGGCATCCACCGTCTCTTTCATGTTCGTGGGTCTTCCCACCCGGAGTCTGTCGCTCCTTCCGTAGTAATCCAGGCAGGTCCCGCACGAAAGGATTTCGGCTCCCTGCTCCTCGTATCCCTTCAGGATGTCCAGCACCGGTGATCCTTCCGTCGTAAGGAAAATGCCGCTGTTCATACAGATGATCCTTGCCGGTAGATCCCCCGATTCGAGGAGAACATTGAGGAAGGCCTTCATCAGCCTTTCCCCCAGGTCCGGCTCTCCGTCTCCCAGGCCGGAGGAATCGATGACGAGCAAGAGATCCTTGTTCAAGTCCATGTTTTTTCCTCTGATAGTCCTTTGTCTGGCGGCCCGGTGACCCGTTCGACAGAATGCAAACCAAGAAAGGGATGGTACCCCACAAACAGGCACAAATCGAGACGCGCCCGTCTCGCCCGGAGGATGTTCCCGAGTCCCGGGACGGTCGCGCTCCTGCTAGCCCGACTTTCGCTATTCGGGGGGTATGCCTTTCGTAAGTGCCTGAAAACAAACGATCGCGATCAAAAGGTCTTCACCACAGACCTGAGATTTCCTGCCGAGATTTCCGGTGGTGGCTGGGGTGGTAATTGCATTTTCAATTGGCTCAACAGAAGCTGTTGGGCCTTGTCAGGTTTGGTGTGCCGGGACATCTTCAATTCCCTTCCATCCGTTGTCGGGATATGCACATCGATCATCTGAATGGCTTTCATCTGTTCCAGGATAGAGCGGGGCGTCAGGCCGGGGGCATGTGTCCGGGCCAGTTGCCGCAATGTCACATGCAGACAGTAAGAAAGGAAGGCAACAAAGATGTGTGCATCCACGCGGTGCTCGAGTTGATGATAGATCGGCCGTATGGCCAGATCCCCTTTCAGATTACGAAAGGCCTCCTCGACTTCGGTCAGGATCATATACTGGGTCCAGAGTTCTGAAGGATCGCTGCCCGTCTGATTGCTGCGCAGCAAGTACCGGCCATCACGACTGCGCATGCGCCGATATTTGGGTCGGTTAAGTCTCCAATAGAAGGTTTGCTCATTGATAGGTTCATCCACGGCGGGGATCGTCACATCCAGCAGGCGTGCAAATCGGCCGGCTTCCTTCTCTGCGGCACCCACTTTCTTAAGGAGTTTGTCTCGGTCGATCGTCTTTTGATTCAGAAGTTCCCTCAGACGGGAAAGAAAGCGCCTAAGCTTTCGCAGTCGAATCGCCCGCTCTTTCATCCGGCGGTCCTGGCTCTCGGCCAGGATGTACACTTCGTTATCTTGCGGTAGAAATTTCACCCGTACGCTTTCACGAACAGCTTTCCAGGGACGACTGGAAAGGGCTGCCTCATAGCGTGTCAAATGTCCTCGCGGCGTTCCCACCAGATACCGGACCGGCACTTCGGCCTCTCGCATCTCTTCAAGCACCTGTTCTGTCGGTATGCCCCTGTCCATGACCCAAACCCGCTCCGCCTGTCCGTAGCAATTGCCGATATGATCCAGCATATCTCGCAATGTCTGCCGGTCCTGCGTGTTCCCCGGCAACACCTCATAGGCCAAGGGAAACCCTTCCGGGGTCACCACCAGCGCAATGATAACCTGTACGCAGTCGCTTCGTTTGTCTCGGCTATAGCCAAACCGCCTCTTGCCCTCAAAGGGCGGGTCACTTTCGAAGTACGTGCTGGTCAAATCGTATAGAAGAACTTCAAAGCGCGCACCAAACAGGTCCTGCCACTTTCCTCGTAAATGCTGGAACAACTCGTCCTTGTGTTCCAGAAGCCTGTCGTGACACCGATACAGCGTGTCTTTGCCAACAACCCGGAAGTCTTCACCCAGAAGATCCCCCATTGCGCTATGGTCATACCAATAACGGTGCAAACGCCATTCGCTGCCCGGATCAATCAGTCGGTAACTGACCAGGGTCTGCAACACATTGCGCCACCGGGTCCCCTTACGACTGGCTAGCAAACGATCCCGCCAGAACGTCGACAGATCCAACATCTCCCAAAGTTCACAGGCCAACCAACAGGCTCCCCACTGCCGTGGTCTGCAAAGTTCCAACTCCCCCATCAGTAGATGAACGCTGTTGTCCACTCCGGCCGGAACAGCACGATCTTCGGGGAAAAGGGCCATCTGCCGCCTTTGATTCCCCTCAACCACTTCAATGGCATGAACCCAGTCAGCCTTCTGGCTGTCGTTGATTTCACCCAAGTACAGAAGTGTTTTCTGAATGCTACGGCCATCGCACACACGACGGTTCTCCACCACGCTATAATAGCGGTGCTCCTTCCCGTCTTTCTTTCTGTTCGTGCTTCTGAGAAACATGCAGCCATTTTCGCAGCCCTGCATGCCCCTGCGCAAGGGGGTAGGTCTTCACCACAAGCGGTTCTGGAAATCCGTGCCTTGATTTACAGGCACTTACAGCAGAGAATACCTCTAAATTTCCTGTTTCCTGGCCCGAATCGCGAAAGTCGGGCTAGCCCGTTGAAAAGGTGGTGGAGGCTGTTCAAAAAGTTCCAGATGCAAGGCAGGCAAAATCCCGAGGAATGAGGCGTACTTCCTGTACGTTGAATGACGAGG
>RCNG010002208.1_pt1 | contig 12262 bp, 11 predicted proteins | sample 2041371 | NCBI WGS metagenome assembly RCNG01 (sample SAMN09708227, study PRJNA481090) | Marine sediment metagenome, whole genome shotgun sequencing project. | biome: marine sediment; feature: ocean; material: sediment; isolation source: Sewage treatment plant 1 marine sediment (STP1) ... | reverse complement strand
ACGTTTTCTCTCAAAATAACCGATAAAGTATCGTATATTCAACACCTTGATCGCTCTCGCTACGATTCAATTGATTTATTTAGGATAATCGTGCTGAACTTAAGATTAATATGGTCGAAATCTGACTGCCAACGCGAGTGGCATAATGCCAAATAAAAACAATAAAAAACCAGCAAAAGACCAATCCGGCAGCAAAAAAACATTAACAACAAAAGCCAGTGATTCTACGAAATTTCCGATTGTAGGCATAGGTGCTTCAGCCGGTGACCTCAATGCTTACAAAGCATTTTTCTCGCACATGCCCGCCAATAGCAATATGGCGTTCGTGCTGGTACCGCACCTTGATCCCCGCCACCAGAGTTTAATGGTTGAACTGCTCGCCAAACAAACGGCTATGCCGGTATGTGAGATAATAGATAAGCTGCCGGTTGAACCTAACCATGTTTATATCATTCCACCAGCGCACTACCTGAGCATTAAAAATCGCATGCTACAGCTGGTCACCCCACCTGAAAAGCGCGGCGCCGAGACCGCCATTGACCGTTTTCTACGTTCACTCGCTGAAGACCAGGAGGAACGTGCTATTGGCATCATACTGTCCGGCACCGGTTCGCATGGCACTTCTGGCCTGCAGGCGATCAAGGCAAACGGCGGCATGGCAATGGTGCAGAATCCCGATACTGCGGAATACGACCGCATGCCGCAAAATGCTATCGACACCGGCTGCATCGATTACATTCTGCCACCCGAGGAAATGCCGGTCGTCTTAATCAAATATGCACAACATGCCTATGTGAAAGGTGACTTGAACCCCGATCAACTGCCGGAAACAGAACAGGACCAACTCAACCGCATTCTCGCTCTGCTTCGTGCCCGCATGAAATACGACTTTCGCTGCTACCGTAAAAATATGCTGTTGCGCCGCATCCAGCGTCGCATGGGATTAAACCATGTCGACCAGCTAACCGAGTATCTGGAATTACTGCGTAATAATGCTGATGAAGTCGATCGTCTGTATCGCGACCTGTTGATCAGCGTGACCGGTTTTTTTCGTGACAGTGAAGCCTACCGAGTACTGGAACAACGTGTCATACCGTATTTAGTCGAACACAATAAAAGCGATGTACCGGTTCGTATCTGGATTCCAGGTTGTGCCACCGGCGAGGAAGCCTATTCCATTGCCATGCTGCTAATTGAACAATTTTCAGCTGCACAGAAATCACCGAATATCCAGATATATGCCTCTGACATCGATGAAAATGCACTGGAATTTGCCCGCCAGGGAATTTACCCGCAAAGCATTGCTGCCGATATTTCTGCGAAACGTTTAGCCCAGTTTTTCACCCCGACCGACAGCCACTACCAGGTCAAAAAGCAGCTGCGGGAATCGGTTGTCTTTGCGGCCCAGAACCTGATTAGCGATGCCCCGTTCTCAAAACTGGATCTGATCAGCTGTCGTAACCTGCTTATCTACCTGGATCCCGACGTGCAGCGAAAAGTTATTTCTCTGTTCCACTTTTCCCCGCACGAAGACGGCTTCCTGTTTCTCGGCTCATCGGAAACGGTTGGCCGGCAACAGGACATGTTTGAAACCATATCCAAAAAATGGCGCATTTTCCGGCGCATCGGTCCTACCCGGCGAGACCTGATCAATTTTCCTATTGTTTCCAGCTACAAACGTCGCGGCCTGCTACAACCTCTGATAGAAACAGCTGGCAGCCAGGAGTTGAACCTTGCCGAACTGACTCACCGCCAGTTACTGCAGGACTACGGCCCAGCGTCAGCGCTGATCAACCGTAAGTATGAAATATTATATTTTTATGGTGTCACCGGTGACTTTCTGGAACCGCCCACTGGTGAGCCCACCCATGACCTGATGGCCATGGCGCGCCAGGGTTTACGCACCAAACTCAGGGCCGCCTGCCACAAGGCAATCAGCCAGAATCAACCGGTAACGGATAGCAACGCATGGGTTAAAAACAACAACGAATGGCAACCATGCACTCTGACGGTAAAACCGATTATCGACCCTAAACAGGCCGAAGGGCTGCTGCTGGTTTCATTTCAATTGCGTGAAGCCATGCTGCCAGCCGATTTTAATAAAGGCGAAAATGCTGAGGAAGAATCCACTCTGGTAAACCAGCTGGAATATGAGCTCAAGTCCACACGCGAAGACCTGCAAAGCACGATAGAGGAAATGGAAAGCTCTAACGAAGAGCTGAAAGCCTCCAATGAAGAAATCATGTCGATGAATGAAGAGTTGCAGTCTTCCAATGAGGAACTGGAGACATCTAAAGAAGAACTGCAGTCACTGAATGAAGAGTTAAGCACGGTCAACAACCAGTTGCAGGATAAAGTTGAACAACTGGACCAGGCCAGTAACGATATGCTCAACCTGCTTAACAGCAGCAACATTGCAACACTTTTTCTCGACACCCAGTTTTGTATCCAGCAGTTTACACCGGTAACCGGCAGGCTACTCAAGCTGATCGACAGCGATATTGGCCGTGCGATTAACACTTTCGCAACAGACTTTACCGGCGCCGACCTGCTGGAAGACGCTCACCTGGTACTGGAAAAACTGGCCACGGTGGAAAAAGAAATTTACAGCCGCGACGGCCATGCTTACCTGCGCCGTTGCCAGCCCTACCGCACCCCGGACAATCGCATCGAAGGCGTTGTTGTTACCTTTGACGATATGACCGAGCGCCTCAAAGCAGAGGCGCTATCACGGCGACTGGCGGCAGTTGTGCGTGATTCTAATGACGCGATTACCGTGCATGATTTCGATGGCAATATCCTTGACTGGAACCACGGTGCCGAACAGATATTCGGTTATTCAGAAACTGAGGCATTAATGATGAATATCCGCATCCTGGCTCCCGCAGACAGGCAGGATGAAGCGCTGGAATACATCAGGTCGGCCGCTAGCGGCAGAAATATTGCCTCATATGATACCCGTCGGCTGACCAAAGACGGGCGAACACTGGATATCTGGATTACAGTCATCACGTTAAAAAATGACTCGGGACAGCCAGTCGCCGTAGCCACCACTGAGCGTGATATCAGTGATCGTAAAACTATCTACGAACTGCGCGCACAAAGCGAGCGCCTGCTGCTAATGGTCGAACATCTGCCAGCCGGTGCTGTATATATTGTATCCGATAACATAACCATGAATCGCGCCGCCGAAGAAATTACCGGTTATAAACGTGGCGAACTGAGCACAATTGACCTGTGGTTTACAAAATTATACGGCGAAAATGCAGAAAAAATCCGGCGCATCTATGAAAGCCATCGTGCTGCGAATTTTCCTAAAGCGACAATGCCTATCGAAATCAACCGCAAAGATGGCAGCAAGCGTCTCGTTGAATTCGCCGCCTACCGCTTCGATGACCATGAAGTCTGGTTGATGCACGATGTCACCGAACGCCAGCAATATGAAAAAAAACTGGAGACCAGTGAAAATCGCCTGTGGGCAATTATGAATAACGCAGCAGAGTCTATAATCGTTATCGATAAGCAAGGCATCATTACCGATTTCAACCGCGCCTCGGAAAACCTGTTTGGTTATCGTCACGATGAAACCATTGGAAATAACGTGAATATACTGATGCCACCGCCTTATCGTGAACTGCTTGATGGCTACCTGAGCAACTATTTAGAGACAGGTAAAGCCCGCATATTAAATCATCCACGCGAATTGCCCGCTCTTCGCAAAGACGGCTCAACATTTCCAATGGAATTAACCGTTACCAAAATTGACAAACTGGATCTTTACTGCGGTATTATTCGTGACCAGAGTGAACAAAAAAGGCTGGAAAAAGAAGTTGCCGACATTTGCACACTGGAACAGGACCGCATTGGCCAGGACATACATGACGGTATTGGCCAGCAGCTGACAGGGTTAAGCCTGATGACATCCAGCCTGAAACGTGAACTCGTGAGAGAGAATATCCCGCAAAGTAAAAAACTGGATGAAATCATTTCCTTTTTGCAACGCGCGACCGAAGATGCCCGAATACTGTCTCGTGGACTGGCACCAATGTCGATCGAAACCCTGGGACTTGAGGACGCGGTTGCAATACTGGTTGACGATATTGAAAAATCAACAGGCATTAACTGTGCTCTGGAAATCCAGCAGCCACTTAATATCAAGGACCATACTACAACTATCCAGATTTACCGCATCATTCAGGAAGCGATCAATAATGCGGTGAAACATGCTGAGGCGAAAAACATTCATATTACAATGAAAAATATTGATCAATTTGAACTCAGCATCAGTGACGATGGCAAAGGCTTTAAAGTTTCGGATAAAAAATTCAGAAAAAACCTCGGCCTGCGCATTATGCGCTACCGTGCTGGCATTATAGGCTGCAAGCTAGTTGTCGAATCAGAACCGGGTAAAGGTACCACGGTCCAGTGCACACGGCTGTATGATTCATTTCTATAACGCTTATGGTTACAGCGAAATTGCAGCCTGGCACAACAGGCAGACGCAAAGTCACCCGAAGCATAAACATCCTGTATTACACAACGGGTGACGTATTCTGCCCAGGAATAAAATACTGCAGTAAAATTTTATGTCATTCCTGTTAAAAAACATTCGCTATCGACGTTTACCTCGTAGCGAATTTTTCCTGGTCTGATTTTCTTGACCGGTTAAATGTCTATGAATCCATATTTAGCATTTCATTCACTTTTTTTTCTGCTGCCAGCCAGTCCTGTACCTGGTCACCACCATTAAATCCACGTTTTTCTGCTCGCAGGTAGGCTTCACGCGCAACCATTTCACGTTGATCTATATTGTTAACATCACCAACTTTCGCTGAAGTTTTTGCTGTCTTTGATACCGCTTGTTGTTGTTTTGGCATTTTTATAACCCTCTATAATTAGTTGATTACAAAAGTTTTCGGCAGGTTAATAAGACAGTTATTCGTTAAATGTCCTGTATTAACCAGCTTGATTAACTCGATTTTCTGCCCCAGTTTTTCTTTGAATAAAAGCAAAATGGCAAGCCCGGAGTCGTAAATGCGAGAAGTCCTGCTCAGATCGACGATAATGCGTGCCGCTTTAAAACGCCCTGCTAACTCATGCACACTTTGCATTAAATCAACAGCACGCAGATCCAGTACACCGGTTACTATGACGGTAACGGTTATCCGACTGGAGTCGTGCTTCCTGCTTACCCATATTTCTGCTTCACCCATGTCCTTTACTTTGTAACCAGATCGATTGAGTACCCATTCACCGTCATGTTCATTGTCAGTTATACGTTGCATGATTTCTGCCTTTCTGGAGTCGGCATCAAGCCTTATCCCGACATCCTGTAACGGCTGCTGGCATCCATTGCCCTGATAGCGCACAAATTTGATAGTTATCGGTTTCATTCATAGTCTCCGTTCATAGGATAAAACTTTCAAAACACACGCTGCAATCAGTGCGTTTATTGTTGGAGCCACATTGTATGCGCGGGCACTACTACATAAATATCAGGGGTTCCCCTAATTAGTTTAAGCGGATGTTTAACAGGAAATAGTAAACGGAATGCAGGTTTTGAAATTTGGGGATCCACTGATTGATAGATGACAGGATGGGTGCATATTATAAAGCATTGGAAGCACCGTAAATTCGTAACATCACAAAGTTAAAATGAGCTTATCCCGATGAAAGCTATAACTTTGATAGTAACCAAAAACTAAAGGTTATTACAGGTATCAGCTGTATATCTGTTTAGCATTCAATTCAGTCAAAGGAGCCTAAAATGAAAACTGAAAAAACAATGGAAGCTGAAACCAGAAAACTGACACTCGTGGTTTGTATTTTGTCAATATTGGTATTTGTGTTATTTGGACTTGCGCCTTTAATTTAACCTGAATAAATCAGTTAATTCAGGCTTAAGCAGCTAAAAACTAATAAGGAACGGATCTTTTTAAGCGCTTTAATTTAATAAGATAAATCAATCCGTCACCTAAAATGATGTTATCTGTTATATTGCCATTGGTTGTTTTGAACCTTAGGGATAATTATTTTTAATACGCCTTTATCAAGATGTGTTTTCATTTTGTTTTGATCGACGGGTTTTGATAATGTGACGCTGCGTTGAAATCGACCAGATTGACGTACCTGGAATATAATATTTCCCATTGCGTCTCTATTTAGTTTTTTTAGATCCTGCTTGCCTCTGATGCTGAGCCGTTGTCCATCCAGAGTAACTGAAATATCTTTTTCATCTGTACCCGGTAAATTCACCAACACTATGTAATAGTCAGCATTTTCCTTAATATCAATTTCCGGTGTTGACAGGTTTTGACTAAAATTATACTGAAAACCACGGTTATTTAGATCTGGCTTATTTATGTCCGGATGTCTTAAACCAGGGGGATTAGTAAAGCGATTAAATTTGCGCTCAAACATTCTGTCCATGTCACGCCGTATGGCCGCATTCTCCTCGTATGGATTCCATGACTGGCCGCCAAATGTGGTATCAGAAGGTTCCTGATAAATTAATGGTGGTGTATTATCAGGTGGTAGGTTGCTATCCTGAGGCTGTGCCTGTTGTTCTGCCTGTGCTTGCTGATTTTCCTGAGTAGATACTCGCTGCTCGTTAGCAGGCTTTTCAGTGGGTTCATCAGCTAGCTGATCAGTAGCGGTGGCTTCTGTATTGTTTATCTCAATACTTTTTTTCTCTGGCATGTCCTTTTCAGTTACTGTTGTGCCCTGTGCCTGTATCTGAGCAGACGTATTCTGGATACGCAGAACGTGGAGCGATTGTTGTATTTCGAACATATACCAGGCTTGAACGCCTATTAACAAAAAAAGCAGTAGAAGCAGTACTATTAACAATGTTTGCTTAAGTTGACTATTATTTGTGTCTGACATTTGTTTTTCCTCGAATCATCTAGCCAATGTATATGCTTCAATATTAATAATATTCTCCTGTGTGCTCATCATATACCTTTGGCGTGTTCGTTAAAACAGTGGTAATTCATTCAGCTCCAAATAATCATAAATGGTGGGGACTGATTTATGATTCTCAGGGCCTTTTTTACAATAAATCTTGAACGTTAAATTTGATAGTATGTCTGAAGTTGCAGATATTTTTCTGCTTTTTAAAATCCATTCATCCAGCGAGACCGATCATGATTAAGTTACCCCAAACACTTATCGCATTATTGCTGTTTTCAAGCCTTTGTTTCAATAATGCCTGGGCACATGATAATGAAACCCATTATGATCGTATCCACCTCAGTGTTAATGCTAGCGCACAAATCGAAAACGATACCATGGTAGCAACCGTGTACGCAGAAGAAGAGGGAAGTCAGGCCGCTGAGCTTTCAAATCTCGTTAATCAACGAATTCGCCGAGGACTTGATCTGGTAAAAAAACACCCTGAAATAAAACACCAGACCAATGCTTATTCCAGCAATCCGATTTACAGCAATAATAAAATAAAAGGCTGGCGAGTACGCCAGAGTTTGCGCCTGGAAAGTCAGGACATGACATTAATGAGTGATGTACTGGGAAAGCTGCAGAGTGAGCTGGCTTTACAATCTATGCAGTTCACTATTTCACCCGACAGTAAAAACCAGCAGGATGAAAAACTCATCGACAAAGCACTGCAGGCATTTGAAAATCGTGCACAGCAGGTAGTTAAAAAACTGGGCCGTAAAAATTACAAGATAGTTGATATCAATATCTCCACCTCCGGCACACCAGGTGTTCGCCCACAGTACCAGATGCGAGCCATGGTTATGGATGCAGCAGAAAGTGCGCCGGCTATTTCTGCAGGGGAGCAAACGGTAAGCGTGACAGTTAGCGGAAATATAGAACTGGAATGATCTGGGGATGGTATTTTTTATGCCAGTGAATGCTGTTGGGAGAGGTCATGTCTGGACATACTAAAAGGACTTTGAACAGATTGGCAGGCTCGAATGGCACAACCTGTGCGTAACTAGCCTCTTTGTCCGCATTCACCTGGTTTACCATCAGTAGTGCGCCAAAACGCAACAAACCAGCTAATTTAATATTCATTTTGTTTCTCCATGAAAGCAATTGTTTTTAAATTACGCTATAAATTAAATACATGGACACAGTGTATAAACTATACGCCTAAAATATCATATTGTTATTACACGGATCCTGAATATGCAAAAGACGACTGGAAATCTTTATTAACATGACCTCTCATGATGAAACAGGGTATGGCGACGCAGCTGTTAAATTAAACACTGCTGACGGTACTCATCAGCAACGGCACATCAGCCTGCTGACCCGAAAAACAGTGGCGCTGGTGCTGGCAGGTGGTCGCGGTTCTCGTCTGCACGAACTAACTTTATGGCGTGCCAAGCCAGCCGTTCACTTCGGCGGAAAGTTTCATATTGTTGATTTTGCACTGTCGAATGCAATTAATTCTGGCATTCGTCGTGTCGGCGTACTCACTCAGTACAAGGCGCACTCTCTGGTCAGGCACCTGCGTGATGGCTGGTGCGGCTTCAAACGCGCGCTCGGCGAATTCGTTGATGTACTGCCGGCATCGCAGCGAATCGATGCCGGCTGGTATCGTGGTACCGCAGACGCGGTTTATCAGAACATCGATATCATTCGCGATCTTAATCCCGAGTATGTACTTATTCTGTCGGGAGATCATATTTACAAAATGGACTACGGTGCCATGCTTGCGTTCCACACGGAGATGGGCGCTGACATGACGATATCCTGTATCGAAATTCCGGTTGAAGAAGCTGCCGGGATCTATGGCGTGCTGCAGGTAGATAGCAGCGGTCGGGTAATTGCATTCGAGGAAAAACCGACAACACCGAGCCAGATACCCGGTCAGCCCGGTATGTGTCTGGCCTCGATGGGTAACTATGTATTCGCTACCGAGCTACTGTATGACGAGCTGATTCACGATGCGGACAAAGAAATATCCGATCACGATTTTGCAAAAAACATTATCCCGGACGCTATCCACAGGCACAAGGTATTTGCCTACCCCTTTCGCGACCAGAAAACGGGCAAACGCGCCTACTGGCGCGATGTCGGTACGCTGGACGCCTACTGGCAAGCCAATATCGAACTGCTGGATATTACCCCGGAACTGGATTTGTATGATGGCGAGTGGCCGATCCTGACCGACCAGCCACAGCTAGCGCCGGCCAAATTCGTGTTTAACAACGAAAACCGACGCGGCATGGCAGTGGACTCGATGGTATCCGGCGGTTGCGTGATTTCTGGCGCAAAACTGGACCGGGCGCTGCTGTTTTCTAATGTTAAGGTGCATTCCTATGCCTGCATCGAACAAAGCGTAGTGCTACCTGATGTCAACATTGGTCGCCATGCCCGAATCCTGCGAGCCATTATCGACCGTGGTTGTGTGATACCGGAACATATGGTTCTCGGCGAGAATCACGAAGATGATCGCAAGCGTGGCTTCCGCGTAACTGAAAATGGCATCGTGCTGGTCACGCCGGATATGCTGGGTCAGTCGACTCACACAGTACGCTGAGTGATGATTTCGCTTGAGCAGGGCCAGTCCGCGTAATGCTATTTCTTTGCTACCAATGAGCCCTTACATTTTTAATTTACCGACTTTTATTCGGTACTTTTGGTTCGTAAGCTTGCGTTCGTTCAAGTAGGTTCATCAGACTCTTGCTTTTCAAGCTTTTCTGAGGATAATTTTTTCGGCCACATTAGCTGACGTAGATGACGGCGACGAAGAACATTGGAAGTGGCTTCACGCAGTGCCGAAATTAGCAGAGCAGCAATAATAGAAAGAACGATGTAATGCGCTTTCCAGATAAAAACAAATGCTGCACGCAGGTAGCCTGCTGTCAACATGTCAAACGCCAGCTGGAAATTAGCCAGCATGGTATCTAATTCGGCAGGCACAATAACACCGAGTGATGCAGGGTGTTTATCTATAAAAAACCACAAAACCCAGCCTGTTACAAAAATAATAATCGAGAAATTAAACATAAATATATAAATACATGCGGTTTTCAGGAAAAGGACTGCCCTGTTTGATTTTTACAATGTGATTATACGAATCAGGTCGGTACCGCCAGAAAGCTGTTGATGCCCGGCAGTGATTACCAGAATGTCACCACTTTGTGAATTAACCATCTGTTTTATTTCGGTTATGGCGAACTCGATGCGATCATCGTCTTCTGGTTCTCCCTGGTATAACACCGGTATTACGCCCCAGTTCATTGATAGTTTGCGCACCACCCTTTTAGAGGAAGTGATCGCTAGAATAGGGCAGTCTGGACGGTACTTGGATATCAGGCGCGAAGTGAAGCCCGACTCCGTCAGGCTGATGATGGCTGCTGCTTTCAGGTTCGCCGCCATACTGACCGACGCCTGCCCGATCGCCTGTGTTACCACATTAGCGGGGCTGGGTTTGATTTTCTGCAGATAACCGTATTCGTGCAATGAAGCCTCGGCGCGTAATGCGATTGTTGCCAGGGTTGTTACTGCTTCCAGAGGATATTTTCCAACTGCCGTTTCACCAGATAACATTACCGCCGAGGTGCCATCGAGAATCGCATTGGCGACATCGCTTGCTTCAGCGCGGGTCGGTTTCGGGTTGTGCTCCATCGAAGCCAGCATCTGGGTGGCGGTTATCACCGGTTTGCCATTGCTGACTGTGGTGCGGATAATGAGCTTCTGTGTGGTCGGCACATCGGCCAGTGGAAGTTCCACGCCCAGGTCACCGCGTGCGACCATAATGCCGTCCGCTGCATCGACGATCTCTTCCAGGTTTGCCACACCGGCCTTGTTTTCGATTTTGGCGATAATGGGAATTAGCTCATCTTTTTCGATAAGGATCTCACGCATCTTGTAGATGTCATCTGCACTCTGAACGAATGATGCGGCGATATAGTCAACGTCATTTTCTGCGGCAAAGCTCAGTTCTTTGACGATATCATCCCGGTTTTCCGGACTCACGGCACTCATTGCCAATTGCGTGTCTGGCAGGTTGACACTCTTGGTATTACCCAGTTGTCCGCCGTGAATGATACGGCAGTTGATCACGCCATCGGTTACCTTCTCGACTTCCAGCTCAATCGCGCCGTCATCAAGCAGAATTGGAATTCCCCGCCGCACTTCCTCGAACAGTTTCTGGTAAGTGATCGACACGCCCGTAACATCCCCGAGCCTGTTCTCGGTGTGCAGGTCGAAGCGCTCACCTGGTAGCAGTGTGGCAGAGTCTCCGTCCAGATAGCCGGTGCGAATCTCTATACCCCGAGTATCAATCATGATCGCTATATTTCGTCCAAGCTCGCTGGCTGCTTTACGCAGGGTTAAAATTTGTTTGCTGTGTTTATCGTGCGAACCATGTGAGAGGTTCAATCGTGCGACATTCATTCCTGCTTCGATCATGGCCTTTAGCATTTCCAGCGTTTCACAGGCCGGCCCGATAGTAGCGACAATTTTGGTTTTTCGTACAGGTGTGTGATCGGACGGTGTGCTGTTCATTATGGAGTTCAATTCATTAATTATGTATGGATTGACGATTATGAACTTTCAGCAAGCAGACGCAATATACATTGTGGGTGAGATATGGCTCTTTGAATGTCGGTTAAACAGCGTTAGCGCTAGTGTCAAAAAACCTGAATTTTGTCAGATAATTTTACACTTATTGGCGAAGCTCTTGACTTAGAAAGGTCTATGCTGTTGATTATTAAGTATTACAGAAATATTGGCACGAACTTCGCATTATTATTTATACGACTGCCACCCGGACATAAATGGCAGATAATTGTCGGAGACCTGGAAAAATAGTTACACAAAAGTAGGTGAATTATCATGTCCTGTTTGAATCCCGGATGTTTGGGAAATTATAATTTTAACCATATCGTTTTTTTTGCAAAAAAGCGTTTTGTCGAAGGTTGTAATACTATTGAGTTATTAGTAGCAGCTAAAACTGAGCGCGAAAAAGAAGAAATTGCTTTGGTATGCTTGCTTCATTTAGAGGATGAAACGATTCGAGATCTTCAACTCTGCTGTAAATACACCGAACAATGCAAAACCATCAATTGCAGAGACAGACTAAAACAAATGATTAAGGAAGAACTAGGAAAAAGACCCCATTAATTCAGTCAGTCTTCCTGCGGTCTTTGTTGGTCAACCTTCTATCAATGTTATATCTGCGGCACGGGCCTGTGTAATTAGTGCCTGACCGAAAAGTCGTTATTTCTATAAAATAAACCACACTTTACAGGCGGGTATGATTGTTATCATGCCAACATATTCC
>RCNG010005037.1_pt1 | contig 12263 bp, 7 predicted proteins | sample 2041371 | NCBI WGS metagenome assembly RCNG01 (sample SAMN09708227, study PRJNA481090) | Marine sediment metagenome, whole genome shotgun sequencing project. | biome: marine sediment; feature: ocean; material: sediment; isolation source: Sewage treatment plant 1 marine sediment (STP1) ... | reverse complement strand
AAAGACTCCATGGCATGACCCATTTCTCCATAACCTAAAATGAGCACATTGTATGAATCGACCATGATAATGTTTCCTATATTGACAATAATAGTTATAGTTATAGTTATATTTATTGTTTAGTTATTCCACAACCACCTTAACCCGGATATTTCATAGGAATGCAGAATTTTGGGGAAATATCAGTAAGTTAGTTTGGATGATTTGTCGATAAAATCGTAGGAACGATTATACATGAGCGAAGCGAGCCCGTAGGGTAACGGGCAGGAGGCACGTAATTAAAGCATAGCCATTCGGCAATTGCTCCATGCATTGCCCTACTACCGTACTTCCTGTACATAAGCTATGGTTACAGGCAAATCAGTCCCAGAATAAATCAAACATGGGGCCGCTGAGATTTTTCCAAAAACTGCATAGCGGCCTCCGGTACATAGTGTACTTTGCTAATATGCCAATATTTCTTAATACAATCATAATTTTAAGTTAAAGTTGTAGCGTTCCTATAAAATATCCGGGTTAATAATACAGGCCACACCAGCGTGATAAATATAAAACGCCACATTATTTTTGTTCCGGGTAAAAATCCCAAACCACCCAGACAGCAACATCAGGATCTACTATGGCGCACCATGGTTGAAGGCGTGCGACGTGCAGAACCCGAAATAGCTGAAGAATTTAGCCAGTATAAAAGTGATTTTAGCATTCTTGCCTGGAACCAGCTGTTTTACAATGAGACCAAAGATATCAGTATCGACCTGCCGTGGATTGACCTTCTAATAAATACGCACGGCCCAGGCAAGGCAGACATGCGCGAGGCCCAGCACTGGCATAAAAAGCTGTCACGCTTTCTGTACGCACTTACCGACTATGTACCCTACCTGATTAATGTCATGCCGGACATCATGCGACAAACCGCATTGGAACTTAATCGCTATTTTCAGAACAGACATAATGTTGCCAGTGAAATTCGTGGCATGCTAAAACAGCAACTACGGCCCTTGCTGGAATCCAACACCCGAATATTGCTCATCGGACACAGCCTGGGAAGCGTGATTGCATATGATGCGCTCTGGGAATTATCGCATGAAGAAAGATTACCCGGCAAAATCGATTTGTTTCTGACGCTGGGTAGCCCATTGGGCATGACTTATGTTCAACACCGCTTACTCGGTGCCTACAATACCGGTACTTTAAAATATCCTACCAATATCAAACACTGGAGCAATGTATCTTCGGTCGGTGATATCACTTCCCTCAATAAACGATTTCATGATGATTTTTCAGAAATGATCGAGCTGGGTATCATTGATGACATCCATGATCACTGCAAGGGAATCTATAATTTCTTTCGTAACGAAGAAGGCCTTAACTGTCATCGGTCCTATGGTTATCTGGTAAATCCGGCAGTCGGAAAAATTATTGCTGACTGCTGGCATAAAAATTAAATATAGTGCTGACCAGAATCACTCACTCAAAGGAAGTTCAGATTACAGCCGTCGAACCATTTATCTCATTAATTACAAATTATACATCCATATATCACACTGCTATTTACCTGCAACCGACTTCTTCAGACTTTCCTCATCCGACATCATCGCCAGTAAATTCTCAGCCAGTGCTTCATAAATCGATTTTTTGCAAACTAATTTGGAGACAGTTGAAGAAATCAGCGCTGTTGCCATCATAGCCAGTACCAGGTCATGGTTATCTGTCATTTCCATGACGATGACAAAGGCCGTTATCGGGGTTTGTACGACTCCGGTGAAATAACCGATCATACCCAGGATAACAATGGTGGAGGCCATTTCAACGGGGAACAATACTGCCAGGTTTGCTCCCAGTCCGGCACCACTTGCCAGCGATGGTGCAAACAGTCCACCGGGGATAGTAGTTAGATAGGTAGCCGCTGTTGCCAGTATTTTATAAAACGGATACATTAAACCGAAATCTGCATCGCAGTTTTCCAGACCGGCACAACTAACAATCTGTTTCGCTTCAAGGTAACCGGTACCGTTTGCTGCACCGTTACTTAAAATACTTAACACCGCAACAACTAAACCACACACCATAGCAATCAGTAACCAACGGGTTTGCATGTAAGGCCGTAATTTTTTCGAAGCGGTAATTAGTAACTGACTAAACAGACCACCAGCTAAACCTCCAACCACACCACAAATAACAACACCTAACCAGACCCAGCTAAAATCCATCGTCGCCGGTGTGGTGCCGTAATAACTGTAATTATTCTGATGAACAACAATGGCGGTCATCCCTGCAAGTACGACACCGACCATCATCATGCCACTGTTACGCCGATCATAAGAACGTGCCATTTCTTCGATGGCAAAAATAATACCCGCAAGCGGTGTATTAAATGCTGCCGCGATGCCTGCGCCACCACCAGTAAGAATTAATCCGCGCTCATAATAACGTGCTGGCAGATGAGCATATTTTCCAAGTGAATGCAAAATCGCCGCACCTAAATGTACGGTTGGTCCTTCCCTGCCTAATGAAGCACCACTACATAATGCCAGCACGGCCATTAACACTTTGCCGACTACCATACGCATAGACAACAGACGATTGCTTAAACTACTGCCAGGGTCAGCCAGGGCGATTAGTGTTTGCGGTATACCACTGCCCTCGGCACCACTGAAGATTTTTCGGGTTAAATAAACAGTCAGTACAAAACCTGCTGGTGTTATCAACAGTGGCAGGTATTGATTGTATGCAATTATTCTTCGAAACAGCAGATCACCCTGATCTGCTAATAAAGCAAAAACCGCAGCAACCAGGCCGACCAGTATCGCACCTCCCCAGAAAACCAGGTTAGTGCGCCATGCACGGGGCTTGAATAAATGAAATTTTAATTTCCGGGCGTGGTGGCGCATATAAATTCAATGAATAATGAATAATGAATAATGAATAATGAATTTTAAAGCTAACAGCGAAGCTATGCACCAGTTGTTTGTTTTTAATTATTCACTATTCATTATTCATTGCTTCATCAGTACATTATTTCTATGTGTTCTGGACCAAACACTTTGTCCAGCCGAGTTAACAGGTCATCCGAGGGAGTGACGTTCCATTCTTCTCCTAATACGAATTGTGATATATCTGCACCACTATTGTACTGGATGTTTATCGGGCAATTTCCTTCTCGATAGGTGTGTAACACTTCCGTCAATTGTTGCGTGACCTTAGTGTCTGACCAGCTGCCATTGGCTTTGCTTCTATCGAGTTTAATTTGCAGGCCTCGGGCGAATTTTTCTCTTGCCTGCGTAATGGTGTAAATGGTGTTCGCATTGACTGAATAAGCGGCGTTAAAGTCATCATAACTGACACTGCCTAGAACCACACAGACTTTGTCTTTAACCAGTGAACTACCGTACTGCTCAAAAACATCTTCATATAAAACGACTTCTATTCGTGAGGTTCTATCATCGAGAACACCGGTGACAATTTTGCTGCCGGTTTTTGTTTTACGTACACGCATGCCTATTAGTAATCCGGCGAGGCAATATTGTGTTTTATTCTTTTTACGATAACCGCCATAACCTCCTCCGCCCTGACCACTACGTTCACTTTCAGGCACAAGATCCGGTACTTTTGAAAAACGACATTCGGTAAAACGTCTTAACTCCTTTTCGTATCGTGAAATCGGGTGGCCGGTTAAATATAAACCCAGGGTTTCTTTTTCATTGGCAAGACGAAGTTCATCATCCCAGTCATCTACTTTAACGATGTGTACATTGGCATGTGCATCTGGCTCGTCAGAAGAACCAAACATATCATGCTGGCCAACACTGGCATTTTTCTGATTTTGTTCGGCGAGCTGAACAGCATTACTCAAGCTGGCACTTAAACTGGCACGGTTAGGTCCCAGGGAATCCATGGCGCCGGATTTTATTAGCGCTTCCATAACACGCCGGTTCACTTTGCGGGTATCACTGCGTCGGCAAAAATCATATAGATCAGCAAACTCTCCATTAGCATCACGCTCGCTTATGATGCCATCAAGCGCAGCTTCTCCGACACCCTTTAACGCACCCAGACCATAAAGCACGGATTTTTCATCCGGCACACTGAATTGATAAATGGACTGGTTTATATCGGGCGGCAAAACTTTTACACCCTGCTCATGACAGTCTTCAATTAAGCCCACTACCTTATCGGTGTTATCCATATCAGCCGATAACACTGCGGCCATAAATTCTGCCGGATAATGTGCTTTTAACCATGCTGTCTGATAAGACAGCAATGCATAAGCGGCTGAATGCGATTTATTAAATCCGTAACCGGCAAATTTTTCCATCAGGTCAAAAATGTGAGTAGCCAGTTTTGCATCCACATCACGTGCCACGGCACCGTTCATAAACAACTCACGCTGCTCAGCCATGACCTCGGCTTTTTTCTTACCCATGGCGCGGCGTAACATATCGGCACCACCGAGGGTGTAATTCGCCAGCACCTGCGCGATTTGCATCACCTGTTCCTGGTACAAAATGACACCGTAAGTCGGTGTTAATACAGCCTCAAGATCGGGATGGAAATAATCGACTTGAGCACGGCCATGTTTACGATTAATAAAATCATCCACCATGCCCGACTGTAACGGGCCTGGTCGGAACAACGCCACCAATGCCACGATGTCTTCGAAACTGTCCGGACATAAGCGGGTAATCAAATCCTTCATACCGCGCGATTCAAGCTGGAACACCGCCGTGGTATTGGCCGCCTGCAATAAATCAAAGGTGGCTTTATCGTCCAGTGGTAAATGTTCGATTTCTAATAAAGGTTCATCTGCTTGACTACGGCGACGGTTTACGTGTTTCACTGCCCAGTCGATGATGGTTAAGGTGCGAAGCCCGAGAAAGTCAAACTTCACCAGGCCGACGGCTTCGACATCATCTTTATCAAACTGGGTAACAATGCTGTGCCCGCCTTCCTCACAATAAAGCGGACTGAAATCAGTCAATACGGTGGGGGAAATAACCACGCCACCGGCATGTTTCCCAGCATTTCTTGCTAGCCCTTCCAGTGACAGTGCCATATCAAGCATGACCGTCACTTCTTCTTGATTGTCATATGCGGCTTTAAGATCTTCCGACTCTTCCAGCGCTTTAGTCAGTGTCATGCCTATTTCAAACGGAATCATCTTGGCGAGACGGTCGACAAAACCATAAGGCTGTCCCATCACACGACCAACATCACGGACCACCGCTTTCGCTGCCATGGTGCCATAAGTAATAATCTGTGAGACACTTTCACGACCATATTTCTGTGCCACGTAATCTATCACCCGGTCACGGCCTTCCATGCAGAAGTCAACATCGAAATCCGGCAGCGAGACACGTTCTGGATTCAGGAAACGTTCAAACAGTAAGTCAAATTGCAGTGGATCAAGATCAGTAATTTTTAACGCATAAGCAACCAGCGAACCCGCACCAGAGCCACGACCCGGTCCAACAGGAATACCATTATCTTTTGACCACTGGATGAAATCAGCAACAATTAAAAAATAACCGGGAAAACCCATGTTATTTATAACGTCAAGCTCAACCTGTAAACGATTTTCATACTCTTTACGTAAGACGGCATAATTTTCTGCATTTTCATCAAGTAATACCTTCAGCCGTAGTTCCAGGCCTTCTCGCGATACACGGCAGAAATAGCTGGATTCAGTTTCACCTTCAGGAATGGGAAATTGCGGTAAAAAACTTTTGCCTAACTGTATTTCGAGGTTACAACGTTTGGCAATTTCTACGGTGTTTGCCAGCGCTTCGGGAATGTCTGCAAACAGCGCCTGCATTTCTTCGCTGCTGCGCAGATATTGCTGTTCACTGTAATTTTTGGGCCTGCGCGGGTCATCCAGTGTCCGGCCATCATGAATACAGACGCGCGTTTCATGTGCTTCAAATTCATCGGTTTTTAAAAAGCGTACATCATTGGTTGCGACCACTGGCACATCATGAGTTATGGCCAGCTCAACTGCCTCGGCGATATACGCTTCTTCATTTTCACGGCCAGTGCGCTGTAATTCAATATAAAAGCGGTTTTTGAAACAGGACATCCAGGATTGTAACCGCAGCTGGGCTAAATCGCTTTGCCCTGCCAGCAAGGCGCGGCCAATATCGCCCTGCCGTCCACCGGATAATGCGATGATGCCATCAGCATGCTGTTCAATCCATTCAGCCTGAATAATGGGTACACCACGGTGCTGGCCTTCCAGGTAACTTTTTGAAATAAGCTGGGAAAGATTGAGATAACCCTTTTTATTCTGCGCCAGCAATACCATTTGAAAAGGTGCTTCCTGGTCATCACCATGTCGCACTAGCGCATCGACGCCAATAATGGGTTTGATCCCGGCACCAAGTGCGGCGCGGGTAAATTTGACCATGGCAAATAAATTGCTCTGGTCAGTCAGGGCTACAGCCGGCATTTCATCCGCGGCAAGCGCCTGCATCAAAGGTTTAACACGCACCACCCCATCGACCAGAGAGTATTCTGTATGTACTCTCAGGTGAATAAAACTTGGCTGGGTTGTCACTAATAAACCTCTGGCTGGATGAGGCGTTAGTCTACCAAATCAGTCCCGAGGAAACAGCAAATTAGAGCAATCAGAATGAAATATTTTGTCTATAAAATACATTAATCCTGAAAGATACAGTAGTGAAATAAGCAATTGCGCACGCAAACGAAAATAATGACAGCAGCAGTAAAATATGAGACTAGCAGTCTGACGCTATCTTTACCTGAGTAGTCTTTAGATATGTTTTACATCATTCTTAGTCATCGCATCAGGCACCATAGTACCAGCCATAGCATCACGTACCGGCGCATAACTGCGACGATGTTCCGGACAGGGCCCAATGTCTTTTAAAATTTCACGGTGCATTTTTGTGGGATAACCTTTATGTTGATCAAAACCATACTCAGGGTATTGACTATGCAACTCCAGCATCTGCGCATCACGTTCGACTTTAGCCAGAATGGATGCAGCACTTATCTCAGCAACGCGAGAATCACCTTTAATAATAGCGGTATTGTCACAGAAGCAATCAACCAGTGTTTTATTGCCATCAACAAACACGTGATCAGGCCTCACCTTCAGTTTTTCAGCCGCTGTTTTCATAGCATACAGTGAAGCCTGTAAAATATTCATTTCATCAATTTGTTGCGGTGAAATACTGACCACTGACCACGATAAGGCGTTTTCTTTGATCTCGACCGCTAATAACTGCCGTTTTTTTTCAGAAAGCTTTTTAGAATCATCAAGACCATAAATCGGCAAGACCGGGTTTAATATAACTGCCGCGGCAACCACATTACCCGCCAGTGGTCCGCGCCCGGCTTCATCCGTTCCTGCCAGTAAACCATTGATAACGGGTAATTCATCCAGCAATGTTATTTTCATTCAGGTAATATCTCAATTCAAATTTATCGGGATCTCTATATTTATATGTAACTCATTATTTATATGTAACTTAGACTGAGATTCCCTTATACAATAAAATACAATAATAAACGTCTTAGCCGCATAGTTGTAGCTTTAAAGAAAATACAGAGACACAGTGACATCTAATACAAGCAACAAAACCGTTTTTGTCAGCGCAGGTGAAGCATCAGGCGATGCACATGCTGCGCGAATGATTGAAGAACTTAAAAAACTCGACAATAATCTGACTTTTATCGGTATGGGTGGTGAAAAAATGCGCCAGGCAGGCGTGACAATTCTTACCGACATCAATAAAATGGCCGTTGTTGGGCTGGTTGAAGTTTTACTTAAATATCGCAGTCTTAAAGCCGAACTAACTCGCCTGCAAAATTATATCGAACAAAACCCACCCGCTCTTCTCATTCTTGTTGATTATCAGGAATTTAATCAGCAACTGGCCGCATACGCCAAACAACGTGGCATTAAAGTTTTATTTTATATCGGCCCCCAGGTGTGGGCATGGCGACCGAAACGTGTCTACAAGATGGCAAAAATTGTCGATCACATGGCGGTTATATTGCCGTTTGAAAAAAAGTTATATGAAGACGCCGATGTGCCAGTCACCTTTACCGGGCATCCACTTACCGATGAAGTCATTGCCGACAAAACGAAACAACAGGCTCGCAAGCAATTAAAGATCGACGATAAAACGACCCTGGGCTTATTTCCCGGCAGCCGAAGTGGCGAGATCAAGCGTGTACTTCCCATTCTACTAGAAACCGCAAAACTTATTAAAAACCACAAGCCGAACATTCAATTTGTACTGCCCATCGCCAGTACCATTAAGCACGAAGACCTTGACCCGTTTAACACTAGCCTGAAAGAATTAGACGTTACCACAAGCAAAGAGCCCTTTTATGATGTCATTCAATCTTGCGATGTTATTCTTAGTGCATCTGGCACCGCGATACTGGAAATCGGTTTACTGGAAGTACCTATGGTGATTGTTTTCAAAATCGCCGCCTTAAGTCATTACATTTTAAGTAAAATGGTCAGCATCAAACACCTCGGCCTGGTTAACATAATCCCCGGAAAAGAAATTGTAAAAGAATTTATTCAGCAAAACGCTGTCCCTTCTGCTATAGCAGAAGAAGCTTTACGATTATTGAATGACAAAAAATACTATGAAACGATGAAATATGAACTTTCCTTAATTCGCCAGCAATTAGGTGGCGGCAGAGGTTCAAAAAATGTTGCCGAACTGGCTCATCGCATGATACGCAATGAATAGCTTTAATAACCATAAAAATTTTTTACCATGCTTACTACTTTTTATTGCTTTTTTATTAAGTAGTGGCTGCGCTACTTTGAACGGACCACCCAATCCAGATGACCCGTTTGAAAGTTTTAACCGCAGTATGTTTGCCTTCAATGAAAATTTTGATAAATACGCATTCAAACCGGTAGCAAAGGGTTATAACTTTATTATGCCCAATATCGCCAGTAAAGCTGTGAGCAATTTCTTCAGCAATGTTGATGATATTGTTGTTTTCTTTAATGAAATACTGCAATTTAAACTTGCAGAAGCTGCTGCTACCTCTGCGCGTTTTGTTTTTAACAGCAGCTTTGGTTTATTAGGTTTAATTGATGTTGCATCACACATGGACCTGCCAAAACACAATGAAGACTTCGGACAAACGCTTGCCGTCTGGGGCGCAGGCAGTGGGCCATATCTGGTGGTGCCGTTTCTAGGACCGTTGACCGTACGTGACACGGCAGGTCTGGCCGTTGACTGGACATATTTTGATCCTATCTTCAGACGTCAAACCTTAACTGAAAGCCTGGTTACTTTAACCATTAAATATATTGATATACGTGCCGGATTAATAAAAGCCGGCAACATACTGGATGACACTGTTCCTGATAAATATGCGTTTGTTCGTGATGCCTGGATGCTGCGGCGTGAATATTTAATCTATGACGGCAACCCACCCGAAGCTTTTACCGAAGACGAGCTTTTTGATGACGAAGGTTTATTTGATGACTACAACCTTGAAAAAGACAACCTGTTAAAAAATGGTAACTCTCTATAAACAAAACAGCGGTAGCAAAACACAATAAATACTGAAAAAACACTTTAATCCAGACTACAGAGCCAGTTCTCTAATATGGGCTTTATAAATCCTCACATACTTTGATCTACATGAATACAGCTGCGACCATTTTCTTTTGCTTTATAACAGGCAGCATCTGCAGTACTTAAAACAAGTTCAACCGTTTTATAAGTTTGCAAACGAGTAACCCCAATACTTACGCCAATTGAAAATGTTTGTGCTCGCCAGTCAAATTTATATTCGGCAATAATTTTTTGGATTTTTTCTGCAAGCTTTACTGCGACATCAAGCTGACAGTGCTCCATCAGCACAACAAATTCATCACCCCCTATTCTTGCCAGTGTGTCACGTGAGCGGATATTATCACGCAGTATTCCTGTAATCTGCCGTAATAATTCATCACCTGCAGCGTGTCCATTTACATCATTTATAATTTTAAAATTATCCAGATCTAAAAAACACAATACATGATAATCATGTTCAGACATATCAGATAAAACCCTTTTCAGACGGCTCTCTAATTCTCGGCGATTTATTAATTTTGTTAACGAATCATGTGTTGCATGAAAAGTAAGCTTTTCCTGTAATTCGCGGCGCACAGTAATATCCCGACACACAACCAGTAACCTTGGTTCTCCTTTATCCTGGTCCAGTTTTGCACACTGGTGCACCCAAAGCACACTGCCATCTTTTTGTTACTTTTCGGTATTCAATACCTTTATTATCTCCTTCACTGTTAAACAGTCCCGTTATATGCGCAATTACACGCTGCTGATCTTCCGCATGTATAATGATTTCAACTGACTGGCCGATCACCTGTTCTTTTGAATAACCAAGCACATCAGCGCCTGTCTGATTAATCGAAAGAATTCTTCCACTGCTATTTATGGTTGTATAAATATCGGGGGCCAGGTCATACAGTGACTGATATCGTCTTTCACTATCTTTAAGTGCCTGCTCTACACGTACTGTCTCTGTTATATTTTTGAAAATACCACGCGTTGAGGTGACTGCACCATCCTTAACAATCGAGCCACATTCACCAAAGAGATGCAGGACTCCGCCTGATTTGGTAATAAAATCAAATTCAAAAGCGAGTAAATTTTCACTTGTCAGTGACCGTGCAAAACGGTCCTGGCAGCTACTTCTGGTTTCAGGGTGCAGCACATCCATCAGGTTGAGCAACTGTACTTCTTCACTGGTATAACCCATTGCTTTACGCCAGGCATTATTGGTATAGATGAAAGAACCATCTGGCGAAATGCACTGAATAAGGTCACTGGTATTATTAAAGATATCAAGATAACGTTCTTCACTTTCAATCAGTTTCTGTTCAGCCAGGCTTTTTAGCCGTTTCATCTCGGCACGTTTAAGTAAAGCGCTGACTGTCGCGGGTAAATAATGTAAAGACTGCTGATCACACTGAATCAGCTGACAGGTGCCATATTCGAGACAGCGTGACGCCACATTGACAGAACCTCTGCCAGCAATGAGTGCAACCGGTATGTTTAGATCATATTCTTCAAGTATTTCAGGCAGTTCATTTGCGGAAAAATCACTTAGTTCCATCTCACTAAATAATAAATTCCATTGTTTATCTTCAAGCGCCTGTGACAAAGCATATCTTGTATCGACACGATGAATACAAAAATCAGAGAAATGCGTTTCCAGAGTCTTTTTAATACAGTTGCTAGTATCAAAAGAACTCACCATTAGCAAATTTAATGTTCCATTCAACATCTTCCATCCCCATTAAAGCCATTCCCAGTCATGCATAGTAACAAGTTTTATTTAAAAGTTAAATTTATTCGCAAATTAACTAGAATATTCCATAAAAACGCTGTAAATCTTACCTAATCCTATGAAATACTCGCGTAATACAGGCTCAACTCTCTGAAATATTCGGCTTAAGCAGGCTCAGCTTCTACAAATATTCTTTTCACGAAACCATGTTTTGCTTTAATAGCAGAATCTATATCATGAATTACTGCTTCAATTTCGCGTGTTAACTGTCCTCGTTTAAAGCGAATACTGATATTGACCAAAATAAATTCAGGTCCCATGTGCACGGTAAGCAGCTCATTAACCCTTTCAACTTCTGAATAAGATTCGGCAATCTGCCGAATACTGCTAACAACTTCTTTATTAGCGCCTTCGCCAATTAGCAATCCTTTGGTTTCAATCGCCAGCCATATTGCAGTAGCACCAAGAATTAAACCAATCATAATAGATGCAATACCATCAAATACAGCGATACCGGTTACCTGAGTAAGCCAGATGCCCAGTAATGCTATCAACAAACCCAGCAAAGCAGCGGAATCTTCAAATAATACAACGAACATGGAAGGGTCTTTACCGCGCTGCACCGCCTCTATATAACCCATTTTCCCCTTCACCTTGCCGAATTCCCTGAAGGCAAAAAACCATGCAGCACCTTCAAACAACATCGCCAAACTGAGAACAATGTAATTTACCATCGGGTTTTCGATTTGCGCAGGATGTATCACATGACGAATGCCTTCGTAGATCGAAACACCCGATCCAACTGCAAAAATTAGAATTGCTACAACAAAACTCCAGAAATAAATCTCCTTGCCATGGCCAAATGGAAATTCATCATCGGCCGGTCTCTTTGCCTGCTTCATACCGTGAAGCAACAAAATCTGATTACCGGTATCAACCAGTGAATGGATGCCTTCGGATAACATCGC
>RCNG010001329.1_pt1 | contig 12263 bp, 10 predicted proteins | sample 2041371 | NCBI WGS metagenome assembly RCNG01 (sample SAMN09708227, study PRJNA481090) | Marine sediment metagenome, whole genome shotgun sequencing project. | biome: marine sediment; feature: ocean; material: sediment; isolation source: Sewage treatment plant 1 marine sediment (STP1) ... | reverse complement strand
ACAGCAAGTGAAGCATGGGGGTAGGTTAGCTTGACCCCGAGCGTGGAAACATCAGCGATTTTGTGGTCGACGGGGTTCTGAGGAGGCACACCCGCGCAGTGCGCGCAGCTCAGGCCCGAGGTCGTGTGGGGCCGAGATTCTCGCTGGCGAGCTCGCGCTGCGGCTTCAGGCTCGATCTGGCGGTTGCGAGAAGGACGTACAACAAGTGAAGCATCGGGGTAGGGTAGCTTGAGTTCGAGCGCGGAAATATCAACGATTGCGCCATCGACGGGGTTCTGAGGAGGCACACCTGCCGGAGATACAACCGAGATCACTCCATCGTGCTCTTGAGGACAGCAATGAAGGAAAAGCGACAGATCCCGGTAATTCGCTGGGCTCTGAGGAGGAATTTTCCGCCTAATGGTCGACTAGGTTCCTTGGCGGCGCGTACACTGCGATAGAACAACTCCTTGATTAGATGCGCGTGAAAAAGGTCAAAAGACCCAACATTGACAAAAGCTCACGAAAATTTGGCGTCGCGACCCGGAATCCAGGTCATCGCTCGCGCAGCAAAGATTCTCCGCGCACTCGAAGGCGAACCAGAAGGTCTCAGCTTGGGGGAAATTGCCTTAGCCGTGGGGTTGCCGCGGTCGACCGTTCAGCGGATCGTCGCGGCATTGGTCGATGAGCAGTTCCTTATTGCAGCCGCGCCAAAGTCCCGAGTAACACTCGGTCCGGCGCTGATTCGCCTCGCTCAATCAACCAATATTAAGATTGACGAATTCGTGCGCCCGTTGATGCAGACGCTGTGTCGGGAACTAGAGGAAACGGTCGATCTGTCGGTGATTCAGGGCGACGTTGCGATTTTCATCGATCAGATTTTGGGAAGCCACCGCTTACGAGCTGTATCCGCTATTGGCGAGACTTTTCCGCTGCATTGCACGGCCAATGGAAAAGCACTGCTCGCCACTCTACCGCCGGACAAACTGGACAAGATCTTGAAGTCCCGACTGAAACCGTACACTACGAACACGGTTACGGATCCTGAGTTGATTCGCCGGGAGATCGAGCAGATTAAGAAAGACAAGATTGCCTACGACATCGAGGAACACACAAACGGCATTTGTGCGCTTGGCACGTCGTTTGAGGATCCTGTTGGCCGTTGCTTTGCGATCTCAATTCCAGTGCCAGCGACGCGCTTTTCACGCAATGAAGAGCGGATCAAGTCCGCTCTTCATGATTTCCGACAGCAGATCATGATCATGCTGGGGACGGAGACGTAGGTCACACGACGGACCAACGTACTGAGGAGATAGCCCACGAAGGCAGCGCTCCCGGGAATCGCTGCTCATGCAGCCAACAAGTCGCGCGACGCCTCATAGACGTCGGGGTGGTTCGCGATATGGAGGTGGTTCATTTCGGGAAACACCGCACCGCTCGAAAAATGGATACGGCGTGCGGGCTCGGGCGCCTCGCCGGACGCGCTCGGCAGCCGAACCATCAAGTCGCCGAGCAGCTCGCCGAGCGAATGCTCCGGGTCGCGCGAGATCGTCGCCGCCAGGAAGTAGTACCCGACCCCGTCGACGAGCGGCACATGGCGACGGGCATCGGCAAACACTTCGTCTGGATCCTTCCCGGCCCACTCTTCGTCGACGGTGTAGCCGTAGCGGAGGTCTTTGAGGCCAGCGCTGCGGCTATCGAGCAGCTCGGCTGGAACTTGCACGCCGGCTGCGTCGAGGTTTCTCAGCACCCCGGTGAGCAGGTTCACGGCCTTTTCGAGCGGCACGCCGAGATGCGGCGCGCCGATACAAGCAACGTGACGGAGGTGTGCGATCCAAGGCTCATCGTGCTCACGCGCGTAGTGCGCCGCGCTTCGTACGACCAGGCCACCCATACTGTGTCCGACGAGCACAATCTCTTCGACCGGCACGGGGTACGCGTCCAGCACTTTGGTGAGCAACATCGCCAACGCACGCCCATTCTCGAGGTCTTCGGGAGTGATTACTTCCCACTTGCCCTTCGGTATCGACACGACGACGCCGGTGCCGAAGAAGTACGGCAGCGGCACCTCGTCCATGAAAGCCGTGCCAGGCACGACGTGTGCCGGTGCGTCGATATGCGTTCCGGAGTGCATCACCGTCGTGATCTGCTGCGTCAGCACACCGGACTTGGCCATGGTATGCAGCCGCTCGATTTTTACGTCCTCAAAATATGGCCAGCAAGGCTGCCCCAGCCCCCAGGGGTGGCTGAGGTCGTAAAACTCGAGGCCCATATTGTTGTTCAGGTTCGATTCTTCGAACTTGCACAGGTCTTCGTCGCGCCAATCGCCTTCTTCCCAACCGGGCATCTCTACCCTCCTGCCTTGACCGCTTCGCGGTTTGCATGTATCACTATGCGGTACGCAAGAAAGCACGATTTGTCAAGGTGACGCAAACAACGATCAGAGAACGCACCCGCGTGCAGGTCATGGCCCGGGCAGCAGAAATCCTGCGGACAATCGAAGACGTCCGACGGCCTCAGCCATCGCCCTGATGGGACAGGTGCAGCGCCGCAGGCGCGACAAGGACTGAACGGAGAAGACTCATGGCCAAGACTACGAGAAAAGTAGCCATCACCTGTGCAATTACCGGCGCAATCCATACGCCGACGATGTCGGACGCGCTACCTTACCGTTCCGAGGACATTGCCCGCCAGGCGATTGCTGCGGCCGAGGCCGGGGCCGCCATCCTGCATCTGCGCGCCCGAAATCCCGAGAACGGTGCGGTGTCGCTGGATCCCGACCATTTCATGCGCTTTCTGCCGGACATCAAGCAAGGCACGAATGCCGTCATTAACATATCGACGGGAACATATCGACGGGCGGCAGCCTCAAGACTTCGACCGAGGATCGGATCAAGCCGTCCGACGCTGCCTCACCGGAGATGTGCTCGCTCAATATGGGCAGCATGAATTTTTCGTTCCACCCGCTTGCCAAGCGTTACAAGGAATGGAAGTTCGACTGGGAGGAGTCTTACGTCGCCGAATCGGACAGTTACATCTTTCGCAACACGTTCGGGGACATCGCCCAGGTGGAGCGGGACCTCGGCCAAAAACACGGCGTAAAATTCGAGCACGAATGCTATGACGTCGGGCATCTCTATAACCTGAAGTTCTGCATGGACACGGGGCTCTTCAAGCCGCCCGTTTTCATACAGTTCATCTTGGGCATCCTCGGCGGCATTGGCCCAGATCCGGACAACCTCGTGTTTATGAAGCGGACAGCCGATCGTCTGTTTGGCGACCAGTACCAGTGGTCCGTGCTTGGTGTCGGCGGCGCCCAGATGCCGCTTGCCACCCAGGCCGTCATGATGGGGGGCAACGTCCGGGTTGGCCTCGAAGACTCGCTTTTCATCGAGCGCGGCAAGCTGGCCAACTCGAATGCGGAACAGGTTGCCAAGGTACGGTGGCTTATCGAGGAACTCGGCTACGAGGTCGCGACGCCCGACGACGTTCGCGAGATGCTCGACCTCAAAGGTAGCGACAAGGTCAATTTCTGAGCGTGTGGCGAGAGATGCACTGGACTTCCGCCACCACCGTAGACACTTCGAAAGGATGCGAATGACTCGCACACGCTGGGCGCTCCTCATTGCGGCCGGTGTCGCAGCGGCAGCGCTGATGATCGATCCCGCGGCCGTGCTGCCAGACGGGCTGCAGGATCGGCTCATTCAGGAGACGGTCCGGCGGAATCTCCGCAGCGTTCGCACCGACGTCTTCCACGACGGCCAGGTGCATGTCGTCATCCTCGGCAGCGGCACGCCGCAAACCGGGACAGGTCGCCTGCCGCAATCGACGGCCATCATCGCGGGCGAGCGGTTCATCGTCGTCGATGCAGGCGAAGGGGCGGGACGTCAGATCGCCGATCTGAAGCTTCCCCTCGAGGCGGTCACCGACGTCCTCATCACCCATTTTCACTCCGACCACATCGGCGGCCTCGGCCAGCTTCTCAATCAGTCGTGGAATGCCGGGCGCGCTCACCCGATCGTCGTCCGAGGGCCGCAGCAGCTCGACGAGCTCATGGCTGCGCTCGAGCGCTTTTATGAGCCGGACATCGGCTATCGCAGCGCGGGTAAAGTCGAGAGCAACGATCCTACGCTCGCGCTCGGGGAGGTGAAAGCATTCGAGATGGTCGAGGGCGAAAACGAGTGGTTGCTCTCCGACGACGACGGAATCCGGATCACTGCATTTCGCGTCGACCACGGCCACGTGTTTCCTGCGGTCGGGTATCGCATCGAAGCGCTCGGCCGGTCGGTCGTGATCAGCGGGGACACGATGGCGACGCCACTGGTCGTGCGGGCAGCAATGGGCGCCGACCTCCTGGTCCACGAGGCCGTCAACGGCGACATGATGCGTAGCGCGGCTGTGGCGCTCGATGAGGCGGGCCTGCCGACCCAAGCCGCACGCGCCCGAGGCGTCGTGGCCTACCATGCCGACATCCTCGAGGTGGCGGACGTCGCGCGCGAAGCCGGAGTCCGTCATCTCGTCCTGAGCCATCTTCTTCCGGCGCCGCCGAACCGAATCGCCGAGAGCATCTTCGTCGAGGGCATGAATCAGCGGTTTGACGGCGAGATCACCCTCGCGCGGGACGGTATGGAATTCACGCTCGACCCTCGCTGACGAATCTCGGCAGCGCTGATCTACACCGCGCTCACGAACGCTTGAATCTCGGTGAGCACCGCACGAATCCGCGGAATTTCCGAAAGGACCGCGGGCACGACGACCTGCAGCGGTCGTTCCCGCCCCACCTCCTCGGCCAGTACAGGCACGAGGCCATCTGCCGGAGCACCGGACTGTAGAATCCCTGCATCCGGCAGGAACGCGATCCCCATGCCAGCCGCGGCGCATTTTCGGAGCATGTGGATGTCTGGGCTGATCATGTGCGGGGTGACGCGCAGGGTCGTGCCCTGCTGGGTGGGCCACAGGGTCGGGTCACCGTCGGGACAATCCCAGGCCAACAGGTCGTGCGTGGTCAACTCGTCCGGTGTTTCCGGAGTTCCGTTCCGTCGGAGGTACTCCGGACTCGCAAGCAACCGCTCATGCACTCGCAGCAGCTCGTACGACATCCAAGGACCCCGCGGACTGCGGCTGCCGAAATGCACGGCCACATCGACGTCTTCGAGCAACCCGCTCAGCGGATCTTCGGAATAGTGCACGCGCAGCGAGAGACGCGGGTACTTCTTCTGCAGCGCCGCGAACAGCAGCGTCACACTCTCTGGTGGCAGCCCGACGGGAAGCATGAAACGAAGCTCGCCTACCGGCTCGGCCCCGACCTCCCGAACGGAGCTGAGCAGCGCGTTGGCCTCCTGCAGTATACGCCGGCCGCGCGCCGCCAACACCGCGCCGGCCTCGGTTGGCGTCACCCCCTGCGCCGTCCGATACATCAAAGGGACGCCGGCCCGCGACTCGAGCTCATCGAGACGCCTCCGCAGCGTGGCCCGCGCGAACTTGAGCGAACGCGCCGCGGCCACGATCGACCCCGTTTCGGCCACCGCGACGAAGGCCCGCAGCTCATCCAGGTCCATCATCGAGCCCATCATGCCCTAGGTGGAAACTTTTTGTCCATCACATGCTCATCAATGGACATATGCAGGCCATCGGGCCGTGGATAAGGTCAGAGCGAACCCATCAAAAGGAGGAACTCACATGTCTCTCACCAACTACGTGCCGACTCCGAAGTTCGAGGAATACAAGGAGCTCTTCAAAGAGCATTTTGAGATGGAGCGCAACGACGGGATCATCGTCCTGCGCATGCACACGCTCGGTGGCGACGTGCAGTGGAACTTCGAGCTCCACCGCGCCATTTGGCAAGCGTTTCGAACAGTCGGGTCCGATCCCGAAAACGAGGTGATGATTCTCACCACCAAAGGCGACACCTGGATCGCCAACATCGACGACTCGAGCTTCTCCAAAGAGGAAGAGGATCGTCCTTACTACAGCTACGAACACATGTACTTCGACGGGCGTCAAATGCTGATCAGCCTGATCCACGACATCGAGATCCCGACGATTGGCGTGATCCCCGGCGCGGGCGCGCACACCGAGCTGGCGCTCATGTGCGACCTCACCATCTGCTCGGACAACACGGTCATCATCGACCCGCACTTCGACCTCGGGCTCGTACCCGGAGACGGCATTCACAGCGCCTTCATCGAGCTCATGGGCGTCAAGCGGGCGACCTACGCGATGTGGATGTGCCAGCCCATCACCGGGCAAAAGGCGCTCGAGTACGGCCTCGTCAACGAGGTGGTGCCCCGGGCGAAGTTGATGGACCGCGCCCAAGAGATCGCCAAGCGTCTTCTCTCGAAGAAGCGGACCACGCGGCGCATGTCGGTTCAGGTCATGCGGCGTCCGTGGAAGCAGCGCATCGTGGACGACCTCGACGGCGCCTTCGCCATGGAGATGCACGCGTACCTCTGCGACAAGCCCCAACACCGGGACCGAATCGGAGAGACCGCCGTGGAAACCATGGAAGGCTGGACGGAGGCTGACCGCAAAAAGGGCGTCCGAAGCGACGCCTGATAGGGCTGAGGTCCCAGTCGACGAACCACCATCGGCGGGCCCACGATGCCCGCGTCTATGGCTACCCCTCGTCTGGCTCGCTCACGATTTCGTATCTCGTTCGAAGCCCGGCGAGGCGGCGACGCATGTGCTCCTCCCGGTGGACGCGTCGATAGTGGTGAAGCAGCTGTCCGCGAATCTCGGACACTTCGGGTAGACGCGCAGGGATTCGCTCTTCGGTACGCACCCAATGAAGCCCATGCGCAGACGGTATCGGCCCTTGCCAGGAACCGATGAGGCCTTCATCGAGCGCCTCCTCGAAGCCTACGCCAAAGGTCTCCCTAATCTTCGCGAGTGAGGCTGTCAGCTCGTTCGGTCGGGAGAAGGGATCGCTGAGCTCCTGTGCGACCGCTGCACCGTTGCTCGCCAGCTGCCGACCAACCGCTTCGGCCCGCGCCCGCATCTCGTTGCCGCGGCGAGAGCTCACGAAGACTTGGGTGAGCCTAAGCTCCTCGGGCGCTCGGAACCGGTCTGCGTGCTCGCGCAGATGGGCTTCGAGCTCAACCTCGCTCGGAAGCTGCCGGTCCGACTCGGCGGCCATCGCAAGCCTCATCATTTGAACGAGGTACCTCCGAACGACCACATCCTTGCGATCGAGATTGAGCTCTCGGGCGAGGGCGATGGCTTGCTCCGCATCCTCGCAATCCTGATCGCCGATGAATTGGCCAACCCGCGCAAGCCATTCCGAAACGACCGGATCATCCAAGAGGCCCAGCGCCATCGCCTCCTGAATCAGAATTTCCTCGTCGATTTGCCCGGGGTCGGACACCACGATCACCGGACGCGCTTCAGGAACCAGCGCGTAGATCACCGCCCCCGCGGCGAAGAAGTGGAGCAGTGGAGACCTAACAGCCCTCTTGAACCAAGGGCTCATGGCTCGAGCGTGCCCATCCCGTCGCTGGTCCAAAGCGTGGACAGGCCGGTCCGGTGGTTGCCAAACGAGACCTCGACCTCGATGAAGTGATCCTTGAGCTGAACATTCGCCAAGCTCATTCCGTTTGCGACGAAGCGAACGGTCGTTTCGCCCTCGCCGATCGTCAGCGAGACTTCGCGGAGGCCGTTGAGTTGGCCGGATGCATCTGCAAACGCAAATTGCCCTTGCCCTGATTCCGTCAAACCCCCTGCGGAAACCGTCACCGCGTAGATCTCGTCATTGTCGGAGATGCGCAGCGTCAGGTCGCTCGTGGACGGATCGAACGACGACGGAAGCGCATGAACCGTCGCCTCGATGTCGAGGCTGTCCCCCTCTCTGCTACGAACGAGCTGCCCGGATACACGTGCAATCGCGTCCGGCTTGTACCAAATCGGCGAGGACCAGGCGCGCTCCTGAACAATCGGTGAAAAGAACGGTTCGTCTTCCTCGGAGATGCAGCAATTGGCGAGATCCGATTCGGACGCACCGGCCTCCTCTTCGCAGGTCGGCGAGAATGGGTTCACCCCGAGGCTCTGGCAAGTCAGCGTGGACCAGCGGCACGTGGGGTTATCGAGCGCGCGGACGTAGTAGAAGGAGCGCTGATCGGGATCGAAACCCGGGTCTTCCCAGACTTCGCACAGGTCCGCAAAGCCACTCCCCGTGGGCGCGCAGGTCTCGGGATTCACACCGGCGCCGTTGTCCGGATCGCCCGCGACCTCGAAGACCTCCTCACGGGTCTCTCCCGTGTCATCAACCCAGCCCTTGATGATCTGAACGCGCTGCAGGTCGGTGCCGGGGAGCCTCCCTCCGCCAGGGTCTTTCATCGCATGCACGAGGAATCGTGGGCTTTGCGCATTGCGCGCTGCGCCGATGACGCTTCCCATCGGAACGCCCTGCCGATAGGCCGACTCCACGAGGTCGGGACGATCGCAGAGGTCGTCTGCGAGATCGCCAGCGAAGAACCGAAGATAGGGCCGATGCCCGCTGGTCGCGTACACTTCTCTCCGAGCGAACGCCTTGAAGATCGAATCGCGGGAGTTCTCCTCCGCCCACGCAACGGCCAGGCCGCCCGGGTTTTTCTCGATCACGAGGTCACTGGCGATGCGCTCTTCGAGGTTTGCATCTTGGGCCCCGCGCATGCCGGTCCAATCTTCGTCTTCGGTCGTGTTGGCCGGGGCCGAAACGTGGTTGTCCGTACTCCCGACGACTCCGAACTCGAACGGGTTGGCGCCGAGCGTCTCCTCGAACACCATGCCGTCCTTGAGCGCATTGCGAACGTGGTTTCGCGGGAAATATTCGTCGACAGGGAGGTCCGCTCCGCGTCTGATCGTCGAACGATCGGTCTGTTGTTCAAACGCACAAAGCTCGTCGGCGGTGCCCACCCCCGCGGCTGCCAGTCGATCGTAGCGGCATTCGGACGCGCCCTTCTGCTGCATGATCTCGACGACCGGTTCATGCTTTCGGCGCCGTTCGGCCTCCTCTCGCGTCAGCGGGTCGACCCACATCAGGCCTGCGGAAAGGTTCGAGTTGTGCGGGATCGCCAAGACCTCACACGGGCCGTCGGCTTCGTTGCATTCCTGCTCCATGTAGTCCCACAGCTGCGCAGAGACCCCTCGGATTCTCTCAGCCGGATCGCCGCTAGGAGGCGACAGGGTCTGATCGAGGATGGCGGAGTCAATCGCGGACTGCGGTCGCTCGGGCACCACGTCGTTTCGGAACATCAGGTTGCGATGGACGCTCGAGACATAGTCGAAGCTGGTGACGAGCGGCGCTGTGAGATTGGCGGTGTGCTCGTAGCCGATGAACGCTGTAAACGAGCAGTTCGCCGTCCGGTCGTAGGCCTCCTCCGCAGCGGCCTGAATCTCCTGCCACACCGACACGGCCGAGGTGTCGCAGTCGACGCCGGGCAAGCTGCAGAGATCGGGGCGCTTGACGAGCGCAGGATCGCTGCCGCCGCTGAAGTCAATCGGGGAGAACTGCCAAGGCACGAGGAACGATCCGAACGGATCACGCATCACCTCGCACAGAGGGTCATCATACCCACCGCTCGAAGCGGTGATGCATTCTCGAACCTCGCCGAAGAACAGCGCGTGGTCGGCGACCATCAGCCAGTCGAGCGGCCGATCGATCGCGCCGGTGCGGGTGAGGCCGCCATTTTCATCTGGAAGGTTGACCTCCATCCCCTTCGCAAAATCGTAGGCTTCTCGTGGGCCACCGCGCGTGCCAAGCCCATAGGCATCGAACGAAAGCGCCGTGTGCACGTGCTGCTCGCCGAAATACGGCCGGCGAAGTCCGTCGTAGCTCTCACAGGTCTCACGGGTCTCGGTTCGCTGCCATGGCGGCGGCGCGAGCTCGAGGCCCTCGAAGGGATCCTCCGGCTCGGGCGTCTGCTCGGATGTGGACTTGCATGCGCCAAGCACCAACACGAGCGAGCAAACCGCAACCGTCGTCCCGGTCCATGAGGGGCGTAAGTCAGACATAAACCACCTCCCGTTCACGTGAACCCATAAACCGATACACTAGCACCAAGAGCCGATACACTAGCACCGGGTCTAACGGAACGGTGATCTTTTTTCAAGCTAGAACGACGGTGGTGAGAGGCTGGCCTTACGCGCTCGTTGTGCTTGCTGTGCTGTCTATCCTCTTAAAGGAAGAGCGCGCAGCTGCGCACCCCTTAGCCCCGGCTCTATTGGAGCTCACCGAGAACACGCCGGGCGCGTTTAAAGTCCGCTGGAAAATTCCGCGTCGACAAGCCGCAGGCACGACGCTGACGCCGATTTTTCCGGCATCGTGTGAACCGACCTCGAATCGTGTGTCCGAGGAGGACCGCGTGTCGTTCACGATGATTTGGTCGATCGACTGCAAGACCCCAGGGCTCGTCGGCGAGTCGATCGGTGTGCGCGGCATCGTCCGGCGCGGGGCTGGGTCCGTTGTGCGGGTCATCCGGGCAGACGGCACGGTCGTGCAGGGTGTGGTGTCGAAGGATCATCCGATGTTCACGGTTCCGGCGCAGCCCTCAAGTCGCGAAGTCTTGCGGCGCTACGCGCGCCTAGGAATTGAGCATTTGTGGTTCGGCCTAGATCATGTTCTTTTCATACTGGGTCTTCTTCTGCTCGTGCATCGCTGGCGAGACCTCCTGCTCACGGTGACGGCATTCACGCTGGGGCACAGCGTCACTCTCTGCCTAGCCACGTTGGGAATCGTTCGGGCGCCAACGGCCTACATCGAAGTTCTGATCGCGCTCACTTTGGTGTGGCTCGCCTGGGAGGTATTGAAGCAAGACGCACCGTCGCGTCGGTCGCCCTTTGCGAAGCGGCCCTGGCGGATGGCCGCCGCGTTTGGGCTTCTTCACGGCTTCGGCTTTGCCGGCGCGCTCTCGCAGGTCGGGCTCCCACAAGCGGAAATCCCGATCGCGCTTTTCGCCTTCAACGTGGGTATCGAGCTGGGCCAGCTCGCACTCATCGCGGTGAGCGCAATGGTGTGGTTTGCTGTATCACCGTTGCTCAAGAGGGCAGGGCCGCGATGGCTACGGGGCGCCGGTGCATACGCGATCGGCGCGCTCGCATCGTACTGGGTGATCGAGCGGCTGTCGGCGGTTGTCTAGCTGAAACGCTATTCGTGAAGCTTGATGTTCAGGCTCTTCTTGCCGCCCTCGTATCTGAACTTCGCGGCCTCATACTTGGGTGGGCCAAATCTGCGCGCCGGCACGTTGTTGGAGACGCCCCACGGCTCCTGGGGTCGTCCGATGAAGCTCGTTTTGAGCTTGCGGTCGTTGTCGAGGTCGTGCAGGACTACGATCGCGTAGCTGCCAGGGCTCATGCCATCGAAGGTGCAGGCGGCCTTCTTCGATTTCGGCTCGACGAACGTCCGCTTGTCGGCCTTCATGACCTCCTTGGGGAAGCCGTCTTCCTTCGAAAAGATCGAACAACGGATCGTGCCGTCGTCGCTTTGCAAGTTGGAGACCTCGACGACGATACGGTTGGCCGGCTCGGTCTTCTCGGCCTCTTCGGCTTCTGCCAAGCCTGGCGCCGCCGCCGCGAGCGCGATAGTGGCCGATGCCATCCAAGTTCTTCTTGTCATGTCACGTCCCTCCATCGAACCCCACTGGTGTGTCCTGACTTTTCTGGAGCTGGGAAACTGGACTCGCGCTGCCGTTCATGATGCGTGCTGTAGTTCGTACTCCACGGGTGAAACCATGCCAAGCGACGAGTGCCGTCGTCGTCGATTGTGGAAGATCTCGAGGTACTCGAAGATCGCGTTTGCGAGTTCGACTCGTGTCTTCCATCGCTGACGATCGAGAAGTTCGACTTGCATACGGCTCCAGAACGATTCGATCATCGCATTGTCGTAGCAGTTTCCCACAGACCCCATCGACGGCAGCAACCCCGAGTCGACCGCCCGTTGGGTGAAGGCCCAAGAGGTGAACTGCGTCCCCTGATCGCTGTGGACGACGGTCCTGCCGTCTTCTGGACGACGTTGCTCGATGGCCATTCCCAGCGCGTTGGTGACCAGCGATGCCGTCGGTTGGCTGTCGATCGACCAACCGACGACGCGCCGGCTGAATGCGTCGAGAACCACGGCGCAGTACACCTTGCCTTCGCGGGTCGGGTGCTCGGTGATGTCGGTCACCCATAGCTGATCGCGGCCATCTCGATCGAACTGTCGCTGAACGCGATCTTCCGCAGTGGCGACGTGGGGCACGCGTCGATATCGAGGCCGGCCCGAGATGCCGTGAAGGCCAGCTCGGCGCATCAGTCGCCCCACGGCCTCTCTCCCC
>RCNG010001328.1_pt1 | contig 12263 bp, 10 predicted proteins | sample 2041371 | NCBI WGS metagenome assembly RCNG01 (sample SAMN09708227, study PRJNA481090) | Marine sediment metagenome, whole genome shotgun sequencing project. | biome: marine sediment; feature: ocean; material: sediment; isolation source: Sewage treatment plant 1 marine sediment (STP1) ... | reverse complement strand
GACCCACCGCGCCCTCGATCTGGCTCGGGAAAGCCGCCGCGGCAAGAGCAAGATCGGCACCACCGGCCGTGGAATCGGCCCCGCGTACCAGGACACCGCCCAGAGGCGAGGCCTTCGGGCGTGGTTGTTGAATGATCCTGACGCACTGAAGTCGGCTGCTCGAGCACTCATGATCGATCACAACGCAGAGCTCGAAGCTCTTTCCGATATCACACCAGTCGATCTCGATGGGGCGCTGGAAGAGATTCTGGTTGCAGCCCGTCGGCTTGCGCCGCTGGTGCGCGAAATTGGCCCCGAAATCCGGGGGCACGCTGCGAGGGGCGAGTCCGTGCTCTTCGAGGGCGCCCAAGGGGTATTGCTCGATCTCACCTGGGGAACCTATCCCTACGTGACCTCGTCATCCTGTCTCCCGGGAAGCGCCGCTACCAGCTGCGGCATCGGACCTCGATTGCTCGGCCCCGTACTCGGGGTCATGAAGGCCTATGTCACGCGGGTGGGTGGTGGTCCTTTCCCGACCGAGGACCACGGCGCTGACGGCGAGCTCCTCCGCGACAGGGGTCACGAGTACGGCACCACTACCGGACGACCCCGCCGCTGCGGTTGGTTTGACGCGGTGGCGGCTCGTTATGCTGTCGAAACCGCCGGCATCGACGCGATAGCCATGACCAAGATGGACATTCTCGACGGTGTTGAACAACTCAAGGTTGCAGTTGCTTACGAAAGAGAAGACGGATCGGTGTACGAGGCCTTTCCCGCCGATGCCCATGACCTGGAGCAAATTCGACCTCGATACGAGGATGTGCCGGGCTGGGCCGATCCGACAGAGGGTCTCACCCACGAAAAGGACCTACCGGCGGCCGCCGAAGCCTATCTCCGTTATCTCGAAGCTAAGCTCGGCGTGCCAATTGCGGTGGTCTCGACCGGCCCGCGGCGCTCTGAAACCATGGTCAGGGGAACCTCGCCGGTGGCCCAAAGGGTGGGAGAAATTCTGCCATAGTCTTGACCCCTGCGAATCAAAAGGGTAAAACATCCCTTCGGGTGGGCCGTTAGCTCAGTTGGTAGAGCATCGGACTTTTAATCCGGTGGTCACTGGTTCGAGTCCAGTACGGCTCACCAATGCATTTCTTTCAAAAAGGAGGGCCAAGCATGATTGCTTGGCCCTCCTTTTTGAAAGAAATGCATGAAGGAAAAGAGCAGGTTGGATTACAGCTCAAACGGCTCCATTCCCTCGAAGGTTGGTCGTGCGGCGGCGGCGGCGAGGATCCAGTTCGGCGCCACGAGCCGATTGGCGTGAATCAGCGGATCTTCAACCCGCGTTCTTCTCAGCTCGCGCAGAATTCGGACGTCCTCCGCTGTGGTTGGGAGGTCCCGCTCGAGGTTGAGGTCGTCCGGTTCAAGCTTCATCGAGTTGGCCGAGCAGGTGCTCCAATTCGTATCTTGGAAAGTAACTGCGGATTTCTGTTCGATCGACATCCGGTACATCGAGTAAGACCCGGACGTCGGCGAGTTCCCGAAGGGTACGGCTCGGGTCGTTCTTAATGGAGAACAGCTTCATTGCCGCTAGGTGCTCAGGGCGCGGCACCAGGATCTCCACCCCCCCGGGGCCCTTTTGGGCTTGCATTCTGCCGATTATCTGGCGGCTGGTATCGCCCGTGAGGTACACCACGTCAACGCGCCCCAGGTCCGGGTCGTCGTGGAGGTGGTTCGAGTAGCCCGTTGACCGATGCAAGGTCGCATACCCTAGCGTCTGTAAGAACCCTATCAACCGGTCCTGGATCTCCCCGTCTACAACGATGTCGACGTCGAGTGTTGTTCGCGACGCACCGTGGACCGTCATAGCAAGACCCCCGATCACTCCCCACTCGGCATCGTTTTCTTGGAAGAACGTGGAGAGGGTCTGGAGTACGCGTTCGAAATCCATGGTGAATCAATCCTACACCCGCCTTGAACACCAAGTGGAGCATGGCGCTGCGGTAGAGTCACGCCCCAGCTCCCAATCCCGCCAGGTATATCGTACTCCCGGGCTCGCCCTCTGATCGCCCGATGGCTGCGGTGTCAACAGCTTCGACCCACCCGAACGTGGCCGACAGTACCGAGGCCAGGTCCGGGTTCGGCTGCGGGCTCCACACCGCGAGCACGCCTCCCGGGCGCAGTGCGCGGAGGCAGTCGGACAAACCGAGCACGTCGTAGAGCCTTGCGTTGGCAGGCGCGGCCAGCCAACCGGGTCCGTTGTCGATATCGATGAGGATCATGTCAAAGGTATCTGGGCAGCCGCGGATGCGTTCGAGCACGTCGCCGATCACCACCCCTACCCGCGGATCATCGACGGCCCAACCGTTCACCTCGGCAAAGTAACGCCGGTTCCAGTCGACCACCTTGGCGCCGATCTCGATGACCTCGATGCGTGTGACTCCAGAAAGATCGAGGACCGCGCGCAGGGTGTGGCCGGCGCCGAGGCCACCGACGAGCACAGCCAGGTTGTCGGGCTGCTGCAGCCTGGCGTGAGCAAGGGATGCCATAGCCCGTTCGCTGTGACTGCCGTGCGATGCCATCAGGAAGCTGCCATCGATGAGGATCTCGTACCCGACCTCGCCGCTCTCCGCACGATAACGGCGCAGCTCGAGCACGCCGATGGGGGTTGCGTCGCGGTCGATCGTCTCGTAGCGAATATCCATCAGCCCCATGATCTCCCGGCGGCAGGTCGTTCCGCTACCCTTCGAAGGGATGCGCAAATTTGAAAAGATGAAATCTCGGACGTAACCTCCGAAATTTCTGTTATCATTCAATCATGATCGAGCGCAAACAACACTACCAAAGAGTGAAGTCCTTGTTGAAAGACTATCCGGTCGTGGCCATCCTCGGGGCTCGTCAGGTGGGCAAGACGACGCTCGCCCTCCAGATCCTCGAGCAGTCGAATGGTCCAGGGGAGCGTTTCGACCTCGAGGACCCTGCTGACGTGTCCAGGCTCTCAGATCCGCGCCTCGCACTCGGTGACCTTCGTGGGCTCGTCATCATCGATGAGATTCAGCGCGTTCCGAATCTCTTCCCCGTTCTCCGCGTGCTGGCAGACCGTAGGCCCCGCCGAGCACGGTTTCTCGTTCTCGGAAGTGCATCGCCCGAGCTTCTACGCCAGTCATCGGAGACTCTCGCGGGCCGGATCGCCTTCCACACACTCGAGGGCTTCGGTCTGTCAGAGGTGACAAGTGATAGGTTGAACCGTTTGTGGTTACGCGGAGGTTTCCCCCAGTCCTTTCTGGCCCGAACCAACAAGATCAGCTTCGAGTGGCGGCGGAACTTCATCCGAACCTTCGTCGAACGCGACTTGCCGCAGCTGGGAATTCGGGTATCCGCCCAGACACTTTCACGGTTCTGGTCGATGTTGGCCCATTACCACGCCCAGGTGTGGAATGCTTCGGAACTCGGTCGCGCTCTGGGCGTTACTGACAAGACTGTTCGGCACTACCTCGACCTTCTTTCAGCGGCCCTTGTTGTTCACCAGCTTCGGCCCTGGCACGCCAACGTCAAGAAGCGGCAAGTCAAGGCCCCGAAAGTCTACGTTCGTGACGCAGGGATCCTGCATGGACTGCTGGATGTCAGGGACCGCCGTGACCTCGAACGACACCCCAAGGTCGGCGCCTCCTGGGAGGGGTTTCTTCTGAGCCAGATCGTATTGCATCTCGATGCGGCCCCCGATGAGTGTTATTTCTGGGCGACCCATTCGGGACCCGAGCTGGATCTGCTGTGGGTCCGCGGTCGCCGCCGCTGGGGTTTCGAGTTCAAACGAACATCGTCGCCCACCGTGACCCGCTCGCTGCACGCTGCTCTGGAGAGCCTCGATCTGCAACGGGCGTTCGTGATTCATGCCGGTGAAAAAACCTTTCCGCTGCACCGGAAGGTCACCGCTGTTGCTGCTCAGAGAATTCTCGACGACCTCCCACAGATCTCCTGACCGGGGAGGTTGTGCCCAGCCGACAAGGTCCCACTATTCATTTCTTTTGCAAAGAGCTCTGAGCCTAAAGTCTCAGAGCTCTTTGCAAAATAAATGACCTAGGAATCGCTCAGTCTTCCTCCTCCGCCAATCGCGGTCGGCAGAATCGAACCTCGTAGCTTTCGCCGCAGTCGCCACAAGCGTGCACGAGGTGGATTTTTTGGCACTTGATGCCTTCGTCCTGCCAGATCTCGGGGACCAGGGGCCGGCCGCAGCCACATGCCGCGGGCACCACCGCGTCGATCATCAGGCCGTCGAGTGCTATCTCCTTGATCACGAGATCGGCGAGACCGTCCTCTCGCAGCTGGTCGATCAGTACCTTGAAGAAAGACTGAGTCTGGGGCGCCCGGCGTCTCGCCCAATCTCGGCCCGCCTCCGTCTGCATGCATGCCTCGGCATGCCGGGCGTAGGTCAGCTCGACGGTGAACTGGACCATGAACGCAGGTGAGACGCCCCGACCCCTCAGGCCGCGTTTGACGAAGAAGTTGGCGACGCCCAGGAAACCGAGCTTGTCCAGGTTGTCGGCGTCGAAGAGCACCTTTGCCAGGGGTGTCGGTTCGGGATCACCTCGGTAGAGCTGCAGGATCGCGTCGCCGATCTCGTCGATGGTGGCCTCGGGCACACCGTGTTGCCCGCCCAGGCGGCGCAGGACACCCACAGAGTGCACTTCCTCGGGTTGGGAGTCACCATGCAACCGGCCCTGGTGGAACTTGCCGGCGTCGTGAAACAGGGCGGCGAGACGGCAGGTGGCAGGGTCGATGCCTTCGGCCCGGCCGAGCTGCTCGGCGATTATGGCGGTCCTCTGCAGGTGGTCCCACAGGCTGTCGGCCGCTCGGTTGCCCTGGTCGGCCGCGGTCTCTTCCTTTTGCACGTGCTCTCGGAGGGAGTGCTCGATACTGGTCGCTTTCATGCCCACGGCCTTCCCTCAGATTGACCAGCAATCGAATGAGGACGGTTGTGGGCGCGGGCCCTGAAGGACCCGCCTACAAAGGCACATATCAACACAGCGAGTGTAGGCACGTCCTTCAGGGCGTGTTCAACGGCGGACGGCATCACGACTCACTCGAGCCCGTGCGGGGAAAAGCGAATGCTTCGACGAGAACGAACGCCGCCTGCAGATACGACGTCGGGCAAAGTGGGAAACACTCCTTGCAGTCGTTGCAGTGCTTGGCCGCGATCTCGGGAAGGAAGCTGATCTCCTTCCTGATCCCCCGGTCGATGAAGCCGACGGCATTCAGCTTCTTGACCTCGGCGCAGTAGCGAACGCAGAGACCGCAATGGATGCAGAACGAAGGTTCCTGCTCGAAGCGGTTTCGGTCCGCGCCGTACTCGGTTGCCATTTCCTGCAGCGGCTCGGAGTCAGGGGCATGCGCCAGCAAGAGCTCCAGGAGGGTCTTGCGGATCCTGTCGATCGTCGGGGATCGGGTTCTGATAATCAGGCCGTCCTCTGCCTGGTGCACGCAGGAAGCAACGATGCTCGTCCGGCCCTGAGCCTCTGCCTCCACGATGCATAACCTGCAGCCTCCGAAAGGCGCCAGTTTTTCGTGGTGACAGAGGGTAGGGATCGAAATGTCAGCCGCCCGGGCAGCCTCGAGAACAGTCGCCCCTTCAATAACCTCGACCGCGTGGTCATCGATCTGCAAACGGATCTTACTCATTTCTTCGCGCTCTTTCTGACGATCATTCTCTCGGATTCCGGGATGGGCGGAGGAACGGGTGCGCCGGAGATCTTGATGACCGCGTCGAAGCGGGATGGGCAGACCTCGAAGCAAACGCCGCACGAGTCGCACTTTTCTTGATCGATCACGTGAATTGTCCTCTTGGCGCCCTCGATGCCTTGAGAGGGACATTTGTTGAGGCAGATCAGGCAGGCTTTGCACTTTTCAGGATCGATGTAGTACGAGACGAGCTCCCTGCAGGACAGGGCCGGGCACCTCTTCTCCTTGATGTGGGCCTCGTACTCCTCCTTGAAGTAGCGAAAGGTACTGAGGAAGGGGTTGGGGGCGGTCTTGCCGAGGGCGCAGAGAGAGGCCTCCTTTGCCGTTTCCGCCAGCTCCTCCAGGAGATCAATGTCGCTCTCTTCCCCCCTGCCTTCGGTGATCCTCGTGAGGATTTTGTGCATCTGGCGCAGGCCTTCACGGCACGGCAGGCATTTTCCGCACGACTCGTCGGTGAGGAAATCGATGAAGTACCTGGCGACGTCGACCATGCAGGTGTCTTCGTCCATGACGATCAAGCCGCCCGACCCCATCATCGAACCGACTTTGGTGAGCTCGTCGAAGTCGACTTCGATATCCAGTTTTTCTTCTGGTATGCAGCCTCCGGACGGGCCACCGGTCTGCACCGCCTTGAACTTCTTGCCGCCGGGGATGCCGCCTCCAATCTTGTAGATGACGTCCCTCAGGCTGATGCCCATGGGCACCTCGACGAGGCCGGTATTGTTGATCTTGCCGACCAGGGAGAAGATCTTCGTTCCTTTGCTGCCTTCGGTGCCGATGGAGGCGAAGGCGGCGGCGCCGTCCTTGATGATCAGCGGGACATTGGCCCAGGTCTCGACGTTGTTGATGTTCGTCGGTTTACCCCACAGGCCGCTGACCGCCGGGTAAGGCGGCCTCGGCCGGGGCTCACCCACGCGGCCCTCCAGAGAGATGAGCAGGGCGGTCTCTTCTCCGCAGACGAAGGCGCCGGCGCCGCGGTGCACGGTGACCTTAAAATCGAACCCGGAGCCAAGTATGTCGCGGCCCAGGAGGCCATGCTCCTCGGCAGTCTTGATGGCCAGCTCCAGATTCTGCAGAGCCAACGGGTACTCCTGGCGGATGTAGACATACCCCTCCTGGGCGCCGATCGCATAGGCGCCGATCGTCAGGCCCTCGAGCACCCCGAAGGGGTTACCCTCCATCAGCGACCGATCCATGTAGGCCCCCGGGTCACCTTCGTCGCAGTTGACGACGACGTATTTACTGTCACCGGGAGCGGATCGTGCGATTTCCCATTTCACCCCGGCCGGGAAACCGCCGCCGCCGCGGCCCCTCAGGTTGGCATCCTTGACCTCGGAGATGACCTGCTCAGGGCTCATGTCGAACAGGGCTTTGGTCAATGCCTCGTATCCACCGATAGCGAGGTAGTCCTCGATGCTCTTCGGGTCGATCTTGCGGTTGGCGCCGAAGATCATCCTTTCCTGATTCTTGTAAAAGGGGATATCCGACTCGCGGGCAATCTTCTCACCGCTATCGAGGTCCGTGTAGAGCAGGCGGTCGATGACCTTTTTCCCCTTGACCGTCGTCGTAATGATCTCTGGAACATCCTCGGCAGCGACCTGGAGATAACAGATCTCTTCGGGGTCGATGACCACGATGGGGCCCTTTTCACAAAAGCCGTGACACCCCGTTGCCCTGAAGCCCACATCGACACCCTGGTCTTCGATCTGGTTTTTGAAGGATTCAACGACGGCTCTCGCCCCTGAGGCCAGGCATCCTGTGCCGGCACAGACGGTGACGGTGGGCCTGTCCGGGTCCCTCTCGGACAGCACGTGTTGTCTGAGCTGCTCGAGCGTTTCGGTTGAGGTGATCCGGGTCATATCACCCACCTACTCATAGCTCTGAATCACATCTGCCGTATTGCCGGCAGAGAGCCTTCCATGGGTCGTACCATCGATCTCCATCACTGGTCCCAAGGCGCAGCAACCAAGACAGTTGACGGTCTCGAGGCTGAACTTCAAGTCGAGGTCGGTCTCGCCCGCTTTGATCCCGGTGAGATCTTCGACCGTGTCCAGGATGCGCGGGGCGCCGCGCACGTGGCAGGCGGTGCCTACACAGATGTGCACCTGGTGGCGCCCCTTGGGAACCAGGCTGAACGCCTTATAGAAGGTGGCGATGTGCTGGATTCGGGATTGGGGAACCCCCAGCCGGTCACTCACCGTCTGCAGCGCTTCCTGGGAGAGCCAGTGATCCTCTTTCTGAATGTCCAGGAGTACCTGAATCAGAGAGCTGGCTTCGCCGTTGTGGCCTTCGATGATCTGATGCAATCGCTGGTCGTCCATAGTCGTTTCCTCAAGCGAGGCTGTAGCACTTGCGTACCTGGTCGTACCTGACCAGACCATGCCTCGAAGAGCTGCTCATGTGCTTCGACACCTCAGATGGGTTGAGGTGCAGTCGTTCAGAGATCTCTCCGGTGGAGAGCGGTCGATCCTCCAGAAGCAGCAGAATTTGAGAAATGGTCAGCTTGTCTGCAATCAGGTCGTCAAAGAGCGAGGCGGTCTCGTCGCTGGTATAGAACTGATTGTAGGCTTCCTCCGATTTCGTCGGCACCCTCAGCTTCTCCCGTTCCACGAGCTTCAGATAGGGTATGAGCCGACTGGCGGCTCGGAGCTTGAGCATCACCTCGTCTTCTTCGACCCCCTCCTCCCGGCCGAGGGGGCCGAGTTCACGCAGGGTGGCGGCGAAGTCGCTCATGACCTCGGCAAAACGTAAACCTTCCGATGCGGCGATCCACTCGAGCCTCAACCTGTCGGGACTCAGACCCAAAAGTTTCAGGAGCTTCTTGCTCAGATGCATGTTGCCGAGCGCGTCGTAATTGCCTTCGGTCACGTAATGACATTCACCCGGCCAGCAACCGCCGACGATGACCCCGTCCGCGCCCTTCTGGAGGGCTCGGAGGACAAACGCCAGGTCCATCCTGCCGGTGCACATGAGGCGGATGATTCTGATCTCCGGTGAGTAACTTTGCCTGGTAACTCCAGACATGTCCGCAGCGGAGTACGCTCACCAGTTACACAAGAAGGCGACAATCTTCGGCCGATACTCGAGTGCTGTCATGAAATCCTCCTTCCCCGCTCAGGCGCTTTTCGCTCACTGGGCAAACGACAACGCCGCGTCGATCTGGGAGCAGACCTCCTCGTCGGTGAAGTGCTTCAGCATCACGGCGTTGGTTGGACATTTTGTGCAACACAGACCATCTCCTTTGCAGAGCACGGGGTTGACCACGGCCTTTGCACCTTGGGGCGTCTCGCACCAGTCGATCGCGCCGTAGGTGCACGCCGTCATGCAGGCGCCACACGAAATACAGAGGTCCTCTTCGACCTCGCAGACCGAACCCGAGGCCGTGACAGTGTCCTGTGACAACAAGGTCACCGCCCGGCCGGCTGCGCCATGCGCCTGACTGATGGTCTCGGTGAGGTGCTTCGGATAGTGGCTCGTACCGCACATGAAGACGCCGTCCGCGGCGAAGTCCACCGGCCTCAGCTTGACGTGCGCCTCCTGGAAAAAACCGTCTGGGCTCATAGCTACCTTGAATTTCCGGGCGACGTCTACGCTGCCGGTCGCGGGAATGACGGCGGCTGAAAGCACGACCAAGTCTCCATCCATTGCCAAACGTTGACCGAGTATGGGGTCGGGCACGGTGACCCGGAGGACCAGCCTCCCCTCCTCGACAGCGGGCTCGACCTGGGGTTTCTCGTCGGCCTGCCAACGGACGAAGCGCACGTCCTTCTCAGCCGCTTCCCTGTAGTAGTCTTCTTTGAAGCCATAGGTCCTCATGTCGCGAAACAAGATGTAGACATCCATTTCGGGCTTGATCTTCTTGAGAGTGAGCGCGTTTTTGACGGCCTGGCTGCAGCACACCCTGGCACAGTAGTTGTTGTTCTCTTCTCTGCAACCGACACATTGGATCATCACCAGGCTCTCGATGTCGGCGAGGCTCTCCACGTCCTGGGCCATTCGCTCCTCGAGCTCGAGCTGTGTCAGGACCCGCTCATCTTCGCCGTAGAGGTACTCGGTTGGTTTGTGCTCGGCGGCGCCGGTGGCGAGGATCGCGGCACCGTGTTTGATGTTCTTGACCCGGCCTTCTGACTCAACCGTAGTGACGAAGTTGCCGACGTATCCGCCAACATCGGTGATGGTCGCTTCATGAGAGACGTGGATCAGTGGGTGCCGATAGACCTTACGAACCAGGTCGCCTAGGAATGCCCGCACGTCCAGCCCTTCCAGGGTGGATTGAATCCTGCGGGCCATGCCTCCCAACAGCGTATCTTTTTCGACGATGTGGACCTCGAAACCCTGCGCGGCCAGGTCCAGTGCGGCGGTCATGCCGGCCACTCCACCGCCGACCACCAGGCACGCCTTGTCGACCGGCAGGTCGAACTCCTCCAGCGGTTCGAGGTTGATCGTGCGGGCAACCGACATGCGCACGATGTCCTTGGCTTTCTGGGTGGCGTCTTCTTTCTGTTTCGAGTGCACCCAGGAGCAGTGCTCACGGATGTTGGCCATGTCGAAGAAGTACTGGTTGATGCCCCCTTCGCGCAGAGTGTCCCTGAAGAGCGGTTCGTGGGTCCTCGGGGTACAAGCGGCGACAACGACACGGTTGAGCCCCTTCTCCCGAATCGTATTCGAGATCTGCTGCGCCGCATCCGTCGAGCAGATGAAGAGCCCCTCCTCCGCATGCGCCACGTGCTCGAGGGTCTGCGAGTACTCAACCAGGGAGGGCACGTCAACCACCCTGCCGATGTTGGCGCCGCAATGGCAGGCGAAGACCCCGACTCTGACCTCCTCTTCGGAGACATCCCGCTCCGGTGGATAGACTCTCTCCCTGGCCAGTAGCCCTCTCCGGGACCTCAGGAGCGCACCGGTCAGGGCATTGGTGCCGCTGGCGGACATCACCGATTCAGGGATGTCGACGGGACCCAGGAAGGCGCCGCTGATGAACACCCCCGGACGGGTAGTTTCGATGGGATTGACCGGGTTCGTCTTGCAGAACCCGTGAGCATTGAGCTCGATTGCAAACTGCTCCGCCAGACGATGCACCTTTGCGGGCGGGGCCAGGCCTACACCCAGGACCACAAGGTCGAACTCGTCCTCTTTCACGCCCTCGGTATCCGTCGCGTACCTGATGGTCACGTTCTTCGTATCCGGGATCTCCCGCCCGATCGAAACGTAGCTCCTGATGAATTGAACCCCGGGCAGGTTCTCCGTGCGTTGGTAGAAGCGCTCGAAATCCTTGCCGTAGGAACGAATGTCGTTGTGGAAGATGGTCGCTTCGGTGTCGGCGTCGTGGTCCTTGGCGAGGATGACCTGCTTCTGGATATACGAGCAGCACACCGAGGAGCAGTAGCTCGCCGCCCCCTCGAGCACCTGTCTGGAGCCGACACAGTGTATCCAGGCGATCTTGTGCGGGTGCTTTTTGTCCGAGGGGCGCAGGATTTCGCCTTCGTGCGGTCCGGTGGCGCAGAGCAGTCGTTCGAAGTCGAGGCTGGTGACCACGTTCTCGATCGTTCCGTAGCCGTAGTCACCCCGAATTTTCGGGTCATAGACCTCGAACCCCGGTGACAGGACCACAGCCCCAACCTTGATCGTCAGGTTCTCAGGCTGCTGGTGTAGATCGATGGCGTTGGTCTTGCACACGCCTTCGCAGATCGAACACTTCTGCTCTTTGAGGTAGATGCAGCTCTCATCGATGTACGGAACCAGTGGCACCGCTTGAGAGAAGTAGATGTGAACGGCCTTGTTCGGCGACAGCTCCTGGTTGAAGGGGTCGGGAATTTCGACCGGACAGTACTCGACGCAAGTCGTGCAGCCGGTGCATTTGGTCTCGTCGATGTACCTGGCCTTCTTGGTCAGGCTGATGGTGAAGTCGCCGGCTTCGCCTTCGACCTGATCGACCTCGGTATAGGTCAGGATTTCGATGTTGGGGTGTCGATCGCATTCGATGAACTTTGGCGACTCAATGCACATCGAGCAGTCATTCGTCGGGAAGGTCTTGTCGAGCTGCGCCATTTTGCCGCCGATGGTCGGCGCCCTGTCGACGAGGAAGACCTTGAAGCCTGAGGTGGCGAGATCGAGCGCGGCCTGGATGCCGCTGATGCCGCCGCCGACGACCAGGACGTCTCCGAGGTTGCTGTCGTCGAAACGATCGAGCCTGTCCGTATTCGCCATCACTGGTCGTCTCTTTCGGGGCTGGAAGGTATGAGTGCCTCGTTGATGATCTCGGTGATGTCCTTGATATCGATGGCGTCTTCACCCTCCATGCCCAGGCTGCTTTCTTCGAAGTTGGTGATGCAGTAGGGGCATGCGGTCACGAGCACCTCGGCGCCGGTCTTTGCGGCCTGCTGCACCCTGAGGTCGGAGAAACGCTCTTCTTTCGGCGTCTCCATCCAGATCCTTCCGCCTCCCCCTCCGCAACAGAGGCTGTCCTGGCGGGAAGCAGGCATTTCGATCAGCTCGACCCCGGGCACCTCGCCCAGGACCGCCACACCCTGTTGATCCAGTCCGAGTCCTGCCACGAG
>RCNG010001327.1_pt1 | contig 12267 bp, 9 predicted proteins | sample 2041371 | NCBI WGS metagenome assembly RCNG01 (sample SAMN09708227, study PRJNA481090) | Marine sediment metagenome, whole genome shotgun sequencing project. | biome: marine sediment; feature: ocean; material: sediment; isolation source: Sewage treatment plant 1 marine sediment (STP1) ... | reverse complement strand
TATAATGGCATAAGCTAGCCTGACTGTGAGACATACATGTCGAGCAGAGTCGAAAGACGGTCATAGTGATCCGGTGGATTCGTGTACGTCGCAAGTGCGTTTGACCGAGTGAGTCTGGTCGAATTCAATACGGACACGGGTTTCTACGACATTGGCCAAACCTTGAACCAGTTCCCCCAGGCACCGGGCCCGCCCTTCACCGCCGCCGTGCGCCGCGGCGCTGGGACTTTGGTGGTCACCTCTGGTTCTCCAGGCAAAATCTACCATCACGATATGGTTGATCTGTTGGCGCCGGCCGTTGCAGTCGGCGATGCCGGCAACTCGCCGCGTCGAATCCGCACCGCTGGCGATCTGGCCTTTATCAGCAACTTCGAGTCCGATGATTTGACGGTCTTGACCTGGAGCCCATCCGGTGCCGTTGCGGTGGTGGGACAGATTCCAGTGGGCGACGGCCCCGTGGGTATCGACGCGCTGGTTCTCAGTGGGGGCAACATTGCGGTGGTCAGCACGGGCTTCAATGACGATACCTACACCCTGACGGTGGTGACGCCAACCGGGGGCGTAGTGAGCAATACCACCACGAATCTGCCCGCAGGGGCGACTGTCCCCGGCCACGCCTTCTGGTTACGCGGTGAAGCGGCCCATTTTGGTGTGACCTGCAATGGCAGTGGGGACCTGGTGGTGGTGGACTCCCTATTGGACTGAACCGGAATAGGGGACAGCGGCGGCAATCGCCGACCTTGACCGCAGCAACTGGCCCGACCGTTTCGGTGGCTATCAATCGGCGCGATTGCCAACGAAGCCGACTCATTTGAGTCGGCTTCGTTGTGTGTCTCACCCATCGACCCTGATGCCCAACCGCTTGCCAGCCCCAAGCCTAACGGGTAAGATGCGTTCCAACAGGAGGAACCCCATGCCCAAGCTCTCTGAAATCGCCGCGCAGTTGGCCACCACCGCACCAGCCCAACTCGACCTCACCGATCCGCAGCACGAAGCCCAGACCATTGAGGCGGCTGATACCCTGCTGGCTTGCAGCGCTGACCCGCAGCAACTGGTGGCGTTGGAGTCGGACCTGGTGGCGCGCAAGGCCGACGTCCCGTTGTTGGTGCAACTGGCGGCCAAGTTGGCGGTCTCGCGCAGCAGTCTGCTGGCCTGGACGGCGCCGGCCCATGTCTCGGTGGTGTTTGCGGTTTATAAGGAGCACCAGCGCATCCGGCCCGCCACTGAGGTGGCCGGGGGCGAAGATTTCCTCGTGCGCAAGATCCACCAACTGGACTGGTTGACCGCCGGCCGCGACGACCTGACCTGGGATATGCTGGTTGTCGATGACGGTTGTCCCGAGCACAGTGGTGCTATTGCCCGGGAAATCATCGCGCGGGAAGGCCGGACAGACCAAGTGCAGGTTCTGCACCTCGCCGATGCCATCGCCGCTGGTCATCCGGCCGCCGGTGAGTTGACCACACCCGATGACAGCCGCAAGGGGGGCTCCATCCAGTTGGGCTTGTGGGAGGCTTGCCGTGAAGAACGCAAAAACCACGTGGCGATCTTCACCGATGCCGACCTGTCGACTCATCTGGGCCAGTCCGGACTGTTGATGACTGCGATCCTGGCAGACAAGCGTGACGTGGCCATTGGCTCGCGGCGTCAGCCCGAATCGGTGGTCATCAAACAGGGCGCGCGCAACGACCGCGGCAAGCTGTTCATTTACCTGTGGAAGCGCATCATCGACAGCCTGCCCGATGTGATCGATACGCAGTGCGGCTTCAAGGGCTTTGCCGCCGCCACATTGCGCGAAATTTTGCCCGGGATGCTGGAAAAGAAATTCGCCTTCGATATCGAACTGCTGATCAAGAGCCGCCAGTTGCGCCCCGACGGCTTGGCCCAGCGCGGCATCGCCTGGATCGACAGCGACGCCTTGTCCACCACCACGGACCTGCAGCCGTACCTGCCGATGCTCAAGGCCATGGTCCTGATGTATCGCCAGTACCTGAAGGCCAATTCGGCGGCAGACCAGTACGCTGCGTTTATTGACGGGCTGGATGAAGCGGGCTGGGCGGTCCTGCAGGAGAATATTCCGGTGGAGATCACAAAACGCGAACCCGCCGAGTTCAGCGGGTTCGCGGGAGTGTCGGCTGAAGACTTGGCGCGAGCGGCCAATTCTTCTTGATCACGCCTTCTTGATCAAGTCTTCTTGATCAGGTCTTCTTGATCAAACTGGTCGCCGTGGCCACCATGCTGCCGATATCGCCCAGGTTGGAGGGGATAATCAGGGTATTGCCTTCCTGGGCCAGCTTGCCGAATTGCATAATATACTGCTCGGCCACCCGCAAATTCACGGCGTCCTGGCCACCAGGCTGTTCAATGGCCTCGGCGATATTGCGGATACCCTGGGCTGTCGCGATGGCGATCAATTCGATCTCACGGGCCCGTCCCTCGGCCTCGTTGATGCGTTTCATCTTTTCACCCTCGGAATAGGCGATGGCTTCCTGCTTGGTGCCTTCGGCCACATTGATCTTGGCCTGGCGCACTCCTTCGGATTCATAGATGGTGGCGCGCTTCTCGCGTTCGGCCCGCATCTGTTTTTCCAGGGCGTTGCGTACGGACTCGGGCGGGTGGATGTTCTTGATCTCGTAGCGGGTGATCTTGATGCCCCAGGGGTCCGAAGCCTTGTCCACTGCCGCAATGATGGAGTGGTTGATGGCGTCGCGCTCCTCGAAGGTCTTGTCCAGTTCCAGCTTGCCGATCTCCGAACGCATGGTCGTCTGGGAAAGCTGGGTCGAGGCGAAGAGGAAATTCTCGATGCCGTAGCTGGCCTTCACCGGGTCAATCACCTGCATATACAGCACGCCATCAACCTCAACGGCGATATTGTCCCGAGTGATACAGGTCTGGGGTGGCACATCAACGGCCGCTTCTTTCAGGCTGTGTTTGTAGGCCACCCGATCCATGAACGGGGTCAGGATGTGAAAGCCCGCCTGCAGGGTACGGGAATACTTGCCCAGGCGCTCAATGATGTAGGCGCTTTTCTGCGGCACGATACGGGCGGTATTGACCAGGGTGATGATCGCCAGGACGGCAAATCCGGCAGCGACGATAGGTCCGATATTCATAGCCTTCTCCTTGAAACAGGTTGGTTCCGATAGTTCAAACTCAGCTGCGCGGCCGGACAATCAGGGTGATGCCTTCGGTCCGGGTGATGACGGCGGGTTCCCCGGTACTGAGGGGAACGTCACTGCGAGCGCTCCACGCGGCGCCTTTGTATTCGACCTTGCCGGTCTCACCCGGCTGAATGTCCTGGGAGACAACGACCTCGTGCCCGGCCAGATCATCCAGGTTGTCTTCGGAGTTCTGGCCCCCTTCGACGTAGCCAAAAAATTTGGTCCGGAACCAGCGCCGCAACAGGACCAGCAGCACCACCGAGCTGATGGAAAAGGTGAGCAACTGCGAAGTCCAGCCGGGCGTAAGTCCCATCCAGCTTGTCGTCGCAGCGATCCACGCACCAACCCCAAAAAATATCAGAATAACGCCGGGAATCATGAACTCGGCCAGAATGAGAGCCAGACCGACCAGAAACCAGATCAATACGGGGTCAAAACTCATCGGGATCTCCTTGGAACCGGTTGTTGCGCGATTGTCGCAGCATATACACGGATCTGAACAGTTTTATTCAAACAGACTTCATTGAAACAAAATTGGCGGGAGAGTTCAATTCGCAAATGCAAGGTCCCTCAAAATAAGAGAGGGACCTGGGGGAGCTCAAGCAGGGGAATCCCTTGCTGGCTAAATTGTTGGTCTAGCCGACGAGATTCAGTTTGTGCATGATGTCTTCGATCAGGAATCCGTCTTCCCCGGGGAGATTGATGAAGTTGAAGCCAGTTTTGCAGTAGCTGGGATTCGTATCGGGTTCGCGCCAAATGACCTTGGCTTCGACGGTGACGTCTGTTTTTTGTTGCACCATCACCGGTAGTATCACCCGCAACTTCATGGCACGGCCCACGGTGTAGTTGCGCTTGGTGACGAGCATCATGCCATCGGCAGTAATGTCCACGACCCGACCGATATAGCTGCCCGATACGGCGTCATAGGCTTTGACGATGTGAGGGGTGTTTTTGCGCGGCCGGTGGCGGTAGTCTTCCATGGTGGTCCTTTCAGGGACAATGCTTGGTTCTCCTGCCTAATCGGCCCCGTGAGGTGCAACTTGAGGAGAACCATGCCTTTGACGTGCAATTTTCGGGCCGGAAACAGGGGATTGGCGGCAATCTGACTCGGCTGGCAGGTTGGGCTGCGCCCTGTGAAGTTGCCGACCGGCGACCGGGGGTGTATTCTTCCGGTGATTGCCTTGCAAACAACCCGACAGGAGCCATTGGTGAGTGACAAATTCGACATCAACGTGGAATCGGAAGTGGGTCGCCTGACCGGGGTGATCACCCATACGCCCGGCCTTGAGGTGGCCAACATGACGCCTGAGACGGCCGAAAGGGCGCTCTACAGCGATATCCTGAACCTGTCGGTGGTTTCGGACGAATACAGCCAGTTGATTGGGGTGCTGGACAAGTGGGCCCGCGTTTTTCGGGTGGGCCAGCTGTTGCATGACATTCTGGACAACAGCCGCGTGCGGGGCGGCCTGGTGCGGCGCATTTGCGAAGCCGAGGGAGTGCCCGATGTGGCCGACGCCCTGCTGGAACTCGACTCGCCCGATTTGTCCCGCGTGATGATCGAAGGGGTGACTCTGGAGAAAAACAACCTCTCCCGTTTTCTGAGCAAAGACCGGTATTCCCTGCCGCCGCTGCACAACTTTTTCTTCACCCGCGACTCGGCGGTCGCCGTCTGGGACAAGGTGCTGATCAGCCGCATGGCCAACCGCGTGCGCGGTCGGGAAACCCGCATCATGGAGGCCATCTTTGATTTTCATCCGGACCTGAACGCGCGCACGGTCAACCCTTCGCGGCTCGGCGGTGGCGGCAGCGAGGTGACCATCGAAGGTGGCGATATCCTGGTGGTCAGCCCCGAAATCCTGGTCATCGGCTACGGGGCCCGCACCACCCGTCAGGCGATCGATTTTCTCATCGAGCGCTTCAAGGGGTTGGGCAAGCGCCAGCACATCGTGGTGCAGGAGCTGCCGAAATCACCCGAATCCTTCATCCATCTGGACATGGTCTTCACCCTGCTGGATACCAATACCTGCATGGTTTTTGAACCGGTGATCATGCAGACCCATCACTTCGATACGGTGCACATCCACATCGAAGATGGCCGCGTGGTCAGTATCCAGGAAGAGGACAACCTGTTGACGGCCCTGGGCAACCTGGGCCTGCCGCTGGAGCCGTTGTTCTGTGGCGGGCGCAATGATCGCTGGGTGCAGGAGCGCGAGCAGTGGCACAGCGGGGCCAACTTTTTCGCCCTGGCTCCGGGTAAGGTCATCGGCTATGGGCGCAACAGCCACACCATCGAAGAATTGGCCCGGGCCGGATACGAAGTGGTGCCGGCCGTCGATATCATCGCCGACAAGGCGGACCTGGACCAGATGGGCAAATGCGTGGTGACGATTGACGGTTCGGAACTGGCCCGTGGGGGTGGCGGCTGTCGGTGCATGACCATGCCGATCGGGCGGGATCCGGTAGCCTAGATAGCGTTTAGCTCGGGATCAATTCCGGGGCTGGCCATTGCTGTTGCACCTTTTCGAGAACCACACGCAGCCGCTGGACCTTGATCGGCTTGGCGACGTATTCGTCCATGCCGGCTTCCAGGCAGCGTTCGCGGTCGCCCTCCATGGCGTTGGCTGTCATCGCAACGATGGGAATGTGGGTGCCGATCTCGGCGGCCCGGATCCGGCGGGTGGCCTCGTAACCGTCCATCACCGGCATCATGCAATCCATCAGAATCAGATTGTAATCTCCCTGCTTCCAGGCGGCCAACGCGTCCTGACCGTTGTTGGCGACATCGGCCTCAATGCCCAACTTTTTCAGGACCCCCAGGGCCACTTTTTGGTTGATGAGATTGTCCTCAACCAGCAGTGCCTTAAGACTTTGGAAGTCCGTCGCAACTGCGGTGCCCCGTTGGGGTCGGGCAGGGTCTCCCTGGTTCAGCTCACACAACTGCAAGCCGTTGAGTCCCTCGAGCAGGGCCTCGAAACGCAAGGGCGTCGACAGGTATCCGTGCAGGTGTTGGCCTTGGCGTTCGGCGAGTGTCGGACGTTCCAGCAGTGGGGTGACCAGTATCGCCGCCAAGGGGGTCGCGGGGAATTGCCCTCCCAATTTCAGTGCCAATTTCTTGTACGCGGCGGGGCTGAAGTCGCGATCACAGATCAGCAACGGGGGGCCTCCCAGGGCGGAAGCCGCCAGGGACGCGGATCCTGCCAGGACCGACTCGGAGGTGGCGCATTCGGCTCCGAGCGAACGCAGCGCCTCGGCAAATGCGGTGCCGATCTTTTGGTCGGCAAGGGCCAGGATGGGTGTTTGGCCACGCAGGTCGGGCCAGATGTCCTGTGCGTTGGCCTCGCCAGCCGCAGGAATGGGCATCACTGTCGTGAAGTGGAATTGTGAGCCCCGGCCTTCCTGCGATTCCACGCCGATTTCGCCGCCCATCATTTCGGTCAGTTTGCGGCAGATCGACAAGCCGAGACCAGTGCCGCCATATTTGCGAGTGGTGGAGTTGTCGGCCTGGGCAAAGGCTTCAAAGAGGTTTTCGGCCTTGGCCGCCGCGATACCGATGCCTGTGTCGGTGACATCGAAACGCAAAGTGTCCGTCCCGTGGTCGCGCCGAACAAGATTGACGCTGATGGTCACAAACCCGGTCGCGGTGAACTTGATTGAGTTGCCCACCAGGTTGATCAGGATCTGGCGCAGGCGGGTCGGATCACCCATGACTGTCGCCGGCACGGTGTGGTCCACGATGCCGATCAGGTCCAGATTGGCTTCGGCGGACTTGAGACTCAGCAGGCTGAGCACTTCGTCGACTACCGAGCGCACCGAGATGGGCATGACTTCCAGATCCAGTTTTCCGGCTTCGATTTTTGAGTAGTCCAGGATGTCATTCAACAGGCTCAATAACGAATCGGCCGATTTGCCCACCAGAGTGGAGTATTCTTTTTGTTCGGCCGAGAGGTCGGTGTCGAGCAGCATGTTGTTCATGCCGATGACACCGTTCATGGGAGTCCGGATCTCGTGGCTCATCGTGGCCAGGAATTCGCTCTTGGCCGCGTTGGCGGTTTCGGCAGCCAGGGCCATCTGGTTGGCACGAATGGCGACCTGTTCGAGCTGCCGGTTGGTGCCTTCGGCTTCTTCCTTGGCCCGGCGCAGGGATTCCCGGGCCATGGCCATGGCGGTGATGTCTTTGCTTGAGCCGCGCAGCCCGGTGCAGGTGCCCGCGCTGTCCATCACCGGGTCGCAGTTGAGCAGCATGCAGTATTCCTGCTGGTCGGGGCCGGCGGCCCAGATCTCCAGGTTGGAAATCGGGCAACCGTCGCGCTGGCTGCGGGGCAGCAATTCGGCGAGTTCGGCCTGGGCGTCTTCGGCCAACAAATCTGGCAGGGACCGTTCGAGCCAGTGTTCCTGGTCATGCCCGGTCAGGCGTTTGGTATCGCCGCTGATGAAAACAAATTTCTGGTCCTGGTCCGTTTCCCAGACCAGGTCGCCGGACAACAGGGCCAGATGGGCGAAACGCTTTTCGGACTCCACTTTGCGACGTGAGGCTTCCTCTTCCTGGCGCTGGATCAAGGCAATCGATTGGGCGATCATGCGCGCAAAAGCCACGAACAGGATGGTCGCCATGACGACGACAATAGCCCCGGAAGCTTCTTTGGTTGAGCGCAAGCCGACCAGGACCTTCTGCTGTGCTTCGGCATATTGGGCGAAGGACGGATCCATCTCCATGAGTCGGGCATCCACTTTGTCGTTTTGCCGATGCAATTCCGGCAGCAGGGCCGTCAGTTCACGGGTGGCGATCAGGTGCCGCAGTTGGAAATCGAAATAGCCGGAGTAGTGGACCCCACGCGAGTCATGGCCGATCATGGCGTGGGCCAATTCGGTTCGGGCTTCAAAAATCCGAGCCTGCAGTTGGGGCCGCCGATTTAGGGGGGATTCCAGGCTGTTCCACTCCGCCAGTTGCTGATCAAGTTTGGCTAAGGTCGGCATGAATCTGGACTCGTGACTACGGCGCAGGGAGTCGGGGTCCAGTTCTAACTGCAATTCGAGAACCAGGTCTTGGCAACGGTTGGCCGTCATCAGGATTTCCCGGGCCAACAGGGCTTGCTCCGGCGTGCCGCTGTTGATTGTGCTGTCGGCGGCGGCCAGCAAACGTTCATGATCGGTTTCCCGACGGAGTGTGCGTTGGAAGTCGTGCTGGTCACGGGCATAGCGGAGCATGAACGCGATTTCGATCTCGCTGGCAATAGCGGTCAGCCGATCGCTGGCGGCCGTCGATCTGGCGGACATGAGCCGGGACCGGGCGGCGAAAACCAGGCGATCGGCCCGCAGGTCGAGTGAGCGGAGGGCCGTGGATTCCCAGGCCGAGCGCGCCTCGTCCAAGCTCTCAAAGAATTCGCTCAGGCCGGCGTCGGTGGCCAGCACTTCGACGGCGTCCTGCATTTTCTGTTGGGCGTCGGTGTGCTTGATATACTCATCCATGTCCAGTCGGGCCCGCTCGTCATCTCGGGGATTGGTCGCCAGATTGGACAGGTGTTGGGTGCGCTGGGTGAGGTGCTGGCGATATTGCATCCGCATCTGCTGGGCTTCAAGCATCGCGGCCGAAAGACCCTGCAGGCTGCGGGTATGCGCCTGTTGGTAGGTGAGAAAAGTCACCCCGAAGACTGCACCAGTCAGCAATCCGGCAATGACCAGCAGCCAGACCCGTCCCTCGACAGTCGTGATTTTTTGTAATGGGCTGGACGCCAAGTCGTTCCCTTCCGGCAAGGCCGCCTGTTTCAGCCTTGGATTGGGCCTAATCTTCGCTTTTTGACATATCGGCGGTTCTCTGGTGGATGTTTAGTCTATATTGAGGAAATCCGTAATTGCGCAATGTTGACACGGGGGCGATAACGCACTATTCGTGTCTCGATTTTCCTTCTGAACCCCAGTAAGGTGGAGAGCATGACCACGGCCCTGACGGCATTCATGAATTCGCTCGTTGACTACGCTGGCCTGTTTCCGCCCGCGGGCCTCAGTGTGCCGGTGGCCGTCGCCGAGTACGCCCGGCACCGCGACGAACCCGAAGCCTGGATGCTGGGTCGGTTCATCGCTCCGGTCGGACGCTTGTCCGAGATCGTCGAGGTGGCTCGTCCGCATCTGGCCCAGGAGTCGCCCTGGGGTTTTTCGGTATTGGTTGGTGACCGGGAAGAAGGACAGGCGGCCCTGGCCAGCGTGGCCGTTCAGGGTGCCCGGATCGCGGAATTTGAAGCGGCGGCGCCCGGGCTGGTCAAGGTGGAGTGCCTGGAAGCGCCGATCCCGGCGGCGGTGGCTCAGCAGGCATCCGAGTTTGTGCCGAAATTTCTGTCGGCCCTGCGAGCGGCGGGGCTGGGCACGCAGGAAGTTTTTCTGGAAGTTGCGGCAGCGGCAGACGATGCTGGCGTGCTGGAGGCCATTGCCGCGGCGCGGCCCGAGTTTTCCGGCGCCCCCGACGGCTTTGCCCGTCTCAGCGCCAAATTGCGTTGCGGGGGCGTGACGGCTGAGGCCTTTCCGTCCTGCGAACGCATCGCCGCGGTGATCCACAGGTGCGCCGAGTTGGACTTGCCCCTCAAGTGCACAGCCGGTTTGCATCATCCGGTGCGGCACCGCGCGACCGAGCCGGACGTGATGATGCACGGATTTTTGAATGTTTTTGGTGCCGGGTTGTTGGCCTGGGGCCTGCAAGCCGAGCTGGAAGTGTTGACGGCCTGCGTGGCGGAAACTGATCCGTTGGCCTTCACCTTTACCGAAGAATTTTTTGCCTGGCGCGACCACCGGGTCGACGTCGAGGCGATGGATCGTATCCGCCGCCAGTCCCTGTCGGGGTTTGGCAGTTGTTCTTTTGCAGAGCCTCGCTCGGACCTCCAGTCTTTGGGCGTGCTCTGAGCCACCGAGTCCACTGTTGTCGAAAGGTTGGTTAGTGACCATGGATCCCCCCGTTGATCCCGCAGTCAAAAGTTTTGTTCCCGTAGCACCCGAGAGTCACTTCCCCTTGCAGAACCTGCCCTATGGCATGTTCTCGCCCACACCCCGGGACGAGCCCCGCGCGGGCACCCGCATCGGGGACTTTGTCCTGGACCTGGCCGTGATCCAGAACGCTGGCCTGTTGGACGCCGCAGGCCTGCCCGAGGGCATCTTCAGCCACTACGTGCTGAACCCTTTCATGGAGTTGGACCCGGTGCAGCGCCGGGCCGTGCGCCTGCTCATTCATGGGCTGTTGCGCGCCGAAGAGCCGACACTGAGGGACGACGCGGCCTTGCGGGGGCGGGCCCTGTTGCCGGCCGACAGCGTGACGATGCAGTTCCCGGTGGGCATTCCGGACTACACCGACTTCTATGCCTCGCGCGAGCACGCCACCAACGTGGGCATCATGTTTCGCGGCAAAGACAACGCCTTGATGCCCAACTGGTTGCACCTGCCGGTAGGGTACCATGGGCGGGCCAGTTCGATCATTCTTTCGGGCCAGGACGTGACCCGACCCAGTGGCCAGATGTTGCCGCCGGAGCAGGAGACCCCTGTTTTTGGGCCCTGCAAGCTGATGGATTTCGAATTGGAAATGGGCTTTCTGATCGGCACACCCAACCGGCAGGGCGAACCGGTTTCGGCCGACAACGCCGAAGAGAACATCTTCGGTCTGGTGCTGGTCAATGACTGGTCGGCGCGGGATATCCAGAAGTGGGAATACCAGCCCCTGGGTCCTTTTACGGCCAAGAATTTTGCCACCAGCATCTCGCCCTGGATCGTGACCCTCGAGGCCCTCGCGCCATTCCGTTGCGCTTCGCCGGAGCAGGATCCGGCGCCGCTGCCCTACCTGCGGGAAAGCGACCGCGGCACTTTCGACATCAACCTCGATGTGCACATTCAGGCCGAGGATGATGACGAGGCTTTGCGCGTGAGCGAGAGCAACTTCAAGTATTTGTACTGGACCATGGCCCAGCAGTTGGCCCATCACACCGTCAGCGGTTGCAACCTGAGCACGGGTGACCTGCTGGCTTCCGGCACGATCAGTGGTCCGGAAAAAACCAATTATGGCTCGATGCTGGAAATCTCCTGGCGAGGCACCGAACCGGTGACATTGCCGGGTGGCGGCGAACGCAAGTTCCTGCACGACGGCGATACGGTGACCATGTCGGCCTGGTGCCAGGGTGATGGTTATCGCGTGGGCTTTGGCGAGGTGGCGGGCAAAATTCTGCCCGCGATCGGATCGCGGCAGGCCGGCAACCGATGAACCCGGACGGTCAGGATATCCTGTGGCAACCGGATGAGGCGCGGGTCAGCGGAGCGCGGGTGACCGCCTTTCGCCGGCAAATGGCCGAGCGGCACGGGGCCGATTTGGCGGATTATTCGGACCTGTATGAGTGGTCGGTTGCTCATCCGGCCGAATTTTGGCGGGGTGTGTGGGATTTTTGCGGCGTGGTGGCCGAAGGGTCGCCCGAGACGGTGCTGGTGGACGCGGAACGCCTGCCCGGTGCCCGTTGGTTTCCCGATACCCGCTTGAACTATGCTGAAAATCTGCTGACAGCGCGGGCCCTGGATATCGCTGAAGACGAATCAGAAGCGCTGGTCTTTCGCGGAGAGACCGGTGGCACTCGCCGCCTCAGTTGGGGCGAGTTGAGGCGTGGGGCCGCAGCGGTGGCGGCGGCCTTGCGGGCTGATGGCATCGGACCCGGCGACCGGGTGGCGGGCTTTATGCCGAATCTGCCCGAGACCGTGGTGGCCATGTTGGGGGCCGCCAGTGTGGGGGCGGTGTGGTCCAGCTGTTCGCCGGACTTTGGTGTCGAGGGTGTCGTGGACCGGTTCGGTCAGACCCAGCCACGAGTTCTGTTCACCGCCGATGGTTACCGTTACGGTGGCAAGGAGATCGATTCCCTGGCTACTGCCCGCCTGTTGCAGACGGAGTTGCCATCGGTGGAGCGCGTGGTCGTGGTGCCGTTTCTGGGGCAGCACAAAGATATGCCGGAGGACGCTTGCCTCTGGGAGGATTACTGCGCGCCCTATACCGGGGCTGCGCCCGAATACACCCGCCTGCCTTTTGCCCACCCGCTGTTCGTCATGTTTTCCTCGGGCACGACCGGCTTGCCCAAGTGCATGGTGCACTCGGCCGGGG
>RCNG010001326.1_pt1 | contig 12268 bp, 9 predicted proteins | sample 2041371 | NCBI WGS metagenome assembly RCNG01 (sample SAMN09708227, study PRJNA481090) | Marine sediment metagenome, whole genome shotgun sequencing project. | biome: marine sediment; feature: ocean; material: sediment; isolation source: Sewage treatment plant 1 marine sediment (STP1) ... | reverse complement strand
GAATCACGGCGAGCTGATCCGTCGCTATCGGGATCGCAATCACTATCGCTATCGATGTTCGTCGCACCGCCTTAGCATTTCGATACCGATAGCGAAACCGATAGTGATGGCGATTGTTCGCCAACGCTGGATTGAAGACAATCGGAGGAATGATGAGTACACCGAAGATAAAACTAGGTCACAAGGCGCCGCCATTCAAGCTCAAGGATCAGGATGAGACTACGGTTTCGCTATCCGAACTCAAGGGTAGGTGGGTGGTGTTGTACTTCTACCCGAAGGATGACACACCCGGATGCACCACAGAGGCCTGTGAATTCACAGATGGAAACGCCGATTTCGAGGGTTTGAATGCGGTGGTCCTTGGCTGCAGTCCAGACTCGCCGGAGAAACACCGCAATTTCATTGCCAAGCACCACCTCGGCGTTCGCCTGTTGAGCGATCCAGATCACGGGGCGATGGAAGCCTACGGCGCATGGGGCGAGAAGAACCTATACGGTCGGGTCACGGTCGGCGTCATCCGCTCGACGGTCATCATCGACCCGGAGGGCCGCATTGCCCACCACTGGAAGAGGGCCCCGTCGAAGGGCCACGCCGAGAAAGTTCGCAAACGCCTTGCTCAACTACAAAGTAGTTGAATGAGGAATGAGGAATGAGAAATGAGGAATTAGGAATTCCGGCCACCCACCCGTGAGAATCATGGGCGCAGATGTCGAAAATCCGAAATCCGAAATCCGAAATTGATACGTGTCATCAAGACAACGCAACTTCCTCATCCTATCCTCGTACACAGAGGCGTAGGAATACCTGATCAAATCGGGTCGAAGAAATACTCGAGTGGGGTGAGGAAAATGAAGAAAAAGCTGCTCATTGGGTTGCCGATAATCGTCGTCCTGGTCGCTGCGGGTCTGACGTTGGCGACGCGCGACGGCGGGGTCGAAGGGATCGAGGTCGAGTTTGAGAAGGTGGGTCGCCGCCAGGTGGTGCAGACCGTGAACGCAACCGGCAAGATCCAGCCGATGATCCAGGTCAACATCTCGGCTGATGTCAGCGCCAAGATCACGCGGCTCGAGGTAGAGGAGGGAGAGTGGGTCGAGCAGGGTACCCTGCTGGTCGAGCTCGACCGGGAGCGTTATCTGGCCTCGGTTGAGAGCGCGCAGGCAAACCTCAGTGCGGCCCAGGCCAACGCCAACCTGGCGCGCGAAAACATGATCAAGGCTGAAAAGGACTTCGTGCGCACGAAGGAGCTCTTTGATCGCAACCTCGAATCGCAGGCGGTGCTCGATACCGTGTATGCCGCGGCCGAGGTGGAAAAAGCCCGATACCAGTCCGTGCTTGATCAGGGCGGCCAGGCCAGGGCGGCGCTCCGACAGGCGCGCGACGACCTCGCCAAGACCACCATATACGCCCCCATGTCGGGCACCGTCAGCAGGCTCAATAAGGAGATCGGTGAGATCGCACTCGGCTCCCAGTTCCAGGAGGACGTGATCCTCGAGATCTCCAACCTCGAGGGTATGGAGGCACTGGTCGACATCGATGAGAACGACATCGTTTCGGTGTCCATCGGTGACGAAGCCGAGATCGAGGTCGATGCGCTCCCCGACGTCATGCTCAAGGGCCTGGTCACCGAGATTGCCAACAGCGCCAAATCATCGGGCGCCGGCACGACCGACGAAAAAACAGAGTTCGAGGTCAAGGTGGCGATCATCGATCCGGTGCCTGAACTGCGCCCCGGCATGACGGCGTCGGCGGAGATCGTCACCGAGGTGTGTGACGACTGCCTGAGCGTGCCGATCCAGAGCGTGGCAGTGCGGACGCTCGATCAGCTCGGTGCGGAGCTCGCTGAGGAAGGCGAGGAGTCTCGCTTTGCTCCGGATTCGGAAGGATTCGTCGAGATCGTGTGGGTGGTGGCCGATGGCCGCGCTCATGCGCGTCAGGTCAAGACGGGCATCCAGAGTGAAACCCACATCGAGGTGCAAGAAGGGCTCGGCGATGACGATGAGGTCGTGATCGGCAATTACCGGGCCATTAGCCGGGATCTCCAGGATGGGACGATGGTCATGGCCGGCGGCGAAGAGGAGGGATGAGGCGATGACACTCGAGCTACGTTCCGTCGAGAAGATATATGAAATGAACTCGGTCGGCGTCCATGCCCTCCGCGGTGTCTCCTTCGCTGTCGACTCCAACGAGTACGTGGCGATCATGGGTCCCTCGGGATCGGGCAAGTCGACGTTGATGAACATCATCGGCTGTCTCGACGTGCCATCCTCAGGGACATACCTGCTCGACGGCGCCGATGTGGGCTCGCTCAGTGAGGACCAGCTGGCCGAGATACGGAACGAGAAGATTGGCTTCGTCTTCCAGACCTTCAATTTGCTGGGGCGTTCGGACGTATTTCATAACGTCGAGCTGCCGCTGATCTACGCAGGGATGCGGCCCGCGAAGCGCCGCCGGTTGGCGGAGGAGGCCATTGTCAAGGTGGGGCTTGCGGACCGCATGAAGCACCGGCCCAATGAGCTTTCGGGCGGCCAAAGGCAGCGGGTAGCGATCGCTCGCTCATTGGTCAACAAGCCGTCGATATTGTTGGCCGATGAGCCGACGGGAAACCTCGACAGCAACACCGGATCCGAGATCATGGAGGTTTTTGACGCCCTGCACTCGGAGGGCAACACCATCATTCTCGTCACCCACGAGGACCATATCGCGAGTCACGCGCACCGCGAAATCAGGCTCTTTGACGGGCTGATCGCGAGCGACACGTTGCAGACCGAGGCGGCATGAGCAGGATTCACGCTTCCGTCGAGGCGTTCAGAATCGCGGTCGCGGCGCTGCGTGCCAACAAGGCGCGCGGGGTCCTCACGACCCTGGGCATCATTATCGGAATCGTCGCGGTGGTCACTACCATGACCGCGGCCAACGGCCTTGCCAACAATTTCCGCGAGAGCGTGTCGGTGCTCGGTACCGATGTCCTCTACGTGTCGCGGACGCCGTGGATCATCCAGGGCCGGTTCTTCCAATTCCGCAACCGTCCCAACCTCAGGCTCAAGGACAGCGAAAAGCTCGCCCGTCAGCTGGGTTCCGCGGCGGCGGTCAACCCGACCGATGACACGCAACGGCCGGTGAAATACGGGTCGGAAATCATCGAGAACGCGACCGTCATCGGAACAACCGACAAGCACATGTTGGTCTCGAGCGCGGTGCCGGAGTATGGACGGTTCCTCAACGCCCACGATGTGGCGTTCAAGCGGCACGTCTGCGTGATCGGGACGACAATGCACGAGCAGCTCTTTGGCGAAGTCGACGCGGTCAACAAAAAGATCAAGGTCGGCCGGGCGGAATTCCGGGTGATCGGTGTGATGGAAAAACAGGGCAGTGCGGGTACCTTCGGCGGCCCCGATTTCGACAGCCAGGTCTTCATCCCGGTGACGGCCTTTGTCCGAGAGTTCGGTGGACGTTTCCGGAGCTTCGACTTTGCGGTAAAGGCCCCACCCGGCACCGCAGTCGAGGATTTCGAGTACCAGGTGGTTGGTGAGATGCGGAAGATCCGCCGTCTCCACCCAAGCGAAGAGGATGACTTCGCGATCAACAAGATGGACTCGCTGCTCGATGCCTTCAACAACGTGATGGGCGTGGTGCTGATGGTTGGTCTGGCGGTCACCGGGATCTCGCTCTTCGTCGGCGGTGTCGGCGTGATGAACATCATGTTCGTGTCGGTCACCGAGCGCACCCACGAGATCGGTATCCGCAAGGCGATTGGCGCCAAGCGGCGAGCCATCCTGCAACAGTTCCTGCTCGAGTCGTCGATGATCTGCCTGGTTGGCGGAGCCATCGGGGTCGCGATTTCCTTTGGCGTGGCGGCGGCCATCGACAAGTTCTTGCTTCCGGCCAGCGTCTCGTTGCCGATCGTGGTCATCGCCCTGACCGTTTCGGTGGCCGTGGGTGTGATCTCGGGCTTTATCCCGGCCTGGCGTGCCTCGAGGCTCAATCCCATCGACGCCCTGCACTACGAGTAGCGAAGGGATGACGAAATGACTGTGGTCGAATCCTTCAAAATGGCCGTCTCGGCGATCGGCGCTCACAAGCTGCGCTCGATTCTGACCCTTGTGGGTATCGTCGCCGGCGTTGCCGCCATCATCTCGGTGATGACCGGGGTCTCCGTGGTGCAGAGCCAGATGGAGGCCGAGCTGAGCGTGCTCTCGAACCGTACCTTCCAGATCATGAAATTCCCGATGGGCAATTTCAACAACAACCGGAACATCAACTTCCGTGAGATCCAGCGTTGGCCCCCCTTGACCATGGACCACGTCAAGACGATTCGCGAACGCGTCGATTCGGTGGATCTGGTCGGCGCCGAGCTGTGGCACTACAACACGAGGGTCAGCTACCGGGGCGAATCCACCGAAGCCAATCTCATGGTGTGCGGAGGTACGCCGGAGTACCCGGAGAACAACACCCACTATGTCGAGCTTGGCCGGAATCTGACCGAAGAGGACGTGGAGCTTGGAAGACGGGTGGCGGTTCTTGGCTACGGCATCGCGAGCGAGCTCTTCCCCTTCACCGACCCCGTCGGACAGACGGTCAAGGTCGACGGACACAAGTTCACGGTGCAGGGCGTCTTTGCCGAAAAGAAATCGGCGATGGGCGGACAGTTCGACCAGTACGTCCTGATGCCGATCAGCGCCTGGACCGATCTTTTTGGCGATCGCGATGAGGGAGGAAGACCGCGCTCGATCTTTATCACCGTGCGATCGAGGTACGGCGTGCCGCTGGAAGAAGCTCTCGAGGAAACGCGTTCGGTGTTGAGGGCGGCCCGGGGGCTGAGCCCGCGCGACGGCGACACCTTTCACTGGTTCACCTCTGACTCGCAGATTCGCGCCTTCAACGACGCGACGGCCGGGGTCAAGACTGCGGCCTTCGTCCTCGGCATCGTGGCCCTGGTGGTCGCCGGCATCGGCATCATGAACATCATGCTGGTCTCGGTCACCGAACGGACCAAGGAGATCGGCATCCGCAAGGCCCTTGGGGCCAAACGGCCGGCCATATTGCTCCAGTTTTTGATGGAAGCCGTCGTCCTGTGCAACATCGGCGGGGTCATCGGGGTGCTGATCGGCTTTGGCATCGGCAATGTGGTGACCCTGTTCACCGACTTTGCGGTCCACGTGCCGGCCGATTGGGCGGTGCGCGGCGTGATCTTCTGCTCGGTGGTGGGTCTGATCTTCGGCATGTGGCCTGCGATCCGCGCCTCGCGGATGACGCCCATCGACGCTCTGCGCTACGAATAGACCGAAATCTCGTCGTCTACAGTAGACTCCTCGTGAGGAGTGCAGACGAGATCATGACCATGATCGATTGCTTCAAAATGGCCGTGGCGGCCATCGGCGCCCACAAGCTGCGATCGCTGCTGACCCTGGTCGGCATTATCGCCGGGGTCGCGGCCATCATCTCGGTCATGACCGGGGTGGCGGTGGTTCAGAACACGATGGAACGCGAGCTCAGCGTCCTTTCCAGCCGCACCTTCCAGATCCAGAAGTTTCCGCGCGGCAACTTCAACGACAACCGGGATCTCAACTTTCGCGAGATCGGCCGCTGGCCGCCGCTGACGATGGACCATGTTTACGCGGTCCGTGAACGGGTGCCGTCGGTAGACCTGGTCGGCGCCGAACTGTGGCACTACGAGACGCGAGTCAGCTATCGGGACAATTCAACCGAGCCCAACAACATGGTCTGTGGCGGGACGCCGGAGTATCCGGAGAACAACACCCACTACGTGGAATTAGGCCGCAACATTTCGGAAGAGGACGTGGTGGTCGGCCGCAATGTTGCAGTCATCGGTTTCGGCATCGCTCAGGAGCTGTTTCCGTTCATCGACCCCGTTGGCAAAACCATCAAGGTTGACGGCAACAAGTTCACGGTTCAGGGGGTTTTTGCCGAAAGGCAGACCGCGATGGGTGGGCGGTTCGACCAATACGTCTTGATTCCGATCTCGGCATGGATGAAGAGCTATGGAACCCGCGACGAACCGGGGATGCAACGGTCGGTCTACATAACCATTCGCGCAAAGCAAGACGTCGAGTTGCAGGATGCGATTGACGAGGCCCGAATGGTTCTGCGCGCCGAACGCGGTGTCAGCCCACGGGATCGGGACAACTTCTTCTACTTCACGACCGACTCCGAAATTCGCGCATTCAATCAGGCCACTGCCGGCCTCAAGACGGCGGCCTTCGTGCTCGGGATCGTGGCCCTCGTAGTGGCTGGGATTGGCATCATGAATATCATGTTGGTGTCGGTCACCGAACGCACCAAGGAGATCGGGATCCGCAAGGCTCTCGGTGCCAAAAGATCGGCCATTCTCCTGCAATTCCTGATGGAGGCCATCGTGCTGTGCAATATCGGTGGCGTCATCGGTGTCCTGGTCGGGTTCGGTCTCGGCAATATCGCTGCCTTGGTCACCGATATGTATGTCCACGTGCCGATGGAGTGGGCCGTCCGAGGGGTCATCTTCTGCTCGGTGGTTGGTGTGGTCTTCGGCATGTGGCCGGCGTTCCGGGCGTCCCGACTCGCGCCGATCGATGCCCTGCGCTACGAGTGAGGGCGGCAATTCCACCAAATCCTGTCAGCTAATGGCACGCATTCCGAATCTCAATCGTACGAAGATCAGGCGGCAGAACTTTTCTGTGTTTTGCAGCAATTCGTGGGGATTTCGGGTGTCAGTCGCCGTATACGTCGGGGCCAAGATTGAGGTCCGGGAAGGACATTGTTTCAGGCATTTGCGAGACCCCCAGAAATCCCCACGAATCGCTTGAAAAAGATTTCACAATCGCTTGGAATTTAGTATGATATCGGCGTTTGTTGGAGGAGCTACGTTCTTGCGATAGCGTCTGGAAATCAAACGCTAATCTCAAGAATATCGTGACGAATCAAGGGCTCGAAAAAGGAGGAGAAGGTGGAACCTGTACATTTCATTTATCTGACACCGGCGGTGGCAATCGTTGCCCTGGTCTATGCCTATATGCGCGCGGCGTGGGTCAAGAAACAGGACCCGGGCAACGACCGCATGAAGACGATCGGAAAGTGGATCGCGGACGGCGCGATGGCGTTTCTGGCGGCCGAATACAGGGTGCTGGCGATCTTCGTGGTCGCAGTGGCCATCCTCCTCGGCGTCACGAACTCCATGGTGGGCGAGGAACAGAACACCAACGGCCTGATCGCCCTGTCATTTGTTCTCGGTGCTATCTGCTCGGGTCTGGCAGGCTATTTCGGAATGAAGACCGCGACCCAGGCCAACATCCGCACGGCGTCGGCGGCACGAAAGGGTCTGAACGAAGCCCTCCAGGTCGCTTTTAGGGGCGGATCGGTGATGGGTCTTTCGGTCGTCGGGCTGGCGCTCCTCGGATTTGGGACGCTGTTCCTCGTCTACACGAGGATGTACCCACAGGCCCTGACCGACACCGGCTCGATGATGTTGGTCCTCAACATCCTTTCCGGCTTTTCGCTGGGTGCCTCGTCGATCGCGCTCTTTGCACGCGTCGGCGGTGGTATCTACACCAAGGCCGCGGATGTGGGCGCTGACCTGGTCGGCAAAGTCGAGGCTGGCATTCCGGAAGATCACCCGTTGAACCCCGCCACCATCGCGGACAACGTGGGTGACAACGTCGGCGACGTGGCCGGGATGGGCGCCGACCTCTTCGAATCCTATATCGGAGCCATCATTGCGTCGATGATTCTCGGCGCTGCGTGGTTTGCCGGTCTCGAAGCTGCGCAGGCCGGAAGCGGAATGAACGGCGTCTACCTGCCGCTGTCCATCGCCGTCGTCGGGATCGTTGCGTCGATTATCGGTTTCTTCTTTGTGCGGACGAAAGAGGGCGGCAACCCACAGACTGGGCTCAACATGGGTACCTTCGGCGCAGGCGCGCTGATGGTGGTCGGTACTCTCTTTGTCATCAAATGGCTGATGCCGGCCGGCGGCGTCACCGTCAACGACATCATCACCGGCGAGCCCGCGACCTATACCTGGGTCGGACTCTCGATCGCTGTCATCTCTGGTCTCGCGGCGGGCATCGCGGTCGGCTTGCTGACCGAGTTCTACACCGCGACCGAAAAGAAACCGGTTGAATCCATTATTGAAGCTTCCAAGACCGGCCCGGCGACGACCATCATTCAGGGCATCGCGGTCGGCATGAACTCGACGACCTTCCCGGTTCTTGTGATCAGCATTGCAATCATCGTTGCCTACAGGTATGCCGGTCTCTACGGCATTGCCCTGGCGGCGATCGGCATGCTCAGCACGACTGCCATCCAGCTCGCGACCGACGCCTACGGTCCCGTCGCGGACAACGCCGGCGGCATTGCTGAAATGGCACAGCTCGGTCGCGACATTCGCGCCCGCACAGACAAGCTCGACGCGGTCGGCAACACCACCGCCGCGATTGGCAAGGGCTTCGCGATCGGTTCGGCCGCGCTCACAGCGTTGGCCCTGACCGCAGCGTTCCTGACCAAGATGCAGGGAAAGGTCAATATCGATGCCGCCAACCCCTACGTTCTCGTCGGTCTTCTGATCGGTTGCATGCTGCCCTTCCGCTTCTCGGCCATGGCCATGGTCGCGGTCGGCCAGGCCGCCCAGGACATGATTAAGGAAGTCCGTCGCCAGTTCCGCGAGATCCCCGAGCTGCGTCCGGCCCTCGAGGCCGCGCAGAAGGCCGAGTCCGAGGAGCGCGAGCCGAACGCCGAGGAGGCTGCGATCATCGCCGCAGCCGATGGCAAGGCCGAGTACAGCCAGTGCGTGGAGATTTCCACCAAGGCCGCAATCAGGAAGATGATCGCCCCCGGTCTCATGGCGGTGACAGTTCCGGTGCTCGTCGGCCTCTATTCGGTTGATATGCTCGGTGGCCTGCTCATCGGTGTGACCATCTCGGGTGTCTGCCTCGCGATCTTCCAGGCCAACGCCGGTGGAGCGTGGGACAACTCGAAGAAACAGGTCAAGGATGAAGGCCACGCCAAGTGGGGTGACGACTTCGAGGAAATGCACAAGGCGACCGTCACCGGCGACACCGTCGGCGATCCCTTCAAGGACACCTCGGGTCCGTCGCTCAACATCCTGATCAAGCTGATATCGGTCGTCGCGATGATCATCGCGCCGATCCTCTACGCGATTCACTTCGGATAGAAGTTCACTTCAATCGATCGAGCGCCGGGGTTCGCCCCGGCGCTTTTTTTTGACTTCGACGAGCTCTGGTGGGCTCAAGCCCACCCTACAGCCCACCCTGCGACTCCGAGTAATTTGTGCGTCCGATGTAGGGTGGGCCTTGGCCCACCTTTTGAAGCCAAAAAGAGAATCTTTGCGCCGGCCTTTGCGTTTTTTGCGGTTCAAAAATTGCTCCTGTCAGGAATGCGTTCAAGAAAACCCGAGCTGTTCATGTACCGTATGTACGGACGGAGGTAGCTGATGCTTCGTTTGGTTTTTCTCATTTTACTAGTCGTTATTGGCTGCGGCGGTACACCCGCTCCACCGGCTATCGAGGAACCCCTCTCTGTTGAAACCGGTGTCGCCAAATTCGGCCAGAGCGAGATCTACTACGAGATCGCCGGCTCCGGAGATCCGATAGTCATTCTGCTCCATGGCGGGATGCTCGATCGCCGGATGTGGGATGAGCAGTTCGAACTCCTGGCGAAAACCTACCGGGTACTCCGCTACGACGCAAGCGCCCACGGCGAATCAATACTGCCGCCAGACGTCTACTGGGATCACACCGATCTTCGCGAGCTCATGAACACCCTCGAAATCGACCGCGCCATTCTGGTGGGCCTTTCCCTCGGCGGAAAGACGGCGATCAGCCTCGCGCTCGAAAATCCGGAGCGAGTCGAGGCAATCGTCGCTGTGTCATCGGGTCTGAGCGGCTATCGATTCGAGTCTGACTTCTATCTCGAGTACAAAGACGTCATGATCCAGGCCTGGCGGGCGGGGGAGTTCGATGAGGTGGTGGAGGCGTTCCAGCGGCCCTGGATCGACGGTCCGCATCGCGCGCCCGGAGACGTCGATCCTGAGGTTCGGGAGAAGGTGCGGATGATGGCGCGAAACGGCCTCGAACACGCGATGGAGGGCCGGCTCATCGACCCGCCAGCCACCGAAAGACTCGGAGAACTCACACTACCGATGCTGATGGTCGTCGGCGAACTCGATATGCCCGGCATCCTCGATATCGCCGACAAAGTGGTGGCGGCCAACCCCAACGCCGAGCTGGTTGTTGTCCCCGAAGTAGCCCACATGGTGAACATGGAGAAGCCAGCAGAATTCAACGAACTGTTGTTGGAATACCTGTCGCGTTTTTGACCGCGAACGGCGCGATCAAGAGAGCACCGCAAGGTGCCAGTTTTCGCATTGTCTGGAACGGCGCGATCAAACCAGCATCGCCGGGTGCCATTTTTTGCATTGTTGGGAGTTGTCGTCGACGTCCGGAGTGCATTGGGGCCAATCAATGCGAAAGGTGGCTCCTGATTCTCGGTGGCGCCAACGAACTCCTCCGCAGACAATGCGAAGGCTGGCTCCTCATACTCGGTGGCGTGACCGAATAGATGTAGGCGGGTCGGTTTTCGGCACGCCAACGGGTCATTGGTCGCCCAAGGGCGTCCCTCCTTGTAACGCGATCGGGGCGGGCCTGAAGGACCCGCCTACAGATGGACGTTCGCATCTTGCATCTTGGATCTTGTATCGGTCCGTGCCGATGGCACGGGCAGACAAAAAGAGCCCCGCGGTGACCCGCGGGGCTGAAATGCAATAAGACCGTATTGCGATAAAGCTTAGCTATTTTGACTCTGGTAGAAACCCATGAGGATCTTGGCGACCTCGGGCCGTGCGAACTCGGGTGGCAGGTCCTCTCCGGCGGAGAGCATGGCGCGGACCTTGGTGCCGGACAGGAAGACGAAGGACTCCTTCTTGTGGCCTTCGGGGGCCTCGCGCATCATGATGACCTTGCCGAGCTCTTTGGAGAATGCGGTGTGGTCGGCCTCGAAGATCTTGAGCTCGAGGGCGCCTTCGGGGACTTCGTCGTGGAAGATCGTCTGCGCATCAAACGGACCATAGTAGTCGCCGACACCGGCGTGGTCGCGGCCGACGATGAGGTGGGTGGCACCCATGTTCTGGCGGAAGACGGCGTGCAGCACCGCCTCGCGGGGGCCGGCGTAGAGCATGTCGTAGCCGTAGCCGGTGATCTCGACTGAGTTGGGCGGGAAGTAGAGCTCGGCCATTTTGCGGATGGCGGCGTCGCGGACGTCGGCCGGGATGTCGCCGGGTTTGAGCTTGCCGAGCAGCATGTGGATGATGGCGCCGTCGGCGTTCTCGCGCTCCATGGCCATGCGCACCAGCTCTTCGTGGGCGCGGTGCATGGGGTTGCGGGTCTGGAATGCCACAACCTTGGACCAGCCGTTCTTCTCGATGAGCTCGCGGATCTGCATGGCGGTGCGGAAGGTCTCGGGGAACTCGTTATCGAAGTACGAGTAGTTGAGGACCTCGATGGGGCCTGAGATGAAGGTCTTGCCGACGGTGTTGAAGGCCTTGACCCCGGGGTGTTCCATGTCGTCGGTGCGGTAGACCTTGTCGGTCATGAAGGCCATCTGCTCGTCGGTGGCGGTCTCCACGGCCTCGACGGTCTGGACGGCGAGCACCGGGTTGCCGTCCACGTTGGGATCCTTGAGCGCGATCCGCATCCCGGCCTCGATGCCGGAAGCGTCCTCGACGATGTTGACGATCGGGACCGGGAAGAAGAGACCACTCGTGGTCACCATCTTCTCGGAGACGGCCAACGAGTCCGCCAGATTCATGAATCCGGTCAGTGGATTGAAGTAGCCGGAGCCCATCATCACCGCGTTTGCGGCCGCCTGGGAACAGACGACAATAGACTTCAGGCCCGCTGCCTCGGCTTCGAGGGCTGCACGCTTGGCGTCGTCCGCCACGTACAGGGGGTTCAGGGTGTCGGAGCCATGTGGTTTGATCATTCTGCAATCTCCCTATGTATTGTTCACGCCTCTGCCGAGGCTTGTTTCACGCTTCCTGTCAATCGGTCGTTAGCCGCTCGTGGGCCATAGCCAACGTGCGGTAGAGAATATGTGCGAATTTCGAGTAGGGGAGAGTCAGGAACAGGGTCAGCACGATCGCGAGGTGGAACACGTAGACCGCGCAGGCAAGGACCGGCGGCACCGCGATGAAGCGAAGAATCTCGGTGACCACACCGGTCGCAATGACTGTCAGCACGACCCACAGGAAAAAGCGGTCGAAGGC
>RCNG010001325.1_pt1 | contig 12269 bp, 8 predicted proteins | sample 2041371 | NCBI WGS metagenome assembly RCNG01 (sample SAMN09708227, study PRJNA481090) | Marine sediment metagenome, whole genome shotgun sequencing project. | biome: marine sediment; feature: ocean; material: sediment; isolation source: Sewage treatment plant 1 marine sediment (STP1) ... | reverse complement strand
TCCTCGGCTCCGTAACCGGTACGTCCTTGTACCACTCCTCGCAAGCTCAACCCAGCCTGCCGGGTGCCGAAATTCAAGGTCAATTACGAATACTTGCACAGTCTCAGCGCGTGGGAAAAATTAAATCCCGCGATATGGTGCATACGACTTCGCCGCGCATACCCTACCAACCTGCTGTTCTCCGGCTCTGTATTGGCCGGCAATCCCTTGACGGCTCGGGTTGGCGGAGGACTGCCCCCGCTTGCATCTCAGAACTCCGCCGACACTTTGATCCAGAAGGCCTGTCCCGGCTCGTTGACCTGGATCGCTTGCGGATTGAAAGGATCGACGTTAGCCCGGTTCACGTGGTAGGCGTAGGTGGTGTCGAAGACGTTACTGACGCCGAGGTCCAGCTTGGCGTGCTTGCTGAAGGCCCAGTCCCCATACAGGTCCAGCACAGCCCAGGCGTCGGTCTCGCCGGCATCCCGGCCGCTGCCGGTGTTGATGTCGTCATCCACGTTGGTCTGCTCGTTGGAGAAGCGCAGGTTGGCCCCCAGGTTCCACGAAGTCCGGTGGTAATCCAGGCTCAGGTTGCCCTCCAGGGGCGGGGTCTGGGCGATCCAGCTGTCGTCCGTGGTGTTGCGGGCGTTGACGTAGGCCAGGCCCAAGCGGCTGGACCAGTGGCTCGACCAATCCATGGTCCCTTCCACCTCCAGGCCCCAGAGGCGGGCGTCGATGTTTCGGTAGATGTTGGCGTTGTCGTTGCGCAGGATGCCGGCCTGGCCGTGGGCGCGATCGAGCAGGATGTAGTCGCTCACGTCGTCGTAATAGGCGGATGCACCCAGGCCCCAGGGGCCGCCGTCCCAGGAGATGCCGATCTCCAGCTGCAGATGCTTTTCCGGAGCCAGGTCCGGGTTGCCCACCCAGCGCATGGGAAAAGTGCCGTTGGGGGCGGGGGCGGCGTTTCCGGCCAGGTAGCGCTCGGTGGCGTCGGCGGTGCGCACGCTGCGGGCGAGGCTGCCGAAGAGCATACTGTTGCCGCTGCCGATAGAGTGCTCGTAGCGCAGGAAGCCGCTAAGATTGTCCTCTTTATGGTCGCTCGCCTGGGTGCCGTAGTAGGCCTGGTAGAGTTGGTTGGGGGTGCTGATCCCGCCGATCGTCTTGGCCTTGTCGTTGGCGCGGTTTGCTGTGTTGCTGACGTGGTCGTAGCGCAGGCCGGCCTTGATGTTGTCGGCGCTGCCCACGGGGACCAGCGCCTCGGCGAACAGGCCGGTCTGGTCCAGGTCCACGTCCGGCCACATGATGGATTGCAGCATGGTGGGATCGCCACCGGTCTTGGGGCCGGTGAAGCGGTCGGCGTTGCGCTCGTTACCCTGGTAGTCGACGCCCAGGGTCCACTGCCAGCCGTTGCCGGCGTCGAGGGCGCCGCTCACTCGCCCGCCGCTGGTGTCGGAGGTGGTCGGTACCCGCATTTTCATGGGTGCGATCAGGGGGCGCAGGGAGTAGTTGTCCATCAGGTGATCCACGTCCGAACGGTAGATCTCAGCGTCGACGCCGGAGAGGACGCCGTCCATGGCATCGCGGGAGAACTTCAGCCGGTAGTTGTCGCTGTCGCTCATGGGGGAGTCCATGCCGGCGCCGGCGAACAGCACATCCTCTTCACGGGTCGCCTCGTAGCTGCCCTCCAGGCGGGTGTGGTCGTCCGGCGTCCAGCCCAGGATCACGGTGCCGCCCTTGCTGGTGTAGGCGGAGCGCACGGTGTTGCCGTCGCCGTCTTCGTAGTTGCCGGCGTCGGCATAGCTGACGATGCCGCGGATGAAGCCCTGGGTGGTGCCGGCGGCGACGTCTGCATCCAGGCTCGTGGTGTCGGAGTTGGTCATATAGCCGGCGCCGCCCTTGGCGCGGACGTTTTCACCCTCCGAGAAGCGCGGGGTGTTGCGTGTCAGCACCACGGTGCCGCCGCTGCCGCCGCCGCCATAGATGACGCTTTGGAAGCCCTTGATCACCTCCACCTCGTCATAGGTCTCGATGGCCGAATAGGCGGTGGGCGGGTCCATGCGGTTGGGGCAGCCGCCGTGGATGTAGGCGCCGTCCAGCAGGATGTTGAGGCGGGTCGCGTCCTGGCCGCGAATGATCGGATCGATGCCGTGGCCGCCCATACGCGAGCCGGATACACCGACCACCGAGCGCAGGGCCTCGCCGGCGTCGGCGGGAAGCGCTCTATCCAGCTCCGCGGCCGGCATCAGAACTTTAGTCGTATCCAGAGGTAGTGGCGCTTCTTCCACCACCACCTCGTCCAATTGCACCGCCTCCTGCTCTTCGGCAGCGGAGACGGAAACGGCGCCCAGTCCCAGCAGGACGCCCCAAGCTACGGCCGTTTTTTTCATATGAGCCCTCCAAGCAAAATAAACGAATTGCAGCAAGGGGCGGGCCAAGCGGTTGCCCTTGTCGAATCAGAGGGTTGTCTGGCCGCATGGTGAGATGCTCCGTGGTATATCACCCGAAAGCAGGGGATCTCCCACAGGGGGGGCAGGTAACGAAGCCCGCTGTTACTCGTCCGGATTGGAGGGGTGGTGCAACCGGGTTGCTCCTCTTTTCCTGACCAGAGCAATATCCGCCATCTTGCCCTATGATTTAGCGCAAAGACGGAGATGCATGCATGAACGCGATGCTGTGGTTGTGCCTGATCTGGTTCGGGCTGGCGGTATGTTCGGTGGTCCACGGGGCCATTTCCGCCGGTCTGGATGTGGTCACTTTGAGGAACGGCGACATCTATAACGGCACCGCCGCCCAAGAGCGCTTTGCCATGGAGTTTCCCTATGGAGCGGTCTCCGCGCCCTACGGTCTGATGGCGGAACTGCACCTGGGCAAAGGCCGGGGGTCGAGGGACCGGCTGGTCACGCGGCTGGGCGACCGCTTCACGGGCCGCTTGCGGCAGAGGGAGGTCACTATGCTGCGGGTGCTGGATCCCACCATCCCCCTCGCTACCGCGGATATCGCCGATATCACCTTTGCCCCACGACATGCCCTCCGGATCAATAACCGGGCTCCGGATACCGTTCTGACCCATAACGGAATTGTCTTTGCCGCCTCCATAGGCGGCAGAGACTATCTGCTGAAGAGCGCCTCCGGGATTCGTCTGGTACCGCGCAAGGATATCCACCTGATCGACGTCGTCTCCATTGTGGACGGCGAGGATCACCGGGCTCGGGTGACCACCAACGACGGCGAGGTTTTTCACGGCCAGCCACTGCTGGAGAACATCCGCGTGGAGACTCGTTACGGGGAGTCGCTGCAGATCCCGCTGGTGCAGATCGCAACCCTGACCTTTGGTGTTAATCACCAGGGAAATCGGCCCAATGCCAGGTTCCGCCGCAGGCTGGATCCGGCGGGGTTAATTCGCGACACGATGCGCGATGGTACACCGGGGCCGGAGATGATCGCACTGCGGGGCGGCCGCTTCGTACGCGGCGATGCCGCCGGCGATGCGGATGAGAAACCGCCGCAACAGCTGCGGTTGAAACCCTTTGCCATCGGCCTGTATGAGGTGATCTTCGAGGAGTACGATGAGTTCTGTGCGGCGACGGGACGCTCCAGGCCGGATGACTCCGACTGGGGGCGTGGCCGCCGTCCAGTGGTCAATGTCTCCTGGAAGGATGCAGTGGCGTACACGGATTGGCTGAGCGGCAGAACCGGCCGGCGCTATCGGCTGCCCACCGATGCGGAGTGGGAGTATGCGGCGAGGGCGGGCTCGGATACGCGCTTCTGGTGGGGTGACGAGCTGCAGGCAGGCCATGACAACTGCGAAGGCTGCGGCACACCCTGGGACGGGGGGAAGACGGCGCCGGTGGGCCGGTTCCCGCCCAATTCCTTCGGCTTGCACGATACCGCCGGCAATGTCTTCGAGTGGGTGGCCGATTGCTGGCTCGGTAGCTTTACCGCCGTGCCCCTGGACGGCAGTGCGGTGGAGAAGCCGGATTGCGTCAGTCGGGTGATCCGCGGCGGGGCCTGGAGCTTCCCGGCCCATGAGATCCGCTCCGCCAACCGCTGGCGCGATTTCTCGACCCGCCGCAGCGACGATACCGGGTTTCGGCTGGCGCGGGAGTTGGAATAAGGGGTTTCCGGCCGCTCCAATGTCGTTCACCTGATGAAAAAGCTCGGAATACAGTCCATTTTCGAGTCGTTCCCGCAGGAAACCGACAGTACCTAAACCCCCTGTCTCGCTTTTGGCGCACCGCTGCCGAGCTGCCAAGATTCGGTTTGGCGTTGGTTTCCCTCTCATTGTTCCGACTGATACAGCCTCAGGAAATCGTCCACCACCCTTTCCAAGTGCTGCTGCAACTCCTGATCCGAAATCTGTGTGATCAGCCCCATCAACATCCGCATCTGGTACGTGCCTACTGCCATGTTGAATAACTGTACGCCGGCATAGAGCATCCGCTCTTCCGGTATAAACAACTGGCCCCGTTCGACCAGGCGCGTGAGAAAACTCTGCACCACGGCCTTGGTTTTGGCCGGTCCCGAGGCGAAAAACAGTTGAGCGATGCGGGGGTGAGTGGTGGACTCGGCCATGACGACACGATGCATGGCGACGACTTCTGGGTCGAGTAGCAGGTCGACGATGCTGTGTGTCTGGGTGAGAAGCGCGGTACGCGGGTCGTCGCTCGACGGTAGCCTGGTTTCGTCAAAGCCGTAGCGAGCGACCTTAACGGCGATACAGGCCTGAAACAACGCCTCTTTGTTAGCGAAGTGGCTGTATACGGTCTGTTTGGATACCCCTGCCTGCTTGGCCACGGCGTCCATGGAGGTACCGCGAAATCCTTTCTCCAGAAAGAGCGCCGAGGCGGCGTTGAGGATTGCCGCGGCCTTCTCTTCGCTCTTGGGGCGCCCCGCTCGGGCTTGTGTTTCGGTCATCGCAAGGCCTCATAAATCTCCGGTCCCGGAGAAATTTAATTTAATACTGGACGGTCTAGTATGCATGATCTAATATTCATACCGTACAGTCTAGTTTAGTCGCTTGGCCGGTCGTTGACCACAACAATCCAGGAGCCAAAGTCATGAACCGCCATCTAACGAAAATCGTCTTGCCTCTGGTGATCGCCGCGGCTGCCTCCACCGGCTTGGTGTTTGCTGGCCTGTCGGCGCGTACATCGGTAGCGAAAACCGACTCGCTGAGTCCCGCCCTGCTGGTCAATACCGCCAGGATCCAGCTCCTTTCCGGCTACGACTACAAGCGGGAGCTTACCGGCCGGGCGCAGGCCAGGCGGGTCAGCGAACTGGGCTTCGAGCTGGGCGGCCGCTTGGTGGACGTCCTGGTCGACGAGGGGGACCAGGTGTCCGAAGGGGAGGTGGTGGCCGAGCTGGACAGCGATCGTCTTCAGGCGCAACGCCGTGAGCTCGATGCGGCCCGGGGCGAGGCCGAGGCGGATCTGGCCCTGGCGAAGCTAACATCGGAGCGGCTGGCCGATATCGTCGATCGCGGCGGCGTCTCGCGCCAAGACCTGGACGATGCCCACCAGGCCTGGCGAGCCGCGATTGCACGATCGAAAAGGGTGGAGCGGCAGATCGATGTCGTCGAGGTGGATCTGGCCAAGACCCGACTGCACGCGCCCTTCTCCGGGATCGTGACAGGCCGGCACGCCGACGAGGGGCGGGTGCTTGCCGCCGGCGCGCCGGTCTTGTCGCTGCACGAGAATACTGTCCCGGAGATCCGAGTCGGTGTGGTAGGTCGCCTGGTCGACTACCTGCGGCCGGGTGAGATCTACCGGTTCGGCTGGCGCGGCAAGGTGATTGAAGCCCGTTTGAGGGCGGTATTGCCGATGCGCTCGGCAATTGCGCGCACGGTGGATGCGCTGTTCGATCCGGTGGCGGCACCCAGTGGCTTGCGCCCCGGCGATCTGCTGCGCCTGGAGCTGCGCGAGCGAATCGACGAGCCCGGATTCTGGTTGCCGATTGGGGCCCTGACCAAGGGGCTTCAGGGTCTGTGGAGCATCTACGTTACTCGGTCGTCCGAGGGTTCGATGCCGGCCGGCCTGGATGCGACACACCAGATCGTCCGCCGCACCGTCAGCATAATTCATCAGGAGACCGATCGGGTGTATGTACGCGGTACGCTGCAGGCAACCGATCATGTGGTATTGGATGGTCTGCAGCGTCTGGTGCCTCGGCAATGGGTTCGTGCCAATCCGGTGGCGGACTACAAGAAAGACGCACTTGCCCGGATCGCGGAGGGCCGCAACCATGGTTAAACACACGCAATCCCCGATCCTCGGGCAATCGGCAAGAGCGGCCACCCTGTTCACCCGCAATCGCCATCTGCTGATCATGACCCTGGTGATGATCCTGGTCGCCGGCCTGGCCTCGCTGGTCAATCTGCCGCGCATCGAAGATCCGCGCATCACCACCCGCAACGCCACTGTCATCACGCCGCTACCGGGTGCCTCAGCCACTCGCGTCGAGGCCCTGGTGACCAGGAAGCTTGAGGAGGAGCTGCGCGAGCTGTCGGAGATCAAGACCATCGAGTCGACCTCGCGTGCTGACATCTCGGTAATTGGCATCGAGCTGCAGGATTGGGTGGGGCCGGGTGACAACGAACGGATCTTCTCCAAAGTCCGCGATCGCCTGGCCGCCGCCGAGGCGCGATTGCCCGCCACCGCCGGCAAGCCGGAGCTGGACGACAAGCGCGGGGCGGTGGCCTATTCGCTGATTCTCTCCCTGAGCTGGGACCGGAACGACACACCGGATCTCGGGATGCTGAACCGCTTGGCCGAAGACCTTGGCGATCGGCTCCGAAATCTCCCGGGCACCGAGCAGGTGGTGCTGTTCGGCGCTCCGGACGAGGAGATCCGTGTCACTGTCGATCCGGCGGAACTGGCCGCCCTGGGCATGTCGGCCGGAGACTTGGCTGCGCGGCTGAGCGCGGCTGACGTCAAGGCTCCCGCCGGTAAGGTGCGTGGTGTAAATCGCGACTTGAGCATTGAGGTGGCAGGCGAGTTGGACTCGGTGGCGCGGGTTGCGCAGGTGCCGTTGACGGACGACGGTCAAGGCGGCCTGCTGACCTTGGGCGACATCGCACGGGTACGCAAAGCCTGGCAGGACCCGCCGGAGCAAATCGCCATCGACGATGGCCGCCCTTCGGTGCTGGTCTCCGTGCGTACCGCTGAGGCGTTGCGCCTCGACCGGTGGGCGGAGCTTGCGCGCCGGCTGGTTGCGGATTACCGGGCCGGACTGGACGACGCCGTGACGCTTTCCGTGATATTCGACCAGAGCACCTACACCGAGCAGCGCCTGAGCAGCCTGAGCGGTAACCTGCTGGCCGGAGCCGCCGTGGTCGTATTGGTCGTCTTGCTGTCCATGGGCTGGCGTCCGGCCTTGATAGTCGGTTCCGCCCTGCCGTTGTCGGTTGCTCTGAACCTGTTCGGACTCAGTCTGTTCGGCGAGCAGATCCACCAAATGACCGTCTTCGGCATGATCATCGCCATCGGTCTTCTAATCGACAACTCCATTGTCATGACGGACGCCGTCCTCGAGCGCAAACGTGCCGGTGACGACGCTGTTCAGGCCGTGGCGGGAGCGGTGCGGCACCTGAGAACGCCGCTCTTCGCATCGACTTTTACGACGATTCTGGGCTTTATGCCCGTATTCCTGCTGCCGGGCAATGTCGGCGACTTCGTCAGCCCGATCGCCGTCTCCGTGGTATTGGCGTTGATCGCCTCGTTCGCGCTGGCCATGACCGTGATTCCGGCCTTGGCTGCCCTGTTGGTGCGGCCGAACGGTATGCGCGACCGGCGGTGGTGGCGCGACGGCGTGGGCATGGGCGGATTTGCGCAAGGCTACAGGGGTCTATTGCTGGGCGCCTTGCGCAGGCCGGGACTGAGTCTGTCGTTGTCGATGGCGCTGCCGATGACGGGTTTCGTGCTGATGGGCAGCCTGGACGTGCAGTTTTTTCCTCCCGCCGACCGCGACCAGATCGAAGTTCAGCTATGGATGCCCAGCGGCACCGGTGTACATCGTACCGCAGAGGAGGTCCGGGGGATCGAGCGGGCCATTCGAGAACACGCGGACGTCGAACGGCTGACCTGGGTCGTCGGCGCCAGCTCGCCCCCGGTCTACTACAATCAGCTGCGCGATCAGGACAACAATCCGGGGTACGCGCGGGGCGTGGTAAAGCTGACCGGTGTGGCCGACGCCAAACGCCTGGAGCGCGAGCTGCAGCAGGAGCTGGCCGACCGTTTCCCCGCCGCGCAGGTAGTCGTGCGAGCCTTCGGCCAGGGACCGCCGGTCGCCGCGCCGGTCGGCTTCCGCATCGTCGGACCGGATCTGGATCGCCTGAGCGAGTACGGCGATCGGTTGCGCGCCCTCATGCACCGACAACCTGAGGTGACTCACACCCGGGCATCCATCCTCGGCGGCGTGCCTACCCTGCGGCTGGCAGCGGATGAATCCAAGACACGCCTGGCGGGCCTGGGACTGAGTGAGATCGCGACCCAATTCCGCAATGCGCTGAACGGCGTTGTCGGCGGCCTGGTGCTGGAAGATCTGGAAGAATTGCCGGTACGGATTCGTTATGGCGATGCCGAGCGGGGGAGCCAGAGTTCGGTCGGCACATTGCGACTGCAGTCGCCGGGCACGGAGGATTGGATTCCGGCGGAAGCATTGGGCGGGCTCGAGCTGTGGCCGGAGCTGGCCGCCATCTCCCGCCGCAACGGTGAGCGGGTCAACGAGATCCAGGGATTCCTACGCCAGGGTGTACTACCCATCACGGTGACTCAAGCCTTGATGCGGCGCTTGACCGAAAAAGGTCTCGATCTTGCGCCCGGCTATCGCCTGGAGGTTGCCGGTGATTCCGCCGAACAGGGTAAGGCAGTCGGTCAACTGACAACCTATGTGCCGTTGCTGGTGGTACTGATGATCGCAACCCTGGTGCTGACCTTCCGCAGTTTCGCCCTGGCCGGTATTATCGGGCTGGTTGCGGTATCTTCGGTCGGGCTGGGCATGCTGTCGCTCTGGGCAGGCGGCTATCCTTTGGGTTTCAATCCACTGATCGGCAGTGCAGGACTGGTAGGTGTCGCCATCAACGGCAGCATCGTGGTGTTGGCCGCGATCCGTGCCGACCCGACCGCCCGCACCGGCGATCATGACGCCATCGCCGATGCCACCCTGGGCGCCACCCGCCACATCGTCTCCACCACGCTCACGACGGTGGCGGGCTTTATGCCGCTGTTGCTGCTCTCCGGTGGAGGATTCTGGCCGCCGCTGGCCATAGTTATCGCCGGTGGTGTAGGGTTCTCGATTACTCTCAGCCTGGTGTTTACACCCGTGGCTTATCGGCTGATTGCCGGGAGGCCGGCGGAGATTCGGGTCAATCCCGAAATCCTGGTGGTGCCCGATCGGAACGCCGGGGCTTTCGCCCGGCGCTTGGCCCTCTTAAAACCGGATAATCCGTGAGGTTTTGTGCACCGCTCCCACGGGTGCCGAGAAAGCGGGAAAAAACGCGGTCTCTCGAACGGAACCGGCGGTTGGATAAGGGCCGCGGAAATAAACAATTGTCCAAAGACTGCGCCGGGTTCATTGCGGCGCAATGAACGGCTTGGGCAGGAGCCCAAGACCGGTGCCCAAGCGAAGCAGGGATAGTGCAGCGCCGGGATGGGCCAGGTTCAAGGCGCGGAAAGGGGCGCATATTGGAATATGTAACCCTTTCCGCAACGCAGAAGCTGGGCCAAAAGACTAGCAAGATTGGATGATTATTTTTTTCCGCGGCCCTAACATCAATCCAACCGCCGTGCCGCGTCTCAGTACTTCAGCGCCTCGGCCTCGTACCGCAACCCTTTTTTACCGGCCTGTTCGCGCACCGCACTGTAGACCTTGTAGTCCAGCGACTCCTCGGCGCCGCCAGCTTCCTCTACCTTCTCCTTGAGGAAATCGGAGCGCTGATCGGCCAGATCTTTGATCTGCCGCTTCAGCTCGCTGCGGCGCTGGGTGGTCTCGGCGATCACGGCCTGTTGCTGCTTCGGAGCCATGGCCTGCATTGGCGCCGGTAGTGCGTCGCGGTCGATGTCGGCCAGATCGACCCGGCCGCTGGCGACGTCGTCCACCAGTTCGCCCTTGCCGAGAAAGTTGGCCGCGCCGCTCTTGGAGGTGTTGAACGCTGCCCGGCGGGCTCTGGACTCGACCGAGGAGGCCGCGTGCAGCTTGGCGGTCGCATCCACTTTCTTTTTCTGCCGCACCTTCTCCTCGGCACTGCCGTAGTAGAGGCGGGTCTCATCCAACTCCGCGGAGAGCGAGGCAAGCTCGTCGTCGAACGGGGTGGCGATGGCTACCGCGCTGCCCGCCTGCTCCACTTGGAAGTAGCGGCCCTGGCCCAGCTGTGCGATGCGCTGCCACTGCCGGGTGGTCGGTCCGGTCTGCCCGCACTGCACGGCATTGATGACGATGCCTTTCTTCTTGGCAATGGCGGCAGTCTGCGGGTACTTCACATCGTCCTGATAATCCATATGGGGCGGGGCGTCACCGACCAGGAACACCACCTTGTAGGCGTTCGGCTCCTGGCTCCAGCTCATTTTCTCCACCGCCTCGTTCAGGGCCTGGTTGACGCTCTCCGGACCATCGCCGCCGCCCTGGGCCTGGAACTCCATCAGCGTGGCGTACATGGAGTCCAGGTCGTCGGAGAGATCCAGCCGCCGGGTCACGTAGGCGTCGCCGCGGTCCCGGTAGGCCACCAGCCCCATGCGGATCTCGGGGACCGGCTGTGCCGACGCCATGGTGGTAGCGATGGACCAGATTTTCTCCTTGGCGGCCTGGATCAGGCCACCCATGCTGCCGGTGGTATCCAGCACGAACACGACCTCGATCAGCGGACTGTCGTTGGCCGGCAGGACGGAGGCCGGCAATGGTGTGGGGGTGACGGCATCGGCGCTCCGATAGGTGGGGAGCAGAGCGACGGTTGCCGCGGTGAAGGCGAACAGCGCCAGGGCGATGAGTTTCGATTTCATGGTGTGGTCCTCATGAGGGTTCAATGGATGGATGATAGTTTGCGCAACGCGGTTTCTGCGGCCTGGTGGGCGTGCTCGAAGCGGTCGTGTTCCTGGTGAGCCGGTGTTGCGCCGCCGTTCCGCTGCATGCTGGCCGGGATGACGGCGAACAGTGCCTGCACCAGAAACAGGCACCAGATGCTGAGAAAGAGGCTCTGGGAGTGGCTGGCCGCCCAGACTGTCGCGGCCAGGCTCAGGCCGCTCAGCCCCAGGTCGACCAGGGCGGAGAGCATGCTGGAATAGAAGTAGAGCGAGCGGATCAGCCAGACCAGGCCCAGATGCAGCGACAGATAGAGCAGCAGCGGAGGACCCAGTGACCAGATCGCCCCCACTGCCAGACTCCAGACCGCGAGCACGGTGATGCGGCCCACCCGTTCCGGGCTGTGTCGCAGCAGATAGATGATATAGCCCAGGGCGATGCCAGTGATCAGCAGACGCAGTACCGGGTCACCCGGCAAGGTGGGTACCAAGACGGCATACAGCAGACTGCCCAGCAGGCTTGCGACCAGGGCCACCAAGACGCCTTCGAGAAAGCTCGGGCGGCTCATGAGCGGCTCCTCTTCTGCTTTTCACGCAGAAAGGCCACTTCCACGTCCTCGTCGCGGACCCGGATATCGGAGCCTTCCCACCGCTCCTGCGCCGACGTGTCGTCCCCGGACAGCAGCTCCGCCTGCTGCCGCATACCGTCCAGGCGTTCCCGGTTCTGTTCGATCCGCGCCTGGAGCGCTGCGAGCCGCTGTTCCAGCGCTTCGCGCTTTCCGGAGAGAAATTTCCGGTAGCGCAGCGCCTCCAGCCTGCGCTTGATCAGCGTCCGCGCCAGTTCCTCCTTGGCGGATTCGAAGCAGACATCCAGCTCCTCCTCCAGTCGGTCCAGCGTCTGCCCGACGTCGGCCTCCCGAGCGGTGAGCTGCCGCTGCTCGTGCTGCAGTGGGCCAATCCGCTGCTGGTCCCGAGCCAGCTCTTCCTCCATCTCCCGGATCGACTGGGCGAGCAGCAGGTCCGGTTCCTCGATGCGGTCGAGGACGGCGTGCAGATCGGCCTGGAACAGCCTGGATAGTCGTGTGATCAGTGCCATGGTGTTTACTCCCGTAAGATTGTTTCCGTCGCAGTTCCAGTCTAAGCAGGGGGCGGTTTCGGCAGTAGACAGGCTTTGGTAAAAGTTCTGCCCGCGGTTTTACAAAAGATTTACATGCCGGATGGGGTACGAGCTGGTAGGCTTTAGTCGTTCAGTCCCCCTGTGGAAATCCCCCCCAGCCCCCC
>RCNG010001324.1_pt1 | contig 12271 bp, 9 predicted proteins | sample 2041371 | NCBI WGS metagenome assembly RCNG01 (sample SAMN09708227, study PRJNA481090) | Marine sediment metagenome, whole genome shotgun sequencing project. | biome: marine sediment; feature: ocean; material: sediment; isolation source: Sewage treatment plant 1 marine sediment (STP1) ... | reverse complement strand
ACCATAGCTTATGTACAGGAAGTACGGTAGTAGGGCAATGCATGGAGCAGCGAAGCGGTGTGCCGAACGGCTATGCTTTAATTACGGGCGTCCTGCCCTTTACCCTACGGGCTCACTTCGCTCATGAAATATCGTTCCTACGATTTTATCGGCGAATCATACAAACTGACTCACTGCCTATTTTAAAAAAAACATAGCCCCAACTACTGCATTCCTATGAAATATCCGGATTAATACCATTTAAAAAGTGACATTACCTTTGTGTATTAAGCTAATCAAGAAACGCGAGAATTTTTTGTTGATCAACATCAACCTTTGCCATAACATCTGCAACAACGCCACCCATCATGCTTCCCATACGACCCGCTCTCATATTGACAACATAGGTTTTACCATCAGTTTTGGTATAAACACCTATTGCACAGGGCATAAGTACTGAGGCATAACGTGCCTCGTCTACACTCAGGATATTACTGGCATGTTCTGCATTACACAGTTCAATTACCCGTACTGGGCCACCAATGTCTGCACCACCATGTTTTTCGACGCTTTTATTCATGTTTTTCACACCCGATGAAACCCAGCCTATGGCCTTTGCATTTTCCAGGATTTTACTGATAGTCTCATCCATACCGTAAGGACTCACACGTTCATCTACCATCATAGACTGCATCGAACAACCTGATACTAATAAGATTGCAAGAACAGCACCCATTAATTTTGTAATATTTTTCATCATTTATTCTCCAACTCCACATTAAATAATCACCAGGCACTTCAGGAGTCTTTAAAGACCAGGTGAACTAATTTGCAATATTTACGGTCACGTTAAAAAAGAGGCTGGTGGCAAACGATGGAGTCTACTTATCATCTGCCACCGCCTCTTTATTTGCTCGGCTTCAACATAGCCATACGGTGTGTACTATCAAGAATTGTGCCAATAGCTAAAATGCCGATGCAACAACGACTAAAGCATTAATTTGTCGTTGCAGTGTTCCCCTAGCGTAACAATAACGAACAGACAAACCTGAACCTGTTACCCCTGGGTAACACCATACTCATATAACTATCCAGCCTTTAAAATGACTTGCTATGGGTATGGCATCGTGTAGAAAATCAATTTCACTTACTGTTTTTGTTAAACCGCTTTATTGACAACAGGTTAAAACAAAAAAAACATTATGACAAGCAGTGAACCATCGGTAAGTTATGCAAGGTCATTTCGCTGAGAACAACCATCGCTTCCGGGTCAACATCAGCTTCCATGATGAAGGCTTCATAAGCACTGTCCAGTATATTCATCGTCAACAGCGTCGGTGGACGAAAAAGGCTGCGTTCGACCAGCACAGATTTTTTATATAAGACATCAGACGGCTGTACCAGCTTGCCACTGGCGCTAAACATGGCTGCCTGCGTTAGGCCATACTTAACAAGGTATAGCGCCATCAGGCGATTGTCGACTGATTCAAAAGCCGGGCCTTCAAAATCAATCATATCGATTTCTAACGACTCGGCACTCAGGTTGTCCATCAATGAAGTGAGTAAACTAATCGGGTTCTGGTGAAAATAATGCGCACCGTAGATCAGGTTAACCCCTAGTATGCCAAGCGTGTCCTGATCCTGAGTATTTGACTTACCCTTGAGTACAACGTGCAGATCAATCTGTGATGCTGCTGCCTGCGGGTGCGTCTGAAAACGGATCCCCAGCCAGCCGTTGCCGGCCCGCTGCTGCGTGTAACTGTATGTTGAAACCGTATTGGCAAAAGCATAAAAAATAGACTCGACGCCGCGTATTTCATCGAGTCGCTCCATGACCAGGCCATATTCTTTATCCAGCATGGCCTGCAGACGCTCACGGCTAACATAACGTTTGCATGGGCCGTATATCGAATCACTAAACTTCATGTCGTAAGCCGACATTGTCTTAGCGATAGTTGCCGCAGCACCTCCAACTTTAAAAAACCAGCGTGATGTCTCCTGTCCTGCACCAATCTCAGCAATGGTGCCGTATGGCGATTTGTCCATGTTGAATGCCAGAGCCTTGTGGTATGTGTCCAGTCCGTTTTTTTCCATTTGAATAACTTAAGCCTGATAGAAATAATTGAAATTAGTTGTGTAATAACATTTTGTTATGACGTTAGTAACTTAATAACAGAAAATAAATACCGGGGAACTACTATTTTTTCACTTCCCTAAATTTAGTGATTTTTTGATTATAGGCGCACCAATATTGTGCACAATGCACTTTAAAGGTTCATAAAAACTGAAAAACGCACCATTAATGTACTCACAAAAAAACTCATAACTACGTTTTACCTGTATCTATATGCATTATACGCCACAAGATAAGGCCCGTTGTAAAGTTGGTATGTTTATTGCTATTCGTATATCAAATATACATCTTTCCGATAGTGTATCTAACGTAACAGCAATGAGGAATTGTTTAGTTGAAACCCCTTATCTAACAGATGAAGGTAATCCAGTTAAAACATTTCCAGTAAAATATTTATTAACCCTTTAGTTGAGGAAATGAAAATGAGTGGTAACGAGTCCCGCCTGCAAGCGATCTATCAAATAACAAACCGTGAACCTACACCCGTAACAATGACGGAAAGATTAGGAAAAATCTGGGCAGATGATGTATTTAACCTGGCGAGAATGGAATGGGCTCTCTCTAAAAATGCCTTCAAGGCTGTTAAGAAGACCGTGCAAACTGGCGAGCCTCTGGATTCGGCTACCGCTGACGTTGTAGCTGCAGCAATGAAAGAATGGGCTGTTTCGAAAGGCTGTAAGTTCTTCTCACACATTTTCTACCCGATGACCAATATCACCGCTGAAAAACATGATGGTTTTATTATCACCAATTCTGACGGTAATGCGATTACTGACTTTACTGGGAGTTTATTAATTAAAGGTGAACCTGATGGCTCATCATTCCCTAATGGTAGCATTCGCATGACTAACGCTGCACGTGGTTATACTGCCTGGGATCCATCAAGTCCTGCTTACATAATGAATACTGATAATGGCGCGGTACTGATGATTCCGTGTGTATTCATGTCGTGGACAGGCGAAGCGCTGGATAAAAAAATACCGCTGTTGCGTTCTAACGATGCAATGAATAAAGCCGCAAACAAAGTGCTTAGCCTGATGGGCGAAACCGATATAGCACCACTAAACTCAAGCTGTGGCGCTGAGCAGGAATATTTTCTGGTTGATTCAAACTTTGCTAACAGCAGACCTGATCTGCTATTAGCCGGTCGCACACTTTTTGGAGCGCCTGCTGCAAAAGGACAGGAATTCGATGATCATTATTTCGGTGTAATTCCTGCTCGTGTTCAGGTATTTATGCAGGACTTCGAAGACCAGCTGTACAGACTGGGTATTCCTGCAAAAACACATCATAACGAAGTAGCACCGGGACAATTTGAAATCGCGCCTTACTTTGAAGCGGCAAATATTGCGGCTGATCATCAACAACTGATGATGACATTGATGAAGTCTACTGCTAAAAAACACGGCTTCACCTGCCTGTTACATGAAAAACCATTCGCTGGAATCAACGGCTCGGGTAAACACGTAAACTGGTCAGTCGGTAATTCTACCCAGGGTAACCTGCTTGATCCTGGCAGTACGCCACATGAGAACCTGAACTTCCTGGTATTTTGTGGCGCGGTTATCCGTGGTGTTCATAAATTTGGACCTTTACTGCGAGCGGTTATCGCGTCTGCCAGTAATGACCATCGTCTGGGTGCCAACGAAGCTCCGCCTGCGATTCTTTCTGTCTACCTTGGCGACCAGCTGGAAAAAGTTTTTCAGGATATTAAAGAAGGCAAACTTCTCGAATCGGCTAAAGGCGGCGAAATGGACCTGGGCTTAAGTCAAATTCTTAAATTTGAACGTGATCCTGGTGATCGTAACCGAACCTCTCCTTTCGCATTTACCGGCAACCGTTTCGAATTTCGTGCGGTAGGATCAGCGCAATCTGTTTCTGGCCCACTGGTTGCGATGAACACTATGCTGGCAGATTCTCTAAACTGGATTGCAGAAAAACTGGAAGCTGAATTAAGTGGTGGTGCTAAGCAGGCAGCTGCAGTAATCACCGTACTTAAGGCGCTTATGGATGAACATGGCAATGCGGTCTTCGGTGGTGATGGTTACTCTTCAGAATGGCACGAAATGGCGGTTAAAGAACGTGGCCTGAAGAACATTCCTACCACGGCTGATGCTTTACCTGCACTGCGTGAAGAATCTGTTAAGGAACTGTTTAAAAGCACCGGCGTGTTGTCTCCGATCGAACTGGAAAGTCGTTTTGAGGTTTATGCCGAACAATATGTTTTATCCATCGAAGTCGAAGCCAAACTGGTTATCGACATGGCTAAAACGCTTATTTATCCAGCGGCAACTCGTTATATCTCAGATCTTGCCATCGCTAATGCAAGCATGGCTGAAATGGATATTGAAGCAGATAACTCAATCGCTAAAACAGTGGCTACCGAAGCCAGCGCAATGATGACTGCTGTAGCGAAACTTGGCGAAGCCATGAAAAAACATGACTTTACTTCAACAGAAGAACATATGCAATTCTGCGCCAAAAACATCCGTGGCCTGATGGATGAAGTTCGCTTACATGCCGATGCGCTTGAAACAGAAGTTGCTGATGAACTATGGCCACTTCCGAAGTACCAGGAAATGTTGTTTATTAAATAAACCATTCACTTTTCTAGCAACAATAAAAAGGCCGCTGAATTTAGCGGCCTTTTTTGGTATTGTCGGTTACTATCTTTACAAGTTTAATCACTTATATAATTCAAAAACAAATAAAAACAAATAAAGACACCCATAAAAAACAATTAACAATAACATAACGATTTTGCACCGTTAATACAACAACTCGCTAAGGATAGCCACATGCCAAAACCCAGGAAGATATTGGTCTCACTCGATGCCACCCCGTATTACCACTGCGTCTCACGATGCGTCCGCGGTGTTTTTTAAAGCCCTGCTCAACTTCGTCAGCAATCACAGACAGGACATGCCAAAAGGTTTACCGTTTAACCTCGCTGACTACCTGTAACTTGTCGACTGGAGTGGACGACTTCTCAGAGAAGACAAAAAAGGCCTCATCCCGGACCACCTGCCCAACATCCTGCAACGTCTCAACATCAACCCCAAACACTTCATTTACTTTAGTCAGCATTTTGAATCATCATTCAAAAACCTGGCCGGTAATGCTTACCACGTCAAACAGGCTTGTTATGAACTCGGCCAACAGTGGGTACAAGGCATTCGCCAGTGCGAAAAATACTTTCCGAGTCCTTAGCTAACACTCAACTAGAAAAATACGAGGGTAAGCAACAACTACCCATGAATATCTGTGGTTTAACAATGCGAAAACGACAAACAAACTAAACAGAAGACCATCATTTAAAGTAAGACGGTGACTCCATGTAAATGTTTATAGACGGTTAGCAGAAAAACTATTTTTTTTGTTTTTAAACTATGGGTGTCTTATTTATCGGTTTATTTCTTCTGAGTATTGTTTTTATGTCGCCAAATGGCGACAGAAGGGAAAGCACTGTTGGAGCGGCTTACGGCTGCTATCGAGTTTTCAGTGTCTCCTGTGTGCGACAGCCTGAGCATTTTATAAAACTCATGAAACAACATAACATACTGATTTATATATTTAAAAAAAGGTTGGCACGAGGTATGCAAAATGCATTACTACTAGTCTTTCTTAACGACTAGTCTTTTTGGTCTTGCCGATAGTTTACTCAGTAATTTAGGAGAATTTACATGTCCTATCTCAACTATATGTATGTGCGCAGTTTCAAAGTTTAGTGACACGATAAACATATAGATCTATTCACTAACCAATCTTTGAATTTTTAATTCTAATCGGGCTGTTGGTTTTGTACAGACGACCAACAATTTTATAGATGAGCAACAATGGAAAGTCAAAATGAAATGTTCCAAAATCGTACGTATCCAAATTAACTAAAATAATAAGGTGTGATTATATGATTAATAATAAACTTAACCTTCGACAAGGGTCAACCTTCGTCGTCTTCATTGCTGCAGCAATCAGTGCAAATACTGCATTTGCATTTGGATCGATAGGAGACGATGTCGTCAGTATCTGTGCAGATGCCGGTAACGAAATGATCGTTGACACAGGAAGCTGCTTCGCATGCCATGATGATGGCGACGGCGGTAGTGGCGATGGTAGAACGGCTGCTAGTGGAGACATAACAACTATTATTGAGTACTTTTGTCCTGACCCGGTCGTAATATCACCAGAACCAACCTGTACTGACAATGATGGTGACGGTTATGATCTTGAAGGTAACTGTGGCCTTGCTGATTGTGACGACAGTGATCCATTGATCAACCCAGAAGCACAGGAAGATTGTGGAGACGGTATCGATAACAACTGTAATGGCCTGATTGATACGGCTGATCCAACTGCGATTAACTGCCCGATAGCATGTACCGATATGGACGGCGATGGATTTAATTCTGAAGGCGGTGTCTGTGGTGCTGTAGATTGTGATGACGAAAATGCAGCAGTCAATCCCGGTGCAGAAGAAAGCTGTACTGATGGTGTTGATAACAACTGTAATGACATGATCGATGCAGCAGATGTGGCATGTGCTGTGCCATCTACTGAACCACCTACTGGTGATGAAGATGGTGATGAAGAAGGTGATGACGAACGTGATGACGAACGTGATGACGAACGTGATGACGAACGTGATGACGATGGTGATGACGATCGTGATGACGATGACGATGATGACGATGACGATGACGACGATGACGACGATGATGAGTCCGACGGTGATCGTGATTAATGGCGACAGCATAGCCAGTTAATCCAGGCTAAATGGAAATAGCGAGAGGGGGGCATTAACCCCCCTCTTTTTTTTAATCTCGCATAACCGGACTTGTATGCTAATACATTTTCAGGCAATGTAGAGTTTTCAATAGCATCACCACTTTGTTCCCAGATGGACCAGTCTGACTTAAAAATAGTTGTTTAATAGTGTGCTATACAGCTTCATGCTGGACTTGCATAAGATAGCTACAATATACCTGGCTCGCTCAACATTCGTACAATAGAGTGTTATTTTCAAAGTGGATATTACGTAGGTAAATTGATAATGAATAAAACATTACAGACAATTTCAATCGTCACACTATTTGTATCCGGTGTACTTATTTCAAACCTGACACTTGCTGATCAGGAAAAACAAACTAAAGCCATAGCGCTTGTTAGTGCAAGCAGTGCAGCTGACACTCAGAATGCTGTGGCCGATAAGGCGGAAATGCTGAAAAATTTAACAGACCGTTACAGGGCTGTATTTAACAGTGCGCCCGATGAAATTATAGAAAGCCGCATACCCAATGTGTACCAACTAAGGCAGGGTACTCGAGTAGTCTATATTTCAGCAGATGGAAAGTATTTTCTGAAAGGCGATATGATCGATGCGGAGACTCGCGAAAATTTGACAGAAGTCGCTAAGCGTAGCGTAAGAAAAGAAATGTTACACAAACAGGACAACAAACCGATTGTGTTTAAGGCGAAAGATGAAAAATACGTACTTAACGTATTCACCGATATTGATTGCCCATACTGCGTAAAATTACATCGTGAAGTACCTGCGCTAAATGAAAAAGGCATCACCATAAAGTATCTCATGTTTCCGCGTGCTGGTATCGCTTCGGCATCGTATAAGAAAACGGTGAGCGTATGGTGTGCCGATGATAACAGGCAGGCTTTGACTGATGCCAAAGAACGTAAAACCGTTGATACTCGAACCTGTGAAAACCCCGTTACCGCGCAGTATTTTTTAGGGCAGGAAGCCGGAGTAACCGGCACACCCGCGCTGATCACCTCATCAGGAAGATTGATCCCTGGTTATATGCCTGCTGAAAAACTGCTTGCTATGCTGAACTCGGAAACAGTAAAACATTAAAAAATACGATACCTAAAATTAAAAAGGACGGAGGGATTATTATTTAACCACGTGTTGTAATTGATAAAAATTTGCCTACATGGGTAGGTAGTCGGACAAACAAAGACACCCATAAAAACAATTGGCAATAACATAACGATTTTGTATCGTTAATACAACAATTCGCTAAGGATAGCTACATGCCAAAACCCAGGAAGACATTGGTCTCGCTCGATGCCACCCCGTATTACCACTGCGTCTCACGATGCGTCCGCCGTGCTTTTTTATGTGGTGATGATGTGCTCACAGGAAAAAGCTACGAACGCCGAAGGCAATGGATACAGGACCGCTTATTGGCATTAGCGGACATTTTCGCCATCGACATCGCCGCCTATGCCATCATGAGCAACCACTATCACCTGGTGCTGCACATCGATCATGACACTGCTACTAACTGGATCGCTGCTGAAGTCACCGAACAGTGGCAGCGCCTGTTCAAAGGCAGTGTCCTGTCACAGCGTTATAGCCACCATCTGGGCCTCTGAATTGTCAAAAACTTGAAGATGCACATTCTTAATGTTTTCTGCATCATCTATGGCTGCTTCTCTTATTTGCATAGGTTGCTAACGCCGAGTTAAGTGGCCAAGCGCGCTGTTTGCTTTGTCCAAGTGTGTGCTGCTTCGTGCGTACACGATCTTGCACGATTTGTTATGCATTTTTTATTGTGTACTCAAGCTGTAACATACCTGAGTCATGTTGTTCTGTGCAATGTTTAGTAAGTTGTACAGGGGCTTGTAATGTTCCGAATAACTTAATACCGCTGCCTAATATAATTGGCATAAGAGATAAGCTGATATCGGTTAATAAATTATTTTTCAGAAATGATGAAGCAAGGCTACCACCACCTACAAGCCATAAATGATTTACATTCATTTCATTAGCTAATTTATATGCTATTTCTGGCGTGTTACCAACTTGCAAATTACAGCCTTCCATTGCTTTTACCTCACCGCTTGTACATACCCAAATAGGTTTATCACCATAAGGCCATTGACCAATGCTGACTATCATTTCGTATGTTTTTCTACCCATTACTAGTGCATCAACTGTTGAGTAGAATGCATCGTAGGCTGCTTCTTCTAGAGAGATATTAAGTTCTTCAAGCCATGAAACGTCACCGTCTTCTTTAGCGATGTAGCCATCTAAACTAGAGGCAACATAATAGGTAACTTTCATTTACATTTCCTTTTATACATAACAATTGAGCTCAGTTGACGGGCAACAGAAGAATGGGGTCAGCCATCAACATAAACATAAACAAGAAACAAGAAACAAGTCGTACTGACATAGTCGTGCTGACATATATGGCTTATTTATCTTAACAAAGAAAAACCTAAAAAAATTTACCGTAGAGACGCAGAGATAAGATCATTAGTGTAGTAGCTCAGACCTGGTCTGAGCTACTACACAGTAAACTACCAGTTTGTTGAAAGGATTAAAGCATCATACCTCTAATCATGAAATAGATCGAAGCAGAAAGAATCGCAGCAATAGGTACGGTAATTACCCAGGCAGCAATAATCTTTTTAAATGCATCCCTTTTAACATATCGTTTTCTCTGGATGGAATCTCTGATTTCTAATTCTTCTTCCAGAATTTTTTCTTCTCTTTCAACCATTTCATAAAGTTGACCGATTTGTTTGTAAACTTTTTTATCCTTTTTGTCTTCAGGAAGTTCTAATAATTCTTCCAGGTTTTCTCTATACTGCTCAAGTTTACTTGCTTCTTTCTCGATTTTTTTCTCCTCATCTTCCAGCTTGATGACTTCTTTATGATCCTGCAAATATTCTCTTAAGAAACCAACACCAAAAATTCCGCCAATGGCAATATGCGTTGAACTAACCGGCAGTCCTAATTGACTGGCAATAATAACTGTAATCGCTGCGGCCATTGCGATGGAAAAAGCTCTCATCTGATCAAGTTCAGTAATTTCTGAACCGACCGTTTTGATTAACTTCGGTCCATATAATGCGAGACCAACAACGATACCAAGAGCTCCAATGGCCATCACCCAAATCGGAATACTGGCTTTTGATGAAATACCACCGGTGTTGACAGCATCACTAATCGCAGCCAAAGGACCAATCGCATTCGCCACATCATTCGCACCATGGGCAAAACTCAATAATGCAGCGGCAAAGATAAGAGGAATGGTAAACAAGGCATTGATACTCTTCCTGTCATTTTTTAAATGGTCTTTTTTTCTAATGGTGTTATTAACAAAGACATAAACAATTGCCGCCAGTATAAGACCGAAAATGGCAGCAATCGCAAAACTGGGTTTTTTCTCATCAGGTAAAAATGCCAGCATGTCGACAATATCAGGCCAGATTTTCTTTAGTCCTTTTAAGGTCAGATAAGTGGTAAATGCCCACGTCATAATCGCCACATAAATAGGCACCCAAAATTTACTAGCAGCCACCTTATCATCCTTGAAAACCATATTTTTCTTAATCGAGAACAGGAAAATTGCAGCAATGATACCGCCCAGTACCGGGGATATCACCCATGAAGAAGCAATTTTACCCATGGTAGCCCAGGAAACAATACTAAAGCCTCCAGCGGCAATACCGGCACCCATTACGCCGCCGACGATTGAGTGAGTAGTCGAAACCGGAGCACCGAATTTAGTGGCTACATTTAACCATACTCCTGCGGCTAGCAGTGCTGCCATCATCGCCCAGATAAAAGCATCAGTATCCCCGCCAAAGGCTCCAATATCAATAATACCTTTTTTAATCGTACCAACCACATCACCGCCGGCAATAAAAGCACCTCCAGCCTCAAATATGCCCGCAATAACAATCGCCCCGCCCAGGGTCAAAGCCTTTGATCCAACCGCAGGACCTACATTATTGGCAACATCATTGGCGCCAATATTCATCGCCATATAGGCGCCAAAAAGTGCCGCAATGACTAAAAATGCATTCGTCGGTAATTCACCCATTGAGCTATAACTCAATATAAGCACCACGATCATGAAGACAATGACGACACCGAATTTGACAAAATCACCTTTACTGCTTGATTCTGCTGCATCCTCCATCTCTATTTTTCCGACGACCCCGAAGCAACGCAATTTTATCAGCGGGTTTACGATGAAGTCAAAGCGAGGGTCGATCAAGGAATCGGAGCCATTCCAGACGAACGATACCGAATGCTGTTTACCGAACTGCCCCCATGGCACTCACTGGGCTTTTTTGAGGAGATTGCAGAGCAATACGGCATTGCCATGGTGCAGGAAAGTTATGGCTACAAGGCTCCGACAATTTTGGGGGTAGAGGCGTTCGAAAAACCGGTGACCGATCCCCTGGAAACCATCGCCCGGTTGACCTATCGATGGCTGACGTCATATTACGACGTCGCAAAAAAATACGACGTGGCGCCGGGATTTATCATGGCCCCCTTCATGCAGTGGGCCGAAGATTATCGGGCGGACGGCATCATTATCCACTCCCTATTGTCCTGTCGCCCGGCCACCTTCACCCTGCTGCACGCCCGCAACTCATTGGAGGAGAAATTGAATGTGCCAGGCGTCGTATTGGAGGGCGACATCGTCGACCTGCGGGTGTTCAACAAGGAGGAGGCATTAGCCAAGATCGAAACATTTGTCCAGACGATGGACCACTATCGTGAAATTCGCAAAAATGCGGCAATGGCCTGGTAGAAGAGAAAGGAGCCAATATTCATGTCCACCCATCAAGAAGTAAAAGGCCTTGCCAGAGCCCGGGATATCTATAACAACCGAACCCAACGCGCCGTGGAACTCAAATCCGAAGGCCGAAAGGTATTCGGATATTTTTGCTGCTATGCACCCGTTGAACTGATGACGGCCCTTAATATCGTACCCTTACGTGTATTGGGGGATGTTAATGAACCCATCACTGAAGGGGATGCCCATCTGCCGGCCGTGATGTGTTCCTTTTACCGGAGTTGTCTCGACCTTGCAGTGAAGGGCCGCTATCAGTTCCTGGATGGATTTCTGGGAACTCACGGTTGTGACTGCGCCCAGCGTGTCGGTCAGATGTGGCGCAATATCGTCAAATCGGAATATGATTTTTTTCTTGATATCCCCCACACACTGCGTTCCACGGCCATCGATTTTTTCAGACAACAGATTGAATACTTCAAAGAGAGTATAGAGCATTACATCGGAAAAAAAATCAGTAACGAAAACCTTGCTCAGGCCATGCCTGCCATGGCAACCCGCCTGGGCGCCGGAAGTGATAAAACCAGGCAAGAAATCATCCCGG